>JAABVA010001174.1_pt1 | contig 28790 bp, 28 predicted proteins | sample 5560331 | NCBI WGS metagenome assembly JAABVA01 (sample SAMN12812661, study PRJNA571458) | rock metagenome | isolation source: Antarctica rocks | place: Antarctica: Victoria Land, Mt New Zealand sud | collected 2016-01-07 | reverse complement strand
GGCCCTGTTTGGGTGATACGGCAGCGCTCATGGTGTGGGAGAGTAGAGAAAGTTTGTTGTTCCCCTGTCATGCTCCCTTTGTGCTGCGTCGAAAGCGGCTATGCTACCTTCCCCGAACGAATACGGCAATCGGCATTCCGAAGTCCGGGGTGTATGTTAATATATATATAATAGAGTGCTCCTCGGTTTCAAGCTGAAACTCGCGGCTCGCAGCTTCGTACTATTATTTGGAAGGGTGTTGTCGTCCATTGTTCACTTCTATCGCGCGTATGTTCCAGCCAGCCCCGGACCACGCTTTGTTGAGTTCAAAGACAAAAAATTCCTGAGTTTATATCAGGGGCACACGAAGTTGTCACTTGTATTCTCCATCTTCATTGTAAGTCGTTAACACTTTGTAAAAGCCAATGTGTTCATCCTTTCCTGCTTCTATTTATCCGTCAACCTCGCAAGGCTGAACACCTTCAAAGGGGGGGAGACCGGTAAGTTGTAATGCTAGCTCCATTGCGTAAGAATTTAAAATCTGCTTAGCCATGTAATTTGCGCTTGATAGGTTGGTGGTTGATGCTGACCTTGATCTGATGTTGGTCGCGCTGACGTGTAAGATGGAGTTGAGATACTTGCTTGCGCGTTAGGAAACTTTTCTCAAGGTAACAGAACGCCTGAGCTAATTTGCATATAAGAAGACCTGGAAGTAATCAGGATAAACCCGAGATGTACTTCTGCGAGATACGATTTGACATTACTCCGTATATGTCTTCGAGATATTAGCATTGTCAATTACAAGCAACCACTTGGAATTTCCTGGACGTGAGAGCCACGCTTTGGCAGCCTCGATCATCTTCTCAACGTCATCCGTCTCCACTGCCGTCTTGATCGGCGCAAATGATGGATATTCATTGTACACTTCTCGCTATGCCACCAAAAGAATGCGACTGCAAGCTGGGTTTTACGAATACCTTCTAGACCGTACAGAAGAACGACCCTGCGCTCGAATTCATTGTCCCGAATGATGAACGTAATGTCATTAAGCCTCTTGTTCCGCTCACAAAATGTTCTGTTTAGAAACTCTAGCCAGACGCAACGGAATTGATAAATCATCACTAGGATTCGATTGAGCTGCGAATGAAAAGTATCAAAGTTCACTACCTGATAATAGATTAACGCTTACCATTGTCAATTCTGAATTCTTTATTCAGCGCGTTTTGACCGCATTTGGCTAATTTTTCTCGAGATTACTGAGGATCTCGTTGTCTGCTGCCATATGTGAGAGCCGGATTGATCTTTCTTCAAGGTGCCTTTACGTGCATCGTCAGAGTGAATGAAAGCCTTAACACTATGAGATCAGGAGGCTGTCTGGGTTTGAGGACTTATGCTTTTCAAAACGATTCTTCTCACGTTATGCGCGCTGAAGATGATGGGCCGCTTCTCTGTCTGCGTGTTCCTCAGCATCAAAGTCACCTTTTTAGCATATCGCTAGTAGTACTTTTGTGAATCGCTTTTTCGGATTCAATCTCGAGATCAAAAATATAGCATGATCATACAGATAATGCGCGCTGACACGCGATCCACTGTGGGTATCGGCGTCGTAACCTCAGCTAAAGCTATGCATATCAGGAATGTCTGTTGGGAGAAGTTCTCAAAGCCATGTTGACACCGTTTTCGTGTGTCCAAGTTGTGTCACGGTGTCTATTAAGCCCATGGAGGGCAATAATGCATGAAGGAAGACCGGATTGTAAGCATGGGAGATATATCCCTGGGTGGGAGGACAAATTCAAGTACGGGATCCGTGCCGTCTTGAAGAACTTTAAGCCCATATTGGTAAAGACTTAGGTGACGATATTGTAGTAGCCGTGTTGTGCGTGAATAATTCCGCCCTTGACTTTTGCTAAATCTGCCTTAACTCAGTTCTAGGAACGTAAAGCAGGATTCCCAGTTACAGTATCTCTAGTCCCATGTAACACATATGTTAGCGAAGACCACTTGCCGGCACCCATCTCTTTAGGGGTTGCGAGCACAGCAATTAGACAAAAGTACTAAGACAATGAACGATGCACAGGTGCCATGGAGAGTCGAATCCAATGCGACATCAGGTAACTAAACACAAACGATTCTAGGACAGGATACTCTGCTTCTTTGAAAAGGACCACTTGTCCGCACCGTATATATAGCCAGCCTTTGGGCCCTTGTTATAGACAAATCAATAGCTACTCTCTTCTCGCTCCCCAACATTGTTGTGACAGATATGGATGTGGCGTCTGCAAGTCTTAGGTCATGCATGAGTGTTTCATTGATTAATGTAATCAGCTGTTTGGAAAAGTACCTTACATGATCCATCTCGCCTTACCTATAACCTTGAACGACATTCCTCGCTGGCCATAGACGACCAAATCTTCCTCCATCTAGTCTTGTCATCCATTTATCAGGAATAGGTAGGTTTTTCCGCTGCCGCATCTCATCCTAAGGCTCATCCGGCCTCATAAGGGCATGTACGTACCTTACTTGTACCGACTGTGTACCAGGGTCAGTGTGAGGGGATGCCCGTCAAGCGTAGAAGGAGAATTCAACTTCTTCTCTTGGGTAGGTGCTGTTGAATTTCACATTATGGTGATACAAGGGGAAAACCACCTCAGCATTGTTGAAGCAATAGGAGTTGTAGTAGGAGCAATAGTAGGAGTAGTCGTCCAATTAGGAACACTGCCCGCTAGCCCAGTCGGGTCTACTCTAGCGCCAATTGCAGCACAAAACGTAGATAGCTTCCTACTGTAGAAAACACACCTTTAGACAATTATCAGATTTACATTTCATCAAGCATGAGGTAGTAAACGGTTATGTAATCGAATCTTTATAATTTATTTACCTGAATACCTAGATTTTATTGAGACGCACGTCAAAATTGAGTGAAAATCCCCAAAATATCTAATCAATATCAGTATTATCCCACACTGTAAATCTTTCATTCAGTGCTTCGCTCAGTGCTCCACTCAGTGCTCCACCCAGTGCTCGATATATGCTCCATGTATGCTCAGTGCTTCATGTATGCTCTTCAGTCAGCAACTCACTCAGTATAATCATATAAGCAAAGAATAAGCAAAGATGTAAGAACTGAGAAGACGCGTGTACAGTAGACGTGTACTGATCGAAAATTTTGATGTTCGGTCACCTGACTGCGGGACGGGAAGTCACTTTACAGCCTTTTCATGAACCTATTAGAGTATAGATGATTGCATTGTATTATAATTGCTATGAAGTGCCACAAAAGAGTCTTTGTAGTTATTATTGCTTACCGGCCCTATAAGGTTCTAGTGCAAATAGGAGTTAGTAATCCTGAACCCAACACGTGCAACACAACAGTCTTCATTGGCTGCCGTTGAGCCCTCAGCCATCAACCCAAGACGGGATTGGAAAAAATAAGCTGCACCATGGCACTTCGTCCTTCCTCGGACGATATATCTGAAGAGCCTTTCACGGATCCTTTCACAGATACAGATGACTACAGCACCATTCTAGATGACGATATATCTTACGACTTCCTATCGTTCTTAGCGATAGCACAGAGCGTCAATGCCGAATTTATCGATATGACGATGCATCCAGGTCTTGGGTTAGCAGGGCGAGGTGCCACGGCAGATATCGATCAGGCACTCTTGAATCGGTCGGTAGCACTCGCCTATAAGAGACATGTGAAAGTTGGGACAAGCCCAGAGCTAGCTTTCAAGGCTCTTGCTACAGAAGTACTAGTACTGCAGCAACCCAGAATATGGCAACATGAAAACATCATAGACCTCTTCGGCATCGGCTGGGACATCAAAGTCAACAAGGAGAAGGAAGTAGAGCAAATCCTGCCCGTCTTGGTGCTCGAAAACGCAAGTATATTTGGCACATTGGAGATGTTTATGAAGGATGAAGCTGCTCAATTGCAAGATGTTGTTGCAGATGTCGAAGATGATCCTTCTCTAGTCTTACCTGATTTCGATTATGGGGATTGTATCCGCATATGTCGGGGTATTGGAAGGGCACTACAGATCCTGCATGCCTACAGTATGCTAGCCACGTGCCGCAATTATCTGGATCATTCGCGTCTCACTGAAATACAGACATGATCCATGGGGACCTGAAGCCTAGCAATGTTGTCATCTTTCCTGACGATCTCCACCGATTCACGCCGAAGCTCATTGATTTTGGCTTTACAACGTTCGGTCTCTCCGATCAAGAGTTGGTTCAATTAGCGGGGACTCAGGGTTGGAGAGCCCCTGAATGGCATCACCGCTTCTTCAAGATCGAGGATGCCAAAAAGCAAGACATCTATTCCTATGGTAAGGTATGCTGGTGGGTGCTGAAAGAATGCCCTGCGGTTCCATACCTAGCTACGAACAGTAATCTAGATGCATTCTTCAAGTTGAGCCTAGAAACCAACCCAGCTCTGCGGCCCGCAGAGGTAGGGGTGTTGTTGGATCTTGTAGACTCCGCCTATAGGGACGAGAGATGGTCGCGTATCCATAACTTTGGCAATAATACCAGAATGACAGATTCTTTAAAGTCTTGGCTTCGCAATCTTTTGCTAAGTCAACCGAGGTTGCATCACTATATATGGCTGCCTTCATCTGCTAATGTAAAGATAGATATGCGGAAATCAATAGACATGGAGAGTTGATTGGGGATCCCCATGTCAACATCTTCGGTCCGCCTCCAGAACCTATTGCGAAGAAATTGCCGAAAATCCCCGACGTACGTCACATTATGATATGCTGTTCAGCTATGACATCTCTGACAGATCGTTTAGCTCAGTCTAGACTTCAATCGGTTCTCGGCCAGTGACTACTTCCTTCGGCGTTGGGTCTTCCAATGTCTCTGTGCGAAAACGCACAGTATGAAACAAACTTCGGATTTCTACGAAGCATCCTTTCAGCTGGCTTTTTGTTACGAAATTGCTTTTGGTACCCCTAGAGACACGGAGCTCTCCAGAGGCTGGCTCAAAGCCAGTGCAATGACAGAACTCCATCTCACGGAATTCGTTCAAAAATCCATTTCTAGCGAAGCCAAAAGTGGCAGCCAGCTGATTGCTACCGTCAAGTGGACTGTGCGCTCCGAGCTGGCCAAGGGTTACCTGGACCTGGGATTGATTGAGCATACCATCAAGGCCCATCAGTACGAAATAGAAGGCAAGAATCAATGTGGTGGATCGCAACTCCTCGCTACTCAAGCCCTTCAATTGCAACTTTCACATTTGCTATCAGCTTCTGGCGGGGCTAAGGCTGCAATTGAGCTGCTTCATGAGCTTTTGCATACGAGCACAGAGCTCTGGGGTGAGGAAAGCAACCCAGTAATCGAATGCAGGGCCAGCCTGGGCATCATCCTTGCGGAACAGGGTCATTGGGAGCAATCGATTAAAACGGACGAGCAAACTCTCACAATAATGTCAAAAATCCTCGACGATAATGATCCCAGGAGACTTCAAATAATGTACGGTCTTTCGTATCGCCTGGCAAGATACGGGAAAGCGCAAGAGGCTGAAGAGCTCCAGCGCCAACTCCTGAATACTTGTACCCGTATACTTGGTTCCAATCATCCTGATACTGTTTTAGCTACGGAGATCCTCGCTTATACAATATGTGCGAAAGGTAAATACGAAGAGGCGGAACGCCTACAAAATACCGTCTTGAAAGTTCGACGAAGGGTGTTAGGAGAGGACAGCGATATCACAGTGCTGGCAATGATAAATCTCTCTTCTGTCCTGAGTAGGTTACCAGGCAAGATAGACGAGGCCACAGAGCTTCAGCAAGAGGCATCGAAGAAGACTGTACAAAGTTACGGAGAAGCTCACCCCTTTTCGATTGAGCAGATGGACGGTCTTGCCAGCAGACAAGAGCAAGGAGGGTTAATCCAAGAAGCGATTATGACGAGACGGCAGATATTTCAAATACGAACTGACCAACGCAACGGGCCTCAAATATTAGCAGCGATGGGGAATCACGCTAAGCTGCTCATAAGCCAAGGACAACTGGTCGAAGCCGAAATTCTGATTGCAGAGGTTATCGAGCAAGCCTCTCAATACGTTCAGAAAGACAAGCAACTCTCTGAGTTAGCCATGAAAGGCCTGGCCAACGCATTTCTCGGCATAGAAGGGTTTGACGAAGCTTCTGAAGCAATCTACGCTCGATGCCTGGCCCTTTACAAAACAAGACTGGAAGCGTTTGGTGGAGAGCACCCGAATACCCGAGCTGTAGCTAGCATCCTCGGTGCGCTTCAGGGACATGGCCGCGTGGTTCAAACCTGTATCAGAGTCCTGGGGCTGGATCATATAACAACCCAGAATGCCCTCAATAGGCTTGTGAATTGGCTTGTGGGTCTTCAAGCATTAGACACGGAGTCGTTGAAACTCCGGTCCGAGGTGCTTGATCTTGTTGGGGTACGGACTGCGTTGAGCTTTACAAAACGATAAAGCGCGAGATAGAACTTAATCGGGAAATTCTCGTCTTTTCGATCTCGCACGATCACAGACTCATGAGAATCTATGACCATTATTCTATCATCGAGAAGAAAAAAATCACGTTCTATCGCCATTCGTTACATGAGTTTAGCTTCGCAGCCCTAGATGGGAAGAAGAAATGAACAGCTCTCAAATTCACGAAGAACATCTACGTCATATGAAAGCCGATTCACTTAAAGAGGATTTGCTCAGCCATCGTTGAACTGTCATCTGATATCGATTTCGACCTCTCACAATCAGCTTCTTTCTCTCAGTCTAAACCCCAGAGTTCGCAGCAACCAAATATCGAGTTTACATATATGCTGGACCAAGACGAAAGCCAGTCATGCTCCGTGAGCTCGCAAGAAGTTACACCGATCACCTCCTTAACTCAAACAACCGAGCAAGCATCGAAGAAGCCACGGAATCAGCGAGCTGCGAGACAGGGCTTCCAGAAGCCAAGATACCTCTAGGCTTTCGCTGATTTGATGTTCACGCAAACATCATCTCCTGATATCGGTCCCATCACGCCACCTGGAAGCTTCGATTCATCCAGCCTGGAAAGACTTGCCTCGAGATTTGCGCATCTACACTTTGGCTGTCCATCGTTGCTGCGAGACTGACTTCAAGAACCAGGAAATACTGCTGATACACTGCTGGTTACCTTGTTGACGGTAATCTCCACCCTACAGGCTGCAGGGTTGCCACCACCTTAAGGAATACAAGGAACGTAGAGAGTGTTTTTGGTAAGAAGACTCGAAACAGTCTAGGAATTTGTAATGTCAGGGGATTCGAAAGGATCCGAAGCATTCAAAGTGCCAAAATTCCACCAACAGAGCGGCAACGATGCATATAACGAACCTGAATGGTCGGTAGGCCCTCTGGCTCCCCGCATAGTTCCTACAACATAGTCGATACAGACATTCATGCTTTAGCTGCACCGCATATACCCATGTAATCAAGCTTAGAAGTTTGCTAGAGGGACCGGGCGTCGTGAAAGCAGGCGTCTAATCTATTCCCGCACATATCTCAATTCCCTAAAATAGGTGCCTTTGGCGCAATAAAGTCCCGCATCAGGACTCCACCAAGTTGATCATGAGATTTTGATGAGTATTCAGCTTACAATGTAGAGAAAATTTCCAAGTCGTCTACACACAATGACTTCCCGATGAAACATCACTAAAATATATGCTGTACGTCGCCCGTGCTTCCTCCAAAGTCCAATTTATGCCGGCCCCGGCATTCAGATTCCACGGTCTTTCGTCCAACAGCACCATCCCAACGGAGCGTCAGGAGTGGCAGAAATAAAGATGGGCTTGAAGCCAAGGCCGCAATACTATCTGGAGGCGGAAGCCCAAAGAAAGGGCTTAGAGCTAGGGTCGCATTACTTCTCAGGCGGAGGGTCGATTTTGAAGCTGTAGTGAACACCACCCAAGGTAAAAGTCGCCGGCCCAATCGATATCCCGAATATCAGTCCCATGCGCACCTAGAGTCGGTGGAACTCCAGTACCTAAAGCTCATATCGGTATGCGACTTGCTTTTTAGATTTTTGACCATGGTAGAGACCATCACATAAGGGAGTTGACTATCCTCGTTGTTGTCCATGATAAAGATGGTATCTCTCAAGGTGTCATCTCCTCCGATTTCGTTTTTGCGTCGTCGTAGATTCGGATGGAAGTTGACAGCTTGAAGTCGGGAGTTGGTCTTGGTTTTGTCCGGAGTAGTTGTACAGCTTTTGCTTGACGTAGACACTGCATGTGCCGAAAGCATATCGTTTCCCTAGAGCCGGAACCGAGACACAGGAAGGCTTGCTGCTGGGACGAGAGGTAGCAATGTGAGGAGAAGTGACGCGAGATCAATCGCGTTAATTGGTAAGAGCATGATGATGGAATAGACACAAATGTATCAGAAATGTGAATAGAGACAGTGAGGTTGGAGAGGAAGGAAAAAGACGTAGAGAACCCTACCTGGCCCTTTGACATATGAGCATCTAATACGGATGCAAATCTGTTATTCCTTCGACTCCATCTCAAAGAGTTCAAGCCATCTTATTCTACTAAGTCGGGGCCGAGTTATCCAAATAACCAACAACGAACATTTCAGCAATCGCTCATGCCAAAATCTCATCTGAAGAAGTTTCACTAAGAAGTCATGCCACACTGCCGAGAGAGCGTTGAGGAATCCTTCGACAATCCGAACCAATCAATGCGGAAAATAGTATGAAGAATTCAACCCTAATGAAAGCTTTTGAGGCTCAAGCTCTGAGTGCTTTCTGCCCTCTAACTTCCGCTAGAATAATCAAACAATCTGAATACAGGTGTCTCAAATAATCCTCGCGAGTACGCGAGTCTGCGCGTTGTAGGGCAAAAGCATGTAATGTTCTTGGGAATGAATTTTGCCATTTGCCTTTGTGGTACGAAATAGAGCGACAAGGAGCATCACCCGAGTTCTGAGCTACGGCGTTCTCCTTTCAAGAGTCTAAATCATCACGACTTTCCTAATAAAATTTTCTCCTGCCCTGCCAAATCTAAAGCAAATAAACACAAAATTATCTAAAGTCGTATAGCGCCATGGAGGGACGGTGTTACGCCTTAAGGTTTACAGGAACACTCGCGCTCGTTTACTAGACCGACCAGCGCCTCGAGGGACGTAAAGGCTTGGACGCATGCGTCCCCTGCGTCCTACCCAGGAGGGTTGCGTCCTCCCTCTGGATATATAACGTCGCTCATCACCAGTAGATAGCTCCGCTCTCCAGCGGTTAATACAATCGTTACCAGGTTGCCTAGTAAGGGCAATCCTACATTAGTCCAGCTAAGTTGACAGTAGACAGTCCACCGTGGTTATCACTCGCTCGGGTTCTCCACTACCTGGCAAGCGAACCTCGCCCTGGTCACGACTCTTGTGTGACCATATCCGTTCCACGCCCTTTGTATAGGCAAGAGGACGTTACAACATGAAGCTTGAGACTTTGGAAGATATTGTGTCACATTAAGTAGCATCAAGTCATGGCATCATGACTTCTTTAGAAAGGAAAGTGTAAAAGCTATTTCATAGAAAGAACTTCAACATTCCGAAGGAAACCACTCGTTTTCGATTCCACTCGCGCTGTGCTGAAGATCTGTACCAACCACTTATCCACGAACCTCGAGCGATAGCGAAACCCGACTCCCAATCACAGTACAAAATGGAGACGTAAGTCTTTGATCTGTAAGCACTAGCCATTGAAATTGTTGATTTAAACCAGAGCCCTTGAACAACTCCGGCAAAGGGGTGACGAAGAAACCGGATCATACATGTTTCCACATGATGATGGTGACAGCGCTGATAGGTTGGTGCGACGACAACCGCAACAAGTCCAGGCATCCGTCCCCAAGGCAGCCGGACTCCTATACGAGATGGCACATTGTTGGCACCGAGCGTGGTGGCATACCTTCGGAGGTTCAATGACTTCCACAATCCTGTCGCACAGAACACATGATGGAATTTTGGGGACCAATGGCGGCTCTCTTCTTGACTGTCGAGGGGTTTCCTTGGTATGCGTTGGTGGCTTTTGGACCACGGCTCTTGTCTTCTTGCTTTGATCTGGCCGCTTTCGCTTTTTATCTTCTAACCGAGCGTTACTTCGATCAGACTTATCCTCAAGATCAGGGGGAACATTCTCCTTCGTCGGCGTTCTTGACCGAAATAAATACCTCGGTATCCGAGAACTTCCGCTGCTGGACTCTGGTCTGCGTAGGATACTGCTTGTCAATGTATCAGACTTGCACAATTCCGTGCCTCTATATATGGGGATAGCTTTCGTATTTGTAGTCATAGAATCAAATGCTTGAGAATCTGGAACAGGCGACGTTAAACCAAAGTTGCCTTGCAGTGCTACAACACTGTAGCCAGCCGTAACTGGAAGTGGCCCAAAGCAGGCTGGACACATCTCATCAGAGGGGAAACTTCCGTTGCAGAGAAAGCATTTCGTCATTCCCATGGCTATTGGCGAGCTGCTGTGCTCAGTGCCGAAATTTCCAAGCGGGCCATAAGCTGGCCAAAGACCTGCTGCCGATTGCGGCCCGGCGTTATGGATCGGATTAACTTGGTGGAGAACATCACTGGCCGATGCGATGTTTGAAATGTTACCCGGACGGTGATCATTCTCCTCTGGAACAAAAGCTTGAGGACTATCTATCGACACGCTGGCGGCTGGTGAAAGCTCCAGACAATTCTGGTCCTGCTCGGGGGATGCGCTCATATCCATGCTTTCGACCGCCGAAGAGATTTCGTAATTCCACTCGAAATTGCCGGTCTTGTTCCATATATTGTGGCAGCTTTCTGTAAGCCGTTGCTTCGTCAATTCGCAATTCAGAAGGCCAATTCGTCCCCCAACGAAGATCATGTGGTGAGCTAGAATTCGAAGAAGCTCATAACGAGCTTCTTCGGAGTCTGTCGTAGTTGTATATGTAATTGCGATAATCACGCCAAGGAGGACCAAGAATAACCCCTTAAGCTTCTCTTTCGAAGCCTCAGCCAAAGCAGTGCTCTTCAAAGCAGCCTCAAGGCTCTTCAATATGCTAGCACCGACCGAATATCTTATGAGATTCAGTTGCTCGCGGCCATAGTGAGGGTGTGGAGAATCCTTGCGATTGTAGAGGAGCGAAGATGTCTTGACCAGAAGTCTGAGATTTGTACAAAGATCCTCATCCAAGTAATGATGGAGCAGTCTCTGACATTCTATACTCGAAAGTATGCCTACTCGGCTTGTAGCTGCTGGATGGACGTTATCGGCGGCCATCCATGTTGCAAAGTCTGTTGAAAGAGCGTCGATATCCCATTGAACCAATTTGTTGAAGTGTAGCTCCGTATATTCTTCCATGAGGACGGAACAAGATTGCAGAACGGTTTTGTAGTCTTTGTGAGAATAATCTAGAGCTGTCAGTAAAGCCGATGCCCATTGATAGACAACAATACCAAGCGCGTAGATATTGACATTCTTCCAAGAAAAGGGTACGCAGCCCATCCATCGGAGCTTCGAGGATCGAGCATCGAACGACACCCAACAGGAGATACATGACATACACGGTCGTGTGCTCGAGCACTAGATGGTATGAGCTATCATAGATAAGAATAGACAGTCTAATGGGATATAATATACGGGAGTTTTATTCCAGCGACATCTTATGCAGGCCCCTTCTTTACGGACCTGCGCTACCTCAGCGCGGCGTTTTGGATCTTCGAACTTTGCACGCTTGTACCTTGGGCCTTGGTCGGTTGAAGCGTGGAATGTTGAATACCAGGGACCTGCTCTGTGCTGCGAGCTCGGCGCCCTATACTGGCCTTCAGGGGCTGTAGAAGCAGTCCTATCGATGTCACAAACGCGATCAGCATTAGATGTTTCCCACGAGTCAACCAAATCCAGTGCTTCTGCATCTAAAGAACCCTGGTCGTCCCCAAGAAATCGCAAAGCTTCTGGTGAGAAGGTATGGTCGGGGTTATCCATGACCTGAGATTAGCCCCTGAAGTAAGCAATTTGAAGTAATGATTTGACATTCTCAACTGGGCTCCGAGACGATCGAATGTATTTATGTATCTTAGCCTTACACCATCTTGAGGCTCACCGAAGAGCTTGATTGGGAATAGTCTTCGTCTCTCACCGAGGTACCTAAAGCGCAATAGTCTGTGAAAGAGAGCTCGGCGGAACGCCATCAACATCAACATCGGTTAGGGTAACTCTGATACATAAGATGTTCATAACAGTGGTTGTGCGACGAAGGCCAACTCAATTGGTTATAACTAGAAAAGACGTAAGAGCGTAGGGCAGGTATTTCCATAATAGGAAGTTTGCGCCCTTGCATTCATTCATACTAGGAGCAATCGAGGCAGCAGTCCAAGCATTAGCATTTAAAATAGATTGTGAGAACAACTCGTAAACCGGCGTCAAGACTATCTCGAATCCGACATGTTCTCGCCTGCATAAAAGGTATCCGCGTCTCTATGATATAAGTGAGGAGCTCGGCCTTTATTATGTACTCGTATCCGAAATTTCTTATTACCACAGGTGACAACCCCTACATGACTGCAGTGAATCGAGGAATTGAGGCAGCAACTGAAGACCAATTGAAGCCGAACTCTAGCAACTGCGGTACGCAAGTCCAAGCGAGTCCTAGTGAGTACACGCGGAGTACACGCTGAGTACGCGAGTACACGCTGAGTACGCGAATACTCGCTGAGTACGCGAATACTCGCTGAGTACGCGAATACTCGCTGAGTACGCGAATACTCGCTGAGTACGCGAATACACGCTGAGTACGCGAATACACGCTGAGTACGCGAATACTCGCTGAGTACGCGAGTACACGCTGAGTACGCGAGTACACGAGTACGCGCAATGTCTCAGCGAGTACGCAAGTTTAAATAAAACCATAACCCATGATATTGAGTCTAATATCAACATCGTTGTCATTCTCTTACAAGCCAGTTGACGGGTAGCCCATACGGAATGGAACGAGTTCTTCACCAAGCTCTGAGAAAAGCAATCCTGTAGTACCTCCGTTGATGAACCACGGCTTTTTTCCAGGTGGACAGAGGTGACATTATACCTCTGTAATGGTGTTTTAACCCATCCGCCGTCACTGCGATATGTGCAATTGACTGTTGGGCGACGAGGAAGATTTGGGTTTGGGTCGACTTATATTTTCTTCTTCAAGCCGGACTTGAGATTTCCTAATGGATTTGACCGTTTTGGCGGCAGACATTTCTTTCTTCGCAGGTGGATTACCGTCAACCGGCTGACGGTCCTTCTCTTGGTTATCGTCCCGACTGCTAGTCTTCTTTGTGGATATCTCGTCATCAGCGATGTAGACGGCCCAGCTTTCCATGCTCTGAACTTTGTCGTTCTGGCCTAACAAATATCTACCAAACTGTCTTTGCCGAGTGTGGGGACTTATCGCTATTTTGTTTTCGGTACTTCCATTGGAAAAGACGCCACTGATAGGCATTCTACCGACGACCCACTTGCTTAAACGAAGCTGGTTGTTATCAGAGTGGTTAATGGATCAGGGGAGTTGTGGGGCGGTACGGAACGAAGAGGTTATGGAGAGAGGGAGAGGTCGCCTTACCACCGATGATAGCGTTGTTCGTAGGATAGATATGTACAAGATGTCGAAGTGACTTTTCAAGCCCTTCCTCGCCCTTTCCTCCGCTCTTTCCCGTACACTCTACCCTTCACCCCTTCCTTCGTCTCTCCCTCCATTTCCTCTCCCTCATCTCCTAACCAACCATCGAATCTCCCAACCATCCTTAGATCCCCACAAATCCCACCCATGCAGCCCCAACCCCCTACGCTTCGCTTCCCCCTCACCTTCCCCCCCCTGGCATCCCTCAAAGCCCAGTCTTTCCACACCCTCGAAAGCCCAGTCTGTTCGCTTTCCTAATCACCCAATCTATACCTTAGGTAAGCTTGGTCGTTCCCCGGTGCTGATGACGAGGCGCGGATTATCCCAGCACCTCATTGCAAGGTATCCTCTCTGCTTGTAGCATCCCCGGATCGCCAGCATGTTCCTGCAATGGTCTTGGGCTGGAGAGGCTGTAATTTCTTTTTGGAGAGAGTAGAAAATTGCTAGCGGTATCACTATCCGTCGAGATCCGCACTCCAGAATAAGAGAGAGCTATCTCGAGTGGACTAGAAGAACTTGTAACTAACGGTGATGTTTGTAGATTGAGGTAGTGGTATATCGCCGCTAGTATACGCCAAGACTATTACCGACCGTCTAGAGTTTCCTACCAACCGTCTACAGTATTCTCAATGCCAACGCCTGCGCCATGCGTAAAGTAGGCGGTGTAACATATGAAGTAAGAGGGAGTAAATACCAGCCACATAGCCTGACTCGATTTCCCCTGTGCTAAACTCTTCAGCCTCCCAAGATCAACGACTCATTCATCTATCCCCTTTAAGTGTCGATAAACCTTCTTATGCTGTTCCAAAAACAAAAACGTCGCGATGGTGTGCGGTCCCAGCCTTATAAAACTCGGCACCCAGCCCCTAAACATCCAATTTACGCCCTCCACCCTATATACCCTAACCAGCAACTGGGCCAACCCTTCGCTCTCCTTCGCGCTCATGACGCGCGTTTTGATTACATCGACTGGACTGCAGATGGTTGTGGCGACGAAGCCGGCGAGGAAGGAGGCGGTGAAGTGCGTTGTTAGGTTGTCTTCCAAGGCGGTTTTGGTGAGGAGGAGGTTCTTGAAGCCATCGTAGGAGGCGAGTTGGGAGGCGGTCATGAGCACGGCACGCATACTATTCGGGCCCCAGCCTCTCATCAGACTTCTCCAACCCTCCTCTCGCGCCATTCTTATCAATCCGTCCACGGCATTCTTGTAATTCCGACGTTGGGAAGGAGGAAGCGCGGCGTCGTGTTGCATGCGTACGTTTAGCACGTCAGCGGGGTTTCCGGCAACACCGCCCAAGAAGCCGGAGGTGGAGGCCATGGCGATGAGAGAGGGGAAGGAGGGGGAGGTGCTGGCGGTGGAGAAGGTCGATTTAAGTTCCTCATAAACGCCGAAGCGGGTGGTGGAGTAGGTTAATTGGCGGAGGAGGGAGGCGGAGAGCTATAGTAGAATGAGCCAATGGGGGAATGAGGCCATAGTGAAGGTGTGCACGAACACCGCGGTAGAGACCTAGGATATGATCATTGCGGATAATATGCAGGAAAGTACCAAACATGCCCTTTGGGCCATCGGGAGCTCGGGTTTGGAGTCGGACCTGCTTTGCATAAGCTTAAGTATGTTGCTGCCAGTAATGGTGGCCTACCTTAACTAAGTCGCATGTCAGCCGTAAATCTCTTGACGCTTCTCTCGGGTGTAGCCAAAACTCATACTCAGGTCCAACGGATGTGTCACCGAGGCAGCGAAGCAAGAAGCTGATCCTCCGAACCAAAACGGATAATGCAATTGGTGTCCATTCTGGATTGCACGGTTCTTGTTCCTATTTGTACCAGATGCGGACATCTCGATGCACCCATTCCGTTGACTTGAAGATGGATTGGAAGACGGTGAAGTCAGGAACTTCTCTCTGCCAGACCCCTGCAATGCTTGTTTGCTTGGGGCCCGGACATTCGGGTCCGGTGTCGCTTGCTAAATATGAGTTTTCCGTCAACATCCATCCACGATTGCAACAATCTCTTCTTCCACCCAGCGTTCCCAAGTGATATTCCTACGGAGAAGTTGAGTAACTCGACTGTTTGTAAGGAGTGGGCCTTTTCTTTGGAACGTTCTGTTTGTGCTCAACAGAATCGGTTAATTGACTGGAAGAAAGCCCTGGTTTGTATTTCCTGTTGGTAGCTCCCCAGGTCACACTGATCGCTTTCCATGAAGAAGCTATTCTAGTGCGAGAATACAGGATATTCTCGTCCTTGCGATGTGGTGCTTTCGAGCAATCCCTTAATAGTACCCCGTTGCTGTGCACGAATTTGCCAAAGACGTATCCCACAGCAGGAGCAAGCTTTTCCGCTGTCTCGAGCCTCATAGTACGAGAATACTACGTATAGTGTTGGCCGGGTTATATCAACAGGGGGTTCTGATGCCAACAACGTATCGCTCAAAAGCTTGGCGAGTACAGATCACGCATGTATTATAGCGGACTAGCCTGGGCTCGTTCAGCCTTGAATATCTCTTTGTTATTATAAAGATCCCATTGTGCCCCAGCTCATTCCCAAAGCCTTTTCACCTTTTCAATTGCTCGATCACGTCGTCCTGGTCAATTGTTCGACTCGCCCTTCTGTCCGCCTCACTTTTCTAGCCAACCGGCTGCCGGGAAGAAACCCAATCCTGCACGCCCCTTTAGCGTCCTCTCAGACCCTTTTTCTCCGATGGACCACCAGCCAGCCAATCCCGCGCGCAGTTCGCAGCAGGATGCATCTTTCATGCATAACCTTGCTGTAGCTGAGCCCGGGTAGGTTTTTTTTTTGCATGCTAATTTGTTGAAGGGCGCGGAAACTCCTTTACCATAAAACCAACCTGGACGACAGCCAACGGTACACCTGCCTCCACCCAGGATGTGAAGCCAACTTCAGTAATGTTGAGGCTCTGGATACTCATGTCTACAGCCACTTCAGCCACGAAGAACCTTACAGTACTTACCGCAACCTCCAATCAGCTGTCGCCAACATGGGTTTGATCTTTTCGTCAACTGTGACCTATCGGTCCAACCAGCTCAAGCCTTGCGAGTGCGCCGTCTGCGGTCTTGCCTTCAAGCGCGTTTCAGACTTCATGCGCCATTTCAAGAAGCACGACCCCGACGCCCCAAGATTCGATTGCCGGGTTGAAGGTTGCCCATATAAAGGGCAGAAAGGGTTTTACAGGAAGGACAAGCTGATGAGCCACGTAAAGTGCAGGCACTGGCAGCTGGCCATGGGGAAGAACGAGCAGGATGGCCAAAGAGGAAATTCGGTAGAGCAAAACTAAAGGAGGAATAGGTACTAGAAGTTTCTGTCCGTCAGCAGTGGTCCTGGATTTATTTCCTACTCTTCATTTGGTCAATCGCTACATTTATCATCCAAGACAAGCGCGTTGCCACTAAAACTTTGACCGTTGCAGCGATCAGTTGTTGCACTTTGATTACTACAACACTCTTGTCACTGCAGCACTCCGACGTTATGGTCTTTCTTCCACTGAGTAGTGTTATACCAGCATCTTCTCCGCAATTCACTCACCCACCCAGTATTCTCCTCCACAATACCACTGCCCCCTCTCCCCTAACTCCTCCCTCCCACTCTCCCCTCAGCCCATTCCCTCAAATCCCCAACCCCCTCCCTATCCCTCCTTCCTCCTTCACACCAACAAACCCTGTTCACGCATTCACCCCACGAAGCCACCTATAACTCACTCCCCCACCAAATCTCCCGAACCCCACCACCGAAAGGGATTCTCTTTCATAAACTCTTCAATACAACCTTCAACAATTGTTACAATATGTAGATACTAAGGGTAAGTCTTTGCTAGAAATCACCAGAAACCAAACAACCCAACCTTGACCCACCCAACCCTACCATCTTCCAGAACCTTTTCAGATAATAACGAATCAACCCCCTCCACTCCACTCCCCACCTCACTACCCAAGACATCCCCCGCGGTCCACCGCATCCTCCTCTAACCACCTGTCCACCGATCCGCCCTATCCTTCCAATCACCCAATCACCCAATCACCCAGTCGCCCAAGCACCCCTCACACACCATCCCCACCCTCCCATCCACCCTCCAAAAAACCCCCTCACCCCCCTCTCCCACCCTGGCAGCCTTCCGCAATCCCGTCACCTCAAAAATCCCAACCCGCCACTTCTTCAACGCCGTTCTCACAGTCCGTCCAAGCACCCGCCTTTAGGACCTTTATGGGACTCGCTAGGACTCGCTTAGGACTCGCAAGGACTCGCGAAGTGAAGCGATTCGCAACCCGCAACCTTTATCAAGCATGCTGCGTCAAGCAAGCTGTTTTCTTTCTGCCGGGTCTGAGGAGTGTTGCCGATGGGAAGGGAATGGAATGGAGTGGAGTGGGGGAAGGGAAGGGGGAGAGAAAATGGGAAGGTGGGGAGGTGGGGAGCTACTATGGAAGGAGGGAGGGGGGAGGATGGGAGGATGGGCTGGGAGCGAGGATGTGGGGATCGGGGTTGAGTGGAGTGTTTAGGAAGGAAGGAAGGGGATGTGGTGGTGGTTTAAGTATCGAGGGGAGAGGGAGGTTGGGGGTGGAGGAAACTCTTATTAATTCAAAAGTACCGCGAAGTTTCCATCTAAAATACACGATGAACCTGAATAACCCCTTCGTTGCTCCAAAGCACAACCAAGTCCCTCGTGTCTTACATGCAAACAAGCAACTTTTTGTACAGCGTACTCCTTCGTTTCGTCACTCCGTTCTCGAGCATTAGCATCAGTACCATCCCCAAGTGCAACGCGACAGTCCTCGTAAGTACAAGAACCAGCGGTGTCATGGTCTGCCCATCGCAGCCTGATAGTATTGCAAACTCAACTCCACCGTGTGTTTGAGATACGCATCTTGGGTGAGCGGGAGCTGTAGGACGTTGGCGCTTTCGATTCCCTGGATCCACTATTAGCACCCCGCAAAACCATTTCAAGCACGCGACTAAAGACTTACCCTCACACCTCCGCCTCCAATAATCTCTGCCACACACCTACCCATCTCCCTAACTGCCACTTCTTCCTTAAACCCCTCATCCCCCATCACCACTCCCACTTTTTCCCTCCCGAAAGCGGGCAAAGCATGCACCAACCTCTTGAGCACTGCTGCTTTCTCCGCACCCTCAGCCCCCTTGATCAAAGCCAGATGATCCTGGTAGATCTGTCCTCCCATTCCCCACTCATTCACATGCTCTTTTCCCCTCGCAAAACCATCGAGCAGGCCTTGCAGTGTGGAGTAATCTTGCTCAATAACGCACTTAGGCGCGACTGTGTGAACAAGCGTATCATGCGCTTCGTCCCAGTTTCCAGCTTGGGATAGATAATACACCTCCCTCGCGTGATCCTGCTGCACCGAGCGGGCATGCAGGGCTTTGGCTTCCCAGATCCAGGCCGTAGGGATTTTGAATTCCTCAGTCAGTGTGCGAAAAGCCTGCGAGTCGGGCCCCGCAATCTCAGCAGCGCGGTGCGCGAGTAGGGACTGCAGCGCCAGCTGGCGTTTCTCGCGGTCAGACAAGTGCAATATGGCGAAGACAGCCCAGAGCCACTCGCCGGCTACGTCGAGCTGGACGGCAAAGTCCCCAGCTAAGTAATCGGCTTTTGCGGTATCGGAGTATTGTGGGAAGCGGATGGAGAGGGCATGGTAGAGTTGAAAGCTGAGGCGTGTGTCGAGGGGGTTTCCGGTGGTGTTGTGCGGCATGACTATGTCTGCGATCGAACTGCTTGGTGAGGCCCCTTTGGACGATGCGTAAAGTTTTAGAAGACCCCAAAGGATATCTTCGCGTTGGGAGCTTGCTGGGTCATCCCATGGGGTATCTGCGCCTTCTTCGATAAACCAAGGGATTGGCTTTTTGCTCTCATCATTTGTAAGGTCTTCGGCGAATTTTTCGACTGCGGCTTCGATAGGCTCTTGAGCTAGGATTGCGTACCAGAGCCTTAGGCCGAAGGTACGCTTCCAATCTAGATTGAAGCGATCGCTTATAGAAAAGGTTCTGGCTCTATCTTCCAGTGCTCCCTTCTTGCCCTCGCAGATGCAAGTGTTTCCGGCTAACAATCCATACAAAGCTCGAATCGGCTCGCTCATCTCAGAGAGGACATTTAGCTCCCGCCATTCGTGAATCTGGGTAGCTATGTCCTCGCGCATAATGTGATCACCGCCCAGCTGCGCCACGAGTATGGCTAATCTGAAATCTCTGCCTTGAGCGAGAGCATCGCAAGCCTCAACGACTTTGTTCGCTGACAGATAAGCTACAGCGCGTTCTTCAGCATTCGGAGCTCCAGCAACGGCGGTCTTGGCAGAACCTTGACACAGCTGTTCCCAGACTTTGCTAAGGCGATCCTTGCGGACGCGGCTGTAAAATTCTGCAGTACTCGCATTGGACTCGCCGGCAGGAATCTCAGCATCGAGGCCGTCAAAGAGAATATATGCAAGCTCCCAGATAGATTTCTCATGCTCAAATTTCTGCTTAACGATTGACGCGATTTCTTTCAATGCAACGCGCTGCACTTGTGCTATGGGAACTCCATGATCTAGCAAAATCTTGGTAGTGGTTCGCTGCCTACTTAGTGTTTCAGGAATAAGCTGAGCATGCTGTCAGTTCGCGTTCATAATCGCTCTATATATCGCAAGTGACCAATTTTCTTACCTCTGATGTGGCCGCGAGTTTTGCAAATCGGATATCTCTACCTTCGGAGACAAAAGTCCCCTTCTGATCGTTTATAAGGGCATTGCTTTGGGTAGACTTTTTCCGAGACAGGTTGACGTTGCTTGGCATTGCGTATAGTAGCGTAGCTCCTGGGCCCCAGGATGGTCTGTAAGATTGGTGGTATTTTCGGTCCATCTCACTCATATCGTCTTCATTGGGGGGTTCCAAAGTCTTTGAATAGGGCCACTAAAGAGATAGTATACTCAGCTTTGCATTCCTAAATTTTGTTTTTACGTACACGAGTAGACGTTACAACATGCTACTATTAATTTGTTTTACCCGCTCCGAGATGCACAACCGCCAGCAAGGAGAAAAGGAAATAATCAAACCTCAAAGCCTTTGCCCTTGTTTGCTTGCTTGCCCCTCCCGCTCCTCCGCGCTTGCTCCTGGCCGAACAGTGAGTGCATCAAGTCAATACTTGTTGCAAGTACCTGCCCGGGGCCGTTGGTCGCACTATGCGCCTTCGGCGTGTCCTCGTAGATAAGTTCTCGATCTTTCATAACATGTGCTTGACTCTGACGAAGGGCCTGGCGATCCTGCTTTCTCGGACTGATAGTTCGCTGTAGCTGTTGCGCCCATTCATCGCTGCCATGAAATACTAGTTTTCCAGGCGTATCAAAGCCGCCGTGGTTTTGCTGGGACGACTTGAGTAATGATTTAGACGTTGGAATGCCTGGTGCATTAAATGGGTCCGTATCTTCATCGCCTGGCTGTGGGAACGACCCCGCCATTTCCAAATCTTCGTCGTGGACTATGAGAGATCGGTCATGGACGTCATCCGCTGGGTTGAGAATATCGCTTGGCTCATCTTCACCACTGTCTGAAGATGAGGCGGCCAAGCGTTCGCCTAAAAAAGACTGATCTCGGTAGGTGACTTCTTCCATTTCGTGATCTTCTTCAAAGGCGACCGTGTCGTCAAAAGCGCCCGGTAGCACCTTCTTCTTGCGAAATTCAAATGTATCATCCGGACTAGAGCTGATTCCAGACTGCGAGAGGAAGGAAGATCCTTGTGCGGATGCATTTGAAGCTGGCGTATAATCATCCCTTGGCGTTCGATTCTTCGGGGTAGGGGTATCTGGCGGCTCGCTTAGACCACTGGTATGTAAACTCTCCCCTTCACTTCCTGTGTCATCGAAGTCTAGAGCATAAGTGGTGAAATGGGGTACTTTGAAAACCCAAGTCCCCATGTCCTTTTCGTACCTCACAAACTCAGTGCCAGTAACTTTTCGAAGACGATCAACATGCTTCTGAAAGCGCGGGCCACTCTTCTCATGAGAAGGCGTCTTCCGATCTTTCTGTCTTGGCCATGAGTTCTCCAGGTAGATAGTTGACGGAACATTAAGCCCTTTACCTAAAGGAGGTTTCTGGTCCGTCTCCGGATATACCGTGAGTGAACGTGTTTCGATAACAGCAATCTTTCCGAAGATCTTATCCAAATCAACTGTAGTCAAATCTACAGGCTCGTCGAACATAACACGACCACATCCTTCACGTCCAACACAGAATCCTTTCATGCTCTTTAGCTGATGCTTTGGCATCTTGCTAAGCTCATCTCGTGAGGGCCTCATATAATATGCCCCCGGCTCGGGATCCGCTTGTGGAATCTGTGGTGGGGGTCGGAGGCTTGAAGGGTTTGGCGCCTCCGGAGAACCATCCTCATGTACGATAGCGAGCTCATTGCCTTTTACTTGTTCCATTTCAGACTGAGAGGGGGTTCCATTGCTTCTGGACCCATTGAATTTGCCGTTCGTGCGGGATGAGGATCTGAGGAAGCCCTGTTCTTGAGCACTCGGCGTAGCGCTGCTCTGCAAGTTGCTAGTAGCACTACCGTTGATGTCATTAATCTCGGTGTCTTGGTTGGTTCCATTTCCGCCTACAGTGCTAGCATCAAAGCTAACCTTCTTCTTCAGAATACCAGGTTGTCGGGATTGATCGTTCTTCTCGGTACTTGGCAACGCCCCAATGCCTTGGTCGCCGAAAAGGTCTGTTCGAAGGCTACGATCGATGGTTAGTTTCTTCAAGCTTCCTGACTTAGAGCCTGAAGAACGGGAGCTGCCGGCAGAGAACGCGCCCGGTGAGAGAATGCTCTCCCGATCACTATCGAACGTCCGACGCAGATTGCTAGTTGACAGACTCTTCCCCAAACCTCGACCGATACTGCCATAGAGAAGACTACTGCCTAGGCCACCAGGAGTACTGACATTACTCGAAACGCTAGATGGTGTTCCGTATGTCGAATACGAAAACCCATAACCTCGCTTTTGTGGTGTTACAAGTCGAGAAGCGGTATGTGGATTGATCTTGTACTGCGGTAGTATTGCGCTCTTTCTCATTTTATTACCTGTATTGATGGGAGTTGCAAGGGGACCCGGATTAGCTTGCGGTGGCGGTGGGAGACCATCAAATATAGATGCACTGCCATATGGATAACGGTCCGTCAAGGAAGCCGTCATAGCCTGTGGGGGTTGTAAGGCATTCTGCTGCTGTTGTGAGTTGTTGAAAAGCCCGGAGGATGCGTTGTTGGTGTTGCCGAAGAGACTGGTGGATTGCTGTTGCTGGTTGTTAGACCCCAAATTACCAAATATAGAGCCTCCAGCTGGTTGCTGAGCATTATTGTTAGTATTACCACCGAACAAACCACCGCCAGTCGTGGATCCAGTATTAGAAAATAGCCCGCCTGGCTTCTGTTGTGATTGATTGGTACCTCCAAAGAGCCCGCCACCAGCATTTGGCTGACTCTGGTTAGCATTGTTACCCCCAAAGCCCCCGAAAAGATTGCTGGTGTTGTTACTGGTAGTACTTGGGCTGTTGCCAAAGAGTGAAGTGCCTGTTGCCGCTGGTTTCGATGTGCCGAAGAGCGAAGTGGATGCAGGCTGATTGTTGGTCCCAAATAGCCCACCAGTGGGTTGCTGTTGCTGCTGGTTGTTTTGGGTATTGGTACCGAATAGACCAACTGCTGGATTATTCGTCGTGGAGTTAGTAGTGCCGAAAAGTCCACCTGGTTTCTGTTGTTGCCCACCAAAACCGCCGAACGCAGAGCCTGTGGATGTTTGGTTTTGATTTTGCTGGTTTGAGCCAAAGGTACTGAACGGATTCGATGTCGAAGGCTGCTGCTGCTGCCCACCTCCGAATGCAGATGTTGTTTGGTTTGTGCCAAACAAGCCACCACCGGTATTATTAGGAGTGCTACCGGTTCCAAAACCAGTTCCAGTTGCACCTCCTCCAAAGCCGCTACCTGGGTTTGTTCCGCCAAAAGAGAATCCAGACGCTGGCTTTTGCTGCTGTTGTGAGCTAGCACCAAACAGACCTCCACCAGTGCCAAATCCGGTGCCTGTATTCTGTGTTGCGCCAAAGCCAGACTGCCCAGAAGTGCCGAAGAGGCCACCGCCTGTTTGGGAGGTACTTGCAGGTGCACCTCCAAACAGACTAGTCGTTGCTTGCTTTTGACCAAATAGGCCACTTCCACCAAAGCCAGAGCTCGCCGTTTGCGTACCACCAAACGGAGAGGCCGCACTGGTAGACTGGGCTCCAAAGAGACTCCCTCCTGCTTGTGGCGCACCGAAAGGCCCAGTCGGGTTTTGTTGCGTCCCAAAGCCACCAAACCCGCTACTGGCACCAAACGCTCCAGCCTGACCACTGGCATTACCGAAACGCCGACCTTGATTGTAGTCTGCAAGTCTTAGTTCCTGGAATATGTTAGCATTTGCACTTGATTTTGATCCTCTCCATAGACTTACTTCGAAGGAGAAGTTCTTGTATGGCTGCATAAAACTAATGCTCTGAAAGTGATTTATCCCAGAGGTTGTGCCTTCCTTCTCCGTAGTGGCCTGAAATGGCGTACTGCCGGTACCCTGACATTCTGCACTATTAGGACCAAGGGCAGAGCTAATAGGTGCACCAAAGGCGCTGGTGGGCTGATTAGGCTGTGATCCAAAACCAGTTCCGCCACCGAACAAGCTTCCACCAGAAGAGCCCTGGGTTCCGCCAAATGCTGGTTTATTTGGTGCACCAAACATGCCACCAGATGGAGTTCCAGCGCTGTTAGCGCCGAACCCACTGAAGGTCGAGGTGCCTGCACTCGGGGTAGTGTTAAACAAGGAACCACCGGAAGTAGCACCAAAGGCAGTCTTATTAGCACCAAAAGCGGTAGAATTTGAGCCTGAGGTGCCGAAAGTTGAACCTAATGATGATGTTTTGGTCAGCCATGCTGTAGCAGAATGTTCTAAATCACTTTAAAGCATCGTTCTTAATAAAGTGAGGAAGAGAGGGACATTCTGGCAGGGTTGAGCAATGCATCACGTTAAAATGATACACGCAGCAGTCACCCCAACGGTTGAAGTCTTGCGAAATATCCACAGCGGCATCATGTAAAATAGATGCTTACCTGAAGTTCCAAACCCAGTATTTGTGCCTCCAAATAAGCTACCAGGGTTATTCGGCGTGCTACCAAAGCCAGTGTTCTGGGCCTGACCGAAACCTATAGTAAGTGAAAGCGAACATGTCAGCTCTGGAAGAGTCCAAGCGCATTGGCAATAGGCAAGATACCAGGACAGTGTCTAGTGAATGAGTAAAAAGAAAAAGACATGTAGAAGACATACCTGATCCAGTATTGTTATTTGTGCCGAAGCCCCCAAACCCCGTCCCCTGCTGCTGATTATTGTTTTGTTGCCCAAACATGATGGTTGGCCCTTTTCTGGATATTTTCCAAGTCTACTGTGAGGACAATATCGCTGAATTGATGGTGCTGAGGTGTTGAGTCAAGCGCATCCACTCGACGTATTGCGCAGCCGGCTCACAAGTGGACGTCAAATGCGCTCAGGAGATCAGGAGAGGCCAACTCGGATTACGCGTAGCGAACAATTACCAGAGCTCCATGTGTGGTAGTAGAAGAGTCCAAGCTTCTCGAATTCAATGCAGGAAGTAAGGGAAGGTAGGAAACGCGCTGAAGATATTGCAGTAGAAAACTGATGTGGAGTGTACTCGTAGGGCTGTTAGCCAGACTGAGAAATTCTCCTACGCGACGAAACTTTAGGCACCACCAACACTCGGTAGCCTAAATGATGCCTTCGAACTTTATCCTATCACCATACGTTCTGCTCTGAATAAGGCGTCAATTATTGACGTCTGATTGATAAGACTCATGAGCTTCTACTGCTATGACTAAAGATCCTCGAAATGATCTGCGAGAGCCTATTACTCAAAAGAAGCCGCTACAGCTGCCTCTGTACCAAGGCCGCAAGCCGGCTGCCTTCGAGACCGCGTTCACAACCGTAGGAACACTTCTGACAAACCACGAAGTTTTCGACCTAATTGACACTCGCCTACCAAGGCAATCGCAAAGGAGTCGGAAGATCTTTCCCCAGCACAGGTTCAGCAGTACCAATATCTCTTTTACATGGTTAATACATCGGACAAACACACTATGCCATCACACTGGCTTACCTTGGCCCCCGAGGAGCCCAATATTCCCCAGTCATCTTGATGTCAAAGTCGGCAATGAATTCAATGAGAGACTTGGCCGCTTCGTCAGGTGGAACAGCTAATGTAGCCACGTCAAAATACAGTGAGTTTTAGCGGTTGTGCTACCAGAGGATTTCGTACCTCCGCCGTCATCCCAGAATCTGTCAAACCCGACGCCTTTCGTCATCTCCGTCCGCATGAACCCTGGCTGATCGACAGTAAGCGCGCTTCTCAGTTCGACTCATAAGCTTCAGGACCCACATGTACTATGCCGACAGCAATACCCTTTTCCTTCAAGTCCAAACTCAAGAGCTTTCCAACCATATTCAAGGCACTCTTGCTGGCATGATGCCCGTAATTACCGCCACCCTCACTCTCATGCCTCAATGTAATGCTCCCGCTTTCAGAGCTGACTAGGATAATCTTGCTCCCCTTAGCCATCAAGCCTGCTTTGACCAAATGATGGCAGATGAATACAGGTGCAATACTACTCGTAGTGTACATCTTGACCTCTTCTTGCCATGACGGCTCTTCAAAGGTCTCTGTTCTGAAGTAACCAGCTGTAATGATGACTATGTCAAGGGTCACTCCAGACGAGTGTACATGAGACACCAACTCTTGACCGGCCGTCTCTTCAGAAACATCAATTCCTGGGATATACGTGACGTGCTCAGTCGATGCTGGAGCTGTAGCAGAACGGCTTGTTGCGTAGACAGAGCTTCCATGTGCTGCATATGCTTTCATGAGGGACGCTCCCAGCCCTCTCGAAGCTCCAACAACTAGGACATTGGGCATCTTGACTTCTTGTGCGACTTCCAGTATTGGATTCAATTAGTCTAGATCTGAGCGTCTAATTCTTTGGGTTGATTCAATGTAGGAGCGCCAACACACAAAGCATTGATCTTCCGAAGGATTGTAGGTATATCTGATCCCTGCTTTCCGTTGGTAAACGTTATGTTGCAGATCACTGCGGGCCGAACCGATAGTCAAATCGCGTCGCGTACGCCATTGGTGCTGAACTACACATTTGGCGGAGACTGGAAAATCCGAAACTTTCTACATTTTTCCACATCAATGGCATCTTCAGCCCACTCCGCTTTCCCTCCGAGAGCTTATGGAACAAATCAACTAGGGAAGCTGCCAGATCGATCACTCGCTGGTGCCTTTGGTGCTTCGACAACACAACAAGCGCGCGAAGCTCAAAGAAAAGAGAGCGAGCGCGAAAGAGCCGAGAAGGAGCGTGCTGAACGTGAAAAGTTGAACGGGCTTACTGAAGAGCAAAGGGAAGAAATTAAGGAGGCTGTGCGCTACCCACCTCGCTCGCGGTTGAACACTAATGATGCTAACTATGTGCCTAGTTTACGCTTTTCGACCTAGATAAAGACCAAAAGATCGACTATCATGAGCTCAAAGTTGCAATGAAAGCCCTTGGCTTCGACCTACCCAAATCAGACATCCTCTCCATTCTCCAGGTGCACGGAGTGCCCTCTGAACCGCCATCTACCAACGCACCTCACCAGAGTCGCCTGTTGCTTCCCTTTGCACAATTCCAGATTATTATGGCTGAACGGATATTGGATCGGGATCCGGCAGACGAGGTAATGAGGGCATTTGAGCTCTTTGATGAAGGCGGAAAAGGAAAGATCAATCTTCAGGATTTGAGGCGGGTTGCAAGAGAATTGGGCGAGGGCTTGGAAGAAGAGGAACTTGCGGCGATGATCGATGAATTTGATCTGGATGGAGATGGAGCCATTAGCAAAGAGGAGTTCCTTGGAATCTGCTTGCAATAGTCATATGACTTGGCATGAGGCAATGCATATGGGCGTTTGGCGATGGCGAATAGGTGCTGGAATCCCATTCACGGATTGGGGTCTAGGGTCTTTCTAGGTTATGGCAGCTACGAAGTGCATGGAGCCCAGGACTGGACGGGGAAATATAATCATTTCTCTCCTCGCAGCTGTAACCTCATTTGGGCTCTCTTCGTATCTAAAGGTTGATTTGAGCAGTCCAATTTGAAACTCTGTTAAGGACGTATCAATCATCTTCGCATTCACGACATGACAGGGTGTTACTTTTCCATAGCGTAAATTGCTCGAAAGACTAACTAGAGCCCTCCACCAGTGGGTGCAAGAAGTCATTGAAGCATAAGCGGTCCCACCAAACACGCTGAGGCCAGCTAATTTTCCCCTTACCTATCGTGTTTGTTTACCTACCTACCTAACTATCCATCTACTCACCTACCTACCTAGTTTAATGGGTGGCAGATTTATCAAGTCGACTTTGTGGAGATATTTCAGTGTACAGGCCAAATCTGATGTTTTTTTTATGCTCGACCGCTTATGCTTCAATGACTTTTCGCACCCACGTGATGCATGGTTTGTGTATGACTAATCATGATGGCCCACCAGATCCCTGTCCCCCGCGATTTAGGAAGATTAATCGATTGTTTGCTTTCCAAAATCTTGCAATTCAAACACAGTTTTCATTTTGCATTCATTGGCCATGGCGCCTGGTTTGGTACACCTGCCGAACGGTCAGACAATGGCAGTCTCTCCTATCTTTGGAGGACTGTCATTCAAGGCCAATGACTTGAACATTCACCATTCGATCTTTCCACCGGGATGGACTATCATACTTGAGACTGAAGACGGCGACAACGAGCTTGAAGATAACAACCTGGTGAACTCGCATCAAAAGCATCATACGCACCGTTATCGGGCTCCTACTCTGAACCAAGACAATCTCTTCATTTCGTCCATATCCAACCCCAGCAATACAGACTTCAAGCCTGCGACCTCCCCTACACGGCAGACGGCTATGATGTTATGGGCAACGTTGTGGTGGTATTTTCATCAGGTATCTTGCTGGGCTGCTCTAGTAGAACTATGACTGATTCTGGAAGCAAGCCCAAACCGAATCCACACCTCAGCGCCGGCATCAGCTCCAAGGTGCCAGAGGAGGCCAGACCGAAGGGTGAGTGGAGGATA
>JAABVA010001173.1_pt1 | contig 28805 bp, 30 predicted proteins | sample 5560331 | NCBI WGS metagenome assembly JAABVA01 (sample SAMN12812661, study PRJNA571458) | rock metagenome | isolation source: Antarctica rocks | place: Antarctica: Victoria Land, Mt New Zealand sud | collected 2016-01-07 | reverse complement strand
TATCTCTGTAGCCAGCTGATGGACGCTTAACTTTGCTTCATCAGGATAATCAGCCAATACCAATGTTGTCAAATATTTACTTGGTTTATTAGATAATAAAGTTTGTCCTGATACACTGAGAACAACGAACGGAAGGAGAGGATTGGTGACAACACGCTGGGATCAGAAGTTCTTTGCGAGCACACGGGGGCAGATCGTGACGCTGCTGCGTCGCACCAGCTATACCGTCGAGGAGCTTGCTCAGGCCGTTGGCCTGACCGACAACGGCGTCCGCGCGCATCTCGCCATCCTCGAGCGGGACGGGATCGTGCAGCAGCGAGGCACGGTGAGCCGGGGGGGGGTGGCGGTAAGCCCGCCTACGTCTACGAGCTGACGCCGGAGGCCGAAGCCCTGTTTCCGAAGGCGTACAGTCCGGTGCTGCGCCAGCTCTTGGACGCCATGGCCGATAGGCTAGGACCCGAGGAGACGGAAGCATTGCTACGGACGGCAGGGCGCCGTATAGCGGACGAGCGGCCCGTACCGACGGGTGGCGTTCGCGCGCGACTCGAAGCGGCTGTCGCCGTGCTCAACGAGTTGGGTGGCCTCGCAGAGCTTGAAGAGCGCGACGGCACCTTCATCGTTCGCGGTTATAGCTGTCCGCTAACCGCCGTGGTTCCGGGTCATCCGGAGGTCTGCAGGCTCACCGAAGCTTTACTCACAGAGTTGGCGGGTGTGCTGATCCACGAGCACTGCGACCGCGACGAGAACCCTCGGTGCTGCTTCGAAGTAGCGCCTAATAGCGATAGCAAACAGGAGTAATCCCGCGACGTTCGGCGAGGCGGAGCGGGGATGCTAAGATGCACGTCTATTATGGGTACGTTGAAGAAAAGGGCGGAAAGCTAGATGGAGAACGGCCGTGGAGATCGTGCGGCTTACGTAACAGGGGTCGGGGTGGTCAGTCCCATCGGGGTGGGTCGCAAGGCGTTCTGGAGCTCGCTATTGGCGAATGAGAGCGGGGTCGGTCCGATCACGCTCTTCGACCCGGACGGCTTCGACGTCAGGATCGCCGCCGAATGTACGGGCTTCGACCCAAAGGACTTCATGGACCGCAAGGTCGCCCAACGCACGGACCGCTTCGTCCAGATCGGGCTGGCCTCCGCGAAGATGGCCCTCGAAGACGCCAGGGCCTGGGAATTTTTAGAGAAGGAACCGGAGAGGGTTGGCGTACTGCTCGGCACCGGCATCGGCGGGGTTATGAGCCTCGAGCGGACCCAGTGGGAGATGGACAACAAGGGTCCGAACCGGGTCAACCCGTTCACTGTCACCAAGATCATGCTCAACGCCGCCGCCGCCCACCTCAACGTCCATCTCGGCATGAAGGGCCCCTCATCGGCCAACGCTTTAGCGTGTACCTCCGGCACGGACATCATGGGGCTCGGGCTAGACCTGATCCGCCGAGGCGACGCGGATATGGTCGTCTGCGGGGCGGCCGAGGCGATCATCACCCCCGTTATGGTCGCGGGCTTTATCGCGATGCGCGCGATGAGCCGCAACAACGACGACCCTGAGGGCGCGTGCAGGCCCTACGACAAGGACCACTCAGGGTTCGTGATCGGGGAGGGCGGTGCCGTCTTCATCCTGGAGAGCGCCGAGTCGGTCGAGCGCCGAGGCGCCGAGCCCTACGCGAAGGTTACCGGCGCCGGCCGCTCCACCGATGCCTACAACCTCACCGATCCCGACCCCGAGGGCAAAGGACTCCTGCGTGCCATGCAGCTCGCCCTGAAGGACGCCGGTGTGGAGGGCGAGCGGGTCGGCTTTATAAGCCCGCACGGCACCGGCACGCCAGCGGGCGACCCCCCGGAATCCCGGGCGATGCACAGGATCAACCCCTCCGTAATGGTCTCCGCGACGAAGCCGACTCTGGGGCACTCGATGGGCGCGACCGGCGCCGTGGAGATGGCCGTCAGCGCCCTGACTATCAAGGAGGGCATGGTCCCCCCGATGCGGAACCTCGAAGAGCTCGCCGAGGGCTGCGCTGAGCTCGACTACGTGGTCGACGAGCCGCGCCGCGCCCCAGACCTGGAGGTCGCCCTGTGCGCGAACCTGGGCGTCGGCGGGCACAACGCGGCGGTCGTCCTGGAGAAGGCTTAGAGAGGATCCATGACGAAGACCGGAGACCTCTACGAAGTGCCGGAGGGCCTCCCGGAGCCGACCGACGACGGGGCCTGCGATCACCTGCCGGGGATGCGGCTTCCCCCCGTGGCGCTCCCCTCGACGTCGGGGAAACGGGTGGATCCCTGTGAACTCCCGGGACGCACGGTCATCTACTGCTACCCGCTCACCGGACGTCCGGGCAAGGAGTTGCCACGGGAGTGGGACGACATCCCGGGGGCGCGGGGCTGCACGCCCCAGTCGTGCGCCTTCCGCGACCATCACGCGGAGCTCCAGACTCTGGGCGTACGCGTCTTCGGCCTCAGTACACAGAGTACCGGGTACCAGCGCGAGGCTGCCGAGCGGCTGCGTCTCCCCTTCGGGCTCCTGAGCGACGAGAAACGCGCCTTCGCGAAGGCCCTGGCTCTGCCGACCTTCGAGGTCGAGGGGATGACGCTGGTCAAGAGGCTCACGCTAGTTATCCACGACCGGAGAGTAGAGACGGTCTTCTATCCCGTCTTCCCGCCCGGCGAGAACGCCCGGGAGGTCGTCGAATGGCTCCGCCGGGGAGCTGCCTGAACCCGCCCTGCACACATTCGTAGCGCCGCGCGCTATCGGAGAGGACATGAACATGGAGCCTGTTTCGTTGGAGAAGAGGTTGAAAGAGCTTGAGTGGATCGTCGCCCCTTACGGCAGCGCGCTGGTGGCATTCTCTGGCGGGGTCGACTCGTCGCTCGCCCTGGCGGTCGCCGCGAGGGCGCTCCCGAAGAGCAGGGTGCTGGCCGTCACCTCGAACAACGAGACGTACCTGCCATCGGAGCTGGGGCTCGCGAAGGAGTTTACCCGCTCTCTAGGCATCGAGCACCTGGTCGTGAACACGCGGGAGCTCGACGACCCGAACTACGCCAGCAACCCGACGAACCGCTGCTACTTCTGCAAGAGCACGTTGTACTCGGACCTCGCGAATCTGGCCGTGGAGAGAGGCTACGGGTGCGTGGTGGACGGGGCGAACAAGGATGACGAGGGAGACTACCGACCCGGGAGGAAGGCGGCGAAGGAGCTAGACGTCGTCTCGCCGCTCGGTCTCGCGGGAGTGACGAAGGCGGAGGTGCGCGAGTTGGCGAAGCATCTCGGGCTGCCGAGTTGGGACAAGCCGGCGCTCGCCTGTCTATCGAGCCGGTTCCCGCATGGACAGGAGATCACAGCGGAGAAGCTCACCCAGGTAGCACGGGCCGAGGAGTTCCTGCGCTCGCGGGGTTACCGGCAGGTTCGGGTGAGGCATCACGGGGAGATCGCTCGCCTGGAGGTCGGCGAGGGGGAACTCCAGCGAGCGTTCATGGAGCGCGAGGAGATCTCCGCCGAGCTTGGGGAGGCGGGCTTCCTGTACGTGACCCTCGACCTCGCTGGCTACAGGTCCGGCTCCCTGAACGCCACCCTCAAGCAGAGGCCAGGTAAGAAGGTGCGGAAGACCCTGCCCGTGCTCGGGTAGCAGCTAATGGCCGAGAACGAACCAATACTCTGGGTACCGCTCCTCGTCATGCTCGTCGGTCTCGCGGGCAGCGTCCTCCCCGGCCTGCCGGGCGTACCCCTGATCTTCGCTTCAGACCTATAGCGGCATGCAATGAAATTGGACCCCCAAGCCTTGCCCTGCTCAGTACCGATGTAGCGGGAGTCCCGATGCGCTCCGTGTCCCTCTCTAAAGTCGGCGTAACAGAGGTGGCCCAACTGCAATGACTACCGCTATAGTCTACGCATACGTGACGGACTTCGAGATCGTCGGTGCCGTCCTCGTCCTCCTGGACCTCTTCGCCCTCCTCGCCTTCGTCGCCGACCTGCTCGCCACGACCTACGGGACTAAGCGCTTCGGGGCGAGCAACTGGGGCACCGCCGGAGGGGCGATAGGCAGCCTCCTCGGCACTCTAGCCGGAGCCCTGCTCTTCTTCGGCGTCGGCACCCTCTTCGGCCTGCTCGCCAGCACCATCGGCAGCGTCTTTGCGGGCGAGTACCTCAGACGCCAACGCCAAACCTCCAGCGGAGAAGGCACGCGGACAGAAGGTCCCCGGTTCGGACGCGCGGACTGGCGGAGGGTCTCCCGGGCCGCGGGCGGGGTACTGGTAGGTTACTTCTTCAGCGCCGCAGTAGAGGGAATACTGGGTCTGGTCGGCGTAATCGTCTTCGTGGCGGCCTTGTTCTACTAACGTTCAGCCGGGAGCTGACTGCTCCCAGCTACTCCTCGTCGCCCTTCTCGCGGAGGAAGCGCTGCAGCTCCTGGGCGAGATCCTCGCCGGAGGGGAGGTTCCTCTCTCCCCCTTCGACTTGGGCGTCGTAGCGCTCTTCGAGGGTGCCTACGTAGGCGGTGAGGTCTGAGTCCTGGGCGACGGCGGCAGAGACCTGCCGCTGGTAGTCCTCGGAGGTCCGCTCAAGGCGAGACGTATCGAATTGCGCGCCGAGCAGGCTGGAGAGGTTCTGGAGGAGCGCCAGGGCCGCGGGCGCAGAGGGCACCGAAGGCAGATAGTGCGGTACCGAGGCCCAGAAGCTCACCGCCGGAAGTCCTTTATCAGCACAGTAGCGGTGCAGGAGTCCGGTGATGCCGGTCGGTCCCTCGTAGCGTGAGGCCGAGAGCTTCAGGTTCTCGACGAGCGAGGGGTCCTGGGCGTTCGCCGAGACCGCGACCGGACGCGAATGGGGCACGTCGGCGAGGAGGGCTCCGAGCGTGACGACCAGCCGCACGTTCAGCTCGCGGGCGAGGTCCACCACCCCCTGCGAGAACTTCCGCCACCGGAAGTTCGGCTCGGGACCGGAGAGCAAGACCGCGCTCCGGCCACCCAGGGCGGCGTTGGGACCGATGGCCGAGAGATAGTTCTCGGGCCACTCAATCGAGCGGGTCACGCCCTCGACCAGACGGATCTGGGGCCGCGTCGCCTGGTAGTCGATGAACTCCTCGCCGTCGAAGCTCCCGAACCGCTGTGCCCCGAACTCCTCACCGATCGTGCTCACAGCGAGGCTCGCCGCCTCCGCCGCGTCATTCCAGCCCGTGAACCCGGCTATCAAGATCGGGCTCTCCAGCTCCGGACGCCGCTCCAGGTTTATATAGTCGTTCATGCAGCTAGCTTACCACGCCGGTGCAAGGACGAATCACGCCCCGCTCAGACGAAGCTACAATGAATCTCCAGAGCCTCCTCGAGCCTTCTGAGGTACTCCTGCTCGGGTATCTCCACGGCCCCGAGCCGCGCTAGGTGGTCGTTCTGGATCTGGCAGTCGAGCAAGACGTACCCCCGCTCTTTGAGCCGCTCGACGAGATACACCAAGCAGACCTTCGAAGCATCGGGCATCCAACTAAACATCGACTCGCCCATGAACGCGCCTCCCAACGTAACCCCGTAGAGCCCGCCCACGAGCTCGTCGTTTCTATACGCCTCGACGCTGTGCGCCATGCCCCTCTCGTGAAGTGCTACGAACCCTTTGATGATCTCCTCACTTATCCAGGTCTCCGAGCGCCGGGAGCACGCCCGGATCACCCCCTCGAAGTCGTGGTCGATCCGAACTTCGTACTTGCCCTGCCGGATCACACGACGCAGCGACTTGGAGACGCGCAACGAGTCGAACTCCAACACGGAACGAGGGTCCGAGCGGTAGAATTCGGTCCTCCCGTACCCGTCAGCCATCGGGAACGCGCCCGCACGGTAACAGGCCTCCAGAATCTCCGGACCTAGCCTCATTGAAGAAAGCCAACGACTCCTAGCTTAGTTATCGAAAATTTCCTGTAGGACCCTGCCTTCGGGCCACACCGGCAGTTTACAATGGAAACACCGTGAGACTTCTCGGCCCGAACAGTTTGCGCTCCGCAGACACCGCTCGCACCTACCCAGTGCAAGCGGAGAAGCTCGTCCGCGTGATCGAGGAAGCCGTACGGGAGTTACCCCGCTGGTCGCTCGTGACTTCTACGGGCACGGAGATACGGGCGTCGCGCGGGACGCGTCTCGGGTTAAAGGACGACGTGACCGTGCGTATCACCCCGAGCCCCTCCGGCGCACACACGAATACACACGCCGTGTTTCACAGTGTCTCGCGCGTCGCCGTGTGGGACCTTGGCCAGAACGAGCGGAACCTCAAGGAGCTACTAGCTATCGTGAATCATGAGCTGACGGCCGATAGCTGAGAGCCGGCCGTTCTAGGGAATCGGCTTCCCGGCAGCGTTGCCAGAAAACATGAGTGAACCGCCTCATCTGAGGCTTTGCCGTTATATCCGCCTGTTTCTGGCTCCGATGAGGATCTTCGGCCCGTAATACCGCGTCTCCCCGCTCACGCCGTGACACTTCTTGAACTTCTTGCCACTCTCACAGGGGCACAGCTTATTGCGCCCAATTTTCTCGCCTGAGGCCAGGTATGGGAGGGGCGCAGCTTTAGTCTGTTCCGGAACGGGTGAGGCCTCCTGTACAACGACATTGTTTGTTACCTGATCGACCTCGATGTTCGTGGTCTGCCCGGCCTGCTTGTATGCTAAAAGCGCGCCCACGATTGCAGCGATGAGGGCCAGAAGTTGGTAGAAGTCGGAAGGGGTCTTGGGTACGAGCAGCTTGGCGAGTGTTTGGCTCCACCCCGGAAATTCGTGCTGAAGTGTACCCCTAACTTGCTCCGGGGAGGCACCGCTCTCCCGCGCCTCGCGGAGAATCTCACGGAAGCGCTCCAGTTCGGATACGGTGCGCTCGTCGCCCTGCAGTAGTTCAATGATGTGTTCGTCACTATGATAGGTGCCGCCGAGTACGTGACCTACCTCCCCGCAACACGGACAAATTCTCGGTCGGCTCTCGACTGCGAAGGAGACCTCCACGCCGGTTCCCCCAGGCTCAAACCCGTCTCCCGACTTGAAGAAATGACCACAGGTATTACAAACAGCTAGAAGAGCGGTATGATCTCTCCGATCGGCTCGCCGTGCAGGTCGGTAATCGTCCCCCTCTCCATCTCCTCCGGTACCTGTATTCCTCTCCTGGCAAGCACTGCCAGGGCCGTGGGGGCAACGGCCCTGCTCGCGCCGTCGGAGATCTTGAGCGCAAGACCCCAACCGTCAGGGTGCGCGGCGGCGAAGACGCCCTCGGCGCCGCTCTTGGCGACGAGAGCGGTAGACTTTATGAGCGCAGTGTCGAAACGGCCGGTCCCCGCGACCATGAACGGATATCGGCGCATCGATTCCCGGACTCTCCTCACGGCCTCGGCTAGGTCTTCGGGGAAATCTTCGGCGCTGGCTCCTCTCTCCGCGGCGAGGCGGGCGAAGCCTAGGGCGAGGTTCTCGAGCGGCAGGACGAAGACCGGGACACCGCAGTTGTCCCCGGCTAGCAGCACGTCTTCTGGTTCGAGGCCGCAGAGCTTTGCGATGGTGCGCCGCACGAGCTTCTGTAGGGGACCATTCGGGTCGGGGTAACTGGCGGGGTCCCAGCCGGCGTGGACACAAACGGCAAGCATCCCGGCGTGCTTGCCGGAGCAGTTGCCGTGTATGTGGCGGGGCTCCTCGCCGCTCTTGAGGAGCCGGGCGGCGGTCAGGGCGTGCAGCGGCGGGTGCGCGCCGCTCTGGAGATCTGCCTCCGAAAGCCCGGCCTTGCGAAGGATTGAACGTACCGCCGAGAGGTGACGTGCTTCGGCGTTGTGGGAAGCGCAGGCTACCGCTATCTCCTCGCTCGTCAGGCCGAAGGCATCCGCAGCCCCGGAGAACACGAGCGGGAGCGCCTGGAAGGGCTTCGCCGAGGATCGCAGGTGCACGAGCCCCTCGGGATCGCCCAGAGAATCGAGCGTCCCCCCGTCAGCGTCGCGCATGACGTAACGGCCGCGGTGGACGCTCTCGACGTGGTCCCCGCGCCGGACGGCGACGACGGGCGCGTCGGGGGCCTCGGCGTTCTCGGGTTCGGCGGTCTCTTGCCTCAAGCTCCTACTCTCCGGTGAGGCGAATGACGTGCAGGGCGGTCAGGTCCTCGGCGACCCGCATCCGGGCCATCGCCGCCGAGAAGTCGCCCGCCTCGAAGTACTCTCGCGCCTCCGCGATAAGGTCCCTGAGCCGCGCGAGCAGCTCCTCGTCGGGTCCCTCGGGCCCGCCGGGACCGGGCGCGCGCACGCTGGCCGCGGCCATACCCATTATTACGTCGGCGCGTTTGTTCCCGGTCCACATCGAGAGGATCGCGTAGTCCAGGTAGCCGCCTATGCGCATGAGGTGCCCGACCCGGACGTCCAGGGTAGCCTCCTCTCCGGCCGTCTCCTTCAAGAGAACCACCGCCGGAGGTTGCTGGAGAGGACTCCGGAGAGCTCGTCTTCGGAGAGGCCGGCGGCATCGGCAGCTCTCAGAGCCGCGTGGAGGGTCGAGGGGAAATCACCGTACGGGGTGTCCGATCCATAGCAGACGCGGGCAGGATCGAGGGTTTTGAAGAGGACGAAGAGGTCCCTCGCCTTGACGACGGAGGTATCGAAGAGGACGTTCGGGTGGTCTCCGAAGGCGCGGGTCGCGGCGAGCACCTCGACCATCGCGGAGTGGCCCAGGATCAGGCGTAGCCCCGGCAGACGCTTCACGGTCGGCAGCAACGGCTCGACTATCCTCTGCATCGCGAACCCCGCGTGAACGAGCACCGGCAGGTCCGCCTCCGCCGCCATCTCGAAGAGCCTTACGACCCGCTCGTCGTCGAGCTCGAACTGCTGCGAGACGGGGTGGAGCTTCAAGCCCGCAAAGCCGCGCTCCACACACCTACCGAACTCCGCCTCGTAGTCCTTGTGCGGGTTCAACCTGAAGAACGGCACGAAGACGTCCGGGTGGTCCTCGTAGGCCGTCCAGACGTAGTCGTTTGGGCCTGAGTAATCGTCGCGGGCGTTCGGGTCGTTGAGGGGGAAGACGATAGCGCGGGAGACGTTGGCGGCGTCCATCCGCCTCTTCATCCCGCCGGCGCTCATCTTGCGACCGTCCAGATCGGCGCCGATGTGGGCGTGAACGTCGAAGACCTGTGTACCGGCCGGTATCTTTCTCTGAACCCACTCCCAGGGAGCGGCCATGGCCCCGTCAGTCAGGGCCCCGGAATCCCCGTCCGAACGCTTCTCCGTCTCCAATTGCACCACCGATCTAGCCAAAAATCCTCGCCTCACGAACCGCCGTGCAATAGTACCAGTAGGCACCGACCGCTGCTAAACTGCCCGGACCCATGAGCCCCGCGCACCCTTTCTTGAAAACCCTCTCCGGAGCCCTCGGCCACGTGGCGCGTCCGCTCCTCCGGCGCGTTACCCGTGGATCGCTGCCGAGGTTAGAAGGAACGATAGAACTCGCGGGTCTCGAAGGTACCGTCGAGGTCTTGCGCGACCGTAATGGGGTGCCCCAGGTCTTCGCGTCGAACGAGCGGGACCTGTTCTTCGGCCAGGGCTACGTCCACGCCCAGGACCGCTTCTTTCAGATGGAGATCGGACGGCACGCCGGGCACGGCCGCCTCTCGGAGCTGCTCGGAGGGAGCGCCCTGGAGCTCGATCGCCTCTCCCGCACCATAGGCTTCGGCAGGATCGCTACCTCGGAGAAGGCTCCCCCACCGGAGGCGCTCCAAGCTCTCGAAGCCTACTCCACGGGCGTAAACGCCCGCCTCGACAACGAGCCTCTCCCGCCCGAGCTACTGCTCTTGCGCCATGCTCCCGAGCCCTGGACGCCGTCCGACACTGCCGCCTGGTCCGTCGTCATGGCCTGGAGCCTCTCCGCGACCTGGGAGGCAAAGCTCCTGCACGCGGCGGCTGATGAGGAGAACGACTCATACAGGGAAGGTTTGCATCCACATGTCGACCCTGGTCTCGGTTCCGGCGCGGGTTCGAACGCCTGGGCAGTGGGGCCGGGGAGGAGCGCCTCGGGGTCGGCCATGCTCGCCGGGGACCCGCACTTGCTGCTGGGCATACCGTCCCTGTGGTACGAGATCGGGCTCTATGGCGGGCCTTATAGCGTGGTCGGGGCCTCGCTGCCTGGGTCGCCGGGGGTAGTCATCGGGCACAACGAAGACGTAGTCTGGAGCATCACCGCCGCGATGACCGACGTGCAGGACCTATACGTCGAACGCTTCAAAGAAGGAGATACGCGTCTCTACGAGCACGCGGGCGCGTGGCGCGAGGCAGTGGTCAGGAAGGAGGAGATCCCGGTCCGCGGCCGCCGCGAGCCGGTCACCCACAGGGTACGTACCACCTTGCACGGTCCCATAGTCACCGACTCCTCGGCCGGCGAGCAGGACCTGGCGCTCCGCTGGGCCGCCCCCGAGCCCGTAAGACTCGTCGCGGCCGGCCTCGCCGTGAACAGGGCGCGCAACACAGACGAGCTGCTCGCCGCCCTGCGGCAATGGACGACGCCAAGCCAGAACTTCGTCTACGCCGAGCGGACAGGAGGAATCGGATGGGCGCTCGCCGGCGCCGTACCGATAAGAGCCTACAGTGGCGAGGACCCGGTGCCCGGTTGGAGCGGAGAGTACGAGTGGAAGGTCTTCGTGCCGTTTGAGGAGCTGCCCAAAGGCTACGGTCAGGAAGAGGGGCTCATCGTCTCAGCCAACGAGGCCCCCGACGCGCCCATCCCCGGTTCGTACCACCCCCGATACCGAAGGGACCGGATCGAGGCTCTGCTCCAGACGACAGGCAAGCATACTCCGGAGACCTTCCGTGACATCCAGGCCGACCTCTACTCCGCCCCGGCTCACGCGCTCGCCGGGCATCTGGCGGGCCTCGGCCCTCCACCCGGCCTCCCCGCTGATCTTTGGCGCGAGCTAACGACCTGGGATGGGCGCCTCCTCGCGGAGAGCCGGCCCGGCGCCGTAGCCAGGGTCATCCTCGAAGTCTTACTCCGGCGCATGACCCGAAGTTTGCCCCGCCTGGGCTCGCCACTCCCCGCAGGGGCGGAGTCCTACCTCGTCGGTCTGGTCCCGGATCTCCTCGAAAACCTGGACGATCTACCCGAAGAGACCCTACGGGGAGCCCTGGAAGAAGCGGTGGCAGTCCTCAAAGAGTCTCTAGGTCCAGACCCGGAGGGCTGGAGATGGGGGGTTACACACGCCACGGATCTGCGTCACCCGTTAGGGGTCGTGGGGGTGCTGCGGGCCTTCCTGAACCGTGGCCCGTATCCAAGTGGAGGGGATGCCTACACCGTCTGGGTCGCCGGTTTCAACACCGGGGGGTCCTCCTTCGGACCCGTCACCGCCGGTCCGAACTACCGGTTCGTCGTAGATACCGGCAACTGGGACCAGGGGCGGAGCGTGATCTTCCCGGGCCAGTCAGGCCATCCGGCGAGCCCGAGCTACGACGACCAGATCGACCTCTGGCACAATGTCCGCTACCGTCCGATGGTCTTCGGCCGGAAGGTGGCCGAACTGTCCGCGCGGCACCGTCTAGTCCTCAAGCCCGAGAAGAAGTAGCAGGGCAGGCTCCTGACAGCGGTGTTATTCATGAGTATTGATCCCGTGGTTCGTAGCCGCAGTGCGAGAACCGTCCCGCCACGTCCTCCAAAGTGACCGCCCGTAGCGCCTCGCCCATCGTCTCGTCGAGCGCCTCGCGGATTCGCGCTCCGGCTTTCCTGGCGGCTCGACGACCGGTACCTGGCGTCAGGACAGGCATCTATTGAACCTGTACAAGGTGCGAAGCTATTTAGCAGGGGTCAGAGTCGGAGTCGAAATAATTCTGTTCGTCTAGAAAATGTGAGACCGATGCAGGCTGAACCAGATCCGACCGGCTGACGATGCCGACCAACTGCTGCCCACCAGAGAGCACCGGTACCCGACGGATACGCTGGTTGAGGAAGAGATGCAGCACCTCATCAATGTCGGTTTCCTCGGTGACGCTGATCACCTGCTTGCTCATGATGTCGGCGGCGGTAGCACCCTGGCGCCCGACGACGTCGACCTCGCTCACCACGCCCAGCACGCTTCCCCCGTCGCCTACTACCGGGACCCCGCTGACGCTTCTCTCGTTCAACAGGTTGGCTACTTCTCTTACCGGCATCGCGGGCGGCACCACGATAACGTCCTTTGTCATGATCTCCTTGACCGGCATCTGCGTCATGATAGGCCCCCTTGTAAGCCCTGCTCTTCCCAGCCTTGGTAGCTTGTGCCGAGATACGCTTCGTTGTTGGCAGTATCGCTACTTGGATTACTATACATCAACTGCTCTCTCCCCGCACCCAGCTGCAAAATAGAAATCGAGTATTACTACGGGTCCGAGCGGCTGAGCCTCCTGGCTTCGGCTTCGGTAGACCGGGCCTGCTCGATGGATCGAGGCGACGATCACCGAAGAGCTTGTACTTAGGAACGTATACCACGGAGACTAATCGAGGTTGATCGTCAGCTTTCTGACCCACACTGCTTCTCTGTCGGGTAGAGCCGCTTCCGCAACCCTGTCAGGAAGGTCCCCTACTCTGCGTCACCCGGGCCCGCTACGGTCCCTCTACGTCACGATCCTTCTATTTACCGGCTGCGTCGCCTCGCTGCAGGGTGAGCATGGAGACGCGGGGGCCGTCAACGCTCTTTACACGGAGGGTAGTATCCTCGGCTTCCACCACGTCTCCGGCTTCGGGTGGGCGGCCTAGTGAACCCAAGATGTAGCCGCCGATAGTGTCGAAGTCCTCGTGAGGGAGGTCGAGATCGAAGTACTGGTTCACCTCTATGATGGGGATACGGCCGTCTATAGCATAGGAGTCGTTGCCCAGAGGTTCTATAGAAGCCTTGTCCTCGTCGAACTCGTCCTGTATCTCGCCAACGATCTCTTCGAGTACGTCCTCGATGGTTATGAGGCCCTCGACGCTCCCCCACTCGTCGATGACTATCGCCATCTGGAGCTTGCGTTTCTGGAACTCCCGCAGGATCTCCTCTATCCGCTTGGTCTCGGGGACGACGAGGCACTCGCGGATGAGGGACTCGATGTCGAAGGTGCCACCGTCCTCTTTGGCGGCGCGGAAAAGGTCCTTGACGTGGACCGCGCCGAGCACGTGGTCTACGTCACCCTCGTAGACGGGGTAGCGAGTGTAACGCCCGAATGCGGCCCTCTCGACCAGCTCGTCCAGGCGAGCGTCGTTCGGCAAGGCCTCGATATCAGGTCTCGGGACCATGATCTCGCGGGCGACCCTGTCACCAAAGTCGAAGATGTTGTTCAGGTACTCGCGCTCCTGGGGGTCGAGGACGCCGGAGGAGGTGGAAGAGGAGATCATAATCCTCAGCTCCTCCTCCGAGTGAGCCTCCATCTCCTCGCCCAACCGGATACCCCACGGTCGTAAGACTAGGTTCGTCGAGACGTTCACCAGCCATACCAGCGGCCAGAGCAGGAACATAAAGATGCCGAGCGGGCGGCTGATCCAGAGCGCCATACCAGCGGCACGCTGGATGGAGAAGTACTTGGGCGCCTGCTCTCCGAAGACGAGGTGCGCGTAGGTTATGACCGAAAAGCCCAGGACAACCGAGATCAACACTACAAGACTCTCGTTGATGACGCCCAGAGCCTCCAACCCAGGCCGTATCAGGGCCGAGATCGCCGGCGCCCCAACCCAGCCCAGGGCCAGAGAAGCAACGGTGATACCCACCTGGCAAACGGAGAGGTAAGCATCAAGATCGCGCAGGACGTTGCGGACCACCCCGGCTCGCGCGCTTCCCTCCTGCTCGAGCTGTACTACGCGCGATTCCCGCACCCGCACCAGCGCGAACTCCGCCGCGACGAAGAAGGCGTTCAACATTATCAAGGCCAGGGCCACGATCAGGTTGAGCGCCGAGAAGACGGGCTCTTCCAAAGTTAAAGGACCACGGTCGGTGAGGAACCCCGGCGCCCACGATATGTCTGGCTACTGTCAGTATCGCTCATCGCGCAACGTCAGGGATTATACCCCAGCCTCCCGAGATGTCGCTACACGGGTACACTAGCGAGGCTTTGTAAGAGCAACTTATAAAGGAGGAAATCTTGGAGCGTAGACCTTTGTTGAGGATGGAGTCGTGAGGGTGCTCGTGGCGGGCGCGAACGGGCAGGTCGGACAGCACGTCGTTAGGCTTCTGGCGGAGGCGGGCCACGAGGTGCGAGCCCTGATCCGGTCGGAAGACCAGGCGCCGAATATTCGAGACCTCGGCGGCGAGCCTATCATGGCCGACCTGGAAGCGGAGGTCTCCCACACGGTCGCCGAATGCGACGCGGTGATCTTCTCGGCCGGCGGCGGCCCCGGGAGCGGCGCCGAAAAGAAGGAGACCATCGACCGTCAGGGGGCCGTAAAACTGATCGAAGCCGCAGGAGAGCACGGCGCGAACCGCTACCTTATGGTGAGCACGATGGGCGCCGCCGACCCCGGATCCGGCCCCGAGAAGATGCAACCCTACCTCCATGCCAAGGCCCAAGCTGATCAGAGCCTGATAGACGGCGGCCTCGCCTACACTATCGTCCGTCCCGGTAGCCTCACCGACGATTCGGGCACAGGCACGGTAGAGGCCGCCCACTCCCTCGGCAGGCGTGGTGAGATTCCCCGTGAAGATGTCGCCCAAACTCTCGTAGCTACCCTGACGGCGGAGAACACCCACGGCAAGACGTTCGAGATCCTCACCGGCGGCACCCTCATCGAGGAAGCCGTCGCAAGTCTGTAGCTAGTAGTGGTTGGCAATCAGCAGAACGTTGAACGACATCCGCGGTGGTCCAGTCCTTCCGTGCCCCACTATAATGCGAGTTAGAGGCCCGGTTTCGACCGGGCCTCTAACTCTGTCGCATGGATCCAACCGTCGAATAGCTGATGGCTGGATAGCTGTTGCTACGCCAGCCCTTCGGCCTTGTACTCGCGCAGGAAACCCTCGAAGAGCCTGCGATGGCCCTGCTCGTCGTGCAGGATGGTTATCACCATGTCCTGCGTCACCGGGTCTGAACCCTCCGTCGCCTCCACTATGCTCGTGTACAGCTCTATTGCCTTCGTCTCCGCGTCTATCACGCCCTTTATGACGTGTACCACGTCCGTCTGCCCGTCTGGCGGCTGCAACAACGTCTGCTCGGCCTTGAACTCCATCGAGCCCGGCACCACCCCATAGAGGTCCTTTATCCGGTTGGCGAACTGCTGGGCGTGGTCCAACTCCTCCTGGACGTCCTCCTGAAGGGACTCCTTTATCTCCTGGGCCCTGACCCCGTCTGGATTGGTTGAGTTGGTGACGTAGTTGATCACGGTCTCTAGCTCAGCGAAGTAAGCGGTCTTGAGGAGCTCTATTATCTCCTCGCGCTTGCCTGCCAGCGCATCCGAGAGGATGCCTTCCTTGCCGCGTCCAGTCTCCACTGTGTCGGTACCTCCTCGTGGTTCGCTTGGTATCAACTCTTAGCCGTACCCGCGCCCGATGCTCATGAAACACGACACGCGAAACCTGGACACGGCGGCCCGGGCCCGTCGCTCTACGATTTGATGAGATCGCCCTCACGGAGGTCTCTTGGCTTGTAACGTCGGGCGTAGTCGCGGAACTCCCTCACCTCGCGGTCGGCGCGTTCCTGAGACCAGCCGAGGTGTTTGACAGCTACCCGCGCCGCCGCCTCATCCACGTCGAGTCCAACCCTGGGACCCATGCCGACCATCGAACGCCTGAGGAGTACGTCGCCGAGCTTCTCGGCCAGCTCGCGGCGGAAAGCGTATAAGACTTCCGCCCCAATGATACCGGTCTCGATGGTGGCTGATGGTGAGAGCGATACCCGCAGGGAGTGGTCTTCGCCGGCCTCGGCCAGCACCTCGGGGGCGCGCGCGCCGTAAAGCCTGAGGAGCCGGACGGCCAGCTCCTCAGTGAGGCCGCTCGTAAGCTTGAAGTCGGCGGTGAACTCGTCAAAGTCGGGCCCGGCTCCGCCGGGGAGCGGCGATTCGCCCGTGCGGCACTCCGGGGCCTTGCGCCCGAGTTTCTCGTAGACCTCGTTCACCGTCTCGCGGGCGAGGTTTCGGTAGGTGGTTAGTTTGCCGCCGATGATGGAGACGAGACCGCCGATCCTCGGGTCGTGCCTGGCGTGGTCGTAGACGAGGTGGCCCCGCGTCACGCCGCCTTCGGTGCCCTCGGGCTCGTATGGCAGCGGACGGACGCCTGAGTAGGTAAAGAGGACCTTCTCGCGCGTCAGGTTGGCCGAGGGGATCACCGTGTTCGTCTCGTTGATGAGGTAGTCGATCTCCTCCTCACTGGCTACTACCTCGTCCAGGTCCCCCTCGTAGCGGATGTCGGTCGTGCCGATGAGGTAGCGACCGTTCCACGGCACGATGAAGTACGGCCGTCCGTCCCCCTTTGCCTCGGCGTAGAGGGCCTCGCCAGCGGGCGCGCCGGGGAACGAGTCCACGACCAGGTGGCTCCCCTTGGTGCCCCCGATCATGCGCTCCTCCGCGAAGTCCATCCGCCGCAATACCTCATCCACCCACGGTCCGGCCACGTTCACCGTGACCGGCGCCCGGACCGTGCGCTTCCCGCCACCGAGCAGGTCGGTAAACTCGACGCCCACGACATTGCCGTCCTCGACGACGAGACGGTCCACGCCCGCGTAGGTGAGGACTACCGCGCCGTGCTCGCGGGCGGAGACGGCGTTCTCCACCGCCAACCTCTCAGCATACTCGACCTGACCGTCGTAATACATGGCCGCGCCGAGCAGACCCTCGGGTTCGAGGCCCGGGACCCGTTCGAGAACCTCCTCGCGCGAGAGCATCTTGTGTCTGTCCAGCGACTTGCTCCACGAGAGGAAGTCGTAGCCGATCATGCCGAGCCTCACGAGTACAGTGCCGCGCTTCGAGTAATCGTAAACGGGGATTATGAACGGCAGAGGTCTGACGAGGTGCGGCGCTATCTTCAGCAGCTTCTCGCGCTCGGAGAGAGACTCGTGGACCAGGTAGAACTCGTAGTATTCAAGGTAGCGCAGGCCGCCGTGGATCAGACGTGTAGACCAGCTCGTCGTCCCGCTTGCCACGTCCCCCTTGTCAAGGAGGAGGACCTTGAGCCCCCGCATCGCCGCATCCCGGGCGATACCAGCCCCGTTGATACCGGCCCCGACGACGATCAAGTCGAAGGGGTACGTCTCTATGTCCTGCGGTATACGACGGTTCATGTTTGCTCCTCGTCATGTAGCATAGTCCCGGGGATGTTCAGTCTCCCTCTGAGTCTACAAGCTGGTCGCGCACCAGGTGTTTCTGTATCTTGCCCAGGGCGTTGCGCGGCAACTCGTTCACGAACGCGACCTCGCTGGGTCTCTTGTAGCCCGCGAGGTCTTCCTGGCAGAAGCCTATTATCTCTGCCTCGGTGAGATCCTGATTATCCCGCACGATGGCAGCGACGACCCGTTCGCCGTACTCCTTGTCGGGCAGGCCCACCACGGCCACCTCGGAGACGCCGGCATACCCTTCGAGCAGCTCCTCGATCTCGCGCGGGTAGACGTTGTAGCCGCCGAAGATGATCAACTCCTTCGCCCGCCCGCTGATAGTGTAATACCCGTCCTCGCTTACCGATCCAAGGTCTCCCGTACGGAACCAGCCGCCTCTATCGAAGACTTCCTCCGTGGCCTCGGGCCGGTTCCAGTACCCTTTGAAGACGTGCGGGCCGCGGACCTCGATCTCCCCCACCTCCCCGGCCGGCAGAGGCTTCCGGCTCCTTACGTCCACCACCCGCGCCTCCTGGCCGGGGAACGAGCGGCCGACCGTCCCGGGCCGGCGCTCCCCCTCGTAGGGGTTCGTCATGTTCATGATCGTCTCGGTCATCCCGTACCGCTCCAGGATGCGCTCCCCGGAGACCTCCTCGAACTCCTCGAACGCCTGAGGGCTCAAGGCCGCGCTCCCCGAGACGTACAACCGTAACGGGCGCGGCCTCTCGTCACGCCCCCGCGCCTCCTCGAGCAAACGCACGTACATCGTCGGCACGCCGAAGAACATCGTCGCCGAGCCCTCCAATAAAGCGTCGTACACTCGGGCGGCGTCGAATTTACGGTGCAGCTCGGCGCTCGCCCCCGAAAAGAACGTGCCGTGCGCGCCGACCATGAGACCGTGCGTATGGAACAGCGGCAGGGTCAGGAGCAGGTTGTCGTCGGCGGTCCACCTCCACTCCTCGCACACCGCAGCGGCATTGGCGGCGAGGTTGCGGTGGAGAAGCATCGCTCCCTTGCTCCGTCCGGTCGTCCCGGAGGTGTAGGCGATCACCGCGAGATCCTCGCCATCCGGTAACTGGGGCTCGTGACCTCCGGCGTCCTCCAGGAAATATTCAAGCTCCTCTCCGGCCTCGACCACGGCTTCCAGCTCCGGTAGCTCCCCTCTTACGCGGTCCAACTCCGGGCGTCGCTCCCCGTCGGTGAGGCAGAGGCGCACTCCGGCATCGTCGAAGATGTGCCCGAGCTCCCCACGGCGGTACTGGGTGTTAACCGGCACCACCACGCCGCCCGCCAGATGAGTCCCCAGGTAGGCCGCAAGCAAGTCCGGGGAGTTAACGAGAAAGAGCGCGACTCGCTCACCCGGCTCCAGGCCCCAGGACTTGAGTGCTGCCGCAAAGGTCTCGGCCCGCCTGTGCAGGCGTTTGTAGGTCCACTGCTCGCCCTCGAACCGCAGGCACGTCTTCTCCGGCGTGTCTCCAGCGTGGCGGACGAAGGCCTCGACGACCGAGGCCGGGCGCGCCGCCATCAGCCGCCCCAACCGGCTGGCGTGTAGACCGCCGAGCAAACTGGGCGCCACCCTTGCTCCTCTATCATAGCGACCATCCTTCTCACAGCGGCAGACGTGGGTCCGTGTCGCCCAAAGCCTCTCCCTCAAAAGTAACCTCGGTAGAGGGCCTGGCGCCCCAAACCCTCCACCGATCTCGATGCTTTTCTTTGATCAGAGTCGGCAGCCCCACCTACTCCCGCACGCTACGTCCCCTGATCTCCCCAGCGTCTTACTCAGCACCGTCCTTCTCTTCGACCGTCCGGCCTCGCTCCTCGACACTCGGCGGTGATTCTTCGCCCCGTGCCGCGAGCACGTCACGTATAAAGAAGTCGTAGACGAAGGCTCCAACAATTCCGCCGATCAGCGGCCCGATTATCGGGACCCAGAAATAACCACCCACACCCGGCAGGGCCACATCACCCCAACCTGTCAGCCAGGCCAGAACCCTGGGACCGAAGTCACGAGCCGGGTTGATCGCATAGCCCGCGTTAGCTCCAAACGACATACCAATAGCTGCCACCGCAAGTCCCACCAGGAGTGGAGCCATATTGAATTGCGGCGCCTGGTTCAGCGTGTCTACGAGCGCGAAAACGAAGATCACCAGGAACGCCGTGCCGATGATCTGGTCGATCAACGGCCCGATCAGGCTGCCATCATAGTAAGGCGCCGGAAAGGTGGCGAAGATGCTGAAGGTCGGGGTCGAGTCTCCTGCCCCACCGAGCGCCCCTCGAGTGATGCCGTTGGCGCTCTCAAAGCTGGCGATAGCGTCATGATAGTTCAGGTAGATCAGTGCAGCTCCCACAAAAGCGCCGAGCAGTTGAGCTCCAATGTAGGGCAAGACCTTTCTCCACGGGAAACCCCGCTTCACCGCGAAGGCCAGCGTCACCGCCGGGTTTATGTGTGCCCCACTGATACCGCCCGCCACATAAACTCCGAAAGTTACCGCCAGAGCCCAGCCCCACGCTATGAGGAGCCAATCCCCACTCGCGACGAAGGGGACATCTCCGCGTCCCGACTGGTTGAGGGCCGCCACCGCCATCGCAACCACTCCGGTGCCGAAGGCGATCAGGACGAACGTCCCCAGAAACTCGGCCGCAAGCTCCCCCCATATCGTGGAGCGCCAACCTCCGCGAGGTCGTGCAGATTGTGCTGCCATAGTCATTCCTCCTTTCCTAGAATGTCCGTTCCGCCACAATGTCCCAAGGCGCTTCGGGTTACCGTTTCATCCCGCCGTCGAGCTTGAGCCATTACGGCGCCCTCGTCCCCTCGTGTGACGTCCGCGTTGTTGCCGAGGATCTTCAAAACACCTCGTTCGCGAGTTCGGTTCGGACGTTGATGGCCTTCTTCATCGTTCCCTTGCCTAACCGAGGGGCGAGTCGACTGCCTCGCGCGCCCAGTTCTTGGATCGCTCGACGGCCTCCTTCCACCTGGCGTGCAGCCGCTCGCGCTCCTCCTCGCCCATCTGAGGCTCGTAGCGGCGAGAGAGCTTCCACTTCTCGGCGAGCTCGTCGGCGCTGTCCCAGAACCCTGTCGCCAGACCAGCCAGGTACGCCGAGCCGAGGGCGGTGGTCTCGGTGATCTCCGGCACCTCGACCGGGACCCCGAGGATGTCCGCCTGGAACTGCATGAGCCAGGCGTTCGCCACCGCCCCGCCGTCGGCCCGAAACTCGGGCAACTTTATCCCGGAGTCCTTCTCCATCGCATCGACAACGTCCTTGGTCTGGTACGCCATGCTCTCCAGCGCCGCTCTTGCGAGGTGTGCCTTGGTCGTGCCGCGCGTTATCCCGACGATGGTGCCGCGAGCATATGGCTCCCAGTGCGGCGCGCCCAACCCAACGAGCGCCGGCACGAAGTACACGTCGTCGTTTGAGTCCACGCTGTTCGCCAACTCTTCGGTCTCGGCGGCGTTCTGTATTATGCTTAGACCATCGCGGAGCCACTGGACGGCGGCGCCGGTTATGAAGATGGCGCCTTCGAGGGCGTACTGGACGGGCTCGTCCCCGATGCCCCAGGCTATCGTCGTGAGCAGGTCACCCTCGCTCCTCATGGGCTCGCCGCCGGTGTTCATGAGGGCGAAGGAACCGGTGCCGTAGGTATTCTTAGCGAGGCCCTTCTCGTAGGCGGCCTGCCCGAAGAGGGCGGCCTGCTGGTCCCCGATCACACCCCCCACCGGAACCTCGGCCTCGAAGAACGCCCCTGGGTCGGTGTTGCCGTAGACGTGGGAGGAGGGTTTGACCTCAGGCAGGATCTCACGCGGCACGGTGAGCATCTCGAGAAGCTCGTCGTCCCACCGGAGGTCGTAGATATTGTAGAGGAGGGTGCGCGAGGCATTTGAGTAGTCGGTTATATGCTCGCGCCCGCCGGTGAGCTTATAGACGAGCCAGGAGTCTATGGTACCGAAAGCGACCTCGCCGTTCTGCGCCCTCTCACGCAGCCCCTCCACGTTGTCCAGCATCCACTTGACCTTCGAGCCGGAGAAATAGGCGTCGATGGTGAGGCCGGTCTTGTCCCGCACCATCTCGTCGTAGCCCTGCTCGGAGAGGTTGCCGCAGATCTCCGCCCCGCGCCGGTCCTGCCAGACTATGGCGTTGTGGACGGGCTCACCCGTCTGCCTGTCCCAGATGACGGCTGTCTCGCGCTGGTTGGTTATACCGATGGCGGCGAGCTGGCGGGCGCTTACCTGCGCGTCGCCCAAAGCCTGCCCAACGACCCTCATGGAGACGTCCCAGATCTCGTTAGCGTCGTGCTCTACCCAGCCCGGTTTTGGGTAGTGCTGCGTGAACTCCGAGTATGCCCGTCCCACGAGCACTGCGTCGTGGTCGAAGACGAGGACCGTAGTCCCCGTAGTCCCCTGGTCTATCGCCAGCACGTAGTCCCCTGCCATACCCCATCCTTTCTCGGCCTTTCCCGATACAGCCTGCTGCATCCCCCACGCCCCAGGACCTTACACACACGCAAAAGTATTTATGAATCGCGGGGCACCGGCTCTCTAAGCGCCGGATCTCCGCTTCCCCATGTGAGGCTCCCTCTCTGCGCCCGCGCTCCCTACAGCTTTACTCCAGACTACTCTACGGTGTGTAGAAATCCGCGTCAAGGTAGCCGCTGCCTCGCTCGCGCTATACAACACCAGTTGCGCTACACTGTCGCGGCTACGGTCCAGAAAGAGCAGTAGGAGCGCCATGAACCTCAAGTTCGCAGGCATACACCACGTGACCGCCATTGCCGGGGACCCGCAAAAGAACGTGGACTTCTACGCGGGTATCCTGGGCTTGAGGCTGGTGAAGAAGACGGTGAACTTCGACGACCCGGGGAGCTACCACCTCTACTACGGGGACGCGGCGGGAAACCCGGGAACCATCATGACGTTCTTCTCCTGGCCGGGCGCGGCGCGAGGCCGCATCGGGACCGGCCAGGTGAGCGCGACCTCGTTCTCGGTGCCGGAGGACTCTCTGGGTTACTGGACGGAGCGGCTCGTGGAGCACGGCGTCCGGTTTGCGAAGCCGGAGCGGCGCTTCGACGAGACGGTCCTGGCCTTCGAGGACCACGACGGGCTCGCGGTCGAGGTCGTGGCCGGACCCGGCAGGGACAGCGGAGAGGTCTGGACGGGAAGCCCGGTTCCGGTGGAGCATGCGATCCAGGGGATACCCGGCGTGACGCTCTCGGAGCAGTCGGGCGAGGTAACGGAGAACGTCCTCACCCGCCTCCTGGGATTCGAGAAGGCGGGTGAAGAGGACGGACGCATACGGTATCTCTCGGCTGGCTCCAGTGGGAGCTTCGCGGACGTCCTGGCCCTGCCGGAAGGGACGCCCGGGCAGACGGCGGTCGGGACTACACATCACGTCGCGTGGCGGGCGCCGGACGACGAGACCCAGGAGGCGTGGCACGAGGAGATAGAGGCCCGCGGGCTCCACGTCACCCCCATCCTCGACCGGAGCTACTTCCACTCCATCTACTTCCGCGAGCCCGGGGGGGTGCTCTTCGAGATCGCCACGGACCCGCCCGGCTTCGCGGTGGACGAGGACCCGGACCACCTCGGGGAGAGCCTGAAGCTCCCGCCCTGGCTGGAGAGGCGCCGGACGGAGATCGAAAGACCCCTCCCTCCCATCCACCCGCCGCAAGAGAGGTTTTAGGACCGTGGCGAACGACCTCGGCTTCGTCCATCGCTTCGTCCCGGGCAACACTCCTCCTTCCTACGCCCCGGCACTGCTCCTCCTGCACGGCACGGGCGGCGACGAGAACGACCTCCTGCCCGTTGGGCGAATGCTCGACGAGAGGGCCGCGCTTCTCTCCCCGCGCGGCAAGGTGTTGGAGCACGGGATGCCCCGCTTCTTCAGGCGGCTCGCCGAGGGCGTCTTCGACGAGGAGGACCTGCGTGAGCGCACTCACGAGCTCGCGGATTTCGTCGAGGCGGGCGTAAACGAGTACGGTATCGACCCGAGGCGGCTGGTCGCGGTCGGCTTCTCTAACGGGGCGAATATCGCGGCGAGCCTGCTGCTTCTGCATCCGGGTCTGCTCGCCGGGGCGGTGTTGCTGCGGGCGATGACGCCGTTCGAGACGGAGACGGCACCGGACCTCTCGGGAACGCCCGTCTACCTGGCCGCCGGGAGGTCTGACCCTATCGTGCCAGCGAAGAACACCGAGCGGCTCGCGGGGCTGTTGCGGGGGGCTGGGGCGGAGGTCACTCTGGACTGGCAACCCGGAGGGCACGGGATCGGGTCGGCGGAGATCCAGGCCGCCCAGAGATGGCTCGTGAATAACATCTCCAGAACAAACTAGAGCGGTTGGGATCACCGAGTATGTCGAGACTCTGAGTCTCCGGGCAACCGGTTGCCCGCGTATTGGTAGAAAGTAAACTCAACCACAGCAGAATGCCGGGACAGCGCTTCGGGTCACGCTCCTCTAGGATATTGCGCAGAGCTTAAATCCAAGCGTATCTTATTGACCATATAACTTCTTCGTGATACGTTGCGGTGATGGGTACCAGCCTCCAAAGCCTACGCGTCTTTCTCTCCATCCTGGATCGCGGTTCGCTCTCCGCGGCCGGACGGGAGTTGGGGATGACGCAACCGGCCGTCTCGAACCACTTGCACACTCTCGAGGAGCGGTTCGGGGTGACGCTGCTAACGCGGGGTGGCCGGGTGCGGGCGACGCCTGCGGGGGAGTCGCTCGCGAAGCACGCGCGGCAGATTCTAGATGATATCTCGGCGCTCGAAAACGAGATGGCCCGGCATGCGGGACCCCGTGGACACCTGGTCGTAGGCGCATCTTCGACGCCGGGGGAGCTGTTGTTGCCACGGCTCGCGGTCAGGTTCTCGGCGCGGTATCCCGAGGTGGCGCTGGACGTGCGGATGGCGGACACGGGCGTGACGATAGCATCACTACTCGCACGAGAGGTAGAGGTAGCCGTCGTGGGATGTACGGTGGAGCATCCGCAGCTCGTCGGACGCGTGATCGAGGAGGAAGAGCTGGTGCCTATAGTCGCAGCGTCGGACAGGATAGGCGAAGACTCCATAACCGCTGAAGACCTCTCGGGCAGGGCGTTCGTAATGCGGGAAGAGGGCTCCGCGACCCGCCGGGCCGTCGAGAAAGGTCTGAGCGAGGCCGGTATCGGGGCGCGTGTGGCGATGGAGCTCGGGTCCAACACCGCGGTCGCCGGGGCGGTAGCGGAGGGCGCGGGCATAGGCGTCATACCGTCGCGCTTTGTCGCCTCGCAGTCGTCCGTGCGTCTTCTCAAGGTCCGGGGCCTGAGCATCCGGCGCCCCTTCGTCCTCGTCGTCGAACGCGGTCGTGAGCTCTCTCCGGCGGCCGAGGCTTTCGTGCAAATGTGTGTAGAAAGGAACGAACGTTGATCCACAAACTCCGGGTGGTCTTCGCCCTAGTTGTGCTCCTACTCCTCTCCAGTTGCGGTGGCGGCGGTGGTAGCGGTGGCGCAGAGTCGGGAGCCGCCGAGCCGGATCCGCTGAGGGTCGGGCTGGTCCCGAACCAGAACCCGGAGAGCGTGGAGGCACAGTACGAGCCCTTCGGCGACTACCTCTCGAAGCAGCTCGGGCGGGAGGTCGAGCTTACGGTGCCGACTAGCTACACAGCCGTGGTCGAGGCGATGGTCAACGACCAGCTGGACCTAGCGTACTTCGGCGGTCTCACCTACGTGCAGGCCCGGGATCAGGCCGAGGTCACTCCACTTGTTACAGAGGTCAACCCGAGAACCGGCGACACGACGTACCACTCCGTCATCATCGTCCCCTCCGACAGCGACATCGAGAAGGTCGAGGACATAAAGGGCAGAACCTTCGCCTTCGGGAGCGCTAACTCCACGTCGGGCTCGTTGTACCCCGCGATCATGCTCCAGGATGCGGGGATAGACTACCGGACGGACCTCGGAGAGTTTACCTATACGGGAGGCCACGACGCCACGGCGCAGGCGGTCACGAACGGGGGAGTAGACGCGGGGGGCCTCGAGGACCGCATCCTGTACGACTTGATAGACAAGGGTAAGGTCGAGGAGAGCAAAATCCGCATCATTAAAGAGTCCGAGCCCATAGAGGGCTACCCTTGGGTGGCCCGCGGCGCCCTCACCGACGATCTAAAGGAACAAATCACCGATGCCTTTCTCAATATAGATGATCCGACGCTCCTGGACCTCCTGCGCGCCGAGAGCTACGAGAAGATCCAGCCCGAAGACTACGACTACGTTGAAGAGAAGGCGAGGGAGCTTGATCTCCTCACCACATAGTAAGGAGAAGCCGCTGGGCAGGATCGCCCTGGAGGGCGTTACGGCGCGCTTCGGCGGGAGGTCGGCGCTCGAAGACGTCACTATCGAGGTAGAACCGGGCGAGCGGCTCGCCGTGATCGGGGCCTCGGGGGCTGGAAAGACTACGCTCTTCCGCGTCCTGACCCGGAGCGTAGCCTTGAGCAGCGGCAGGGTCACCTTCGGCGAACACGAACTGTACGCGCTTTCAAAGAAGGACCTCAAAGGCGTGCGAAGGCGCGTCGGCAGCATCTATCAGGCGTACAACCTCGTCCCACAGCTTCCGGCGGGCATCAACGCGGCTTTAGGCGAGGTCGGCGGCATGGGAAGGCTCAAGACCTTGAGGACCTTCCTCACCGGGCCGGATCGCGCTCTCGCAAAGAGGATCGAGGAGACCCTGGAGCGGGTCGGCCTCGCGGGTAGGGCTCGAACCCGGACAGCGGACCTCTCCGGCGGCCAGCAGCAGCGGGTCGCCGTGGCGCGCCTCCTGGTGCAGCGGCCGGATCTGATCCTCGCCGACGAGCCCTTCGCCGCGGTGGACCCCGTCACGACCGAACGGGTCATGGATACCCTGTTCGAGCTGAACGACGAGGGCGCGACGCTGCTCGTCAACCTGCACGACGTGAGCATAGCCCGCCGGTTCCCGCGCATCATCGCGCTACGGGAGGGCCACCCCGTCTTCGATGGCTCTCCCGAGCTGCTAACCGAAGAGAAGCTCTCCCGGATCTACGCTGGAGATCTCTACGGCACGGCGGCGGAGCCGGACCCCGAGGCTCAAAACGACGTACGCCGCCATGTAGAAGGTTCGGTTCGGCTGGTGGAGGGCCGCGATGGCGTCTCCGCCCACTGAGCATCCCGGGAGGATGGGCGGCGCGATCCCGCGCTTCTCCTGGAAGACGATACTCGCCGTCCTCATCGTCCTCGGCCTGACCGGCTGGAGCTTCACCGGGACCAGGTTCGACCTCGTCGAGCTCTTCACCAGCACCCGCCCCATCGAGAAGTTCATCTCCGGGATGTTTCCGCCCGACCTCTCGGCGACCACGCTCCGTACGACAGCTATCGGTCTCCTCCAAACCTTCCAGATGTCTTTTCTGGGCGCGCTTATCGGGGCCATAGCGGCCTTCCCGCTCGCGGCTCTCGCAACCGGGGAAGCTGCCACGGTTGGGTCCTCGCGTGGCGAGCGCCTCCTTAGAACCGTCCCCTACCGCCTCTCGCGCTTAGTCCTAAACGTTTTCCGCTCCATCCCGGATATTCTCTGGGCGCTGATCTTCGTAGTAGCAGTGGGCCTGGGTCCCTTCCCCGGCACCCTGGCCCTCACCGTCCATTCGGCTGGCATCCTGGGCAAGCTCTACAGCGAGACGCTCGAAGCGGTGCCGGTCCGACCTGTCGAAGCTTTGCGAGCGACGGGAGCGAACCCACTTCAATCCTTCCTCTTTGGGCGTCTGCCTCAAGCAATGAGCGGTTTCACCTCGCTCACGCTCTACCAGTGGGAGTGCAACATACGTTCGGCTACCGTCCTGGGGCTCGTCGGCGCCGGGGGCATCGGACAGCAGATCATCATCTCCATGAACCTCTTCAACTACCCGAAGGTCGCCACCCTCGTCGGCGCTACGATCGTCGTCGTCCTGCTCGTAGACCGCTTCTCGGCGGCGGTGCGCAAGAGGCTCGTCTATTAACAGCCGGCTACCATCTGAGCTTCGCTTCGTGACCTACCTCTCTCCCGGCATACCTCGGAAGTTCTTTGAGGTGATCGTCGAACACGTGGGACAGGCGTTGGGGCTGAGAGCCTCGTTATCGGTAGATTCGCGAGTGTCGGGGCCGATGAGAGGGGCCGACAACCTCTTCTCTAGAGGAGAGGTTGTCGTAGGGTTTATGTGCGCCCCGTCTTTCTTCTGGCTGCGCGAACGTGAGGAGCCGCCGGTGGAGTTGCTGCCGGCGGCTCCAGTGTTCCGGGACGGCCGGGCGCGAGGGCTGCCTGTCTATTTCTCGGAGGTGATCGTGCGCCGTGAGAGTTCGGTGAGGACCTTCTCCGAACTCCGGGGCCGCTCTTGGGCGTACAACGACCCATGCTCACTGAGCGGCTACCACAACCTCCTGAAGAAGCTGGCGGAGATGGGCGAGGATAGTAGGTTCTTCGACCAGGTGCGCTGCTCGGAGTCCCACTCGAACTCGATAGAGATGGTCGCGTGCGGGGAGGTTGACGCGGCGGCGATAGATTCGAACGTGCTCAAGATACGGCTCGAATCCGAGCCAGAGTTGAGCGAGCGGCTGCGAATAATAGAATCCTGGGGACCGTTCCCGATCCAACCAGTCGTGCTCCGCTCGCACCTCGACCCAGAGCTGAAAGACCGCCTGTGCGCAGGGCTCCTGACACTCAGCACGGCCCTACCTCCCGTCCTCGCCAGGTTTGGTCTCGAGCGCTTCTCCCCGATCACCTACGAGCACTACGCCTCCGAAGAGCAGGCACTGCGGAAGTGCGAGAGCACCCTGGATACTAACCTGCATCGAGTCGGTGACAGACGCGAGAAATAACGGCGCTTCGCTACCACCGGCCCACTCAAACTCCAGTGGCTGTATAAACACGTTAGGGTTTATTTAGTTCATTCGTAATGTATTCGTACGCGCAATAGGAAATGTTTAGGTCAAGTCCCGAAGTTTCTGTAATCTCCTCCAAGCCCTGTCCCTCCTCTATCGCTCCATGAGCATCGTCCCCTCCATTTCCCGCTCCTCGCAGAGAGGTACTCTTCGATCTCCCGCATCTCCAGATAGCGCCGCCTGGTCACCCACTCCTCGCTCTGCTCGATCGCCAGGGCCGTCACCAGGCGCAGGCATGACTCCCTATTCGGGAAGATCCTCACTACCCGTGTGCGCCTCTTTATCTCCTGGTTGAACCTCTCTCGGCTACCTCCTCGGCGAGGATCTCGCGCCGCACGCCGCCATCGTACCTCACCGCCGAGGCGACGAGCACGCCCTGGCTGACGACCTTGCGGTCCACTCTCACCTTCTCCTAGCGGGCATCGACGAAGAGGTAGGGGTAGGCCTTTGCCTCGAGACGGCTCCTCCTCCTCCAGGCTCGAAGCTCCGCGTCGAGGCTGCCGGCCAAAGAGAGGAGACACGAGGCTTTTCGAGAAGGAGGTGTGTGTGCCGCACAGCTCTTCGGTTATCTCCTTAACCTTCCTGCTCGAGACGCCCTCCACGTACATCTCCATCAAGGCTAACACTAAGGCCTTCTCGTTCTGTTAGTAGCGGGAGAAGAGTTTCGTGGAGAAGGTCCCCTCCCAGTCCTGAGAAACGAGCAGGTTCAGCGTG
>JAABVA010001172.1_pt1 | contig 28805 bp, 27 predicted proteins | sample 5560331 | NCBI WGS metagenome assembly JAABVA01 (sample SAMN12812661, study PRJNA571458) | rock metagenome | isolation source: Antarctica rocks | place: Antarctica: Victoria Land, Mt New Zealand sud | collected 2016-01-07 | reverse complement strand
ACAACACAGCGTCTGCACGCACCATCGAACGCGCCGGCGGGCAGCTCGAGGACACCCGCGACACCAGCGACGGCCCCCGACGTCGGTACTGGATCACCCTGTAACTTCCGGCCGCGCGGGCAGAACGCCCTTGGTGTCACTAGCAAGGCATCACTCACGCGCGTCGACTCCCCCGCCGACCAGCCCACTGACCGGAGGACATCGATGGAAGCAGTGACCACGTCCGACCGGCCCGACCTAGAAGCGGAGGCCCGCGAGGTGTTCCGGGTCAAGTGGCCGGAGTTCGTCTTCCACGACCCGATCAGCCGCACTCACATCGAACGGGTCGAGTCCTACTTCCCCCGGTTCGACGTCTACCTCCTCGACAAGGGCCACGTTGCTGCCGGCGCCTGGGCCGTCCCCCTGCGCTGGGACGCCACCACCGCCGACCTCCCCGACGGCTACGACGGGGCACTGGTGCGGTCCGTAGCGGGCCACGAGAACGGCGAACCACCCACCACGCTTTGCGTCATGGCCGCCGCGGTCGCCGACGGGCGCGCTTCCAAGGGGCTGGCCGGGGCGGCGTTGGCCGAACTGCGCCGTCGCGCCGAGCAGGCCGGGCTCGCCCACGTGATCGTCCCCGTCCGCCCGACCCTCAAGCACCGCTACCCGCTGACCCCGATGGCTCGCTACGCCACCTGGACCCGCGCGGACGGGCTGTCCATCGATCCGTGGATCCGCACCCACCAACGGATGGGCGCCACCGTGCTGGGCACCGCACACCGATCCATGACCATCACCGGGACCGTCGCGGAGTGGGAGACCTGGACCGGGATGGTCTTTCCCGAGACCGGGCAGTACGTCGTGCCCGACGCTCTCGGCCTCGTCGACATCGACCGGGACACAGACACCGGCACCTACCTCGAGGACAACCTCTGGGTCCAGCACACCTGAGCCGCCGGGTCCGGGCCGGATCGCGGCATCCAACCGACGGACGGAACGGGCCGAGCTCGGTCAGGGGCCGGCACAGACGCAGAGTTCTAGCAGTAGTGATCGACCAGGTCGACACGCGCGTCTCCGGAGCGAGGCGGCCGAGCCAGCAGACGCGTCGGAGCTCGCTGGTACACCGGCGCCATGAGCAACCACACCGCACCGCCACCGTTCACGGTGACTCCTGCGGCCGTCCGACAGCTCGGGATCGTCGGCGGCAGAGTCCGAGTCGACCTCGCTCCGACCGGCTGCTGCGGCCTGACCTACACCTGGACCACTGGACCACCCGCGCCCGACGATCAAGTGTTCAGGTGCACCGGAGCAGTCAGCGCCCCAGCCGCCCGAGCACTGACCGGTGCCCGCGTCGACTACGGCGCCCGTCTGCACCTGCCGAGGTTCCGAGTCACCAGCAACCCGAACACCCCAATGTGTTGTCCCTGCAACCGATCTTTCGGCCGACCATGGCCCGGCCGCGCTCGCAGTCACTGCCCAGCGACCCTGCACTTCAGTTGCCCATCGAGGGCCACACGCGCAGTCGTTGCTGTACCGAAAGCCGTGCCGTATCAGCCAGCGGCCTAAGGCAACTCCACGACCGACACGACTTCCGGCACGAGCAACCTCGGAGCGACTGAACTCGTCCCGAAACCGATCAAGTATGAGACGACGGTAGGCGGTGGGCCGAGTCGCCATGCAGCTCGTGTCGCCTGGCGAACGGGTCTCCGTTGCTGCGCGGTTCTCGGTGTGGCGGTGGCCTCGGTGTCCACGCGCGCTCACCCGAGGGCGGGTGTGTACATCGGGACGCCCGAGTCGATAACGCCACCGGTCGCCGGTCGGCAGGACTGTCCACTGAAACGACCCATCCGCAGATGCCGCCAGACCGAGATCCGCTGACCGGCTTCCCTGGCGGTGGCTCGACGACTCTGGTGGATCAGTGCACGTGGAGTGCGTCCAACAGAGCCGCCGGTGCCTGGCCCAGCCGGGAGTCCTCCCGCCCACCTGTCCCGACGGCATCGACGAGCAACCGTCGGCAGGCGTCCAGCTCGACGTACACGACCGGATCAGTCCGAGCGGGTGTCATCAGCACCGCAAAGTGGGTCGCCTCCGCGCGGCACGCCCTCGCCGGGGAAGCTTCAGCCAGCAGTTCCCCGAGGCGGCGGCGGTCCGCTCCGGTGACAACTCGGCCGGCCATGAAGTCCCCGCCAGGCTTCTGCTGACCAAATTCGGTGGCGTCGACCTCGTACTCACAGACGCGAATGGGATCCGTCGCCGGGAGAGGATCGCCGTTTGGTGTCAACGGCCGGCGTGCACCCGGGAGCGTCGAATTCAGGTGGATCACGTCCGACCAGCTCTGCGAGCACCCGGCCGCTGCCGCGGATGAGGACAGAACCCGTCGCACGGTCGACGTTTCCGTCGTCGCTTCCGGTAGTGCGTGAATCGCCGCCTGCACCTCTGCTCGCGGTCCCCCACACGGCCCAGCCGGTAACGCCGGGCTGATCCACCGACCCGCTGGGTCCAGCACAGCCATGGGCGGGAGGACGAGCAGCGCAGCTGCGCACGGCAGCTGGGACGGGGGCGAGTCCGGCAGGCCCAACGCGAGTACCAACCGGGCGACGGCGGCCGGCGCCGAGGTCCGGCGTTCGTCCACGACCATGTCCTGGCTGCCGTCCCGGTTGGTCCGGTCTGCGGTCACGCACCGGACCACGGCTGCGGCTCGGAACCCCGACGGCAGCGCCGTCGCCCGGCCCAGCCCCGGACCTGGGTTCAACGAGTTGCCCAACTTCGCGGCGCATGAAGACCACTTTGACCGCGCGACGTCGTGGTCGGCCGGCGGATGACTCGCCGACACACTCACCTGCGGCGACGGCGAGAGCTCCGCCGCCGGTCCCGACGACGCACCACAGCCGGCCAAGAGAACGGCCGCCCCGGCGGCACCTAGCCACCGGACGGCTCGGACAGCTCGCACACCGACTCCTCCTCGCTCACCTGGCGGTGAGACGCACAGCACCACTGCTCGGTTCCACCGCCGGGCAGACCAACCTGGCCGCTCTAGCTGGACGATGCGGCGCGGTCCTGACCTGCTGCGGTCCCGGGCACCTGAGCCTGGATCCACCGTCGTGGTTGTTGCTGAACGCGGGTCGTAACGCACGAATGCCCTTCTGGCCTGTGGGCAGGACAAGGTCTGCGGCGCAGAACACCACGTTGTCGGCGCTGCGCAGGTCCAGCACCGGTAGAGCGGGGTCGAACACGACCCGGGCGATGTCCTTACGGGCGGCCATCCGCAGTTTCCCGGCCGCCGACCGGGCGTCGGGATGGCCCGCTGGGCCGGCGCCGCGCCGGTCGAGTTCGTCGACCACCGCAGCCATCGTCGGGTCCGGGGCGGAGGCGACCGCGTGGACGGCCTCGCTGACCGCGACGCCCTCGGGTTCCATCGGCGGGACCGCGAGCAGCAGGGTCAGGAAGGTCTCGGCCAGCCGGACGCCGTGCGGGCCGGGCAGCAGTCGCAGGGGGTCCAGGCTGACTCCGCCGGTGTCGTCGACGTCGATGATCTCGGTCCGACCGGAGCAGGCACGGGCGAACCGCACCCACTCCCTGCTTTCGGTGCGGTCGATGACCAGGTTCAGTCCGCGCCGGTCCGCGTTGTCTCCCATCAGTTTCTTGCCGCTGTAGGACTTCCCGGAGCCGAGTTCGCCGACAACGCCGACGGCACCGGATGCGTCGGCGGTCGGCCCCCAGGACGGGTCGACGAGCACGAACTCGTTCAGCGAGGTCCGGGCACGGACTGCGAACAGCCCACCCTGGGGATCCCCGACCTGGTGGGACACCCAGGGCATCCACATGGCGAACGGCCGGGCGCCCAGGTACTGCCGGTACTCCCCCAGCACCGCCGGGTCGGGTCGGTCCGGAAGCATCGCTCGCCACAGCTGGTCCTGCCCGCCGCCCGGGCGGACGAACAGCCAGTCCTCACCGGCGAAGAACGCGCGCACGTCGTCGGCCCGCTGTTCGCAGGTGGGTTGGTCCGGGCCCCACACGCACAGCACGACTGCGGGTTGGACCTCGACGGCGCTGGAACCGGACAGTTCGACGCCGTAGTCGCGCAGGTCCCCGCGGGCGATCGCGATGGCGCCCTGCTGGGCTTCGTCAACAGCTTCGTCGCCCTCCGGCTCGAGCTGGTCACTCTGGTCGCGCAGCTCGTTGAGCTTGCGGGTCACCTTCACCTTGGCGGTCTTGCCGGGAACGGTGCGGATGTTGCAGGCCACGTCGACGGGGAAGGTGAACCACTCATCCATCCGGGCGAGCAGCTCACTGCCCGGCCACGGGAACCCCGGCGGGGCTTCGGCGAGCACGAGCAGGGCCTGGAAGGACCGGGCGCCTTCCGGGTCGGCGACCTCCAGCCACCGCCGCTGCGACGGGGGCCGACGCCGGGCCGCCCCGGACCCGCCGTCGAACAGCTGCGCCACGCCCAGGTGCCCCATCCGCGGGGCCGGACCTACCCGGGCGGGCACGGGCCGGTCCGGCGCGGCGGCCAGGACCGGGTCCCCTGCGCCGCGGTGCACTGCGTGCTCGACGACCCAGACGATCTCCGCGGCGGTGGCCGGGCGGAGCACGACCTGGCCGGCGGTGGGCTTGACCAGCTTCGCCGCGCGGTCCCGGGCCGCGGCGATGTCCCCGGCGGGGACCGGGGCCGGGGCGGTCCCGAGCAGCCTGTCCACCGCTCCGGACACCTCGTGGAGCAGGTTCCGTGCGCTGGCGCGCGGGTTCAGCGGCACACACAGCCACTCGGTTCGCTGCTGCGGCGGCGCCGCGTCGAGCAACTCCAGGGTGTTCTCCGCGGCCTCGGCCCACGCCGGGCACCGGTCCAGGTCCACCCCGGCCACGACCGCGCGGACCACGTCGGCCGGGTCCGTAACCGCGACCAGCGACAGCGTGAGGACCTGTTCCGGGAGGGTCTTCACCGCGGCCGTCCGTGCATCGAGTAGTTCCCGGCGCCGCTTGATCGGCGCGTGGAGGTAGGAGTCCGGTTCGATCCGGTACACCGCCCAGCAGAACCCGGACCGGGTCCACAGCAGGTTCTCGTGCAGGCCGCGGATCATCGGATCTCCCACTCAGGCTGTGCGGACAAGACAGGACGGTGCGGGCCCGGAAGACGGGTGACCGGCTATGCGGAGAGCAGCGCTCGCATGGCTTCGACGGAGGACAGCGGGACCGGCAGGCCAGCAGGCCCCGCTTCGGGGGCGAGGTCCAACGCAGCCGCTGGCGGGCGGGGCAGGAGTGCCGCTCGAGGCCCCACTGCCGCCACTGGCAGGACGGAAACGGTCGGGGGAACGATGGCGGGAACCGTGGCGGGGGCCGCGGCTGGAACCTGGACCGGGGCGGGCACGGTTCCCGCCGGAATCAGCCAGTACTGGCCGCCCACCCGGGACGACCCGCTGAACCGGGCCCGCGGCCCGGTGGGCCGGCCCGTGGCCGGCCCGGTGAGCAGGGCGACCTGGCCGAGAAGCCACCGCCACGGCACCCGCCCCGCGATCCGGGTGCGCCGCAGCGGCAGCGACCTCCGCTGAGTGCGGTCAGCTGCAGTGAGACCACCCCGGACCCGGTGACCGGTGACAGCTGGGTGCCCGGGCTGACCAACCGGGACACGTCCTGCCCGGTCAGGTAGGCCAACAGGAACGCGGTGACGGTGTCAGCGACCGGGTTCCCCGACGCGGGCAGCGGCTGCCCGGCCGCCAGGTCCGGCTGCGCAAGCCCGGCCGGAGCGGTGACCTGGTGGGGCAGGGTCGTCGCCGTGTACGCGGCGGGTGATCCGACCGGGTCAGGGCCGCCCGCGCCGGCCGGGCCGCGAGCGAGGACGGACGTGGCGAACCAGCGCAGCACCGGCGGCTGCCACCGGCCGCCGACCAGGTCGCTGACCTCTGCTGCGACGGTCACTGCCCAGTAGCCCGGCGCTGCCTGTTCCACGCGCGACGGCTGGACCCACGACACCCGGTGCGCTCCGGCCGGCGCAGCGAGCTGCGTGGTCGGCCCCCACACGCTGAGGTCGGTCGACGCGGCGCCCCCGGCTGCGACACCAGCGCCCAGCCAGGTCTGGACGTACGCGGAGGCAAACGCGCCCGGCCCGGCAGCGGTGTCCGACGGCGGTGGCCCAGCGGCCGTCGGCGGCGACGTCGAGCGCGCCGAGAGCAGGGCGGCACCGCCCAGCAGCGGCCCGGCCACCAGCAGGACCACCGCGGTCGCACGGGCCCCGCGCTGCGCCGCCAGGTAGGTGCCGGGCAGCGACCGCGTGTCCGGGTCAGCCCCGTCCGGAGCGGATGGCTCGCCGTCCTCGCCGTCGTCGTTCGGGGACCCCGGTTCCCGACCGGGCGGACGGTGGCCACCGGACGTCAACCTGGAAGTGCGCCCCACAGTCCACCGGCGCCCGCCCCACCGGCCGGTACCGGCCGGGTCGGTCTCGTCGTCCGCGTTGCGCCCGGCGCGGCCGGACAGTGTCAGCTGCACCACCGTCTGTTGCCCCTCCCGACCGTGAGGAGCCCGACGCGTCCTCGCCACGGACTAGTGCGGCTTCGACCGGTGACCGTGACAGCCGCCGGACACCGGGTTCGCGAGCGGCGGTTCCTTGAGGCGGGTGGGCGTTCTGTCCAAGGCGACGGGGATGCTGCGCGGGTGGTCACCTCTGCTGCTGGCCCTGTACTGGCTGCGCTGGCTGCGGCAGCCACCGCCGGCCTTCTCTGCCGGTGGGCTGCAGCAGACCGGGATCGACCAGAATTCGCGCAGCTCCCGGCCGGACCGTTCCGCTGGGTCGGGCCTGTGACCGCGGCCCTGATCGCGGGCCTGCTGGCCCTCCCCGATCGCGACCTCACCGCGGCACTCGTGGTAGGCGTACTCAGCGGCTCCGGAGCGATGCTCACCGCCACCGACCTGCGGTGGCACCTGCTCCCGGACCGGGTGACCGGGCCGTGCGCGGCCGCGGTCCTAGTCCTGGCCGCGGTACACGCCGCGGCCACCGACTCAACTCGGCCGCTGGCCGCTGCCGCCGTGCAGGCCGGCACAGCGGCAGGTGTGCTGCTCGCGGTCTTCGTCGCCGTCGACATCGTGCTTGCCCGTTCCGGCGGTCCGGGGTTGGGAGACGTGAAGCTCGCCGGGCTGCTCGGCGGCGCGCTCGGCGCGTTCACCGACGGGCCCGGGCAGCCGGTGAGCCTGCCCGTTCAGGGGTTGCAGCTCCTGCTGCTCGGGGAGGTCTTCACCGTCCTGGTTGGGCTCGTCCAGCGGGCTCGTTCCGGCGTCTGGGGCTCGGTACCTGCCGGCCCGGGCTTCCTATTCGCCGCCGCGGTCATCGGCGCCGCGACCCGGTAGGGACACCAGACTCCTGGCACGCCGATCCGGGCCCAACCCCCACTCGACAGAGCGGGTATCGCCCCCGCTCGCCGAGGCCTGCGCAGGAAACCCGGCTACGCGGCGGGTCAGCCCTGGCCGTCAGGGTTACCGGTGCCCTCACGGTGGGCTGCTGTAGGGCGCGGGGTCGACCCGGTACTCGGGTGCGGACCTGTGACGTCGTCGGGTCGGGGGCGCGGTCCCGGGCGGCGGCGGTGCACGAACGCGGCTTCGACGGTTTCCTGCCGCCACAGCGGGGTCCGGCCGGCGTAGGCGTCCGGCGCTGGCAGCCGCCCAGTGCGGAACGCGTCGGTGACGTAGTGCACCGAGATCCCCCAGATCCGTGCCACCCCGGCACGGTCCAACCACCCGGCTGGAAGGTCGCGGGACTGCTCAGACACGGCACGGACGCTACGACGCAGCACCCGTCGCCCCAGTGCGAGCACCGCTGCAGCCGTCACCTGGCAGCACCCGCCGGAGCCGATGGAGGCGCGGATCGACGCAGGGCCGCGGTAGTCCGCGGTGACGCCGCAGCCATGGTCATGCGGCGGCGAGTCCCCGCCGCGGCGGTCGCGGCGGGGGAACGGTCGCGGCCGGGTCGTCCAGGTCCTCGTCGTCCCACGCCAGCGGCGGCGCCCACCGGTGGCGCGCGGCCGATGCCGCAACCCGCGCGGCACCGGGACCGGCCGGCGCGGGCGTCATCGACAACCGGTCGTACGCACGGGCCACCAACAGCGCGGACCCCGCGGCCACCACCGGCGTTCGGCGCAACGCCGGCCAGTCCAACCCGGCGCGGGCGGCCAACAGCGCCGGGTCCCAGCCGAGCGCGGCCAGCGCCTGCAGCCGGCGCACGGTCCCGGTGGCCGGGACCTCCCAGACGTCCAACGGTGTCCGTCCGACCGCGGCGACCGCGACCGCGAGTCGCACCCGGACCCGCGCATTGACCGCTACTGGCCCGGTGAGGACCCGGAGCGTGGCGATGTCGACGCCGCTGTGGTCCGTGACGTCGTCAAGTGACCACCCGGACCGCAGTAGGGCATCGAGCCGGGCACGGACCGGGCCCGCCGGGACGTAGCCCGCCGGCTGGTGCCCCGGCCTCCCGGACGCCGAGCCGGCGCAGCCCACCGTGTCGGTGGGCGGCCGGGAGCCCGTCAGGGCTGATGTCATCGGCGCTCCATGGTCAGTCGGTTGATCATCTGGATTGAGTCCTGATAATTAGTGGTGGTTGCGCGGACGTCAACCCGCCGTCACGAACCGGTCCGTACGGCGCCCGCTCTGTCACCTGATCCGGCCCGCAGCGCCGGCACCCACCCGAGGGGGTCCCCGTGACCGCCAGCCCCGCCGACCTCACGCATCCCGGCACTGCGAGTAGCAGTCCCCGGTCACCACTGGTGGCCCCGGCACGCATAGCCGGCGCGGCCGCGCGCCGGCGCCCAGCCGGTCGGGTCAGGTGATGGCCGACCTGATCGATGACCTACTCGAGGAACCGGTCGTGCTCTGGATGATCGGCGTCGGCCTGGCCGTGTGGGCGTTCCTGCATCCGGCTCCGGTCGAACGGTGGGCCCGCGCCCACCTACTCCCCCCGGTCCGCGGCCCGCTCATCCGCGCCCGTGCCTTCACCCAGATCGGGGATGTGACACCGACCACTATGGGCCTGGCGCTCTGCGCGGCCGGCGTGGTGACGGTCGGGCTCGGTCTGCTGCTGGTCACGCTGCTGCAGCGCCGGCTGCGCGACCAGTTCCCCATCGGGTGACGGGCCGCACACCAGTCCGGGGCGAACCGCGGCCGCGAACGCCGTCCCGCGGTTTCCCGTCGGGGTCGTAGGCCTAGGTGTACTGGGCCGGGAGGTCGGTAGCAGCGGGGCGGTGCTGACAGCGGAGAGCCTCCGAGTGAAGGTGTGGCTTGTCGAAGGTCCAACACCTGCTCGGAGGCTCCCATGTCCCACGCCAATGCGCGCACCACCGTCCACGGCCGGCTGCTGATCGTCGCCCATCACCGGCAGGGCTGGCCACAAGCCCACATCGCCAAGGCGATGGGCATCTCCCGCGGCTGCGTCAAGAAGTGGATCGACCGCTACGACCAGCACGGCGAGATCGGCATGGTCGACCGCTCCAGCCGCCCCCACCGCTGCCCCAGGGCGACAAACGCCGAGATCGAGGCCGAGGTGGTCGGCCTACGCGAGTCCTCCTGGCGCGGGCGGGAGTGGATCGCGCAGCAGACCGGGGTGCCCGCCCGCACCGTCTCGAAGATCCTGGCCCGCCACCACATGCCGCCGCTGGCCGCGCTGGACCCGATGACCGGGGTGGTGATCCGCTCCTCCAAGGCCACCGCGGTGCGCTACGAGCGCGACCACCCCGGCGAGCTGGTGCACATGGACGTCAAGAAGGTCGGGCGCATCCCCGACGGCGGCGGCTGGCGCGCCCACGGCCGCGGGGTCGGAGCCGATCGCGAGCGCGAGACCCGCGTCGGCTACGACTACGTGCACTCCGTGGTCGATGACCACTCCCGCTTGGCCTACAGCGATGACCTGGGCCAGCGGCACCACCTACCGCACCCGGTGGGCCGGCAGCGTGGCCTTCCTCGGCCGCGGCATGGCGCCGCTCGCGCGGCGCCTGGCACCCGAGAGGCCGGACCCGGTCTTCCCCGCCTGGCAGGGCATGCAGTACATGATCGAGATGTCCAGCGTCCAGGACGGCGGCGACGCCGCGGCCTACTCAGCGGTGCTCGACCTCATCGAACGAGGCATGGCCCCGGAGAGGTAGGCCGTAGCGCCCACCGAGTCGAGGGGGATCGCCCGGTACATCCCGGTACAGCTCCTCCAGCTCCGGTGAGGGCGCCGGCAGGCCGGGGGCGTCCTCGGCCCGCAGGTGGACGGGGGAGAGGGGACTGGCGGTGTTCTGCGTCATGCCGCCCACCCTGACGTGGATTGCTGTGCGAGGAACAGATAACTCTGCCGAGCAGAACTGGTGACCTCGGAGGTGGGGATGAGCGAGCCGCTCAGGACCGCGCCCGCCTACGCCGTAGCCAGCGTCGACCACGCCCCGCGCATCGCGACCATGCTCCAGCTCGAAGGCGGCCTGACCGTGTCGGAGATCGCCACCAGGCTCGGGGTGGCCCGGTCGACGGCCCACCGCCTCCTGGCGATGCTGGTCTACCGGGACTTCGCCGTCCAGGACGAGGAGCGTCACTACCACCCCGGCCCCGTGCTGGAGCTGGCCGTGCACTCGCCATCGGCGGCCTCGCGCCTGCGGGCCGCGGCCCTGCCGCACCTGGCGCGCCTCGTCGACCTGCTGGGTGAGACGGCGAACCTCATCGTCCGCACCGGGGAGAGCGCCCGCTTCATCGCCAGTGCCGAGAGCCTGCAGTCGCTCCGCGTCGGCTTGCGGGAGGGCATGGTCTTCCCGGCGCACCGCGTGACAGGAGGCCTGCTCCTCCTTGCCGACCTGCCGGACGAGCAGCTGGACGCCGTGTACGCCGGGGAGCGGCACGCCGACCGCCCCAGCGAGCGTCTGGACCTCGAGGAGCTGCGGCGCCAGCTGGGCCTGGTCCGCAGGAACGGGTACGCGCTCAACGACGGTCTGTCCGAGCGCGGCGTCGTCGCCGTCGGCGTCCCCGTCCGGGGGTCGGGCGGGGACGCCGTGGCCTCGCTCTCGGTCTCGATGCCGAGCGTCCGCTTCGAGCGGGGCGCGCTCCGGCAGACGGTCACGACCTTGACGTCCGTGGCCCGGGACCTGGAGTCCGCCCTGACCGCGACGGGGTGAGGTGGGTCCCCGGTCAGGAGAGCTGCCTGGGTGGTGCGAGCCCTCTCAGCTCAGGCTGTGGGCTCGATGGTCCATGCCGTCATCTGCTGGATGCGGGCGTCCTCCAGCAGGGAGCCGTCCCAGATGGTGGTCAACCGGGTGATGAGCCCGTCCTGGTCGAGCTCGAGGGCGACCAGGCCCACGGGCACCTGGTCGTCGGACGCGCGCCACTCATACCCGCCGCCGCGGTTGTCACCGAGGACGTGGGCGACCTGGGCGTGCTGGGCGTAGGGCAGGGCTGCGCCGGTGCGGGCGAGGTAGCGGGCCACCGCCAGGCGTCCGAGCACCTGGGCGTGCAGCGTCATGTCCTCCCAGACCACGTCGATGGCCAGGAGCACGGCGACCTCCTCGACGTCGTCTCGGGCCAGGGCATCGCTCAGCGCGTGGCAGACCTTCGTCATCACCGCCGGGGCGAGGCTCTGGACCGTTTCCTCGCCGAAGCCGAGCGCGAAGCGCCCGCTCTCGCTGGTGCGCATCGCCTCCGCCGCGGCGGCTGTGAAGTGGCGCCCGTCCCAGTAGTCCACGAAGCGCACGATCTTGCCGTCGACCAGGTCGACCGCGGACAGCGAGCGGATCTCGTGGCCGAACAGCTGCGGGCTGTCGGTAACCGCGAGCACCGCGCTGCGCTCGTCGCCCAGCACCCGGGTGGCGTAGGAGAGTCCGTCGGCCCAGTGCGGCACGAACTCGGCGACCGCGTCGTGCCATGACGCCCGGTCGGGGTAGTACCAGCCCAGCGTCGCATCGGCGTAGACCGTGCGGGCATCGAAGCAGCTCGCCCACTGCTCGACATCCTTGCTCGACTTCGCCCGGTGGTAGGCCTCGAACAGCGCAGCCGCCTCCGGCGTGGCGTGCGAGGTGTCAGCCTGGGTGGGAAACGGGGAGGGTGTCTCAGTCACTTCGTTGGCTCCTTCAAAGGTGCGCATCTCGGGACGACGAACGGTCAGGACGCTGTCAGGTGGGCAGGAGGGAGAGGTCGATCCTGGCCTCGGGGTCGACGTCGTCCGGCAGCGTGCCGGCAGCCCGCATCACGCTCAACACCTTCGCCATGCCCGCCTCGCTGAGCTTCAGGTCCGGGGTGAGGCTGTGGGTGGCTGCGAAGTGCGCGTAGTCGCGGCGGGCGTAGTCGGGTGTGGTGTCGAGGACCTCGGTGGCCAGTGCGCCGGCCGCGGCCGGCTGCTCCGTCATCCACCGGGTCGCCCTGCTCAGCGCGGAGAGTACGGCGCTCAACGCCTGGGGGTGGTGCGTGATCGAGGTGGCGCGCACGTTGACGGTCGTGAACTGGTAGTCGGGCACGTAGTCGGCGATGTCGCCGAGGTTGGGGTAACCGAGGTCCTCGGCGATGTACCTGTGCGGAGGGGTCTGCAGTCCGGCGTCCAGCTCGCCCCGCTGGATGGCCTTCCATCGCTCGGAGGCGACACCGACCGCGCGGATCTCGTAGTCCCTGCCGGCCGACAGGCCGTGCCTGCCCAGCATCTCCGTCACCAGGAGGGCGGTGCCCTCCCGAGGATGGGAGACACCTATCGTCCGACCCCGCAGGTCCGCGATGCTGCGGATCTCCCGACGCGCGATCAGGCCGTTGGCGAGCGTGCGTGCGTTGCCACCGATGATCCGCAGCGCCGGCTCACTGCGGTCGCCGAGCACGCTCTCCGGGGTGCCCAGTCCCACGTCGATGCTGCCGTCCTTCAAGGCGGTGGTGACGTTCTGGACGCCGAACAACACCCGCACGCTCACCTCCAGACCGGCCTCGTGGAAGTACCCGAGGCGGTCGGCGGCCCAGACCGGCAGGTTGTTGAAGATGGGCGCGACCAGCCCTATAGTCAGCGGCTCCAGCATGCCGGTCGCCGGCCTGCCGACGCTCATCCGAGCCGCCGCTCGAGGTAGTCCCACACGCCGCGGACGGCGTGGTCGGAGTAGATGTGCGAACGCTTCGCCTCGGACTCCTCGGGGCTCGACCACGTCGGCCAGCCGTCGAAGCCCCTGGTCAGCAGCTGCTGCTCGCAGGCGGTCTCCAGCATCACGGCGGCGACTGTCGCCTCGCGGACGTCGGCCCCCACGGCGACGACGCCGTGGTTGACGAGGAACACCGCCCGGGCCGGGCCCAGGCACGAGGCGACCGCCCGGCCCAGCTCCGGGGTCAGGACGAGATCCGCGGTCTGGGTGAAGCGGGGGACGCCGTGCGGGGAGAAGTAGTTGGCCGCATGGCTGATCGGCCGCAGCTCCTGGCCGGAGGCGGCGAGCGCGACGGCGTGCGGGCTGTGCACGTGGACCACTCCCCCGACGTCGGGGCGGGCGGCCATCACCTCGGTGTGGAGCGGGTACTCGCGGTGTCGTTCACCGCCGCCCGAGAGGACCTGGCCGTCGCCGCCCACGAGGTGGACGCGGTCCGGGGTGATCTCCTCCAGCCCCCACGACGCCGCCTTGAGCCACACGGCCGACCCGTCGTCGGAGCGCGCGGAGGCGTGACCCCAGATTAAGTCGCTGTGACCGGTCGCGGCGAGGATGCGGCACGCCTTCGCGACCAGGGCGCGTGGATCGTCGGTCATGGGGTCATTCACCTCGGGTCAGACCGGACTGCATGGCCGGGGAGTAGCCGGGCTCGACGACGACGTCGACGACGACCGGACGGCTGCCCCGAACGAGGTCCACGGCGCGGGCGAGCGCGGCGTCCAGCTCGGCCGGGTCCGTCACCGGACCGATCCCGTCGAGTCCCTCGGCGCGGGCCAGCGCGGCCAGGTCCGGCGCGGGGTCGTCGATCCGCTGTCCCACCCATCGGCGGGACACGTCCCGCCCGCGGGCTGCCGCCACTGTCTCCTGGTGGATCTCGTCGTTGAAGTAGGAACGGTTGTTGGCGATCACGGCCAGCAGGGGGATCCGCTCGTGGGCGGCGGTCCAGAAGGCCTGCACGCCCATCAGGTAGTCGCCGTCGCCCAGGACCGCGACGGGGACACGCCCGGTGCCGCGCAGGGCGAGCGCCGCACCGACGGTCATGCCGGGACCGGAGCCGATGCCGCCGCCGCCGTCGTAGCCGAGGTAGTCGAGCGGGTGCTCGAAGTCCCAGAGGTCCCCGTCCCAACCGAGCGGCAGGCGTACCAGGCACACCGGGAGGTCGTGGAGGGCGGCGCGCAGGCTCCGGGCGAGGAAGGGCAGGTCGAGACGCCCGTCCGGCGCGCTGTGGGCAGGCTGCGCGTCCGGCCGCGGCGACCGGTTCCGGGTGTCGGACCGCGCCGCGCCGGTCACCACCGCGAGCAGCTGCTCCACCGCGACGTCGGGCGCCACCGGAAGGGTCAGGTCGGCGACAGTCCGGGCCTGGTGGTCCTTGCTCCAGCCGTTGTGGAGCTGATGGTCCTGGGTGACATCGACGAGGGTGCGCCGGCGGGTCGCCGGCGCCTGCGCCAACGTCCCCTGGACGTCGATCCAGTCCAGGGCCAGGACGACGTCGGCGGCGGCGAGCGCGTCGCGCCCGGACGAGGACAGGAAGAACCCCTGGCCCGGTACGCAGGCGGGGTGGTTCGTGGGGAACGTCGCGCCTGCCTTGAGGTCGGTGACCACCCGGGCACCGAGCGCCTCGACGAGGCACACGCGGCGTTCCCACTCGTCGGTGTCGCGGCTCGTGCGCCCCATGAGGATCACGGGATCCGACGCCTCGGTGAGCCAGCCGGCGACCTGCGCCAGCGCCGTGGGCGACACCTCGGGCCGGTCGACGGGGGTGTCGACGCGAGGCAGCGCGATCGGCCGGTCGAGCCGCTCCTCCTGCACGCTGGTGTCCAGCACGACATAGGTGGGGGCGTACGGCGGGGTCCGTGTGAGATCCCACGCACGTGCGAGCGACTCCATCGTGGCCTCGACGGAGGCGGGCTGGTCGTCCCACTTGACGTAGTTGCGGACCATCGCAGCCTGGTCGGCGGAGGAGTGGATCCAGTCGATCCACGGTCGGCGCCGGGCCGCGTCCATCGGCCCGTTGGCCCCGAGGATGAAGACCGGGACGCGGTCCACGAAGGCGTTGTAGATCGCCATGCTCGCGTGCATGAGACCCACGTTGGCGTGCAGGGCGACGGCGAGCGGGCGGCCGGTCACCTTGGCGTACCCGTGGGCGAGGGCCACCGCCTGCTCCTCGTGCAGGCACAGGAGGATCTGCGGCTGCTCGCCACCGAGGTGGTTGACCAGGCTGTCGTGGAGGCCTCGGAAGCTCGCCCCCGGGTTGATCGCGATGAACGGGACGTCGACAGCGCGCAGGAACTCGGCGACGAGGTCGCTGCCCCAGCTCGCCTTGCCGCTCACGGGAACACCACCGTGGTGGCCTTGAGCTGGGCGTAGGACAGCAGTTCCTCGAGGGACTCCTCCCGGCCGACGCCCGAGGCCTTGACCCCGCCGAACGGCAGACCGGAGAAGTGTCGGCTAGGGCTGTTGACGAGGACGTAGCCCGCGTCGACCGCCGCGGCCAGCCGGAGCGCCGTGCTGACGTCGTTGGTCCACACCGACGCGGTCAGCCCGTACTCCACGCTGTTCGCGATCCGCACCGCTTCCTGCTCGTGGGCGAAGGTCATGATCGACAGGACCGGCCCGAACACCTCCTCCGTGCCGAGCTCGGAGCCCGGGTCGACGCCGGCGATGACGGTCGGCGCGACGTACCAACCCTCGTCGCCGAGGTTGTCGGGCCGTCCTCCGCCCGCAACGACCTCTGCCCCGGCCGAGCGTGCCGACGCGATGGCGTGCATCGAGCGCTCGTACTGCGCCCGTGACGCCAGAGGCCCCATCTGCGTGTCGTCGTCCAGCGGGTGACCGACGCGGATGGCGCTGACCCTGCCCGCGACCAGCCCGGTCACCTCTTCGACCAGGTCCTCGTGCACGAGCAGGCGGCTGGTCGAGCCACAGCTCTGTCCTGCGGTCACGGTGAAGTTCATCCCCAGGACCGCAGCTGCGGCCGCGGCCTCGGGGTCGGCGTCGGGCATCACGATCTGGGCGTTCTTGCCGCCGAGCTCGAGCGACACGGTCTTGACGCCGACCTCGGCCGCGTCGCGCTGGATGCCGCGCCCGGTCTGCGGGGACCCGATGAAGCCGATCCGGGGTACGTCGGGGTGGCGGACCAGCGCACGGCCGGCCACAGCCCCCCGACCGCTGACGGTCACGACCAGGTCGGTGGGCAGCACCTCCGCGGCGAGCTCCGCCAACCTCAACGAGGACAGCGGTGCCTGATCCGGCGCCTTCAGCACGACCGCGTTGCCCGCAACCAGCGGCGCGGCGATCTTGGAGGCAGCGAAGAAGAACGGGTGGTTGAAGGCGCCCACCCGGGCCACCACGCCGTAGGGCTGTCGCGTCGTGAAGTGCAGGTTGTTGCTCAGGGGGATGGTCCGGCCGCCCAGCTCGAGAGCCATGTCGGCGAAGAGCTCCATGATGTCGGCGGCCGCGTCGACGTCGGCCAGCATCGCCGCGTAGGGAAACCCGCCGTCGACCGCGTCGATGAGCGCCAGCTCCTCGCGATGCGTCCGCACCAGGGCGGCCAGTTCCCGGACGAGTCGTGCCCTGGCCCGCGGCGGTGTCGCGCCCCACCGCATCTGTGCGGACCGGGCAGCAGTCACGGCGCGGTCGACCTCGGCGGGCGTGCAGTCGGGCGCGTCGACCAGGTGCCGACCGGTGCTCGGATCCTCGATCGAGTACATCGCGGAGCCCTCCACCGGCCGGCCACCGATCAGGACCCGCCACTCCCGCTGGACCGTCTGTGCGTCGCGCATCGTCTCTCCCCAGCTTTCTACTGTGCAGAACGTGTCTCTGCACAGTAGCGAGGGCGGGGCTGGATGGTCAAGTCCGTCAGCCGAGCCGGGCAGCCAGGCCCTCGGCGACCTCGACGAGGCGGCGGGCGATCGGCCCGACCGCGCTGGAGGGCATCCGGGTGATCGGCGCCGAGACGTTGAGACCCAGCCGCAGACCGGGCGCGCCCGTGGGAACCGCGGCGGCGACGGAGGCGACCCCCTCCTCGCTCTCCTCCCGGTTGGTCGCGTAGCCCAGCTCGCGCACCTGCTGCAGGGCGGCCTCGAGCTCGGAGCGGGTCGAGATCGACCGTGCGGTGACCTGCTCCAGGTTCTCCTCGGGGTACAGGCGCGCGAGCTCGGCGTCGTCGAGCGTGGCGAGCAGCGCCTTGCCCAAGGAGGTGCAGTGCGCCGGCAGGGACCGCCCGACCCGGGACACGACCCGGACGGCGCGCCGGCTCTCGACCGCGTCGAGGAAGCGGACGTGGGAGCCCTCCAGAGCGCCCAGGTGCGCGGTCTCGTCGAACGCGTCGTTGAGCTCCTGCAGGAAAGGGCGAGCGGTGCGGTTGAGGTCCATGCGCCCGATCACCGAGAAGGCGACGCCCGTCAGCGCGGGCCCGGGCCCGTAGGCCTTGGTCGTCGGATCCTGTCGCACGAAGCCGCGGTACTGCAGCATCGCCAGGACCCGGTGAGCGGTCGAGGACGCGACGCCGAGGTAACGACTGGCTTCGGTGAGCCGGACGGCCTGCTGCTCGCCGAGCAGCAGGAGCAGCTTCAAAGCGTTGTCGACCGACTCGATCGGGTACTGCGGCAGCGCCGACCCGCCCGCCCCCGACGGTTGCCCGACCGACTCGTTTCTCTGCACCGCAGAAATGTAGGCCCAGCCAGCAGCGGTCGCCTGCCGCCTCGACCGAGCGGTCGGTCCGCGGGCGGCTGATCGTGCACCGGTGCCGCGCCACCGTGCGACGTCCACCGAGCGCATCGAGCCGCTGGCCCACCCGGTCGGTGAGGTGGCTCTGCCACACCCCGAGCGCGCTGGAGACTACCCCGCGGCGTCGGACTTCATCAACGTGCTGCTGTCGTGCGCGGGCTTCTATGCCGGTAGCGACTCGAGCATCAACATCGCCGGCTACTGCGACAAGACCAGTGAGGCCGGGATTGCCCAGGCATTGAAGACCGGGCAGACCAGTGGGCTGGCGGCGGCCGAGCCCCTGTGGGGGAAGGTCGACGCCCAGATCATGGCGAACGCGCCGGTCGCGCCGCTGATCACCCCGAAGCTGGTCGACTTCACGTCCAAGCGGGTGGGCAACTACCAGTTCAGCAAGCAGTTCTACATGCTCGTCGACCAGCTCTGGGTGCAGTGAGCACCAGTCTCGACGAGCTCGCCGACGTCCCGGCGGTCCCGGCGGTCCGTACCGGGACCGCCGGCGGTCCGTGGCGAACCGCTCTCGGGCAGCTGCTTCGCAACCGCGCGGCGGTGGTGTCCGCGGTGGTCGTGGTCGTGGTGGTGCTGGCCTGCGTCGGGGCACCGCTGTACGCCAGTCACGTCGCGCACACCGACCCGTTCCGGTCCGACCTGTCCGCCACGACGGAGATCGGTGGCCGCCGGGTCGACGTGATCGAGGCCAGCACGGTCGGCCTCGGGCTCGGCTCGACGCCGATCGGGCCGACCTGGGACCCGGCGCACTACGCGCTCGGGGCGGACGGACAGGGCCGCGACGTGGCGGCGCGACTCCTGTACGGCGGCCGGAACTCGCTGTTCATCGGCTTCGTCTCCGCGGTGCTCTGCTGCGTGGTCGCCGCGGTGGTCGGGATCGTCGCCGGGTACTTCGGCGGGGTCGTCGACGCGGTGCTGTCCCGGCTGCTCGACGTCATATGGGCGTTCCCGGTGTACCTGCTGGGGATCAGCCTGTCGATCGTGCTCATCGGCAGCGGGATCACCCTGGGGCCGGTGCACGTCGACTCCGGCAGCATCTGGCTCCCGGTGCTCATCATCGCGGCGATATTCGTGCCCTATGTCGCCCGCCCGGTCCGCGGTCAGGTGCTCTCGCTGCGCGAGCGGGACTTCGTCCGGGCAGCGGTCGGGCTCGGCGCGAGCGACGCGCGGATCATGCGGCGCGACGTGCTGCCCAACGTGTTGCCGACGGTCGTCGTCTTCCTGCCGCTGATGACCGCGGTGAACATGCTCACCGAGTCGGCGCTGTCGTTCCTGTCCATCGGGGTCCAGCCACCGGACGCCAGCTGGGGGACGATCATCAACGACGGCCTGGGTCTGCTGTACACCCGGCCGGCCGTGGCCGTCGCGCCGGGGCTGGCCCTGGTGGTCACCGCTGTCGCGCTGAACGTGCTCGGCGACGGCGTCCGCGACGCACTGGATCCGCAGGCCCGGCTGCGCGGCGCCGGGTGAGCCCGCGGTGATCGCCTTCCTGCTGCGGCGGCTCGCCGGCACGGTGCTGATCCTGTTCGCGATCAGCGCTCTGACGTTCCTCATCTTCTTCGCCACCCCCGGCGTCGACCCGGCCGCGCGGATCGCCGGACGCAACGCCGACCCCGCCACGGTCGCGCAGGTCCGCGCCTCCTTCGGCCTGGACCGCCCGATGCCGGTGCGGTACGCCCTGATGATGAAGCACCTGTTCGTCGACGGGGACCTCACCTCTTACGTCAATCGCGGCCAGCGGGTGCTGCCGCAGATCGTCGACGCGATTCCGGTCACCCTGTCCCTGGTCGTCGGTGCCGCGGTGATCTGGATGCTGGTGGGGATCACCCTCGGCACCGTGTCGGCCCGCAGCCGCGGCGGGTTCGTCGATCCGCTGCTGTCGGTGGTCGGGCTGATCGGGGTGTCGGTCCCGGTGTACTGGCTGGGTGAGGTGGTGAACCTGCTGACCCAGAGTCGGCTGCACGAGTCCCTGTTCCGTTGGGTGCCGCCGCTGGGGTACGTGGCGCTGACCGACAACCCCGGCCAGTGGGCGCTGCACCTGCTGTTCCCCTGGCTCACCCTCGCCGTGCTGTACGCCGGCATCTACGCGCGGGTGCTGCGGGGCGAGCTGCTGGCCGCGCTCTCGGAGGACTATGTACGCACCGCCCGGGCCAAGGGCGTCAGCGAACGTCGAGTCCTGCTCAAGCACGCGCTTCGGTGCTCCCTGATCCCCGTGGTGTCGCTGTTCGGGCTGGACTTCGGCGCCCTCGTCGGTGGGTCGGCGCTGCTCACCGAGGTCGTGTTCGCCCTGCCCGGCATCGGGCGGCTGACCTTCTCCGCGCTGCAGAGCACCGATCTCCCGATGATCATCAGTGCGGTCATCTACGCCGCGTTCTTCGTCGTGCTCGCCAACGCTGCGGTGGACCTGCTCTACGCCCGCCTGGACCCGCGGGTGCGGCGTGCCTGAGCCCGCCCTGTTCTCCGTCCGGGACCTGCATGTGGCCTTCCGCGCGCGCGGCAGGCCCGCCGTCGCGGTCGAGGATCTCTCCTTCGACCTGGCGCCCGGTGAGGTGCTCGGCATCGTCGGGGAGTCCGGGTCGGGCAAGAGCGTGTCGATGCTGAGCATGCTCGGCCTGGTGCCCAACCCCAACCTGCAGGTGTCCGGCTCGGCCCGGTTCCGCGGCCGGGAACTGCTCGGGGCGACGCCGGAGGTGCTGCGGTCGATCCGCGGCAAGGACATCGCGCTGGTCCCGCAGGACCCGATGACCGCGTTGACGCCGGTCTACACGGTGGGCTGGCACATCGCCGAGCAGCTGCGTGCCCACCGGGACATCTCCCGGCGTGCCGCGCGGACCCGCGCGATCGAGCTGCTCGCCGAGGTCGGCATCCCGAACCCGGAGCGGCGGGTGGACAACTACCCGCACGAGTTCTCCGGTGGGATGCGGCAGCGGGCGGTGATCGCAATGGCGCTGTCCTGTGAGCCGTCACTGGTGATAGCGGACGAACCGACGACCGCGCTCGACGTCACCAGCCAGGCCCAGATCCTCGACCTGCTGCGCCGACTACGCGCCGAGCACGGCTCGTCGGTCGTCCTGATCACCCACGACATGGGCGTGGTGTCGGAGATGGCCGACCGGGTGCTGGTGATGTATGCCGGTCGCGCCGTCGAGGTCCGGCCGCGGTCGCGGGTGTTCCGGTCTCCCGGCCACCCCTACACCTGGGGCCTGCTGGAGTCGGTGCCGCGCATCACCACCGGAGCCGCGGGGGTGCGGCCCCGGAGCCGGCGGTTGCCGACGATCCCCGGAGCACCGATCACGCCCGCCGAGGCAGGGCGCGGGTGCGTGTTCGCCAGCCGGTGCCGGCATCGGTTCGACCGGTGCGACGAGCGTCCGCCGCTGCACCCGAGCGGCGACGCCGCCGATCACGTCGACGCCTGCTGGCTGCCGACCTTGGACCGGCCGGCCGCTCGCGCCGCCGAAGCCAGGGCCGGGGATGTCGCGTGAGCACCGCTCCGAGCGGTGCACCCCTGCTGCGGTTGACCGACGTCGGCAAGGACTTCCCGGCCGGACGGTCCGCCGGCGGGGTGGGGCGACGTGACGTGGTGCACGCGGTCGAGGGGGTGACCTTCGACGTCGTCGCCGGGGAGACCCTCGGCGTGGTCGGGGAATCCGGGTGCGGGAAGTCGACGCTGGGCCGGTGCATCGTGCGGCTGCTGGACCCGACGACCGGTCGCATCGAGTTCGCCGGCCGGGACATCACGCGGCTCTCCCGCCGCGAGCTGCGATCGATCCGAGCCGACGTGCAACTGATCTTCCAAGACCCGTTCGCCTCGCTGAACCCGCGGCGCCGGGTCGGCTCGATGGTCGCCGACCCGTTGGAGATCCACAACCGGTCTGCCGCGGGCAGGTCTGGGCAGCGCGCCGGTCGGGTCGGGGTGGCCGAGCTGTTCGAGCTGGTCGGGTTGCGCCCGGACGCGGTCGACCGGTACCCGCACGAGTTCTCCGGCGGCCAGCGCCAGCGCATCGGGATCGCGCGCGCGCTGGCCACCCGGCCGAAGCTGCTGGTCGCCGACGAGCCGGTGTCCGCCCCCGACGTGTCGATCCAGGCCCAGGTGCTGAACCTGATGGCCCGGCTGCAGGAGGAGCTTTCGCTGACGTACGTGTTCATCACCCACGACCTCGGGGTGGTGCGGCACTTCTGCGACCGGATCGCGGTCATGTACCTGGGTGAGCTGGTGGAGGTCGCTACCGCGGACCAGCTGTACAGCCGGCCGGCGCACCCGTATACCGAAGCACTGCTCTCCGCGATTCCGCGAATGGAGGGCGACGACGCCGGCCGCGAGCGGATCGTGTTACGCGGTGACGTGCCCAGCCCGATCGACAAGCCGAGCGGGTGCACATTCCACACCCGCTGTCCGTGGGCCCGGGACCGGTGCGTCACCGAGAAGCCGGTGTTGCAGATCGTCGCCGGTCGTTCGGTCGCCTGCCACTTCCCGCGCACCGACACCGACCCGGTGGCCGTCACTCACCCGGAGGACCTTGTCGGCCCTGGGTCGTCCCCAACCGTTCCCGCGCGGATGCCCGGGCCCGGCTGACCGGCACCGACCCGAGCGCTGCGAGTACGCCGCTCTCGGGCATGTCGACCGAGATGGCCTCCAGGTTTCCCGCGTCGACGACGTAGGTCTCATGGAAGATGCCGACGGCACCGCCAGCAGCCCGGGCGTGGGTATTGAAGGCCCGCCAGGCCGGCAGGTGCTGCGCATCGGGCTTCTTCGCGTACGCGATGAGGTCCTCGGCGCTGCGCCAGTACTGGCGCACCATCAGCGTCCGGCCGGACACGAACGTGGTCCCGGAGAGGAAGCCCGAGTCCGGCCGGCGTGCGAGCTCGGCCAGCATCCGCGGCATCGCCGTGAACGGCGGCCACCACGCACGGACGCGGCGGAGGTCGTTGATCCGCATGCCGATGAGGAACACGACGACCCCGGATCCCTCGGGAACGGTGAACCGCCCGCGCTGGACAGCTTTCATGTCTGGCCCCTTTCCGCCCGGTCATGTTGACAGGTTCAACATGGACCACCGCCGGCGCGATGTCAACACCGTCAACACACCGTCGCCCGGCGCGCGAGGATGGGTGGATGGCCGACGCGTACCACCACGGTGACCTCGGACCGGCTCTGCTCGCGGCCGCCGTCGAGCTCGCCCGGGAGTCCGGGCCGGACGGGGTGGTCCTGCGAGAGGCGACCCGCCGGGTGGGGGTGTCGGCCACGGCTGCCTATCGGCACTTCGCCGATCGGGACAGCCTGCTGGCCGCGGTCGGTGACCGGGCGAGGGGGGCGCTGGCGGACGCGATGGAGGCGGCGGCCGCCGACGTCCCCGGACGGTCGGGCCGCCGACGGGCGGTCGCCCGCCTGCAGGCCACCGGCCGGGCCTACGTCGGGTTCGCGCTCGCCGAGCCGGGACTGTTCCGCACGGGCTTCGCCGGGCTCGGGGTTCCGAGTGCCAACGACCCGGTAGCCGTCGCCGACTGCGCCACGCCAGACCGATCCGACCGGGCCTACGGGGTGCTCGCGGCCGCGTTGGACGGCCTGGTCGAGGCGGGCACTCTACCGCGGGAGCGGCGTCCCGGCGGGGAGGCCGCCGCGTGGGCTGCCGTCCACGGCCTGTCGCTGCTGCTGCTCGACGGGGTGGTGGCTTCCCCCGGCGCCGATCCCGGGCCCCTCATCGAACGGACACTCCGCATGGTCGTGGACGGGCTGTAGATCTCGGTGACCAGCCACGCCGTTGGCCCGGCGCCCGCGGCGCAGCCCCCCGTCGGGTCGGGAGCCTGCGCAGCCTCAGAAGCCGCGCAGGCCACCTGAGCCGTTCGGGGTGCCGACGCCGGTTGGGCCGTCCCACCCGGGTCCTGCCGTGCAGACAGCCAGTACGGCCGTGCGGCAGCGTCCGTTCGAACCGCTCGTCACGTCGTTGACGCTCGCCCCGGAGTACAGCGAGGCTGCCGAGGACGCGCTGGACGCGGCGAGGGCGTGTACGGCGCCGATCAGGGGAGCCGACGCCGAGGTACCGCCGAAGACGAGCCAGCCCGACGAGCCCGCAGACGGGGTGCTGTCGTACACCGCGACGCCGGTGTTGGGGTCCGCGACGGCGCTGACGTCAGCCTCGGCCCGCTTGGATCCGCACGCGCTGGACAGGTTGAACGTGGCCGCGATGTAGGCCGAGCAACCGCTGCCGGCACCGCTCCACGCCGACTCCGCCCAGCCCCGGGTGGTGCCGGACGCTCGGCTCAGCGACGTGCCGCCCACCGCGACGACGGTGTTGAACACCGCTGGGCTCTGCGCGCCGTACCCGCTGTCCCCGGAGGAGGCGGTGATCCACTGACCGGCCTGGCCGGCGGAGTAGCTGCCCGCGTACCTGGTCTCCGAGGAGGACTCCCGCCCGCCATAGCTGTTGCTCACCGCGACGACACCGGGCTGGGCCTTGGCGTAGTTCACGGCGGTCGCGAGGTCGGTCAAGGAGGCGCTGGTGGCCTCCACGAGCAGGATCGAGCAGTTCGGGCAGGCCGCGGACACCATGTCGAGGTCCAGGCTGATCTCCTGCGCCCAGCCGGCGTCGACCGTGGGGAGCGCGGTGGCGCTGCCGGTCTGGCTGACCTTGCGGAGGGACGGGACGGCGGGCAGGCCGTAGGTGGAGCGGTAGGTCGCAAGGTCCTGCGCGGCGGTGGGGTCGTCGTAGGCGTCGACGATCGCGACCGTCTTCCCGCTGCCGGCGCTGGAGGCGAGGCTCGCCAATCCGTACGCGCCCTGCAGGTCCCCGGGTCCGTAGCCGGCGGGGGCGGCGTTGGCGACCGGGATGCCGCCGGCGTCGGTCCAGACCTTGGCCTCGCAGGCCGCGGTGCCGGCGGGGACACGAGCACAGACGCGCTTGCTGTAATGCGCGACGCCGGGGACGTAGGGGGTCCGATGGGCGTGCCCTGCCTGGGCAGTGGTGGAGCCCGGAACACCTGGTGACGCCTGCGCGGCCGGGGCCAACGTCAGCGGCGCGAACGCCAGAGCGGGGACGGCGGCTAGAACAGCAGTCAACAGTCTGCGCACAAGGGGCTCCTCGGACGGCGCGGGGTCGTTCCGGCACTGCGTGGTCGTTCCGGCACTGCGGGGTCGTTCCGGCACTATCGCATCAGGGAGTGGTGCCGCGCTTGCGTTGTGTGCAGCCGTGCGACTCCCGACCGGGGGCCTAGGTGTCGCTCAGCCGCCCGGTCCGGCTGCCGCCGCCTGCCCACCGCCCGCGCGACCCGACCGTGCCTACGGCGTGCTCGCCGCAGCGCTGGACGACCTCGTCGAGACGGGCACCCTGCCCCCGGCACGGCGTCCCGGCGCCCCCATCGAACGGGCACTCCGGATCGTCGGGAGGTCCGTGACGACACGGGAGCCTCGTCGATACATCACGGCGCATTGACGTGATGTCATCATGCAGCGGGTGCGGACGACGGTGAACATCGACGAACACCTGCTCATCCAGGCGAGGCGCCTCGCGGTGGCACAGCGGCGATCCCTCGGCGACGTCATCGACGACTCCCTGCGGACGACGTTCAGTCGGGGCGACGCGGGAAGGCGGCCCGGCACCACGCTGCCCATGGACGGGGACCCCGCCAACCGGCCGCTCGCCGACCTCGACGATCGCGCAGCGGTGTCCGACGCCCTCGGGGACACGAAATGGCCGCGTGGATTCCTGACGTCAATGTCATGGTCACCGCATTCCGGCGGGACGCTACCGGACATCCGGCGGTCGCGAGCTGGCTGGTCGGGGGGTTGGACGGCACAGAGCCGGTGGATGTGAGTGACCTGGTGCTCAGCGGGTTCGCCCGGGTAGTCACCAACCACCGCATCTTCCGCGATCCGTCGACACCCAGTCGTGCATTCGACTCCTGCGCCGCGGTTCGCTCTGCACCGGCCGCCGTGCCGATAACCGCCGGGCCGCGGCACTGGAACATCTTTGCGAAGCTGTGCCGGACAGTCTCCGCCCGCGCCAACGTCATTCCAGACGCCTACCTGGCAGCGCTGGCCCTCGAGCTCGCCGAGTCCTGCGACGTCCCGGCCGACTGGTCCTGCCGCACCGGGGTCTGCCACCGCTGCCAGACCCCGCTGATCGCGGGGCAGGTTGACCCACGACCCGGCACCGGTGGACCCACTCGGCCCGGGGCGGTCCTGCTGTGCTGTGCCCGACCCGACGCCGACCTCGTCCTGGACCTGTGACACCGGGAGGGACAACCCTGACCGGACCGGCTCGCACGGCCCGGCAGCGCACGCCCCAGCAGCCGCACGCCCGTACTCCCGCACGTCACCCACCGCTCCCGGCTCTCCCCGCCGGACGCCCGACCCGCAGAGGCAGGACGCCATGACCGCCATCCACCATCGCACCGCGACCGTCGACGGGCTCGAGGTGTTCTATCGAGAGGCCGGGTCCCCGCAGCTGCCCACCGTCGTGCTGCTGCACGGCTTCCCGACCAGCTCGCACATGTTCCGCAACCTCATCCCGCTGCTGGCCGACCGCTACCACGTGATCGCCCCCGACCACATCGGGTTCGGCCGCTCGTCGGCCCCGGCGGTCGGCGAGTTCCCGTACACATTCGACGCGCTCACCGAGGTGCACGAGCAGCTCCTCGCGCAGCTCCACGTGCGCAGGTACGCCCTCTACGTGCAGGACTACGGCGCCCCGATCGGCTGGCGGCTTGCCCTGCACCACCCCGACAGGGTCACCGCGATCATCAGCCAGAACGGCAATGCCTACACCGAAGGCTTCGTCGATGCGTTCTGGGCCGGGTTGTTCGCCTACGCCGCCGACCCCAGCAATCCCGGCAAGGAGGCCGCAGTCCGCGGCGCGCTGACGGTGGAGAAGACCCGGTGGCAGTACGAGAACGGGGTGCCCGATCCCAGTCTCATCGACCCCGACGCGTGGACCCACGCCCAGAGTGGCCTGGACCGGCCGGGCAACGACGAGATCCAGCTCGCCCTGTTCCGCGACTACGCCAGCAACCCCCCGCTGTACCCGAGCGTGCAGGAGTACTTCCGCACCAGCCAGGTCCCGCTGCTGGCCGTCTGGGGTCGCAACGACGAGATTTTCGGCCCCGGCGGCGCCACCGCCTTCTCGCGGGACCTGCCCGACGCCGAGGTGCACCTGCTGGACAGCGGTCACTTCGCCCTGGAGGACCAGCTCGACACCGCCGCCCACCACATCAACCGATTCCTCGACCGCGTGCTCACCCACGCGAACCAGGCCCCGAGCCGGGCGGAAACAAGTTAGATCCGTGCCCGGCCGGCTGGAGCCGGTCGACGGGGAGGTCGGCTGTACGCGGCGCCGTGCTCATGACCGCCTGGGACGAGCGTCGCGGTCGAGTCGCTGGGGGACCAGGTCGACGAGCGAGCCTCGACGGGGTGGCGGATGGACGAGGGCGACGATCACTGCTTCGGGCTGACAGGCAGAAGCGGCGTGGACGGCCGTAGGGGTAGCGGTGGGTGCCGAGAATCGCGCCCGCGCGGATGCGGTGCTGGGCTGTTTGCTCGACGCCGCCGCCCGCGGGCTGGCCCACCGACTCGGCACCACCGTGCAGGGCCAACCTTCTGCGCTGCTCCACCGACGCCGACGGCACCGTCCCGGTCGAACAGCTGCTCGGCGTTCGCCCCGACGTCCTCGGCGACCTGCACAAGCGCGGCGTCCCCACCCGCGTCTAGGTCCCCTGCGGCAGCGATTGGTTCCGCTACTGAATGCGCCGCCTCGCTGAGTCCCACAGCGCCTAGCACCTGTTCGGCTGCCCCAATTGACGACCGACGAGTGAGACGCGCGGCTACTGCCGGACGCTCCGCCGGCTCGTGGCCTCATCCAGGTCCTGGCGGGTGAACGGCGCGAGGTCTGCCCGGGGTTTGTGATTATGGAGCCGTGCCGGGTGCCGGGGTCGAGCGCGTCGATCCAGGGCCGAGCCGGTTACTGCGGTCTGAATGCGGCGCAGCCCAGCCTCGGTGGTACTCGCCGCAGGCCCGCGATCTGGGCGAGCTCGCCGTCAGGCTCAGACCCGTCGCGCCAGGGACAGCTGCACGGTGCTGTCGATCTCGAGGCGCTCGGGAAGCACTGCACGGACTTGCCGCAGGGTCTCGGCGCGCACCTCCGGCTCGAGCGTGAGGTACGCCGAGACGGTGGCGAGTCGTCCCACGTACTCGGTAGCTGTCGTCGTGACAGACGCGGGCAGGTCGAGCTGCGCCCTGTCGGTGAGGCCGTCGACGTCTGCCGTCTCCTCGATCGACCACGGATGCAGGCCAGCCGCGCCGTCGTCGTCGGGCAGGACGCGCTTTTGGATCTCCTCTACGGCCGCGCCAAGGTCCGGGTCGCTCAGCTCCCCCGGGCTACCGAACAAGGCGATCACGCCGCCAGGAACAAGCAGCTCCACGGCCCGGGTCCACCTCGTCTCCGGGTCAGTCCAGTGCCACGACGCAGCGGCGTACGCCAGGTCGAAGCGGCGCCCGGTGGAGAACTGCTCGAACGTGACCACCACCGGCTCCACCGGCAGCCCGCGCATGGTCCGGGCGAGCACTCGGGCCATGTCCGCGTCGGGTTCCACGGCGGTGACTGCGACGCCGCGCGACGCGAACAGCCCGGTCGCCTTCCCGGTCCCCGCGCCGACCTCGACCGCGAACCGGACGGGCCGTCCCGCGTAGCGAAGCACCTCATCGACAACCTCGCCGGGGTAGCCAAGCCGGTAGCGCTCGTAGAGCTCCGCGACCGACCCGAATGACCGGCCCCGGTCAACCGGTCCCGGATGCTTGCCTCGCTGCGCTGCCACAAACCCTTGATAGCAGCCGACGTCCACCGTCACTGAGATCGTCAGGTCGGCTGCGTGACCGGCACCTCGCGCCTGGAACGCGCCAGTCTCTAGTGTCGCGTGTTGGATGTCACTTTCAGGTCGAGTTTTGCGACGATGGGGTATGTCGCGAGTTGAGCCGTTGGTCCTGAGGGCTGGTGATCGGGA
>JAABVA010001170.1_pt1 | contig 28807 bp, 25 predicted proteins | sample 5560331 | NCBI WGS metagenome assembly JAABVA01 (sample SAMN12812661, study PRJNA571458) | rock metagenome | isolation source: Antarctica rocks | place: Antarctica: Victoria Land, Mt New Zealand sud | collected 2016-01-07 | reverse complement strand
TAAGTACATCACTGCTCCAACCAGTGATACACATAGATAGACAGGAGGGAACATATGAGTATTAACGATCAACCATCCGTCACTCCTCGACAGAGCAGTTCCATAGACAACCATCTTTCGGATGATGCAAAAAAAAGAGAGGCGCTTATTCACCTATTGCAACCGTGGCGCGAAGGCGATGAGCAGGAGCAAAGAGAAACATTGGAGTTTCTACAGAAAGCCCTCGATGAAGATCGACTTTCGGATCGGAAATTGTTCCCATGAGTGCTATCGTTTTTCTTGATTCTGGACCTCTCGGCTTGGTAATAAATCCGAGAGGTTCTTCCGTGGCAGATGCATGTAATCTTTGGTTAATGGCTCTCATTGCAAAGGGAGTTCAAGTAAAGCTTCCTGAAATTGCAGATTATGAGGTTGGGCGAGCATTACTTCGTATAAACAAGACCACGAGTATAAAATATTTAGACGCCCTCAAAACATCCATCGATTACGTACCTATCACAACACAGACGATGCTTTTAGCAGCCGAGTTTTGGGCGCAAGTAAGAAAGCAAGGAAAGCCAACCGCAGATAATAAAGCATTGGATGGTGATGTAATTCTTGCGGCTCAGGCGTCCTTGCTATCCAATGTCGGATATGAAGTGGTGATTGCAACAACAAACGTTAGCCATCTCTCGCGTTTAGCTACAGCGAAAGAGTGGCAGAATATTTAAATATCCACTCATATCGTGAAAATCGTTCTTTGCAAAATTTACTCATGAAGAAACCCGTTTGCAGGTGCCTAGTTTCTACGGAAAGATCGGTCCCCCGATAGTATCGTTGGCAAGCGAAGCGCGGCGCGTTTGTATCTCACCAGCCGTAGGTTCTGTATCCACTCCCTCGTCGTACTCTTCTTCGTATACCATATCCTCTTGTTGTGGCTCCGTGCCATCCTCTTCGATGCCCTGCTCCTGATCCTGCTGCGCGATACTTTCCAGGCCACGCTCGATGCTCAATATCGTGCGGCTTACGTCGGTCTCGATGCTCGTCAGATGTTCCTTCAGGTTATGCAAGGTTTCGGAGACATATGCATCGGCGTCGATTTTTAGATGTTCTGTGTGCGTTTGCGCCTGCTGCACCAGCTCCTGTGCCTGCTTATCTGCCCGTTGTACCAGTTCTTGCGAACGCTCTTCGGCGGAGCGCAACAGTCCTTCGCGGTTCATCGCTCGTTCGGACTCCGCACGCGCACGCGACACGATATTGGTAGCCTCGGCGTTTGCCTGTGCTAAAATGCGATCCTTCTCCTGCATGATACGTCGTGCCTGTTGAATCTCATCGGGAATCACGCTTCGCATCTCATCAATAACGCTGAGGATATCGGCCTCTCTCATGATGATCTGATTGACGAGTGGCATTCTACGACTGCTTGCAATCAAATTTTCCAGGCGATCCAGAAGATAGAGGATATCCATTATTTTGTCCTATGTTTTTCTTGCAGAGCTTCCAATGCTGCCGCTGGCAACATGTCTGTGACGTTGCCGCCCAGACGCGCCACTTCTTTGACGAGTGATGAACTCACAAAAAGATGTTCCAGGTTGGTCAAGAGGCACACCGTTTCAATTTCAGGGACGAGCTTATGGTTCATCATGCCTTGCTGAAACTCGGCCTCGAAATCGTTCGGTGAGCGTAACCCTTTGACGATAGCCACGCCATCGACCGAGCGTGCGAAATCTACCGTTAGCCCTGTGTACGCCGAGACGCGCACATTGGTCAGTTCCTCGCTGGCTATGACCTTTTGCCAGAGAGTCATACGCTCATCAACCGAGAAAAGCAGGTTTTTCGCTGGAAAGGCGTACACCGCGATAATGAGTGTATCGAAGAGACGCGCGGCTCTACATGCTATATCCAGATGCCCAACTGTAAGTGGGTCGAAGCTCCCCGGATAGACCGCGATACGCTCGGTGCGCTTTTCCTCGTTGTTCACGCAAGACCTCCCTTTGGCAATACACTGGTTTGACCCCATTAAACCATATCAGCTAGCATTCAGCAATAGAGAATCAGTGCCCAACAAAATTTTGCCAGAAGAGGTGCATTCTCTCCCGTAACGGCGCGTGTTCGGGCTTGCGAAGGTAGGGGTCACTCTCCCAGAGTTTGTCGGCAAGTGAACGTGCAAGTTCCACCAGTGGCGTATCATTCAGGTTCGCCATACGCAGTTCTGGCATACCACTCTGACGCACACCAAAGAAATCGCCAGGACCACGTAGCCGCAGGTCTTCCTCAGAAAGTTTGAAGCCATCGTCGGTATCTTGGAAAACGTCGAGCCGCTCCTGCGCGTTAATGCCAGCATCAGCACTTAGCACATAGCAATAGGATTGATGTTTGCCGCGCCCGACACGCCCACGAAACTGATGAAGCTGTGAGAGTCCGAAGCGGTCGGCATCCTCGATCACCATCACCGTCGCGTTCGGGATGTCGATACCAACCTCGATGACGGACGTTGCCACCAGGATATCTAGCTCCTGATCACGGAATTGACGCATCACTGCGTCCTTATCGACCGACTTCATCGCGCCATGTACCAGACCAAGCCGTTTGTAGGGAAATACCTCTTTCTTCAAGCGTTCGTATTCGCTGGTCGCGGCTTTGGCAGCGATAGATTCGGATTCCTCGATCAAGGGGCAGATGATGAATGCTTGTCGCCCCTCTTCGACCTCATGCACAATGGTTGTGTTAGCCTCCGCACGGCGTACACCGGTGCGCCAACGGGTAATAATCTTCTGGCGTCCTGGGGGTAACTGGTCGATGATCGACACGTCGAGATCACCATACAGCGTCAAGGCAAGCGTGCGCGGAATCGGCGTCGCGGTCATCACAAGCATGTGTGGATGGTAGCCCTTCTGACGTAAGGCGTCGCGCTGCTCGACGCCGAAGCGATGTTGCTCGTCGATGATGACCAGACCAAGCTTAGAGAAGGTCACGTCTTCTTGAATCAATGCATGTGTGCCGATAGCGACGGTCGCCGTACCATTTTCAAGAGCTGCACGACCCATTGTTCGTTCGCGCTGCTTCTGGCTGCCTGTCAATAGGACAGTGCGAATACCAAACGGCTCTAACATGACGCTGATGCTACGTGCATGCTGTTCCGCGAGCAGTTCTGTAGGTGCCATAATTGCACTTTGATAGCCATTGAGTGCCGCCATATAGAGGGCGGCGGCGGCAACTGCCGTTTTACCTGCACCGACATCACCCTGCAAGAGACGACACATAGGCTGTGTACGCTCAAGGTCATGGCAAATCTCGTTGATGACGCGGTGTTGAGCCTGCGTGAATTTGAATGGTAGCGTGGCCTCGAACGGCTTTTCCGTAACCATTGTAGACCAGAGCGTTGCACCCATAGGCTGCGACTCTACTACCGTTGTTTGTTGCGTTGTGGTAGGTGCGTCGATAAATATTTTGCTCAGGTTCACGGAAAAGGCATTACCTTGCTCCACCTGTTGTTTCCAGCGACTGCGCCGCTCCTGCATACCCAGTTGAATCAGAAATAGCTCGTCGAAGGCCAGCCGCCGCCGTGACGCCGTGAGCATCTCCTCGCTTTCGGGATAGTGAATCTGTGAGATCGCGTCGGGAAGTGGCAACAATTGTCCTGCCGCGCGTATCATCGGTGGCAGGTAGTCGGGTAGCATGGCGGCATAACGGTCTACAACCCACTTGGTGAAACGTCGCAACACCTTCGCGGATAGTCCCTCCGTCAGTGGATAGGTGGGGACGAGGCGACCTGTATTAAGCAGGTCGCCCTGATCGGGTAATTCGTGTGTGCGTACCGAGAACTCGACCTTGTTGCCGAAGCGTTGTTTGATACCTGTCACCACAAGATACGAGCCTTTGGCGGCGAGCAACTGCTTTTGTAGGTACCCTTGATTGAACCAGGAGACCCGCAATTTACCTGTATCATCCGAGATCGTGGCAATGACCACTTGCCGTCCCCCGTTCAAACGCTTGCTCTCGACCTCCCAGATCATGCCAACTGTGGTCGTCAATTCGCCAAAAGGGATGTTGGCAATCTTCTCTAGCTTACTGTAGTCGCGATGCTCACGTGGGAAATAGAAGAGCAAGTCGCGCACTGTACGAATGCCCAGAGCGTAGAGACGTGTTGCCGCTGAGGGGCCAACGCCAGGAACGGCGGTAACATCCGCGCTCAAGAGCGTCATGACTGTGTGTCCCTGCGTCATGCCTGCTTCCAGGCGAATAGAGTGCGAGGTCGATGGTACCTGCGCGGTCGCTTTTTGCGGTGCGCGTGCAGGGAATTGTGCGACAACTGTCTGTGCAGGGAGGTCGCTCTTCGCGACCGTTTTTTTCTCTATAGGTGCTGCCTGTACTTCTGGTGTAGATGTTTGCTGCTCCAACGCGGGGGGTGCTGACGGCTCGCTACCGAGCCGTACATCTGACCTCTCGTTGTTGTTCGCGCCCAGCTCACTGAGAATAGCCAATGCCGAGCGTATGCTGACGGCACGTTGCATCGGGTCTTGTTTGTGATAACCCGTCAAATACTCCATGAAGTGGTGAATAGGTGCAACATCTACACCTGCACTTTTACAGGCATTGCTGGTTTCTTCGGCCCAACGTGCTGCAAACGCCTCAAGCCCTCCTGGTTTGATGGCCTGGTCTCGATGATTCGTGCGCTGCTCGAATTGTAGTATCTTCTTTGCGCGTTCGATATAGTCGGGAATTGTCGGTGAGAGATTCTTTGCCATAAGTACTATTGTTTCGCTACCTCTGCAATTGTTTAAGACTGTTCTCATGATAAAGGTTCATTGGAACATGTGTCAAGGCTTTGCCAATGGCCTTTTCGGACTACTGCATAACTGATAGCATGAAAATTGGCAACTCGGACGTATATATCTATAGCAGGAAGAAAATCCAGGCACTTCACTACTTATTACTTTTTACTTTATACAATGAAAACAATGTAATCATCCAACACAGAGAGAACTGAGGGTGTTAGATGTCTAAGGTGGAAGTGGGCTAATGGAACTGACTAAAAAGAAATGAAATGGGGTACGCACAATGGCAACGACTGGCGAATTACGTGCGATTATTGAACTATTAGAACTGGTTGACATCGGAGATGCCGCTGCTTATCTGGGTGAAGAAACATTGGAGTTTAGTGAATATAGAAATTGCTCGCAGGAGGAGCAGGACAACCCTAGTAGTCATACTACGGGCTGTAGTTGTGTCTCCTGTCAAATATTAAGGTCATAGATTTTTATAAACAGAGGGCATAAACGGACAGGTTCGGCACGCCGAACCTGTCCGTTTATGCCCTCTGTTTATGAATAGCGGGACTCTAGCAGCACCTTGATACGTTTCTCCACGTTTGGCATACCACAGGTGCGTAGCTGGTCAACCACCCTCGGCACGTCATATTCCACGCGGCGATGAGCCGCCTGCCATTCACCGTTTTTCCAGGTCAGGATGCCATAGGATGCGCGGTGGTCTTCATCGCGTGGCAGACCACAACTACCTGCATCCAGTAGAAGCAGGTGCTGCCATTGACGCTGGTAGGCGATGTGCAAATGTCCAAAGGCAATAGCTCCTATGGTGGAGGGTACATGACCTAAGAGACGCTCTAAATCTTTGTCAGGTGCTGTCGGAAAAATGGCTTCTTCCTCATTCAATGGGTTGGCATGAACAACGAGCAGATCACTCCCATCCGGGTTATTGACAATGTTCGAGGTTGGGAGCGCGTCAAGATAGTTGATGCCTACCTCGCCAATCTGCTCACGTGTCCAATCGACGATAGCTCGCTTCTTAGAACCTTTCTTGGGGCGTTGCGCCGCGACATCTACGTCTGTATTGCCCTGAATGACTGGACAATGCAACGCCTGTAGTGTTTCCAGCACCTGGCGCGGACATGGACCGTTCAAACAGAGGTCGCCCGCAACAACAAGTGCATCGAGTGATGGTTGCTGGGTAATATCCTCTAATACCGCCTCCAACGCCAGCAGGTTTCCGTGAATATCCGAGAGAACAGCGATACGCATAAAGTGTGATATCCTGATTATGTTGCTAATTTTAGAATAGAAAAGCCACGCATAGTATACCGCAAAAGAGAGGGACAAACCAACATGCTGCATCGCATCGGCGTTATTTCAGACACGCACATTCCCCGTTTCAAAGGGATACCGGAGGCGGTATGGTCCTATCTCGCCGATGTCGAGCGCATCATTCACGCGGGCGACCTCTCCGTGCTATCTGTCATCAATGAGCTAGAAACAATTGCTCCCGTCGATGCCGTACAGGGCAATATCGAGACGGAAGAGGTCATATTGAAACTTCCTATCAAACGCGAAATTGGAGTCGGGCATTGCCGCATAGGAATTGTGCATATCCTCGGCGACACAAAAACACATGCACGCGTGGCGCGACAAGAGTTTCCCGATGCGCGTGTGGTCGTCTTCGGCCACAGCCACATTCCCTACAATCAAGAACACGACGGACAGTTGCTCTTTAACCCCGGCAGTGCCAATGACCGTCGTCGCCAACCCTCCTGTAGTATTGGCATGCTCACTGTTGACGACGAAACGGATAGCATACATGGAGAAATTATATTGTTGTGATGTTTATGTCAATCATGTGAGAACTCCTCTTTATCAGGACATGTTCTGACCGCTTTTTGTGCTAAGCTGTGAGAAAAGAAGAACAAAGGAGGAAACATTATGGCTGAACAACAGACCTCTCTTCTCACTTTTTATAAAGGCTGGGGTACCTATCAGGAACTCCTTATCAAGGCTATTGAGCCGCTGTCACATGATCAACTGTCCCTGCGTATTGCACCACATCTGCGCTCTATCGGCGAGAACGCCCTGCACATCATCGGCTGCCGTGCCTACTGGTTCACCGATTTTCTGGGTGAAGACTGCGGCGAGGAGATGAAGGTGTATGCGGGTTGGAACGAGATTGCGCTGAAGCTTGGGGCACCCATCCCAACCGCCGCTGAGCTAGTCCAGGGCCTCAACTGCACCTGGCAATTCATGGCGGATTGTCTGGCTTGCTGGAGTCCCGCCGATATGCACCAGACCTTTCCCGACGACTGGGACGGCAAACAAGTTGACTTATCGCGCGCTTGGGTCGTCTGGCATGTGATAGAGCATGATCTGTATCATGGAGGTGAACTCTCCTTCACGCTGGGCATGCATGGCTTGACTGGCATCGATATCTGAGGGGACTGTGCCCTATGAAAGGAAAGCAGAATGGGAACCACTATCAGCAAAAGCCAACTACTTGCTGAATTGAACAATGAAAATGCTTGCCAGGAAGCATTGCTAGACGATATTGGTGAAGCCAATATGACGCAGCCAGAAGTCGCTGGTGGCTGGTCTATCAAGGATATAGTCGCACACTTAACTGAGTGGCGACGCCGGACGGTAAAACGATTCCAAGCAACTCTGAATCACAAGCCAGACGTTACACAACCGCCTTGGCCTTTAGAGTTGCAGGAAGATGATGAAATCAATGCCTGGATTTACGAATCCAATCGAGATCGTCCATTAGTGGATGTACTCAGCGATTCGCGTGAAGTCTTTCAACAATTAGTGGATGTCATTGATGCATTTTCTGATGATGAGCTTCAATATCCTCAACGCTTTGAATGGCTGCAAGGAGAGCCATTAAGCGGCAAATTTGTCTTCTCTCACTTCCACGACGAGCATGAGCCAGATATGCGTGCTTGGTTAGAGAGAGTTAGGAGGGTAAGCTAACAAGGAAGAAAATAACTACGATAGCTGTAGGGACCGATTTATCACGTTCTGCTGGCATTACGAGTGCCGACGAGGACGTGATAAATCGGTCCCTACAGTCTCACGAGCGAACGATCAATGCTCGTCAGCGTTGGCCTACCAGATAAGCCCATCGCCATTTCTAGTTCGCCATGTAACAGTTTGAGGACGCGCTCGACGCCAGCTTGTCCATCGACGGCGAGACCCCACAGTATGGGACGCCCAACTAAAACGGCACGCGCCCCCAATGCCAGTGCCTTGAGGACATCGACACCACGACGAACACCACCATCGAGATAGACTTCACAGCGGCTCGCAACGGCTTCAACAATTTCGGGGAGAGCCTCGATGCTGGCTATCGCGCCATCGAGTTGCCGTCCGCCGTGATTGGAAACGATGATGCCCTCGATACCATGTTCAACCGCGAGTAATGCGTCCTCCGCTGTCAAAATACCTTTGAGCAGAATTGGTAGCGTGGTGAGTGAGCGTAACCACGGAATCAGATCCCACGTGAGCGAGGCACTGGTTTCAATATGCGTTGTAATGGGATTCGTAGCGTTCGCGGTATCCTGGCGCGTAAAGTTTGCTGTTACGAGTGGCGGCGGTGGCAGGATAAAATTGTTGCGTATGTCACGTTCGCGTTTACTGATATGGGGCGTATCGACGGTGATGACTATAGCACAATAGCCAGCCGCCTGAGCGCGTTTCACCAGCGATGCCGTGAAGTCGTGGTCCTCGTACACGTACAACTGAAACCAGAGTGGAGCAGTTGCGACTTCCGCAATCTCTTCAAGGCTACGGGTTGCAACCGTACTGGCAACCATGAGCGTATCGACGGCCCCTGTACCACGAGCTGTCGCGCATTCACCTTCTGGATGTGCCATACAATGACAGGCACTCGGCGCAACCAGAATGGGCATATTCACGGGTGTACCCAGGCAAGTAGTACGTGTATCAATGGTGCTAACATCGACAAGAAAGCGAGGTCGCAGACGAATACGCTCGAAAGCCGCACGGTTCGCTCGTAGTGTTAGCTCGTCGCCACTACCACCAAAGTAGTAGTCCCAGACAGGCTTGTCCAGGCGCGTCTGTGCCAGTGCCTCATAATCACTGATGTTGATTGGCGTCTCCATTGATATATCCTTTCCAATACCTTCGCTATCGCCCGATATACTCCTGCCCACCCATATATGGACGCAGGGCGTCGGGAATACGCACGCTACCATCTGCCTGTTGATGTGTCTCTAGGAGAGGAATCAGGATGCGCGGTGATGCAATAGCCGTGTTGTTGAGCGTATACACAAACTTGACCTTGCCATCCTCGTCACGATAGCGCACGTTGACGCGCCGCGCCTGCCAGTCGTGGAAGTACGAACACGATTGCGTTTCACGGTAGCGTTGTTCGCTTGGCACCCAGCACTCGATATCGTACATGCCGACTTTGCCATCGCCCATGTCCCCTGTACACACATTCACGACCTGATAGGGTAGTTCCAGAGCTTGCATCAACTCCTCCGCATTGTGAAGGAGTTGCTCATGCCACATGACCGATGTTTCATGGTCGGCCTTGCAGATGACGTACTGCTCTACCTTGTTGAACTGGTGAACACGAAACACGCCGCGTGTGTCCTTGCCATAGGTGCCAGCCTCCTTACGAAAGCAAGGGCTAAACGCGACATAGGTAATCGGTAGGTCTTCGCCCTTGAGAATTTCATCCTTGTACATGCCTGTAATCGGGACCTCGGCGGTACCAACAAGGAAAGTATCTTCACCTTCGATCTCATAGACTTGATCGCGTCCCTTGGGGAATTGTCCATTGCCAACGAAGCAAAACTCACGCGCCATTGCTGGTACGATCAACGGTGTAAAGCCTTTACGTGCGATACGGTCGAGCGCGAAGTTCATCAATGCCAGTTCCAGGCGTGCGGCGTCACCCTTCAAGATATAACTGCGCGAACCCGCGACCTTCACCGCTCGCTCGATATCCACCATGTTGTGTTTTTGCATGAGATCGTAGTGGTCGAGCGGCGGAAAGTCGAACGTTGGTTTTTCGCCCCAATGCTTGATAGGAACGTTATCATTCTCGTCCTTGCCAATCGGCGAGTTGGGATCAGGAATGTTCGGCACGGTCAAAAGGAGCTTGTACCGCTCTTCTAGTAGCGCATTCAGTTGTGGCTCCTGCTCTTTGAGCTGTGTCGAAAGCTGTTTGCCCTCAGCAATAAGAGCGTTACGCAATTCGACGTTTTTCTCTTTCGCGGCCTCCTGCACGCGCTTCGATATCTGGTTCTGTCGTGTCCGCATCTCCTCGATCTCGTGCTGAAACGTCAACACCTGACGGTCCAATGTCAGTAGCGCATCGACATCGAGTGGATTATTTTTGAGGCGAGCCGCCTCTTTTACGGCCTCTGGATTGCTGCGAATAAATGCCAGATCAAGCATAGGATGCTCCTTCATGATTGATATTATAGAATAAACAATAAAAAAGCGTCATGTCCCCAAAAGGACGATGACGCTGAATACGCGGAATCGTGGTACCACCTTAATTTTTCTCTCTATTTCGCTGCTTTTAGAGAAAGAGAGAACTTCTTGTTGCCCGATAACGGAGGCTCCGTTGACGCTTCTCGCGTAGGCTCACGGGTGGATTTCGCTCTCTGCTTTGCTTGCTGCGTTGCACCGTCCCGCAGTTCTCTGTTGCATGCATAAGAGCTACTTGTCCCGTATCATAGCCAAAGCCAGTATTTTATTTGAGTTAGGATAACAGGGGTTACGGGATTTGTCAATGATTGATTACAACGCCCACACCTGAGCATTGCTGAACGAGACATCCGTATTCGCTGTATCGTCGGCGGCGAAGACGCCGAGCATACCAGAGCTATAGGTGTTATCGGTGGCACTTCCTACATACTGTTTGTTGATATAGAAGTAGATGGTACTCCCTTTCGCGATAATGGTTAGCGTATTAAGTTGTCCCAACCCAGTCTTAATGGTTGAAGTTGTATCCTCAGCGATTGGCATGCTGTGTGTTTGATCTTTAGAAACGTCGAGCCTGTAGCCACCTTTCTGATCAATACTGAAAAGGTAGAACTGGGCAAGATCGCGGTTGCTATTTGAGCGAAAGACCAGCCCACCAGCGTCGCCTTGATTAATTGTCATCTGCACCTGGAATGCGAAGTTACTGAAGTTTGTTGCCTGTGCAAAACAGGTAAAGTAAAAGTTCTTTGACTGAATCGTCGCGTGATAGGTGCCTGCGTTGAAGCCACAGCCACCACCGCCAACAGCATCGTTGACATCCCAGTTGTTGTTATCTTGTGCAGCGAGCGGCGAGGTAGTTGCGGGTGCCCCCTTTGTGGCCTGTGTATAGATATTCTGCAATGCAGTGACCGTTGCTTGCGCCTGGGTGGTCGCTTGTGCTTGAACCGTTGCCGTTGCGTTGGCATTAGTGACGGCGGTACCCGTTGCCTGCGTATTGGCAATGGCGGTTCCGTGTGCGCTAGCCGTCAACTGTGTTTGCATGGTTGCTGTCGCCTGCGCGTGCAGTTGCGCGGGACGTGCCACCGCCGAATAGTAGATTAAACTGGCACCACCCAACATGAGCAGCAAAGCTAGCACAATGACCAGAGCGATGAGGCCGCGTGAGAGACTCCTCCGCGTCTGCCTTTGTGCTGGAAATGGCGTTTGTGGCGGCGGAAATGAAGGCCCATAAGGTGGGGCTTGTCCTGCCAGCATTGGATTTTCATAAAAAGCTCTATTTTGAGCCGGTGGTGGTGGCGGAGTAAGAAAGAGCGGTGGTTGTGATTGTGGAGCGTAAAGCGGTGTTTGTGGCGGTGTAGATCCCATCCCTGCTATTTGTTGTGTTCGTGGCTCCGATGGTATGGCTGGTAGAGCAGGATCAGTTCCGCCTCTCTGATTTGTCATACTGGACGCAGGATATTCTCGATACGATGCTTGAGCAGGAAAGCTACTTTGCTGCGGACTAAAGTCTAGTTGCGCTCCCTGACTCTCTGGCATCTTTGGTGTTGCCGGAGCAGTGGATGTTGGTTCAATAGATGATGAGCTAGTAGGCAATGGTTTTGTGGTATAAGGCATAGATGCACCACAGCGAGGACATGTGGTAACCCATTGCACTATTTGTAGACCACAGTTTGTACAATGCTTCATGAGTATTTTCTTTATGCTTTCTAGTATTTCAAAGTATTACGCATTCCATACTTGTGCTTGCTGAAAGGCTACCTCGGCTGGATTGCCATTGTCTTCTGCGAAAACGGAAATGTCACCGCTTCCGACTGTAGCATCGTTGACGCTATCAATATAAGTTGAATTGAAGTAAAGGTTGATGGTTTGGCCGCGTGCGAGGACGGCAATCTGGTTTGTTTGATTCAAATCGGTGTTGAGTACTGAGGTTGTCGAACTGAGCAGACGCTTCGCGTTGTTGGCTTGCCTACCAGTATAGACATAAAGATCATATCCTCCTGTAGTTCGGTCGATACGGAGTAGATAAAACTTTGAATTTGCGGCATCGTCACGGAAGAGAATGCCGCCGTAATCACCTTTGAGAAACGTCATTTTGACTTGAAAGAGAAAATGAGAGAACTGTGTGTTACGTGCGGGACAATCGAAGAAAAAACCGTTTTGTGCTGCCGTGACATGATAACTGCCACCTTTGAAGGAGCAATTCGCATTGGTATCCCAGTTATAGGTATCGGGATTAGTAAGCGGATCATTGAGTAAGTCTGGCGTTTTTGCTGTGATGTTTGCGTAGTCAATACGTGGCTGCGCTACAGCCGTCGCGGTTGCATTCAGTTGAGTTTTATCGGTTGCCACGACCTGCGCTGTGCCAGCCGCACTTGTTCCCTTTGCTTGTGCTACAGCCGTTGCCGTTGCCGCTGTGTGCTGTTGTTGCGGTTGATAGACCGCTCCATAGTAAATCAGGCTACCGACAATGACAAGAACAGCCAATACTGCGATAGCCAACGTGACGATAAGGGGTCGTCGCTTCTTTGGTGGCACGACAGGGAGTTGCCCTTGCACTCCATAATACGGAGTATTTGCTTGTTGTGAAGCAGGTTGAGTTACGTATGATGGTGCTGGATATACAGGCGGAGGTGGTGTTTGTCCCTGCGGCGGATAGTTTGTGAAGTTGTTTGCTTGATTGATACCGGAATAGGATGGTTGTGCTGGTGGAGGTGGGGGTGCGATGAATTCAGTCGGCGTATCGGTTCCTCCAAATGGGTAAGGCTGCGAACCGAAATTCTCGCTTTGGGCGATAGCAATAGTGAGAATGAGCGCGCCGAGCGGTCCACCACTGGTAATGCTTTGTCCCTGCCCCTCAAGACGTATCTCTTGTCCAGAGTGTGTATTTGGAGGAACCGTCACCTGTATCGTGCGCCCATCAGGTAGATTCAACATACGTGTGGTGCCATAGGCGGCTTCGTTCGGGCTAACCGCTAAAGTAGCGCGAAGGTCGCCGCCCTGCTGACCGTAATATCTGTTTGCTCCCATTTTTCCCCTCTGCTTTTACTCTGTAGTCCTAGTATAACATGGCAAGCGGAGCAAGTGAAAGAGGGAAAAGAAACAGAGATTGATTGGTGTCTATGATACCAATCAATCTCTGCTTGTAATCATTTTGAGGGCTAGACCATGCCAAGTTCCCACTTGGCGTCCTCCGTCATACGGTCTGGCGACCAGGGTGGATCGAAGGTCAACTCGACCTTGCAGGATTTGACGTTCTCCACCTGTCCGACACGCATCTCGACCTCTGAAATGACCTCGCCAGCCATTGGGCAGCCCAACGCAGTAAGCGTCATCGAGATGTGGACATGTTCCTTCTCTTCGTCTATATCCACGCCGTAAACAAGGCCAAGATCGACAATGTTGACGGGTATTTCTGGATCATAACATTCATGCAGGGCGTCCATGACCTCTGCTTCATTGATAGCTGTCATATAGTGGAATTTCCTTTTGTATGGTCTGTGTGGACAGATGCATACATTGTTCTGTCTATGCGATACAATTGAGAATTGTGCTTATCTGTAATATAGCCCATATACTGGTGTTTGTCAAAATGAGAACAATTCAAAAAATGTATAGTACAAAGCCAATATTACACGATAAATTTTCGTAGGGACCAGATGTATCGCGTCCGCAACGCAATTCATTGCGCGAAATCCTGGTCAACCCTGCCTACAAGCGTGAAAAGCTATCTCGCGTGATACATCACGCCTCGGACACGATACATCTGGTCCCTACGAAATGTGGTCATATGTTCATAGAATGTGTAATGCGTTCCATAAACATGTCAATAAATCGAGTACTATCAACCCCAGTCGAAACCTGCATGTTTGGGATGGGAGTGTTTGGGCGTTTGAAGTAGGCGACGGTCTCACCGAGCGTCAACGTTCCGGCAAGTTCGACATCGACAAAGGCCGGCTCCCAGGTGATGAGGTCCGGCTGGAAGACGGCGGCGAGACAGAGTGGGTCGTGCATCTGGAACGTTGTATAACCATAGAGCGGACCGAACACGTCGAAGTAGTAGTTGAGCATATCCTTGATGACGGTTGCGACTTTGCCACCGCGCTCAGCCAATGACGTTACATGATGGCGATGCAGAGAGACGCGCGTGGTGACATCGAGGCTCACGAGGCGTAGCGGCCAGCCAGCCTGGAACACGATCTGGGCGGCATGAGGGTCTGCAAAAATATTGAACTCCGCGCTCGGCGTGACATTGCCAGGAACACGTGCCGCACCGCCCATGATAACCACCTCGCGTACCCGTTGTGCGATACGCGGTTCGCGGCGTACTGCGAGGGCGATGTTCGTCAATGGACCGATGGGAACCAGCGTAATCTCGCCAGGGTTGCTCATGATCTTCTCGATAATCAGATCTATGGCTTGCTGTTCGACTGGTGCTATTGTGGGTTCAGGAAGTATGACCTCGCCCAGCCCATTTTGACCGTGAACGTGAGCAGCATCAACACGCTCGCGTACAAGGGGTTGCGAACTCCCATAGGCAACGGGTATATCAGTGTGCCCTGTGAGCGTGAGCAGGCTCAGAGCGTTGTACGTCGTCTGCTCGACTGACACGTTGCCGCTCACCGTTGTTACCGCTTCAAGTGTGACTTCGGGCGATGCAAGAGCCAGAAACAGTGCCAGGGCATCATCTATGCCAGGGTCGGTATCAAGAATAATACGCTGCATTGACTTCCTTTCGTGTCGGGAGACCGGATTGCGCCCCAAACTTTGTGGTTTTCAACGCGCTGGCATTCACGGCAAAACGCAGTGCTTCCTCTGGTGCCTGGTCTTCGGTGAGCGCAACGGTGAGCGCACCCGCGAAACAGTCGCCAGCCGCCGTTGTATCAACGACCTGCACTTTTGGCGGTAATTGATGGATACTACGTGTACGTCCGTGCGCGTCATTGGTGACAAGCACGGCTCCACGAGGTCCCAGCGTCACCGCAACGGTAGAGATGCCATAACTATGTAGGACGTTGCCCACGATCTGCGCGTCTTCCAGACTTTCTACGCGCTGCCCACTCAACAAGCTCGCCTCACTCTCATTGACGATAAGCACAGAAACCTGTGCTAACAGTTCTTTAGGAAGCGGCTGTGCGGGTGCGACATTTAGTACAACACGAATGCCAGCCTTGTGTCCAGCCTCTATCAGTCTACTCACGGTTGGCAGAGGAATCTCTAGTTGTAACACAAGTGCCTGTATATCGTGCAATGCTTCCTCTACGTGCCGCATTTGTGTGGTATCATGTCCGACACGCATATTCGCACCGGAGGCCACCACAATCGCGTTATCGCCATCAGGCGAGAGAAAAATAAAGGCGACGCCACTGGCCTCTTGTTGATCGACAGCGACAAGTCGTGTATCGACACCATCGCGCTGTAGTGCCTCCAGGAGTTGGCTGCCAAAGGGATCACTTCCCACGCGGCCTGCCATTGTCACCGAGGCACCGAGACGTGCCATCGCCACTGCTTGATTCGCGCCTTTGCCGCCCGAAACAAGCTTGAGCGATCCCGCACCGAGCAGCGTTTCGCCAAATGCAGGCAAACGGGGAACACGAACAACCTGATCCATGTTCAAGCTACCAACGACAAGGATGCTGCTTTGCGTCATGATCTCTTCTCCGTAAACGATAAAAGGTGAGTGTCTACGTTAAAGGATATGACATTCGATTGATGGGTTGCAATATGTCGCACTATGACGAAGCATCAACTACAGTTTTCATACTGCGACAATAAGTAATCAAGCGGTCGAAGATGGGCAGGCGTTCGAGGGCGGAGACGCGCCCAACCAGGATCAGTTTGTGCTGGGCGCGTGTCAAGGCGACATTTAAGCGGTTGCCGTTGGTGAGAAATTCGCGGCGCAGGCTGTTGATTTCCGGTTCGCTCGTCGTCGCAAAGGACATGATGATAATGGAGCGTTCACCACCCTGGAAACGATCAACCGTGTCAACACTCAGGGCTGTATCGAGGCTCAAGCCGTTCCAATCGCTTGCCGCATCACTGTCGAAAAGGGTACGGCGTATGGTTGCCACCTGTGCGCGATAGGGAGCGATGATACCAATTTCCGCTTCTCTGATGCCACGCTGTAATAGCCCCCTGACAACATTCCGTACCACTAGAGCTTCGGTAGTGCTGACTTTCAAGGCTCCATTGTTGCGTGTGTCGCGTACATCCAGGAAGACAAGTGGAAATTCTGGTGTGATTGCACGCGCAATCGCTGCTGGCTCCTGCCATTGCACATTTTCAGATGCAGCTCTTGTAAAGCTCAAGCGTCGATTGGCTGCCGACTCGTGAGCTTCAAGGTGTTTTTCATAAAAGACGGTCGAGGAGAAGTTCGATATCCACCTGTTCATGCGATACTGCGTTTTGAGTGAGATGCAAGCTTCGATCTCTTGGAGGTGCTTCTCTGTGTATTCGTTATTATATCTTTTGAGAGAGCTGAAGAGTGAGTCGGCAAGCCCCTGTTCTGCCGCCTCTTTGCTCAATACCAGTGGCGGCAACTGCTTATCATCGCCGACGAGGATAAAGCGTTTGACGAAGCGCAACGCACCCAGGATAGCGGGCACGGTAAGCTGGCTCGCCTCGTCGATGATGGCAACGTCGAACTGCATTGGACTGGCCTCTTGCGTCTCTAACAGGTGCGGCGTGTATTTGTCGGACGACCATGTGGCCGTTGTCGATGCGACCACAGAGGCGTTGTTAAGGATATCGAGTACAACGTTCTCCTGTGGAGTGTCTGCTGGTTTCTCTGCGTGTTGTTTTGCAAGCTCTTTTAAGAGGTGCCCCTGCACATCCTGATGGACGCTGCGTTCGTGGCCGAGGCGTACATAGTTGTGAAAATCTTCTTTAGTGAGCCGTCTGAGCATGTTATCGACGGCCTGATTTGTGAAGGCGGCCAGCAATACGCGCTGTCCCTGCTGTGTCAAGCGTTTGACGATTTCGGCAATAACGCTCGTCTTACCTGTCCCTGGGGGCCCCTGGATGAGTAAGTAGTCTTGCATCTGCACCGCTCGCTCCACTGCCAGATTTTGTTCGCGGTTAAAATCTTTGCGCGGTGCTACTGAGACACCGACGAAGCGTGGACGTACCCTGCCCGCGACAAGGTCGCGCAGGTGTTGCGGTTCGACCTCTAGCCAGCGCAACAAGTTTTGCAGAGTGCGTACATGCACAAGATCGTTGCCGTAACTGTCAATCACAATTTTATCGGTAGCGGTCAGTGGAGTTTCCAACAGTTCGCGCGTCCAGACGGTAACGCTATCGGTGCTAATCTTCATAATCGTACCTGTTACCACCTCACCCTGAATGGGGTCATTGTGGCTCAACAGGATTTCGTCGCCCTCGCGTAACTCTGATGAATTGTCACAGCGGAAGGTCTGATCCCAACCATCGTTCACACGTTTCTGTAGATGTAGTGTACCGCAGATAATGGTTTTTCCTGTAGCCACACGTTCATCTAAAGAGGTCTTCCAGAGCCGTGCAAGGTCTTCTTCCCCGGCCTTGCCCTCTCGTTGTAGTAAATCGTAGTAGTGTGCGAAGAATGCGCGGTCCTCTGGATTATCCATCTTTGGACGTTGTACGCTTGCTGCTTGCTCTGCCTCTGCCAGTGGCATATCAACCTGTTCTGATGTTGTATCGAGTAGAGGTTGTGGTGGTAGCCAATCGAGCAGAGAAGATACACGTTGGCAAGTGTTGAGCAGCGAACACTTTGTACAACGTCTCGGCGCAGGTGGTGCAGGTGGCGTGCCTGTGGCATGGCTCAAGATAAGTGTGTTGCGTGTCGCATTGATACGCTGTAACGTTCTGACATCCAACTTGAGGACAAAGCCGCTTGCCTGTCCAGGGGTGCCACTATAGAGAATTTGTGCCTGCGCCCTGTTCATTTTTGAGTCCTGGCGCACCGCGAGCAATGCCTGATAACCGTATACCTGCTGTCTATGTTCACCCTTGGGGCTTGTACCGGATAAACTTCCTGTCTTCAATTCGAGCAATGATTGATTCATTTCCTGTTCCCAATAGACATCGAGGCGTCCGCGTAGGCCAATCTCGGGCACCAGCAAGAAGGTCTCGGCGCGTACAGTGTGGCTATCGTTATTTCCCCACAGGTTTATACGGTTGCTATCGTACCAGACCGCGAGGCTTTCAAGATGGGGCTGTACGTCGAGACGCATAGCATCAGCGGAGATGCTTGCAAGAGCCATTTCCATACTGTTGAGTGCCAATGCCTCCTTGCATGTCGCCTGTAGGATTTCTAACGATGTCTTATCGCTGTTCTCCTCTGTAGTATCATGCTTGAGCAGCTTTGTAAAACAGGCATGAATGATGTTACCGCGAATGGATGCCGACGAGGGTGGCGAAGAGACGAGACGATTCAGTAAATATTTGCGGTTGCAATAGTCGGCCTGGCTCAGGTCGGTAATGTTGAGGAGCGTGTCGGGTTCAAGTACGGCGAGCGTGTTGCGATAGGCAATATACCGATAGCAAGGTTTGCCTTTATACTCGGTAACATCAGTGGGTGCGGGCAGATGATAGAGAGTGATAGGCATGCGTCTTATGGTTTTACCACGCGCTATGATATCGCGAATCAAGTCGTGGTAATAGTCGGCTTCAAGCGCAATCACTGCAATTTTTGTGCCGAGGTCAACGGTGATACAGGGAGTAGGTTTGTCGTTGACCATACGCTCCTGCGCGGAAATAAGATCCCCTTGCAGTTTTTTTTCGACACACGGCCACTGCATCTCCGCGTGTGGTCGCACCTTTGCAAAGAGGCACAAAAAGCATTCTTGCTCGCTTTGTATGTGGGATGCTGTATACGGCTCGTGTGTGTGTAGCGTAGTTGCTTCGTGGAACTGCACTGCCTGCGTTCTTTGCTCATGTGACGGGTAAGCCACCTGTTCGAGGGCATTGGCAAAGGCGGTGACGCTCTCGAAGCGTTGATGTGGGTCTTTTGCGAGTGCCTTGAAAACGACACGCTCTAAGGTGGGTGTGATATCGGGTTGTTGTGTGCAGAGCGATGGTGGCGGTGTATGTACATGCTGATAGCCCAGAGATGTCGCGTCACCATCGAAGGGGCGTTTACCGCAGAGCCATTCATAGACGGTAACGGCGAGGGCGTACTGGTCGCTGGCCGGACGCGGCTTCCCCTCAAACTGTTCCGGTGCCATGTACGCGGGTGTGCCCGTTGTATCTTGCGTGCGTTGGGCACCCGTAGCATGTGCAGCGACGGCGATTCCAAAGTCGCTCAGCAGCACCTCGTTGTTCTCACCGAGCAGCATATTATCCGGTTTGATGTCGCGATGCACAATTTTCTGTTGATGGGCGTAGTCAAGGGCCGAGGCAAGTGCTTTGACGGTTGGTAGTATCGTCGTTAGTGGTACACTGCCTTTATAGTGAGAGCGTAGTGAGCCATTGGGCGCGTAGTCCATCACGAGAAAAGGGATGTTGCCTTGAAAGTTAAATTCGAGGACGCGCACGATATGGGTATGGCGCAGGTGAGCGATGGTTAATGCCTCTGCAACAAAGCTTTCCTGCTCTTCGACCGTCATACGTGTATGCAGTATCTTGATTGCAGCCAGTGTATACAGATGAATGTGTTCGCCCAGATAGACCTCCGCGAAGCCGCCGACGCCGATTGGACGAATAAGCCTATAGGACCCGAACATCTGCCCAATCTTGTCTGCACTGGAATCCGTTGTGTCTATCATGAAATAGTGTCTCCTGCTCTCTCAGAGTTTGCACACAGATTGTAGGATACTATACGTGGCATGTCAATTGTCGATACCTATTATTTCGCCAATGTTGATTCTCCAAAAAATGCGTTATGTTTTGGCCTGTTAGTGCGACATGCTCCCAGAGAGTTGTCGTTTTCCCGATAGATGAAGGAAACGTATATGGAGAAACAGATACAAGACATTCCTGGTAGCTTCATATCAGCACAAGAATGGACGCGGTTGGTACGGCTGTGTGCTGTTATCACTAATGATAGAGAGGTCGCCGAAGACCTGGCACAGGAGACGTTGCTAGAGGCATGGCGACATAAACAGAAGTTGCGCGATCCCGAAAAACAGGCGCAATGGCTCTCCGGCATTGCTCGCAACGTCTGTCTGCGCTGGCAACGGAAAATAGGACGCGAACTTGCCCATAGTGCTGTAATTCATGCGCCCTTTGTCGGACAAGAGATGGTAGTTCTCGAAGAGACGCTAGCCGATGACTACGATATCGAGGTCGAGCTTGAGCGCAAAGAACTGATCGAACTACTTGACCGCGCAATGGCACTTTTACCACAGGAGACGCGCACAGTTCTCGTCAAACGCTATGTCGAAGAGTCGCCACTTGCCGAGGTTGCCGCGCAACTTGGCACAAATACCAGTGCGGTAGCGATGCGTCTGCAACGCGGAAAGCTCGCACTACGTCGCGTACTGACGCAGGAGATGAGTCAAGATATTTCTTCTTATCGCAGACACACAATTGATGAATGGGAAGAAACGCGAATATGGTGTATGCTATGTGGTCAACATCGGTTGTTAGGGAAAATGAAATCTGATACAGGCGAATTTCAGCTTAAATGTCCACTTTGTTGCCCAGAGCGAGAAGATGTGCTTCTTCGTACTCATTATCCTGCATTATTAAGCGGAGTAAAAGGGTATAAGCCAGCACTTTCCAGAATACTTACGTGGAGTAGCAGTTTATACCGAACTAGCCTTACCCAACCTGTACAATGTATACGTTGCGGTTATGCTTTCATTGCGAAAACAAAATTGCCTGAACAAGCACCATCTTGGTTACTGATGAGAAGCAGACATACAATCGATCTTGAATGCCCATCATGCCACTTGCCAACCTGGGGCACACTTGAAGATATTGCATTAGCATTACCGGAGGGACAAAAGTTCTGGCAAAGATACTCAAGAATACGCGCTCTTCCTGAAAAATATATAGAAGCCAACGGACGTAATGCTATCGTTACGTGTTTTGAGAGCGTCACCGAGAACGCTCAACTAACAGTAATCTCCGCACAAGACAACTACGAAGTGTTGCATATCTACGGAGGCGAAGGCAAATGAATGATGATGAAGAGATACAGCAGATGACACCGCCACAAAAAAGACCGTTACTGCTGTATGCCTTGTTCACGGCAAGTGCCATTTCGTATGTCGGCGATGTGTTGACGCTATTAGCTATTCCCTGGTTTGTGCTGACAACAACGGGAAGCATCACAAAAACGGGCATTACCGCGTTTTTCTCAACATTGCCAACTGTGCTTGCCGCCTTCTTTGGCAGTGTGTTCATTGATCGTGTAGGCTACAAGCGTACAAGCGTCCTTAGTGATATTGCCAGCGCGGTAAGTGTGGCTTTGATTCCTTTGCTCTATCATACCGTTGGCCTAGCTTTCTGGCAATTGCTAGTCTTGGTTTTTCTCGGTGGCCTGCTCAAATCTCCTGGTAGCACTGCTCGTACTGCTATGGTGCCGGAACTGGTGGAAGCTGCACAGATGCGTTTGGAACGAGCGAACGCAATCAATGATGGTGTAAGTCGTATCTCGAATTTTATTGGTGCGCCGCTTGCTGGCGTCCTCATTGCTTTTATCGGTACAAGCAATCTACTCTGGTTCGATGGTGCAAGTTTTGCTCTCTCCGCTTTATTCATAGGAATAGCTATTCCTACCGCTCTTGTGAAGCATGCGGCCAAAGAAGAAAGTAAGAGCAACTATTGGGCTGATTTACGCGATGGCTGGCGTTTTATCGGACACGATTCGGTTATTCTTGCTATTGTGATAACCGTGATGATAACAAATTTACTGGATAACGCTTTTATCTCCGTTATTGGACCAGCTTATATCAAACAAGTCTTTAATAGTGCTGTCCCTCTTGGCTTGATCTTCGCGGCATTTGGCGGTGCAGCATTTGTGGGTAACATTATCTTTGCAGCTATCGGGCATCGCCTTCCGCGTCGTTTGACGTTCGGCGTAGGTTTCGTCATTGGTGGTGCAGCACGATTTTGGATACTGCTTATACCAATACTGCCTTTACTCGTTGTCGTCTATGCTATAGCTGGTCTCGCCGCCGCTCCAATCAATCCTCTGATTGATACCCTTGCGTTTGAGCGCATTCCCAAAGAGATGCGAGCGCGTGTTTTCGGCTCGATAATAGCAGGTGCCTTTGTCGGTATTCCTTTAGGAACATTGCTAAGCGGTTATATTGTGCCCTTAGTAGGACTACGCATGAGCCTCGTGGTGATTGGTGCTTTGTATCTCCTGACAACATGTTCGTTATTGGTTAATCCCGCTTTGAAAAAAATGGATGGAAAAAAGGTGGAGCCTCCAAAGGTGATAGAATAAGTTCAAATGCAAAAACTACAATTTGTTAGGAGGAAACTATGTTAGTGATTGTGCGACCAGCCGTCAAAGAAGACCATCCTGCAATTGTCCCGATTGGCCTTGAGACACAGGGTTTGCATGCTAACGCACATCCCGAAATTTTTATACAAGGGATGAGCGGGGTACCTTTTGAATATTTCTCTCAGCTTTTGGAGCGTAAAGATACTATGGCCTTTGTTGCAGAATTTGAGGGTCGGATCGTTGGCTATGTGCTGATGAAGGTACTGGATACATCTCAACAAGAACTCCTGGTAGCGCGACGTGAGGTGGTTATAGATGATATTGCAATCTTAAAAGCGCATCAGGGACAAGGTATCGGACGCCAACTTTTCCAGGCGTGTGCTGAATGGGCAAAAACACAAGGAGCGGTGAGCCTAGATTTACGCGTATGGGATTTCAATAAAAATGCTATTGCGTTCTATGAGCGGCTCGGCATGAAGACTGTTAGCCGCATCATGTCGCTACCTCTATAGATGAATATGACAAAGGCAATCTTCAATGCTACTGATATACGGCGAATTGAAGAGAAATACTAAAGGCGACCACAAGGGTTGCCCCTACCATACTGTGCCGCAATAAAACAGCGCATATAGTAGGGGCGACCCTTGTGGTCGCCCGTTGGTTTTTGAAGACTGTCATGTGGTTTGTTCTCGTATTGTCCCATTCTCCACGTGGTACAAATGTGCCTGTGTCACAATTTCTGGTGGGAAGCCTGTAAGGTCGGTGGCAGTGAGGAACACTTGCTGATATTGCTGTACCTGTGCCAGCAGATATTCGCGTCTCAGGTGGTCTAGTTCGCTGAATACGTCGTCGAGTAGCAGAATGGGTTCGTCACCTGTGCTGTCGCGCATGTAGGCAAGCTCGGCGAGTTTGGTGGAGAGGGCAGCCGTGCGTTGCTGACCTCGTGAGCCATAGGTGAGCATGTTGACACCATTGACGACAAATTCCAGGTCGTCGCGATGCGGTCCCAACAGACACACACCCTGTAATATCTCTTTTTTGCGTACCCTCCGCAATTGCTCAAGATAGTGTTGTTTTGCCTCTGTATCATTCAGTGTCGCGTCAACATCAAGCGAAGGGCGATAAACGATCTGTAACTGCTCACGTTTACCACTGATTGAGGTTTGAAACTCGCTGGCAATGGGATTGAGTGCCGTCACCATCATATAGCGTTCGTCGATAATGTGTGCAGCCAGCGTAATCAACTGGTCGTCAAGAAAGTCGAGTAGGCGTGGGTCTTCTTGCATGTCACGGATCCGTTTAAGGAGGGCGGAGCGTTGTTGTACAATCTTGCGGTATTTCACAACATCCTGACAGTAGTGCGGAGAAAGCTGGCACAAGGCTCTATCGAGAAAGCGTCTGCGTTCATCGGGCGAGCCATCGACAAGATGCAGATCCGTTGGTGCGAACAGTACCACCTTTATTTGTCCAATCAAGTCTATGACTCTACGTGGTAGATCGTTGACCTTGATACGCTTACGCGGCGTATTCGCGGGCATCTCGATACCGTGTCGGGGCGTTTGAACGATATCGGAAGCTGGTAGAGGTGATGGAGAGGGGTCAAAAACGACCAGTTCGATATGGGCATCGCCTTCGCGCCGTATCACGGTTGCCTCAAGGCGGGCGATATGGTCTGGCGCATCCCAATTGACCACCTCACGGTCGCTGCCTGCATGAAAAGAGGTCGCGGTCGAGAGCATACTCACGGCTTCAAGCAAATTTGTTTTGCCCTGTGCATTTTCTCCATAGAAGAGGAAGAGGCCAGGGCCAAGCGTAAAATTCAATTGTCGGTAATTCCGAAACTCGCTCAAGGTGAGGTGGGAAAGGTACATGCTCTATCCGTATGTAGGAGCCGAGGAAAAGATGGTTGGTATGCCTGATGGGGCTAGCCCCATCAGGCATACCAACCATCTTTTCCTGTCATCAATGTTTTATCGGTTGGTACTCATCGGCATGATGACGTAGGTGTAGTCTGCCGAGCTAACTGGTCGGACGACGCCAGGGCGTGCGGCTGACGTGACTTCGAGCGCGATCTCTGGTGTATCTACGACCGCGAGGACTTCCGCGAGATATTTGACGTTGAAGATAATTTGCTGCTCTGGTCCATCGACTGCTGCGTTGATGGTACTCACATTATCTCCAACGTCCTCGGCAGTAGCTTCGATAGTGAGGGCACCGGGTTCCGCTCCACCGCCGCCATTGATTTTGATGCGCGCGATATTCGAGCTATCGCGTGCGAAGGGAGCCACAGACCTGACGGCAGCCGCGAACTCTTTGGTCTCGACAACGGCGCGGGTCGTATGGTCTTTCGGGATGATCTGGCGGAAATTCGGGAAGGTACCTTCGATCAAGCGCGACAGCAGGTCGATATTTTCGCTGTGGAACAGTACCTGACTGCGGTTCGGTGTCACAATCATATGCACAGAGCCTTCAGAAGGTAGGATACGCGAAAGCTCGGTCAAGGTACGAGCCGGGATAAGAATATCGTTCCGCAGCACAGCATCATCGGTCAGGGATGAGGCACGCACGGCGAGGCGGAAGGCGTCGGCGGCTGCAAACGTGAGCTTGCCAGTGCTGACCTGTACCAGCACACCCGTCAATACGGGACGCGAGTCGTCATCGGCTGCGGCAAAGGCCACCTCTGAAATCATCTCTTTCAATTGGGCGGCGTCGATAACAATGGCAGGGTCACTACCCTCGGTGTTGGGGCTAAGTGGAAACTCCGATGGGTCCATGCCTTTGATGTTCGCGCTACTGCGTAGACTCTTGACGTTCATAGTATGGGAGTCTTCCGGCACAGAAATATCAACGGGAGCCTGTGGCAGGCTGTTGACGAGATCGGTAATCAGTTTCGCGGGAACGGTCGTGGTCCCTTCTTCATGCACATCGGCGTCGATCCAGCAATTGATACCAATTTCAAGGTTAGTCGCATAGAGACGTAAGCGTCCATTATCGGTCGAAAGCAAAATATTGGCAAGAATGGGCAAGGTACTACGGCTTGAGACGGCATGGCTCACCACAGAAAGCCCCCGGCTCAAGTCCTGCTGTTTACAAGTGATCTTCACGAACTGTTCCTCCAAACACAACCATAAAGAAAGTAAAATCAGACTTTTATTCAGGTTAGTATAGCGTAGTCTGTCATAGATGTAAACGGGCGATGTGATAATATTCTGATTGTCCAGACGATGAAATCACTAATTATCTAGCCATGTACGACCTTAAAAGGGCATGATTTTCTAATTTACTCTTCATCTTCGCTTGTTTCTAAATCTGTATTCTCAGCTTCTCCATAATCTACTTGTACTTTGTCCCGCATAATCGACGATGTATAGTTCCCTATTTGTATTGAAATCTCTCTGTCTGTACTAGAGAGACAAATGGGTTGTAAGTTCTTATGACTTATTTCAACCTCTAAGAGAGGTACCTTTATATATTTGTCAACGAATTTTCCCATTGTACTTCCCGCTTTATCCTCGATGTGTTTCCACGCTGCGTCTCCGACAAATGCGCTACCGCCGTACTTTGAATACTCTGCAATCAATTCGTCGAGTCTAGTTGATGAAGTAGGATCAAGGACAAGTAGAATAGGTATATAGTTTGAGGCACCACAGTCTCTGGCGAAATCAAGCTCTTCCTGAAATCTACCCTGACCACTTGCAGCAATTGTCACACGCATTTTGAACTCGTAAGCAAAATTTCCTTCAAGACAATCAACTTGTCTCCCATTTGAAGGATTATTTGTCCTCCTTATAGGGGATTTTCTTGCCGCGTAAGATACTCCGCCAATTGCCGAAGCTAAAATGGGTTCAAAGAGGTAGCCAGTTTCTTGTGCTGATCTATTATCTATATCATAGAGCCATTTTCTCCAAACAAGCCAGGAAGCTACTGTTTCTGATGGCATCAGCCTGTACTCTAGCAAGCAACGTGGTACAAGTGCTTCCATTTGCGGAAGTCGTTGTGTTTCAAGGATGCGCTTGAATTTGACACGATGTTTATGAATTTCGCATAAATTCGCAAAATAAGTTTCAAAGTCTTGTAGTGTTTGTCGCAGAAGAATGAACATATCTACGAAGTCGGTAGATTTTGCTACTGGTTGACTAAACCACTCTAATGGAACTCCATAGTAGCCATTTCCTAACTCTTCAGCTTTCGCAATGTCCTTGACTAATGAGGAGTGATTAAGGTCGGTAGCTATCACTGCACACAGTCTTAGTAGCTCATGATCTTCAAGATTAACTGTTGGTCCTTTCCCTCCCAATTTTCTTGCTTTGGTTATTAACGCTTTGCTTCTTTGATCAAGCGTAGGAAAAAGCATTAGTTCTCTCCTGAAGTTCATAGAGGACTTTTATAAGTATTGGACTCTTACCGCTGGATTTTGTTGCATCAATACCAAGCCATCGTCCTAGTGAGTTCTCTGCACGATGCCACGTTGCAAATGTTTGAATATGTCTTACCAAGACTTCCATAAACATTGGCGGTATAGCATTGCCAATTTGGGTAGCAATAGAGGTTGTTGATCCCTGAAACTCGTACCAGTCGGGAAACGATTGCAGACGAGCACATTCTCTAAGCGTGAGAGGGCGATTATCAATAGGATGAATGAACTCTGAGGGAGAACCAGATGTTATGGTAAGTGATGGTTCATGTGCTATAAGCCGTTTCAAGCCCGAAGGAGCACCACCCCTACTTTCAGTTGGAGTACCATCCATAACACGTCTGTAGGAGCGCCGTGTAAAACTAGAATGTTGTAATTCCTTTGGCAAGTGTTTCATAGTGTTGCCTTGTTTAAGAAAAGCAACTCTTCTTTGTGCAATTTCGTTTAACATTTTTATCTGGTGGTGAGTGATTGGAGAATTATCAGATCTTCTTATATGTCTCTGATAATCGTTTTGTGGTGCTTTATGATATGATACTTCTCCTGTTTGAGAGGGTGGTGGCAAGTCATCAATTGCGTCAAGGATTTTTATGAGAGGCAGTTGTTGCTCTATGTTAAAAAGAGTAGGTTGTTCAGAATGAGTTTGTTCTGGAAAGTCAAAATTACAATGCTCTAAGTTTCCGACAATAAAAACTCTTTTTCTCCGCTGAGGTATACCATATCGCTCCATATAGAGTTTTTTTGTTCGTACCCAATAACCAGCGTTAAGAAACTGTGTTACGGCTTCGATAAGAAAGACTCCATCATTTGCCGTCAGTAGTCCCTCAACATTTTCCATTATGAACCACGTAGGTTTTAGGGTTGTTACGGTATCTACGAAATTTCTAATAAGTACATTTCGTGGATCAGCCCAATCTTTAGCTCCTGCAGAACTAAATCCCTGACACGGCGGTCCACCCACTATTAAAGCTATATCATCTCTTTTAAGCTTGGCTCTCTCTAAAAGCTCAGTAGGTCTAATTTTAGAAAGGTCAGTACACCAAACCATGCCATGTCCAAGGTTAGCCGAATAAGTATTACAGGCATCTTCATCCATATCCACTGCTAAATCAACATTGATGCCTGCTTGTTTCAAACCTAAACTACATCCTCCACAACCGGAAAATAAATTAAGCGTTTTCATATAAGTTTGCCTCTTACATTTACTGCTACTAGAAAACATGAAGAACCAGATAAAATATATGTATTAGTTATATTGCTGTTTGTTAGTTGATACTATCGCAACCCAACAACGTTGTCAACGAAATACATAACAAACAACCTTTCAAAAATTCATTGTTCTTACTACCTATATAGTCTTTGAGAACGAGGTGATCAATAAAACTCCCTCCCATCATCCTCCCCCAACAATGGTGGAGCCTTATACAGCCGTGTGGGAGTTTCGGAGAGGTGCAGTGGGGAGCCTGCGAGCTTGATGGTGCCAGCGGTGGGATGCTCGCATTCCCAGACGAGACCCCTTGCTTGAATTTGTGGGTCTTGAAACGCTTGACTGACGGTGTTGATTGGGCCACAGGGGATGTTGGCGGCACGTAGGTTTGCTAACCACTCCTCGCTTGTGCGTTGGAGGAAGCGTTCTTGTAGCTGGGGGATGAGTTCCTCACGGTTGCGGATACGCTGTGAATTGGTGACGAAGCGCGGGTCGCTTGCCAGGTCTTCGCGTTCGAGAAAGGTGCAGAGAGCTTGAAAGAGGCGGTCGTTACCGACGGTGACAAGGATATAGCCGTCGCTGGTCTTGAACGC
>JAABVA010001168.1_pt1 | contig 28840 bp, 25 predicted proteins | sample 5560331 | NCBI WGS metagenome assembly JAABVA01 (sample SAMN12812661, study PRJNA571458) | rock metagenome | isolation source: Antarctica rocks | place: Antarctica: Victoria Land, Mt New Zealand sud | collected 2016-01-07 | reverse complement strand
CCACCCGGCCGGACCCGGCGCCCGCGCGACCGCGGACGACCTGTCACACCCTGAGACGACAATCAACCCGACGAGGCGGCAACCCCCGCCCCGCCCCCCTCACCCGGTGACCCGTGAAACATCCGGGTCAAGCGTCCACTCGACCGGCACCGACTTCGTGACGCCCTTGATGGTCAGGTCCCCGGTCACCAGGAAGGTCTCCTCGTCGACCGGCTCCACCAGCGTGGACACGAAGCTGATCTCCGGGTGGGTGTCGGCGTCGAAGAAGTCGCCGGTGTGCAGGTGCGCGTCGCGCTGGTCCTGCCCGGTGGTCACACTCGCCACCCGGATCGTCAGCTTGGCCCACGATTCGGCCGGGTTGGCCGGGTCGAGGTGCAGCGTGCCCTCGAAGTCGCCGAAGCTGCCGCGGACGCTGGTCACCATCGCGTGCCGGGCCTGGAAGCCGATCCTCGTGTGCGCCGGGTCGATCGTGTAGTCACCGGTGAGGTCGGTGATCGCGCCGGCACCGGCCGGGTCGAAGTCTGCGACGGCCGTCGCGGTGCCGCCCGCGCTCGCCGGCTTGCGGTTGAACAGGGCCATGGGGGTGCCTCTCGTCGGTGGGGTCTGTCTCGTCGGTGTTGTCTGTCTCGTCGGTGGGGGTCGGACGTGCGACCAGCCTAGGTGTTGGTAGTTGCAGAGTCAACTGTTGAATCGGAAGCAGCCAGGCCGTGACCCCCGACGGAGGACCTGGTCCGCGACCCGGACCGCCGCCCGACGCGCTGTCCCTACGGTGGGGTTCCGTGACGGACCGGGGCGATGGGAGCGGGCGCGGCCCGGCCGTCGGGGCCGTCGTCGCAGCCATCGTCTCGGTCCAGCTCGGAGCGGGTTTCGCGGTCGGGTTGTTCGGGCGGGTCGGCGCCCTCGGTGTCGTCGGGCTGCGCCTCGTCGGGTCGGCGCTGGTGCTGTCCCTCGCCGTCGGGTGGCGGCGGCGAACCGGCCGGCGGGCGCGGGGCAGCGTCGGCGCAACCGGAGGCACCGGTGGGACTGGTGGGGCCGGCGCGTCGGCACGGACTGGTCGGGGTCCGACCGCTCGGGCCGGCACCGGTCGGGGCCGCACCCGGCGCGGACTCGTCCTGGCCGGCGCCTTCGGACTCGTCCTGGCCGGGATGAACGCGAGCTTCTACCAGGCGCTCGACCGGCTGCCGCAGGGTGCCGCCGTGACCATCGAGTTCACCGGTCCGCTGGCGCTGTCGCTGTGCCTGTCGCGTCGGCGTCGCGACCTGCTGTGGGTCGTGCTCGCCGCGGCCGGCGTGCTCGCCCTCGGGCGGGGTGGGCTCCACCGACTCGACGGTGTCGGTGTGCTGTTCGCGCTGGCGGCCGCTGTGTGCTGGGCGTGCTACATCCTGCTGTCCCGACGGGTCGGTCAGCACTTCGCCGGGCTCGACGGACTGCTCCTGGCCAGTGTCGTGGCAGCCGTCGCCGTCCTCCCGCTGGCGGTGTCGGCGGCCGGGTCGCGACTGCTCGACCCGACCGTGCTCGGTGTCGGCCTCGCGGTTGCGGTGCTGTCCTCGGCGCTGCCCTACGCCCTGGAGCTGCAGGCGCTGCGGACGCTGGACGAGCGGACGTTCGGGGTGCTGATGAGCGCCGAGCCCGCGGTGGCGGCGCTGGTCGGGCTCGTCGTGCTCGGGCAGCGACTGCAGCCGGTGCAGATCGTCGGTGTGGTCCTGGTGGCCCTCGCCAGTGCCGGCAGCACCTTGCGTTCGGCGCCTGCGCGCACCCCGCCCACCCACTACCTGCCCGCGCCGGATCGGGCGCCCGGACCCGGCGAGGTGCCGGTGGCGAGCACCCCGCCGCCCTGACCGCCCCGCCGCCCTGACCGCCCTGACCGCGGCCGCCCGGACCGCGCCGCCCCGCCGCGTGGCGGAGGCTCAGCCGGGTCGGCGGGCCAGCCAGTTCGGGTAGGTGACTTCCATTTCCTCGACCGGGTGGCCCGGGCGGTGGGTCGACGGGTCGAGCGCCAGCGCGACGACGCTGGAGGAGCCCTGGTTGGCGACCCAGAGCCGGTCGGTCTCCAGGAGCAGGTCCCGGGGCCAGTTGCCGAGGGTGGGGGTCGTCCCGAGCAGCCGCAGCGGTTCCGGGCTGTCCACCGCGATCGCGACGGTGGACACGACGTCCGGGCCGCGGACCGCGATGTGGGCCACCGTCCCCCCGGGAGCCAGGACGATCGCGGACGGCTCGCACGGCCCGTCCTCGAACGTGTCCGCCCCCTGGTCCGCACCTGGCCCTCCTACCGGTCGGGTGGCGCCCGGAGCGTCGTCCGCGGCGTCGACAGCGGGGACGGTGGCGACCCGCGCGACCTGCCGGTGCCCGTCCGCGTCCGGCAGCCAGAGGCTCACCCGGCCCGCCAGCTCCTCCGCGACCAGCAGACCGCCGCCGGGCAGCAGGACCAGGTGGCGGGGCCCGGCGCCCCGCTCGGTGTCCAGCCGACCGATCACCGACGGGGTGCCGTCGGCCGCCACCGCCACCGTCAGGACAGCGTCGGCGCCGAGGTCGGTCAGCAGCAGGCGGTCCTCGTCCAGCCAGACGGCCTGGTGGGCGTGCGAGCCGGGCTGGCGCATCGGGTCCGGGCCCGACCCGGTCAGTGCCAGCCGGCTGCCGGGACCGTCGGGGAGGCCGTCGGCGCCGATCGGGAACACCGTCAGCACCCCGCCGTCGGTGGGGGTCGCACCGGAGGCGTAGTTGGCGACCGCGAGACGCCGCCCCGACGGCGACAGGCTCAGGTGGCACGGCTCGGACCCGCCCGACGGCCGGCTGTCGACGACCGAGCCGGGCCCGGCACCGGCCAGGAACGACTCGACGTCCACCGTGGTGAGGACGCCCGGCACCCCCTCGCACGCGAGGTGCAGCAGCCGGCCGTCGGCGCTGAAGGCGCCGTAGGAGGGGGCCGGGGCGAGCTCGAGCACGGCCACCCGCTCGTCGCCGTCCCAGGCCGACAGGGACCCGGGCAGCAAGGGCCCCGGACGGGTGCCCGGGCCTGGGTTCGGTGGCCCGTCGGCGCCCGGGTAGGAACAGACGAACAGCAGCGGCGCCGACGGCCGCGGGGTCTCCGACACCCGCTCATCCTGCCGCCGGTCGCCGACCCCCCATGGCAGCGGCCGCCGAGTCCAGCCCGCTCCGCAGGCGGCCGCCCCGACGCGACGGTCGGTGTCGCACAGGAGCCGCACAGCAGGCGCGGCGTGCGCTGGGTGGCGTGTCGTCTCGAGCAAGGGTGCAGCCGACCGTCGGCCCGGGTGGGTCTCTGCAGCGCACCCACGACGGCCGGGTTCGCGCCCGCGACGCCCAGGTCCGAGCCGCCCATCCCCGTCTCGGACGGCTGCTGCTCGGGGTCTCCGACCAGCCTGCCTCGACGGCGGCGTTCGCCAAGGGAGCCGAGGGCGAGCGGCGACTGGCGGCCTTCCTCGAGCGAGCGGGCGTGCGGGCAGCGGGTGCTGTTCCTGCACAACCGCCGCTTCGGCCCTGGCCGGCGCGACGGTGACCTGGACCACCTGGCGATCTGCGCGAGTGGGGTGGTCGTCATCGACGCCAAGAACCACGCTCGCGCGCGGGTCGAGGTGCGGCGCCGGCGCGGATCCGGTGGCCGGACCGTCGAGCAGCTGGTCGTCAACGGTAGGGACCGCAGCGAGCTCGTGACGAGCAGCGCCCGCCAGCAGACCGCCGTCCGCGCTGCGCTGGCCGCCGACGACGACACGACCGGTGCGGGCGCCGCCCGGGTGGTGGGGGTGCTGTGCTTCCTCGACGCCGCCGCCCTACCCGGGTGGCGGTGGCGGCCGGAGCAGGTCCAGGGCGTGCACTTGTCCAGCCCCCGGGCCACGGTCCGGCTCCTGCTCCGACCGGGCCCGCTGAGCCGCGAGGACCGTCGTGTCGTGTGTGAGTACCTCGACGCTCGGCTCCCACCCGCCTGAGCACGGGTCGCCACGGTCGATCGGGCTGGAGTCGTCCACACGCCGACGACTCGGGTCGCTGGACGCAACGACGCTGTGTCCGCTCGGTGTCGTGCTCGAGCAACCCCGATGGGCGCACCTCATCGAGTGGCCGGGTAGACCCCCCTTTCGAGCGGCGGACGGCGGGGAATGCCCGCGCGGATGTCGACTCCCGACTGGGAGGTCAGCTGACGCGGGAGGTCGCCTGGTTGATCAGGTCGACGACGGCGCGCGGGTGTTCGACGTCCACGATCAGGCGGGTGAACCGCTCCTGGGTCAGCTCGATGACGATGGCGTGGCTGCCGTCCCGGACGTCCCAGAAGTTGCGCTCTCCATCGCGGCTGAACGTCCCGATGACGGCCGCACCCGGCACGAACAGCCCGGGCGCCCGGAGTCCCTTGGGCTCGTGCACGATCCCCGGGTCGACCGTCGCGCCGCGCACGTGGTCGACCGGCACCCGGACGGCCCGCGTGAGCGCCCACACCCGGTGCCAGCCCTGCAGCTGCACGAGCAGGTGGTCGTTCTCGATCAGCACGTGTGCCATGCGTTCCTCCTGTGGATGTGGTGGTGGCGATGGGGTGCCGGTCACGCGCCGGCGCGGTGCAGGAGCCGTCGTCCGAGCAGCGACGCTGCCCGTCCTGAGGTGTCGTCCACCGGGTGCGGGTCGAGCAGGACGCAGCCGCGTCGGACGAGGTCCCGGACGTCGGCGTCGTGGGGGGCGAGCTCCAGGGCGGCGACGAGCAACAGGTCCAGCCAGGCGGGGGGCGGGTGCTCCCCGGACCCGTCGGGACCCGTGGGCAGCTGGTCGACGACGAGGCGTTGCAACGCGGCCAGGAAGATGCCCCGCTTGCTGCCGAACGCCTGGTAGATGCTCCCGCGGTGCAGTCCGGTGGCGCCGACCAGGTCATCGATCGAGGTGGCCTCGTAACCCTGGCTGGTGAACAGCGCTGCGGCCGTCTCGACCACCTGCCGTTCGTCGAAGCCGCGCGTGCGTCCCATGCCCTGATCATATTCTTGTCTGAACGTTCAGTCAAGGAACCCTCGACGACGGGCCGAACGCCGAACGCTCGACAGGTCAGGTCAGGTCAAGAGATAGCCGAGGGACCTCCGGTCCTTGACACCTGCAGCCCGGGGCGGCGACGGTGAGGGATGGTCCACGAGGCAGCTGAACAGGATGTCGAGGGCCCGCCGGGGTCCGCACACGGGGCCCGGACCGTCGCGCACGGGACCGGGGACGGTGCGCACGGGAGCAGGAGCGTCGCGCACGGGATCCGGACCGTCGCGGACGGGACCGGGGTCGACGCGACGGGATGGGGGACCCGTCAGGGCCGGCGCGGCGGCGCGGTGGGGGTCGCCGTGCTCGCCTGGTTTGCTCTCGCCTGGACCAGCTGGGGGATCTCCGCCGGCGTACCCCGCGCTGTCGAGGCCCCGGGTGGTCATCGCTGCCGCTTCCGCCAGCACGGCCTTCATCGCCGCTTCCATCTTCACCTACCAGCGCGCCGCATCCCTGCCCGGGGGAACGCAGGCGGCTCGCGGACGCGTCGTGGGCCGCCGCTTCGGCCTCATCGTGGCCGCGGAGTTCCTCGGGCTGGCCGTCATCGCCCGGCTCCTCACCGCCACCCACCACCCTCAGCTGATCCCGGCGGTCATCTGCCTCGGCGTCGGGGTCCACTTCTTCCCCCTCGCCCGCCTGTTCGCCGCGCCGATCTACCACCGGACCGGCGCGGCGCTCTGCCTGGTCGCCGTGCTGACCGCCGTGCTCGCCCCGACCACCCACCATCCCGTGCTGTGGACCGCGCTACCGGGCATCGGTGCTGCCGTCACCCTGTACGCCACCTGCGCGCCGCTCGTCCACGGCTACACCGCCGGCACTCGCCACGGCCGCTTCGCCGCGCCGTCAACTCACCCGAGGGGCTGAAGAACACTGGCTGGGGTTGACGGACCTGTCCCGACGGGTGGTGTCAGGCGGGCTTGCGGGTGGACTGCAGCTCGACGATGCGCTGGGCGGCCTCGTGGGCTCGCATGCCGTCGGGCAGGTCTTCACCGGGTCCCGTGAGAGACCGCAGCTCGTCCAGCTGCTCGGGCGTCGCCAGCTCGTCCTCGGGGTGCTCGGTCATCGTCGTTCCTCCTGTGTCCACTGCCATCGCACCGATGCGATCACCGGCCGAGCCTAGGCGCAGCCGACTCCGGTGCCGGGCCGCCGACCCAGGCCGGCACCGGTGCGGCGAACGACTACTGCCTGCTGGTGACGCGGGTGCGGAGGAACACCCGGACGGCACGCTCGAGGACCCGGTGGTGGCGTTCGAGGGTGATCGCGTGGCCGGCCAGGGGGACGACCGTGGTGGACACCGATCGGGCGCCGGTGAACAGGGCCGCCTGGCTCCGGGCCGCGGGCGGCGGGAACAGCGCGTCGGCAGCACCCTCGACGATCAGCACCGGCACGTGCACCCGGCGCAGCTGGCGCAGGTCGACACTCACCGCCGTCGCGAAGAACGCCGTGTCCCCGCAGGGATCGATGCTCAACCGGGGCAGTGCCGCCTTCAGCACTCCCTCACCGACGTCGGCGAACAGCGCCTTCGGGGCGGCGGGCGGGAAGCCGAAGGAGGTGTAGTGCGCCGAGCCTCTCGGGGTGACCCGGCGGCCTCCTGCGGCGCACGTCAGGTTCGCGTAGGCCAGCGAGACCTGCGCCGTGACGGACTGCACCCGGTCGGCGTACCCGATCAGCACCAGCCCGTTGATCCCACCGAAGGAGTAGGCCTCGACCTGCGCGATCTGAGCGCCATAGGAGTGCCCCGCGAGGACGATGCGCCCGAACCGGACCGGGGTCCGACCGCCGAGGACGTAGTGCCCGGAGCGGAGGTCGGTCACCATCTGGTGGGCGATGTCGGCTCTCGACCCGACGCAGATGGCGTTCCCGTCGGGTCGTGAGCTGGCGCCGTACCCGAGACGGTCCACGACGACCGACACCTGCCCGGCGCGGGCCTGGGCAGCGGCGTAGTCGTACCCGCCGACCGCGGTGAAGTCCCAGAAGAACTCACCGAAGCCCAGACCGTGCAGGTAGAGCGTCGCCGTCCGGGTCGGCCCGCCCCGCAGCCCGCCGGCCGGGGCGACCAGGTGGCCCCGGACCGTGTACGTCTTCCCGTCACTCGGGCAGGCCACGCGCGACCGGTTGACGTTGCGCACCGTGAAGGAGATCGGGATGCTGCGCACCCGCGCTGCCGCAGCCGCCGACACGCCGGCTGTCGTGACGTGGCTCGCGGTCGACGAGAGCGGTGCACGCACCGACGCCCCTGCCGAGGCCGGTGCGGCCGCTGCGACCGCGAGGGCGACCGCAGCAGCTGCCGCGGACACGAGCCTCGTGCGGCGCGGTCGACGACGGCCCGGGAGGCCACCCGTCGGCGCACTCGGAGGCTGTGAGCTGTGGGTCGGACTGCTGACGGTCGACATCGCGGGCGCTCCCCCGTCGGTACCTGGCGTCCGTGCGGCTGCAGCGGCGCCCCTCCACCGGTCCCGCGACTGACGACCACGTCCAACCCAGGCCGACACCCGCTCGTCTCGACAGTGGCCCACCCGCGCTGTTCCGGCGAGTCGGGACACGGCGGGCGACCGGCGGCACGTGCCCGGGCGCGGGCTGCCGGCGCCCCGCACGCTGGGTGCGGGACGCCGGCAGGAAGCGAGCAGCGCTCTCGCGGTGCTGAGTGTCAGCCCGTCGTGGTGGTCGCGGCGCCGGTGTCGCCGGGCCCCTGCTGGCCGGGTCCGCCCTGGGGGCGATCGAGGGACTCGGTGCCGGCGTGCAGCTTGTCGATCGTCGTGGCGCTGGTGAGGGAGGTGCTGAACCGGACCGTGTCACCGACCGCGAGGCCGCTCAGCTGGGCTTCGCCGTTCTTGTCGATGTCGCTGGTGCTCGTCACGGCGTACCGGGTGGTGGCGGTGGCGGTCTTGATGGTCACCGAGGACGTCCCGACCGCGGTGACGGTCCCGGTGATACCCAGGCCGAACGCCCCGTGGCCGGACTGGCCGGGGACCACCGGCGCCGTCACCGCCGTCGAGGTGGTGCTGGGCGTGGTCGACGGTGAGCTGGTGGCGGCGGTGGCGTTCACCGTGCCGGCGAGGACGCCGCCGGCGAGCAGTCCGGCCGCGACGAGCCCGGCCTGCTTCGCTCGGGAGCGTCCGCGGCCCGGGGATCCGGTGCCCTGTGCGTCGGTGAGGTGGCGGGCGTCGGTGGGGTGCTGGTCGTCGTGCATCGTGTCCTCCTTGTCGAGGTCGCCGGTCGGCGACCACTGGACCCACCGCGCGGAGCGCGGCAGGAGTACGGGTGACCGCCGGGGAGCGCGCGGCCGTGGGGAGCGCGGCGGACGAGGGGTGGTCCGGGGTCGCTCCGCAGCGGGCCCGGGCAGGGCGTGCCAGCCGGGACTCGCCGCAGCGCCATTGCGCGCGACGTCCCCGGCGACCCGTCGGCCGCCGGCGTGCAGCAGCAACGCCGCGAGGGGCAGCTCGACCAGGACCGCCGACCCGACGCTGACGGCCGTGTCGAACCCGCCCGCCGAGGTGGTCACGTCGAACCAGGCGTCGGCGCCGAGCAGTGCCGCGGTGACGGTCGCGGCGGAGACGAACAGCTCGGGCCGCCGCCACGCCGTCCACGCGGCGACCGCGAGACAGGCACCGAGCCCGACGTCGAAACCGACCCAGGTCAGGGTCCAGTGGGCGGCGGTGTACTGCTGGGGCAGACGTCCCGCCAGCACGAGGATCCACGGGACCATCGCCAGGCAGCACGCGGTGAGCAGTCGTGCGACGCGCCGCCGCCTCCCGTGCTCCGACGGCATCTCCGACGCCGCCGCGAGCCGGGCAGTGAGCTCGCTGCGCTCCGACGGGGTCATCGCTTCGAGGTCGGCGTCGGTGACCGTCACGAGCACCGCCACCGGTCGACGGCTGCGGACCGGTCCGGCAGTCCCCCGCAGCCGCGGCGGTGGTGGGTGCGGCACACACAGGTCTCCTGACCGACGACCGGGCCGTGCCCCGGCTGCACCGGCCCCGTGGGGGCCTGTCCACGACCCTGGGTGGAGGAGTTGTGCGGGCCCTCTTGCGATCCTCAGGATCGGCTGGCAACACCGGGACGTCGGTCAGCCGGTGCAGCGGTGGCGACCGACCTGGCGTTCACTGGGACAGCCGTGTCCGGACCGAGCGGCGCGTCCTCGGCTTCGGGACTGCGCTGCCGGTGGCGGACCGTCAGCCGGTTCTCGACAGGAGCCTGATGCCCATCGCCAGCAACCCCGCAGAGAACACTCCCGTGACCGCTGGCGACAGCTCACGGCTGCTGCCGGCGGCGACGGGGATGGACGCGGTCACGCTGCGGGTCGGTGATCTCCCGGCGATGGTCGGCTACTACCGCGACGCCCTCGGGCTCGTCGAGCTGCCGGCCGCGGCGGCCGCGGCGGACCTCGCCACCGGGGCGGGGGCGGTGGTCCTCGGACGGGGGGCCACCCCGCTCGTCGTCCTGGTGCCCACGCCGGGTCTACCGGCGCCGCGGCCCGGTGAGGCCGGGCTCTTCCACACCGCGCTGGTGTTCACCGACCGCGCGAGCCTCGCGACGGCCGTGGCCAGCGCCGCCGCCCACCCACGCTCGCGCTACGTCGGCGCGTCGGACCACCTGGTGTCGCAGGCGTTCTACTTCACCGACCTCGAGGGGAACGGGATCGAGCTCTACTGGGACCGGGCGCGTGCGGGCTGGGGCTGGGACGGCGGCCGCGTGCGGATGGCCAGCCTGCCCCTCGACCCGAACGCCTTCCTGCACGAGCACCTCGACCCGGCTGCCGCGGCCGGTGCCGGCTCCGCAGACGTCGGCCACGTCCACCTCAAGGTCGGTGACATCCCCACCGCCCGGGCGTTCTACGTCGATGCCCTGGGGTTCGAGGTGACCGCCGACGTCGGTAGCGCCCTGTTCGTCTCCGCCGGCGGCTACCACCACCACCTCGGCATGAACACCTGGCACAGCGCCGGCGCCGGGCCCCGCGGGGCGACCCTCGGACTCGGCCGGGTCGCCATCGCCGTGCCCACCCGCGCGGACCTCGACGCGCTCGCCGCCCGCCTCGACGACCACGGCGTCCTCGTGCGCGACGACGGGCGGACCCTGCGGTTCGAGGACCCGTGGCGCAGCCTCCTGGAGGTCACCGTCGCCGGCTGACTCCCTGCCCTGTCGGGGACCTCAGCTCTGCGCGGGACGACGGGACTGCTCGACCAGCGAGCGGACGGCGGCGACCAGGTCGCGATCATCAGCCAGGGCAGGATCGAGGACGGCCAGCACCCGCGGGACGGCGTCGACGAGCCGCCCGGCTGCCAGGGCCACGAGCTCGGCGGCACGCACGTCGCTCACCGCCGCTGCGGGACCGCGCAGGTGGCAGACCCACGACGCGAGGATCCCGGATGCACCAGCCGGGACCCGGCCAGCGGCCCGTTCGGCGCGCAGGGTCGGCAGGACCCGCACCGGGAGCTTCTGGGAGCCGTCGGCAGCGATCTGCGCCAGCTGGTGACGCATCCGCGGGTTCGCGAACCGCTCGAGCAGCGCGCTTCGGTACCGGGCGACCTCCGCTCCCGGGAGGTCCAGGGAGGCGGCGGCCTCGGCCCACCACGCGTGCAGCCAGCCCCGGCAGGTGTCGTCGGCAACCGACTCGGCGACGGTCGTGTGCCCGCGCAGGAGTCCGGCGTAGGCGAGCAGGCTGTGCCCCCCGTTGAGCAGCCACAGCTTGCGGTGCTCGAAGGGGGTGACGTCCTCGGTGAAGGTGGCACCGGCGTCGTGCCAGGCGGGCCGGCCGGCCGGGAAGGAACCGGACAGCACCCACTCGCTGAACGCCTCGGTGACCACCGGCGCGTCGTCGACGATGCCGGTGGCAGCGCTGACCGCCCGGGTGTCGTCGGCGCTCGTGCGGGGCGTGATCCGGTCGACCACGGTGGCCACCGTGGACACCGACGTCGTGATCCAGTCCGCGAGGGCGGCGTCCACGGACTCGGCCAGGTCGTGCACGACGCGGGCCAGCACCGCCGCGTTGGCGGGCAGGTTGTCGCACGGCACCAGGGCGATCGGTCCGCTGTCGGCCCGCCGCCGGGCCGCGAGACCGGCCAACAGCCGTGCCGGCACGGTGCGGACAGCCGCGGTCGGGTCTCGACGCAGAGCGGTGATCTCGGACAGGACGTCGTCGCGTGCCCGGTTCAGCCCGCCGTCGACGCCACGCAGATAGCCGGCCTCGGTGACGGTCACGGTGATGGCCGCGACTCGGCGATCGGCGACGCTCTCGAGCCAGGCCTGGTGATCGTCGGCCGGGTGGGCCGACGTCAGGCTGGACACGACGTCGAAGCGGTCACCGTCCGCGGCCCGGGTCACCAGCGTGTACAGGCAGTCCTGGGAGGTGAGGGCATCGGCGAGGATGCCTTCCCTACCACCGAACGCGGTGTGCCCCCAGGCGTCGGCGTCGGGCGCGCGGTCGGTGTACCAGGCCTGGTGCGCGCGGAAGAAGCTGCCGAGCCCGAGGTGCACCAGCCGCACCGGCGCCGCCGCCCGGGCGCCGCCTCGTCCGCGCGTCAGCCGGCCTGCGCTGGGCGGCACTGTCAACGGGGACACGGACGTCGGCGAGCGGGGGCAGGTCGGCGCCGGTCGAGCCTGGTGCACCGACCGCGCTCCCCGGTCACGGCGTCACCGGGTCAGGTACTCGGCTTCGGAGACCTCGTGCAGCCAGGTGGTCGACCCGCCCGCGGTGACGGCGAGGTGGGCGAACGCGGCCGTGCGGGTCGCTCCGTGCCAGTGCGGCAGCCCCGGTCGGACGTGCCACCAGTCACCGGCCCCGAGCGACGTCGGCGCCGCGAGGCCCTCCCACGCGACCAGACCGCTCCCGTACACCGCGATGATGACCTGCTCGCGCTCGTGCACGTGCCAGTGCGAGCGGGCACCGGGCTCGTAGAGGAACCGGACCCCCGCGAGGTGCTCGGTGTCCGGCGGGGTGAGGAGGTCCGTCCGCCACACCCGGCCGGTGAACTGGGCTGGGTCGGCGAGTGCGGACGGCCGGTCGTCCGACCCGATGACCTGCATCGCGGGAGCCTACGGCGCAGCACGCACCACCCGGGGTGCGCCGGCAGCGACCGGCGCAGGCCACGCCTACAGGCGGGGGTCGACCGGCTCGGACTCCAGCGCGAGCACCGCGAAGACCGCCTCGTGCACCCGCCACAGGGGTTCGCGCGCCACCGCACGCTCGAGTGACTCCATCCCGAGTGCGTACTCCCGCGCCGCGAGAGAGCGCTTGTGCCCGACGTTGCGCTCCCGCAGGCGGGCCAGGTTCGCGGGCTCGGTGTAGTCCGGGCCGTAGATGATCCGCAGGTACTCCCGGCCGCGGACCTTCAACCCAGGCTGGGCGTACCCCCGACCGACCTGCACCTGGTTGGCAGCGGGCTTCACCACCATCCCTTCCCCGCCGGCGCCGGTGAGCTCCTCCCACCAGCAGACTCCGGCCTCGGTCGACGCGGGATCGGCGGTGTCGACGAGGATCCGCCTCGTCGTGCGGAATCGCGTCGGCGCAGCCTGGACGAGGCGGTCGGCGAGCGCGAGGTGCCACCTGTGGTCCTGCTCGGCCCAGGTCCGGCCGGCGCTCGCCAGCAGCTGGAACGGCGCGAGCTGCACACCGTCGAGGCCGGCCGTGGGCCAGACGTAGCGCCGGTAGGCCTCGGTGAAGGCCTGGGCGTTGCCGGCTCGGGAAACCGTCCGGGCCAGCAGCTCGGCGACGTCGAGCCCGCGCGCGGCGGCGGCTCCCAGGACGTCGACGGCAGCAGGCAGCACCGCCCGGGCTGCGGCGCCGACGGCGGCGTACTGCCGGCGCAGCAGGTCCTCGGCCTTCGCCGACCACGGGAGCAGCTCGGTGTCCAGCAGCAGCCAGTCGGTGTCCAGCTCCTCCCAGACGCCGACCTCGTCGAGAACTCCTCGGACTTCCTGCAACAGCTGCTCGGTCAGCTCCGACGGGAAGAACGACCGGCCGGTGCGGGTGTGCACCGCGCCGGTGGCCCCGCCGTCGGCGTCGAATCTCGCCGCGGCGACCTCGGGGCTGCGGCAGACGAGCACCACCGCCCGCGAGCCCAGGTGCTTCTCCTCGCAGATCACCTGCTGCACCCCGCCGCGGCGGTAGTGGTCGAACGCGGTGTCCGGGTGCTCGAGGAGATCGCCGTCCGCGGTGGTGGCCGTCGGTGCCATCGTCGGCGGCAGGTACAGCAGCCAGCGCGGGTCGATCGCGAAGCGGCTCATCACCTCCAGCGCGCCCGCGGCGTTCTCCTCCCGCACGGTGACCCGGCCGGCGAGGCGCGTGTCCACGCCCCGCTTCCCGAGCACGTCGGTGATCGCCAGCTCGCCGGGCAACCGGGCCGACGACGCGTCCGCCGCCCCCACCGCCGCACCCGTCGCACCCGCCGCGGGGACCTCCGGGGACAACGGCCTGGCCGGCTCGTACCAGACCTGCTCCGCCGGGACGGACACCAGCTCCTTCTCGGGGTAGCGCAGCGCGCTCAGCCGCCCGCCGAAGACGCAACCCGTGTCCAGACAGAGGGTGTTGTTCGTCCACCGTGGGTCAACTGTCGGGACGTGCCCGTAGAGGACCATCGCCGAACCCCGGTAGTCCTGGGCCCACGGGTGGCGCACCGGCAGGCCGAACTCGTCGGTCTCCCCGGTGGTGTCCCCGTACAGCGCGAAGCCGCGCACCCGTGCCGACGCCCGCCCGTGGTAGGCCTGCTTGAGACCTGGGTGGGCGACGACCAGCCGGCCGTCGTCGAGCACGAGGTGGGACACCAGGTCGTAGCAGAACTCCTGCACCTGCGCGCGGAACTCCGGTGGTTCGGCCGCGAGCCGGGCCAGCGTGGTCTCGAGACCGTGGCTGACCTGGACGTCGCGGCCGCCCAGTGCCCTCGTCAGCTTGTTCTCGTGGTTGCCCGGCACACACCTCGCGTGCCCGGCCGCGACCATCCCCATCACCAGCCGCAGCACGCCGGGTGTGTCCGGGCCCCGGTCGACGAGGTCACCGAGGAACACCGCCTCCCGCTGCCCGGGCGGGAGCGCGTCGACCGGGCGACCGCGGTCGTCGCGGACGAGGGTCCAGCCCAGTTCGGTCAGCAGCGACACGAGCTCGGTGAGACAGCCGTGCACGTCGCCGATGACGTCGAAGGGGCCGTGGTCGTCGCGCAGGTCGTTCAGCAGCTTCGCCCGCACGACGACGGCCTCGTCGACCTCCTGCTCGGTGCGCAGGACGTGGACCGTGCGGAAGCCCTCCCGGCCGAGCTGCCGCAGGGACCGCCGGAGCTGGTCGCGCTGGCGGTTGACGACGGCGTCGGGGAAGTCGCGGTCCGGGCGGGTGGCGTTGCGGTCGAGACAGACCCGGGCCGGCAGGTCCAGCACGATCGCGACCGGGAGCACGTCGTGCTCCCTGGCGAGGGTCACCAGGTGCCGCCGGGACTCCGGCTGGACGTTCGTGGCGTCGACGACGGTGAGATGACCACCGTCCAGGCGCTTGCCGGCGATGTGGTGCAGGACGTCGAAGGCGGCGGCGGTGGCCGACTGGTCGTTCTCGTTCCCGCAGACGAGGCCCCGGCAGACGTCACTGGACAGCACCTCGTACGGCGCAAAGTGCCGCCGACCGAACGTGGACTTCCCCGAGCCGCTCGCACCGACGAGGCACACCAGTGACAGCGCGGGGACGGCCAGCTCCCTCACGCCGCTCTCCGGAATACGGCCAGCTGGGTCGGGGCGCCGACGTCGGGGTCGTCGTCCCCGACGGGGAGGTGGCGCACGGTGTAGCCGTGCGCGGCCGCCGTCGCGGCCGACCAGTCCGCGAACTCCTGTCGGGTCCACTCGAAGCGGTGGTCGCGGTGGCGCATCGCCCAAGCGGGCAGGGACGGATAACGCACGTTGTACTCGGCGTTCGGGGTGGTGACGAGCACGGAGGTCGGCCGCGCGTGGTGGAACACGCTGCGGACCAGAGCGGGCAGCCGCGGCGGGTCGACGTGCTCGACGACCTCCATCAGGACCACGGCGTCATGGCCGGCGAGCCGGTCGTCGCGGTAGGTCGCCGAGGACTGGATCAGCTGCAGGCGTCCGCGCTGGCTGTCCGGCAGGCGGTCCAGGTCCAGGCGCCGGGCGGCTGTCTCGAGGGCCCGGTGCGACACGTCCGCCCCGACCACCTCGGTGAACGCGGGATCCGCGAGCAGTGCTCGCAGCAGCGCACCCTCCCCACAGCCGAGGTCCACGACGGTCCGGGCGCCCTGCTCGCGCAGCGCAGCGAGCACCGCGGCGGCGCGCAGCTGCGCCATCGACGGCGGTCGAGGCGCCGACCCCTCGACGCGTGCGGGCCCGGCGTCGTCGGTCACACGCTCGTCGGTCACAGAGTCGTCGGTGAGGACGTCGACTGTGACGGCGCCGTCGGTCACCGGCTCGCTCGCTTCGTCGTCGAGCTCGGCGAGTCGGCTGGTCGCATCACGCACCAGGCTCCGGTGGTGGCCGAGGTAGCGGCTGGTGATGACCTCTCGCTCGGGGTGGCCGGCCAGCCAGCTCCCGCCTGCCCGCAGGAGCTTGTCGACCTCGTCGGTGCTCACCCAGTAGTGCTTGCTGTCGTCGAGGACCGGCATGAGCACGTACAGCTGCTGCAGCGCCCGGGAGACCGGCATCGTCGCCGACAGCCGGAGGTCGACGTACGGGGAGTCGCCCCAGGACGGCAGCTGCTCGTCGAGGGCGATCGCGGTGGTGGTGACCGACCAGCCCAGCGGGACGAACAGTCGCCGGACGAGGTCGGCACCGGCCTGGTCGGGGCCGCTCCGGTCCCCACCGGCCTGCTCGGGGCCGCTGCGGTCCGCGACGCCCCGGCACGGCAGCGCCGGGACGTGCACCTCGAGCGGTATGGCCGCTGCGGCCAGCTCGGGTCGCGCGTCGCAGCGGCCGGACATCGCGGTCCCGAAGACCTTGCCCAGCGCGACCGACACCATCGACGACGCCGCGTAGGGGCGGTCGTTGACGTACTCCGACAGCGAGAAGCCGGTCTCGCCGCCGCCGCCGCTCCGGCCGCGCCCACCGCCGCCGCGGACGAGGGCGATCGGGTCCACCTCGAGCAGCAGCGCGACCGTGCTGCGCTCGCTGGTGGCCTCCGGCCACACGACGTGCGCCTTGCCGACCGCGAGGTCGAAGGACTGGGCCCGGCCGGGGTGCTTGTGCAGCAGGAAGCCGAGGTCGGTGGCGTCGGGCATCGAGGTCGACAGGGTCAGCAGCACCGCGCCAGTGTCCTCCGGCGGGCGCTCACGCTCTGGGCACGGACGCGGACACCACCCGAGGCCGCCGCGGGCTGTGGCGCGCGAGCGGACACATCGACGATCGGTCGGGGCTGGTGGGACAGCTGCGGCGCCCCACGCGTCCCGACTGTCACAGGTCGTCGCCGATGTGTCCGCCGCGTCCGGCTCGGGACCGCCGCCGGGTGCGGCTCGGGGCACGCTGCGCTCGAGCGGACGGCTCACGGTTGTCGGCCATACCAACGGCAGTGCGGTCAGGCGGCGTCGGGTGCGGCACGACGACCAATGTCAGCTTGCTCATCCCGGCGACGTCACTCGGGTTGCAGGTGCAGAGCGGCAGCCCGTGCGCGACGGCCACCGCAGCGATCAGCACGTCGAGAGCGCGCGGTCGGGTCCGGCGGCCGGCCAGTCAGGAGCGAGGCCTGTCACAGCCGCTCGTCGAGGACGGCGTCGGCGTCTCCGCGCAGCCGCCGGGAGTCGACCTCCGGGAGCTGCCGGAATCGACCCACGAGGACGACCGCGCTGAGCCGCCCCCGTGCTGCCGGCTCGAGGCGGCGACGGCCCTGCCGTCCCGGGTGATCGTCACCCGCTCGCCGGCAGCCACTCGATCGAGCACCCGGCCCGCCTGGTCGCGGAGCTCGCGCACTGTCGCCTCACTCACCTCGGGACTGTCTGACCGCTGAGACGGTGCTGGCCGCAGATGGGCGGTCGGCGGTCCGCCCGGCGGCGACGCGCGCCCGGGCTGCGGTCGGCGCTGGGCTCTGAGGCCGTTGAGAGGAAGGGCGTGGATGCTCCGCCGGGACGGACCTGCATCGACGAAGGAGATCGTGATGACCACATCGACCGCCCGTCGTCCGCGGCGCCGGACCTCGACCAGGAGCGCCGTCGCAGCCGCGGCTCTGGCCCTCCTCGCAGGCCCGGCGACCGCGGCCCCGGCGACCGCTGCCACCGCGGGTACGGCGACGACGGGCGGTGGCAGCTGGTCGACGACGACCCCGATGGCCGTGTCCCGCGCCGACCACACCGCGACACTGCTCGCCGACGGGTCCGTGCTGACCGCGGGCGGGACCACCAGCACCCTCACCCAGACCTGGCAGCCGAGCTCGGGGCGCTGGACAGCGGCCGGCTCGATGGGCACCGCCCGGACCGGCGCGATGGCCACCCGGCTCCGCGACGGCAGGGTGCTGGTGGCCGGCGGCTGTACCGGGTACCACTGCCCGACGGTGACCAACACCGCGGAGGTGTACGACCCGGCGACCCGCACCTGGGCGGCCACCGGCGCGATGGTCACGGCCCGCGCCTACGCGGCGATCACCCTCCTGGCCTCCGGGAAGGTCCTGCTCGCGGGCGGCTGCAACCGACGGCTGTGCGGGCAGGAGACCAGCACCGCGGAGCTGTTCGGCCCGGCCACCGGCCGGTGGACGGCGACCGGGTCGATGACCGAGGCCCGGCGCTGGCAGCGCGCGGTGCTCCTGGCCGACGGCCGGGTCCTCGTCGCCGGCGGGGAGGGACTCGCGACCGCGGAGGTCTACGACCCGGGGACCGGCCGGTGGACTCAGACCGGCGCCCTGCACGTCGCCCGCGCCGACTTCACCCTCACCAGGCTCGCCGACGGGACGGTGCTCGCGGCCGGCGGCTGTCAGGGCTACTACTGCGAGAGCGTGACGGCCAGCGCGGAGACCTACGACCCGGCGACCGGGACGTGGACGCCGACCGGCTCGCTGCACCACGACCGCCAGGACGACGCGGCCGCGGTGCTGACCTCGGGTCGGGTGCTCGTCGTCGGCGGTCAGGACGACACGTCCACGGTGCTGGGCTCCGCCGAGGTCTACGACCCCGCCACCCGCAGCTGGGCGACGACGCCACCGCTGCACCAGGCCCGGTCCTTCCTGACCGCGACCAGGCCGCCCGACGGCCGCGTCCTCGCTGCGGGCGGCGTGACCGACACCGCCGAGGTCTACAGCCCCTGACCCGGCGACCAGCGGTCCCGGCGAGCAGCGGTGCCCGGCGCCGCAGCTCGTCGTCGGCATGATCGGCATCGTCGTGGCGGGGCAGCAGGTCGTCCGGGGCAGCAGGTCGCCCTTGGCCGCATGCGGGCGACGAGGTACGACGGTGTGCGAGCGCCCCGCGCGCAGTCGAGTACTCGATCGCCCGTCGGAGGCGGCCTCCGGCTGGTCACGGACCGGTCCGAGTACTCCCGTGCACGCGGTCACCCGCGCCCGGCCGGCGCGGTCCCCGGGCGGTGAGCGGGACGGCAAGCGAGCGCTGATCGAGACGTCCTCGCCGTGGAGGGTCCGGAGGTGGTGTTCCATGCCGGGGTGCCGCGGCGGGGGACGTGGTGGACGCCGAGGTGGTCGCACATCGCGCGGACCGCGGGGTCGTCGCTCTCGTCGCCCTCGTCGCACAGCCACCGGTCCGCCCGGCCGCCATCGCCGTGTCGCTGCTGACGCCGCCCGCCCGCCCGTCAGCACGGACTGATCCGAGGAGACGCAGATGACAGACGTACCGGCCCAGACGATCCCGCGGCAGGTGTCCGAGCGGCAGGTGTCCGAGCAGCAGCGGCACGACGCGACGGTGCCGATCCCGGTCGAGCGCGCGACCACGCCGGTCCGGCCCCGGACCACGCCGGTCCGGCCCCGGACCACGCCGGTCCGGCCCTCGATGACGGCGCTCCGGCCGCGGACCGGGCGATCAGCTCCGGTGGCCGTGCTGGTGGCAGCGGGAGCTGTGCTGCTGAGCGGCTGCGGGAGCTCCCACCCGGCCAGCTCCGCGGACTACACCGCGCTGCCCGGTGTCCGCGGGGTGCGGACCGGGAACGGTGGGAAGGCCCTGGTCGTCGCCTACACCGCCGGACCCTGCCACCAGGTCGCGAAGGCCCGGGTGGCCGAGACCGCGTCGGAGGTGACCCTGACCGCCGCCCTGCCGAAGAGCTGCCGGACGGGCCGCGTGGAGTGGGCGCTGAAGTTCCGCCTCGGGTTGGTCGAGGGCACCCGGGCGGTCCACAACGGGGTCGGCGGGCCGCTCCTCGCCGTCTTCGACGGCTCGGTCCTCACCGACCCGCACCACCTCCCCGCCGGGTACCGGCAGCAGAGTGGGGCCCAGGGGCCGGTCGTGGCCGGCAGCTGGACGCGGGACTGGGTCCCGGCGAAAGGGGTCACCGGCGACGAGCTGCAGGTCACCCAGTCCCCGGGACTGCTGCCCGCGGCCCCGGGCAGTCCGGTCGGCGGCCGACACCTCGTGGGACGCCTGCCCGCCGTCGTCACCCGCGACCCGGCCACGAAGACCCTCACCGTCCAGTGGGTCATCCCCGGACGCCACCGCGCCGCCCGCGTCGCCGCCGTGCAGACAGCCGCCCAGCCGACCCTCACCGTCGACGCCCTGCTGGCCGTCGCCGCCTCACTCCCCGTCCGGGGCTGATCGTCGGGCGCGACCTAGGGTTCGCTGGTGGGCACCGAGGAGACGGTGCCGCGCCCCCCGACAGGACGATGGCCGGCGTTCACGGTCGGCTCGGGCTCCGCGGTCGCGGTCCACCCGGGCTCCGCGGTCGTGATCGACCCGGGCTCCGCGGTCCCGGGCCCGCCGGGTTCGGAATCCCTGGCTGCGTTCGTGGCTGCGTCGGCCGGCGGGCGCCGGACGCCCCGGATCGACGGAACAGGGTGAGCGCGCTCCTGGCGCCGGTGACGGCGCTCGCTTCCGCCCTGACCTACGCGACCGCGGGGGTGCTCCAGCACCGGGTCGCCCGCCAGGCGCCGACGAAGCGAGGCCGGCCGCTGGACCTGCTGGCCTACCTGGTCACCCGCCCGGTGTGGGTGGCCGGCATCGTGCTCGACACAGCCGGCGTCGTCCTGCACGGCATCGCCCTGTGGGCCGGCCAGCTGGCCGTCGTCCAACCCCTGCTGGTGTCCGGGCTGCTGTTCGCGCTGCCGGCGAGTGTGCTGCTGGAGCGGCGTCGGCCGAGTCTGACCGAGTGGTGCTGGGCCTTCGTCCTCGTCGCGGGTCTCGCGGTCTTCCTCGTCGTGAGCAACCCGACGGTCGACCGGTTCCCCGCCACGGCCGACCGGCTGCGGCTGCTGACGATCACCGGCACGGTCCTCGCCGCCGCCTTCGTCGCGCTGGCCGTCCGAGCGGCTCCGACCGGTCGGGCCGCCCTCCTCGGGATCGCCGGCGGACTGGCCAACGGGATGACCGCCGCCCTGCTCAAGCAGCTCATCCACGACGGCGCCGGAGGCCATCCCCTGACCCTGCTGACCTCCTGGGTCCCGTACCTGCTGCTGCTGAACGGGGCGGCGTCGCTGGCGATCACCCAGCAGGCGTTCCAGTCCGGGCCGCTGGTCGCCTCGCTGCCCAACCTCACGATGGTCCCGCCGATGCTCTCGGTCGGCTTCGGCGTGGCGGCATTCGGGGAGACACTCCGCCACGCACCCGCGGAGCTGACCGCGGAGATCGCTGCGTTCGTGGTGATGAGCGTCGCGGCCGTGCAGCTCGCGCGGCGGGAGGGCTCGCGGCGGCAGGGGACACCGCGGGAAGACCTCGCCCGCGGCCGCCGCGAGCCGGGCTAGGTCGACGTGGCGGGCGTCGGTCCGCGCGTCCGCGCGTCCGCGCGTCCGTCCGGCGCCGGCGGGCCGTGTCGGCCGGGGCGGCGCCGGCGGGCGCTGTCGGCCGGTCCGGCGCCGGCGGGCGGTGTCGGCCGGTCCGGCGCCGGCGGGCGGTGTCGGCCGGGCGGGCAGACTCCCCGTCGTGGTGCACTGGTGACCCGCGCCCTGACGCCGGCCGTCATGCTCCTGGGCGACACCCGCCTGCACTACTGGGAGCTCGCCGGGCCGGCGGCCCGGACGGTGGTGCTGCTCCACGGCCTGGGTGGTGACCACCACGGCCTGCAACGCTGCGCCGAGGTCCTGCAGGGCTGGCGGGTCGTCGTCCCGGACCTGCCGGGGTCCGGCCTGTCGCCGGAGCTGCCCGGGCGCCACGACCTCGCCGGCCACGCCGACGCCCTGGAGTCGCTGCGCCGGCACCTGCAGGTGGAGCAGGTGTCTCTGGTCGGGCACTCCTTCGGTGCGGCCATCGCCCTCGCGTACGCGCGCCGCCATCCGGGCCGCGTCGGGCGCCTCGTGCTCCTGCAGCCGGTCACGGGTACGTCGGGGACGCCGGCCGGGACCCTGGCGACCCGGTACACGCAGCTGGCCGGGCTCCTCCCGGACGCGCTGTTCCGTCGCGTGCTGGGTGCTGCGCCCGTCGTGCGCCTGTCCAACGGGTCGATCATGACGACGCGGGACCGGGCCGTGCGGCGGGCGGTGGACGACCAGGACCGGCTGAACTACCGGCGGATGAGCGTCCGGGCGTTCAAGGAGACCGCGGCCGCCCTGCGGACGGCCGCGGTGGTCGACCTCGTCCCGAGCCGCCCGGTCCCGACCCTCGTGGTGGCCGGCGACCGGGACGTGGTGGTGCCACGGCGGACCGCCGCGGCACTGGCGGCCCGGCTGCCGGGCGCGCGCCTGCTCGTCGTCCCCGGTGGGCACCTGCTGCCCATGGAGGACCCGGCAGCCACCGGACGGATCGTGCTGGACTTCCTCTCCGACGCCGGAGCTGGCGACGTGGGCAGCCGTCACCGACCTGCCACCCCACACCCGGGGGAGCAGGCGGCCGACACCGCCGACGCAGCGGCGACGCTGCGCGCGACCCGCGTGGGCAGCACCCCTGCGGACCTCGACAGAGCTGACCTGTCGACGCCGCGGGCGACCCCTGTCGACGCCGCGGGCGACCCGGACCACAGCGTCCTCTCAGCTCGGTCCTCCTACGGTGTGTCCGTGGTGACGGACCGATCGGACGGGCGCGCCCGGGTCGCTCCGCCCGACGGGTCCGCGGGGCTGGCGCCGCCCCGGTTCACCGTGGTCGTCCCGGCGTACAACGAAGCCCACTTCATCCAGGCGACGCTGGACTCCGTGCGCGAGCAGGACTTCGGCGGCGCCGTCGAGGTGATCGTCGTGGACAACCGCAGCACCGACGACACCGCGGCGATCGCGGCGGCGCACGGGGCGCTGGTGCTGCACGAGCCCCGGGCCGGGGTGTGCTGGGCCCGTCAGCGGGGCACGGAAGCCGCCCGCGGACAGATCATCGTGTCCACGGACGCCGACACCACCCACCCGCGGACCTGGCTGTCCACCATCGATGCCCTGTTCCGTGCCGAGGAGGGGTGCGTCGCTGTCGCCGGACCCTGTCGCTACGTCGACGCCCCGCCGTGGGGACGCTGGTATGCGCTGCTGCTGTTCGCCGTCGTCTCGGTCGTCTATCGCCTGTCTCACCGGGTGGTCTACGTCACCGCGACCAACCTGGCGTTCCGGAAGTCGGCGTTCACCGGGTACGACACCAGCCTCACCCAGGGCGGCGACGAGTTCGATCTGCTCCGGCGCCTGCGCCGCACCGGGCCGGTTCTCTTCGACCGGTCGCACGCGGTCTGGACGTCGGGGCGGCGGCTGAACCGGGGGCTGCTCTACAGCCTGTTCGTCAGCCTGATCGGGTACTACGTCCTCGGCTACGCACTCAACCGGCTGCTGTCCCGACCGATCCTGCCCACGGCGCCGGCGTTCCGCGGCGACCACCCCGCCCGACGCGGCCTGCGGGCTTCGCCGCGGCTGGTGGCCGGGACCCTCGGCGTGGTCGCCGTCCTCGTCACCGTCTATCTCCGATGACAGCGGGCGGCTGTCGGGTGGTCCTGCGCGCTGCCTGCGGGTCGACCGCGGTCGGCTCCCGCCGGCCGCCGGTGAGGCCGTCCTGAGACGGTCGGTGGCCCTCGCCGGCGGGATCGCCGGCGCGGCCGCAATGGGCTACGGCGCCTTCTTCGCCCCCGGTTCCCAGGTGTTCGGCCCGGTCCCCGTCCGTGGCAGCGGGACCGAGCCCCAGGTGGCACTGACCTTCGACGACGGCCCGAACGAGCCGCACACCGCGGCGCTGCTGGACGTGCTCGCGAGTCGCGACGTCCGGGCGACGTTCTTCCAGGTCGGCCGCTGCGTCGAACGACACCCCGAGAGCAGCCGTCGCGTCGCCGAGGCCGGGCACGTGATCGGCAACCACAGCTACAGCCACCGACTCGGCGCCTACCTCACGCACCCGTCGTTCGCGGCGGAGATCGACCGCACCCAGCAGGTGCTCGCCGACGTGGTCGGTCTGACGCCCCGGCTCTTCCGCGCGCCCTGGCTGCACCGCCAGCCGGCGCTGCTCGCCACCGTCCGGCAGCGGGGGATGCAGATCGTCTCCGGGACCTTCGGGCATCCCCTCGAACCGTTTCAACCGGCCGCGGCGACCCTCACCCGGCACGCGGCCGCGGTCACCCGGGCGGGCTCGATCCTCGTCTTCCACGACGGGTTCGACGCCCGCGGCGGCAACCGTGCCGAGACGGTCGCCGCGATCGGACCCCTGATCGACATCCTGCGGGACCGCGGTCTTTCCTTCGTCACCGTGGACACCCTGCTCGGGGTCGATGCGTACCGGTGACGTCCCGGCCGCCGGCGATCAGCGGTAGTCGGCCCAGATCCGCTGCGCGGCGCCGTCGACGGTGACCTGGCCGCCGTAGGGGAGGACCCACTGCGGCCGGGTGTGGCCGAACGGGACGCCGACGCAGACGACCGCGTCGGCGTTGTACCGGGCGACCACCTCGATCGCGACGTCGCGCTGCTCGGCCCGGTGGGCGGCCCGCTCCGCGGCCGGTGGTCGCACCTCCAGGCTCGACGCGGGCGGGCGGGCCACCAGGACGGCAGCGGCGGCTCCGAGCAGTCCACGCTCGCCGAGGGACCGCAGGATCCAGCTGAACTCCTGGGCCGGGATGAGGTCCTCGCTCGTCTCCAGGAGAAGCACGCCGCCCTCGACGACGGCCGGGTCGGCGGGGAAGCGTCCGGCGGTGAGGATCCACTGCACGACCTCGATGCACCCGCCCCACGTCGGGCCGGTCACGCTGGCGGCCGGTCCGGCCCAGGTCCAGGGCTCCGTCGGCTCCCGCTCGCCGTACGCGGTGAGCGCCGCCGGGTCCGACCAGTCCCGCCCGGTGTCCTCCGACTCTCCCGGCTCGGTGACCTCAAGGCGCTCACCGGTCACGAGGGCTGCCAGGAGGGCCGCGCGGTGGCACGGGTCCACCGCGGGCCCGGGGCCGAGGTGCACCTGGGTCGAGCCGCCGTAGAAGCCCGCGACGCCCTGGGTCCACAGCCAGGACAGGAGGTTCGTGTTGTCGCTGTACCCGCAGAACGGCTTCGGGTCGGCGCGGACCAGGTCGGGGTCGAGGTGCGGGACGACGGTGATCTGGTCCTCGCCGCCGATCGTGGCGAGCACCGCCCGGATCGTCGGGTCGGCGAACGCCGCGTTCAGGTCGGCGGCCCGGTCGCGGGGGCTCGCCCCGACGCGGCGGGTCGTCGGGTACTCGACCGGGACCAGCCCGGTGACCTCCGTGAGGCGCCGCATCGCCTGCTCGTGCACGGCCGGCGCGACCCCGGGAGCCGCGAACGACGGCGACACCACCGCCACCCGGTCACCGGCACGGGCCTTCGGTGGGTGCACCAGCTCGGGGGTCATGCACCCATCCCAGCAACGCACGACGCGTCTCCGCAACGCCGCGCCTCCTGCACGCCGCGTCCCTGCGACGACGAGTCCCTGCGACGCCGAGTCCCCGCGACGACGAGTCCCCGCGACGACGAGTCCCCGCGACGACGAGTACGTGCGACGACGAGTTCGTCCAAGGACGTACAGCCGTGGGCCGCGCAGCGGCGCAGTCTCGGGGCACCAGGAGGCGACAGCACCCGCCGGGCCCGTCCGGCGCTCGGCCCCGTCGGTCTGCGCGCGGCTCGACAGACGAGCCGTGTCCACTGCCGCAGCGTCCAGCTGTGCCGTCAGTCGGCCGTCGCGTCGGCGTCAGGAGGAGGCGCCGTGCGTCGTGTCCGGCTGCTGTCGAGTCTGCCCGTCGTGACGTCCCTGGCGGCCGCGATGGCCGGCGCGCTGGCGGCGACAGGAGCCGACGTCGGCCCACCCGGTCCCGCCCTCCCTCCCGGTGCGTCGTCCTGCTGCCGGGCGCTCCAGGACGGGCCCGTGGCTGTCGGGCCCACGTCCCTCCGGCTCGACGTGCTGACGGCAGGTGGGTGGGTGCTCAGCGTGGCCGCCCTGGCCGTCGGACCCCCGCGGCTCGCGGCGGTCACCTCGTCCCAGCCACGCGACTGACCCGCCGCAGGCAGCGGTCGGCGTCGAGTTACTCCAGCGGACACCTCGGGGGCCCGACGGCACCGGTCGCCGGGTCGCCGGGTCCCGGTCGGATGCGATCGGACCTGGACACCCAGCCCGGCGGCGGGCGGTGGGCGTCGGGGCCGTGGTCGACCACACTCGGGAGATGGTCGACGCAGGGCTGGTCCGCGCGTCGGACGCGGAGCGCGACGACGTCCTGGAGCAGCTGCGCCGGGCGCACGTCGAGGGGCGCCTGGACCACGACGAGCTCAGCGACCGCGCCGGCAGGGCGCTGCGGTCGCGGACGGTCGGGGAGCTCGCCGCGCTCACCGCCGACCTGCCGCCGGTGGTCCGCCCGCCCGTCCCCGGATCGTCCGCGCCCGTCGGCCGGGTCTCCGGCGCGTCCTCCGCGATCGCACCAGCGGGCGGGCGACGCGGCTGGACCCCGACCCAGCTGGGGCTGGCGATGGTCACCGCGATCTTCCTGACCGTGGGCGTGCTCGCAGTCACCGATGGGCACGTGGCCATCTGGCCGGGCTGGCTGGTGTTCCTGATCGTGCTCCGCCGCCGCCGCCGCCGTCGCCCGGGCAGCCGCGGACCGCGCGACCGCCCCTGAGCAGCTCACCGCCGCCGTTCTACAGGCACGCCGCCGACCAGCTGGCGACGTCGTGCCGGCCAGCCGATCCGGCGGTACCAGAGTGGGCCCGGACGGTGGACCGACGGGCGGGAGCTGCACATGAGCGAGGGACAGGTCGGGGGACGGGACCGCGGCGTCGCGGCGATCCGGTCGCGCGCCGAGGAGCTGGTCGCCGCGATGACGCCGGCGGAGAAGGCCGGCCAGCTCACGCAGTACTTCTGGTTCGGCTTCCTCCGGGCGACCGGTGCGGAGGCGACCATCGACCTCGGCGTGGGTGACCAGCCGGGCATGGTCGAGTCGGCGCTCGCGCGCGGGGGAGCCGGTTCGCTGCTGTTCGTCACCGACCCGGCGGAGATCAACCGCCTGCAGCGACTGGCGGTCGAGGGCAACCGGCTCGGTGTCCCGGTGCTGTTCGGGTTCGACGTCATCCACGGACTGCGCACCATCCTCCCGGTGCCGATCGCGCTGGCCGCCACCTGGGACCCGTCGACCATCGAGCGCGCCCAGGCCGTCGCCGCCCGCGAGGCACGCGCCGTCGGGATCCACTGGACGTTCGCACCGATGGTCGACATCGCGCGGGACCCCCGGTGGGGCCGGATGGTCGAGGGCGCGGGGGAGGACCCCTTCCTCGGCGCCGCGGTCGCCGCCGCCCAGGTGCGCGGCTTCCAGGGTGTCGACGGTCAGGGTGTCGACGGTCAGGGTGTCGACGGTCCGGACGCCGCGAGCGGTGGCGTTCGCGCGGACGGGATCCTCGCCGGACCGAAGCACTTCGTGGGCTACGGCGCCGCCCTCGGCGGCCGGGACTACGACGAGGTGGAGCTGTCGGAGTCTCAGCTGCACAACGTCTACCTGCCGCCGTTCCGGGCGGCGTTCGCAGCCGGCGCCGGGGCTGTCATGACGGCGTACATGGACCTCAACGGCATCCCCGCGACCGCCGACCGGTGGCTGTTCACCGAGGTGCTGCGTGAGTCGTGGGGCTTCGACGGCGTCGCGGTCAGCGACGCGAACGCCGTCCGCGACCTCGTGACCCACGGGTTCGCCGCCGATCTGACGGACGCGGCAGCGCGCGCCCTCGGTGCGGGTGTCGACATGGAGATGGCCATCTCGGATCCGGCCTACGCCCGACTCCCCGACGCCCTCGCTGCCGGCCGCGTCGACGAGGCCGACCTCGACGCGAGCGTGCGGCGGGTCCTGGAGGCCAAGCTGCGCCTCGGCCTCTTCGACGACCCCTACGTCGACGAAGACCGCGCCCGTGCGGTGCTCACCGACCCGGCGTCGCGGGAGGTTGCCCGGACGGCCGCCGAGCGGGCCGCGGTGCTGCTCCGCAACGAGGACTCCCTGCTCCCGCTCGACGTTGCGGCACTCGGGTCGTTCGCCGTCATCGGCCCGCTGGCCGACTCCCGCCGCGACGTCCTCGGCCCGTGGGTCTTCGACCAGGACCTCGACGGGACCGTCACCGTGCTCGCCGGGATCCGGGACCGGGTCGGGGACGCCGCGACGGTGCGGTACGCCCCCGGGATCCGTCCGGCCCAGCGGGTGTTCCCGTCGATGTTCGACATGTGGGGCGACAACGCACCGGTCGACCCCGAGGGCTTCGACGACGACGCCGAGCTCCGGCGCGCGGTCGAGCTCGCCCGCGACGCCGACGTCGCCGTGGTGGTCGTCGGTGAGTGGCAGAACATGATCGGCGAGGCGGCCTCGCGGTCGTCACTGGAGCTCCCCGGGCGCCAGCTCGAGCTGCTGCAGGCCGTGGCGGCCACCGGGACCCCGGTCGTGCTGCTCGTGCTGAACGGGCGACCGCTCGACTTGCGCTGGGCCGTCGCCCACGTGCCCGCGATCCTCGACATCTGGTACCCCGGCACGCAGGGTGGGACCGCGGCCGCGAAGCTGCTGTTCGGGGACGTGTCCCCCGGCGGGAAGCTGCCGTTCACCTGGCCGCGGACGGTCGGTCAGGTGCCGATGACCTACTCCCACACCACCTCCCACCAGCCGGCGAACCAGCCGCGGCGCTACTGGGACGAGGCCAGCACGCCGCTGTTCCCCTTCGGGCACGGCCTCGCCTACACCGTCTTCGCCTACCGCGCGCTGACCGTCGACCGCGCGACCGTCGGTGTCGAGGAGGTCGTGACGGTGTCGGTCGAGGTGACCAACACCGGCACCCGGACCGCCGACGAGGTGGTCCAGCTGTACCTCCACCAGCGCTCCGGGTCGGCGTCGCGCCCGGTGCGCGAGCTGAAGGGATTCCAGCGGGTCACCGTGGCGGCGGGGCAGTCGCGCACGCTGACGTTCGAGGTCGGCCCCGCTGAACGGCGGTACTGGAACGCCGCCGCGCGGGACTGGGTGCTCGACTCCTCGACCTTCGACGTCTGGGTCGGCGGGGACTCCACCGCGGCCCTGACGACGACCTTCGAGGTCACCGGGGCACCGGCGACGGACTGACCACGACGACCAGGACGGCCGGGGCGAGCGGGCTCAGGCCGTCTCGGCCCCACGGTGGGCGTCGGGACGCCGGTGGCGCCCGACGTAGACCGGCGCGGTGGCGACGGGAGCCGGCGCCGTGGCGGGTGCAGCCGGTGCGCTGGCGACGGGAGCGGGCGCCGTGCCGGCGCCGGCCGCGGACGGCGTCGGCTGGTGCGCGCGGGCGTGGAGGACCCCGGATGGCAGGAGCACAGCCGTCAGGACGGCTCCGCTGAGGAAGATGCAGCCGGAGATGGTGAAGGCAGTCGTGTACCCGTGCACCGCCGCGTGCACCGCC
>JAABVA010001167.1_pt1 | contig 28849 bp, 22 predicted proteins | sample 5560331 | NCBI WGS metagenome assembly JAABVA01 (sample SAMN12812661, study PRJNA571458) | rock metagenome | isolation source: Antarctica rocks | place: Antarctica: Victoria Land, Mt New Zealand sud | collected 2016-01-07 | reverse complement strand
TGGCTCTCCAGTCCAACTCGCCCCCCGTTCCTCATCGCCAACAGAGAAACAGGGTAGAGTCCGCTCTGCCCGAAGGGTGGGCCAGATCAAACTGCCAGAGTGGGCCAGATCATAATGCCAAAATCACGTCGGGAAGAATTCTGTCATCAATGACCCGATTGATCTGAGGCAAAGTGACTCCTGCGGCGACGGCCGCTTCAGTCGTCGTCAAGTTCTCCATGTAAATATTCATCTGTCACCTCTGCGTTTATTACAAATCTTCAGGAACCCTTGAAGATTTACTTACTAGAGCATCGGTGGCCACTATATTGTGTCCTAGAGCCAAGTTGGGCTGGTTCTCCGCGGACCAGCCCGAGCCCACTTCTTACGCTGTGGCTTTGTAGCATTTTTGTGGCAAATACCGCCGATTGGGCCGGTTTTGCCGGTTATACCGTCTCGTAAGGGGTTTACCGTCAATAACTTGCATTTGGATCGGCACCTTCACACGGTGTTGTTATAGCGAATCCCTTCTTAACATCTGGAGAGCCGGTGACTTCAACTGTTCCGCGATCGCCATTTCGTCAGGCAGAACCATCCGGTACTCAGCGGCAAGGACCTTGTTCGGCAAGTTGTCCAATGCATAATGAGCTTCGGCCGTGCCTTTCTCAGCACAGAGAATCAGTCCCACGGGTGGATTCTCTCCCTCCTTCATCCAATGCTCTCTGGCGTAATTGAGGTAGAGGTGCATCTGGCCGGCATCCGCGTAGCTGAATCTGCCAACCTTGAGATCAATCACAATTAGGCAGCGTAGGCGGCGATGGAAAAAGAGCAAATCGACTCGGAACCATGTGTCGTCGATCCGGAGTCTCTTCTGCCTCCCGAGAAATGCGAAGTCGTCTCCGAGTTCGAGCAGAAAATCAGTGAGGTGCTGGATCAGGGCCTTTTCGAGATCTGTCTCCGAATACTCATCTTTCAAATCAAGGAATTCTAGGACGAAAGGATCTTTGATCGCTTCCTCTGGGGCGACCTGATCGCCGATTTCGGGGACAGCTGCTTTATCCAGCATGGCCGCTTTATTCCTGGAGAGGGCTAAGCGCTCATAAAACTGGCTTGCGATCTGCCGGTCGAGCTGACGAACGGACCAACCGGAGCGGAGAGTCTCCTTTTCGTAGAAGACCCGTGCCTCCGCGCTCTTCACCGAGAGCAGCCGGACGTAGGCCGACCATGGCAGAGGGAATCGCTTGGCCAGGTCGCCCAACGGAATGGATTTTGCAGACGCCGTCTGCAAAATCTTTGCGGGCGGCCATGCCAGAAAAAAGGCACGCATCTGTGTGAGATTGCGCCATCCGAATCCGCGTCCGAACTGGCGTGTCAAGTCTTCCGCCAGCTCCTTGATGAGGGTCTCGCCGTATCCTGCCCGCGCCTGCCCCTGCTGCTCTAGTTCCACAATCCGTCGCCCGATCTCCCAATAGCTTGCAGTCATGAAGGCATTCACGCTGCGAACGGAGGCAGCGCGGGCGGCTTCGAGAAGTGCGACAATTTGACTACGGACTTCGCCGTACTGGAGCGTATCCATGCTGTTCAAGGTATCTCTCTTGAAGGACTAAAGAATGAGGGTGAGCTGCCCGCCACAGTTCAGCTCACGGCCCTAGATTTTTGGTGTCAAATTGGTGTCAAAGCACGCCGAGTGGGCCGGTTTTACCGGTTCAGCCGTCTGCTAACCACTGAGCCGTCAATAACTTACGTTTTTGACAGTTCCATGGCATGGAAGAGGTCATCGGTTCGATTCCGATCAGGTCCACCAACCAAACTCCTTACAAAGGGGTATGGCGGGAAGGATGGGGCGTTCTCCCATTTTTAATGGCGTCTTCTGTGCATTAGCGCCGCTTCAGTCGCAAAAGAAGAGAGCCGCTCGCGCTCATGAATGAACTCGTCCACTTCACTGGAGGGATAACGAAGAACCCGTCGCTGACGTCAGTGCTGTTTCCGAATCATGTTTGTCACAGTATTCCCAGGGGTCAATGGTGCGATTGGGCCAGTGGAATCGACGGCAGCCGGCGGAGTACCAAGGCCATGTCCGATTCCCTTACATTTCGTCTTCTGGTGTACATCAAGGCGGTCGCGGAGGCGCAGAACTTCACCCGTGCGGCGACTCAACTTTATCTCGCCCAGCCTCCTCTGAGCCATCACATTCGGGAACTCGAAGCCAGCTCAAGCTCCAGATCTTCGAGCGTGGTGGCCATTCCATCCGCGTGACCGATGCAGGACGCCTATTGGTCGCCTACGCGGATACAGCCTCACGAATCCGCTTCACCGGCTCAGACAAAGGTCTCGGCGTTCGGCGCAATGACTTCGGAACCATCGAGAGAATAGGCGAGACAAATGACCTCACCGTCAGGACTGACGCCGGGAAAAGAATCGAGATTGCGCCCTCTACGCCGCGGCAGTTTGAGCAAGGCTATGTGGCTTCGGACCTGAAAGGGATGTCCCCCGACCGCGTACTCGTGAGCTAGGAACATACCGAACGTCTCGGGCCATTTAGCGACGTTTATAAAGCCGTCTGTCGCGCTTCCCAGGACGTTGCGATCTACACCGCCAATCAGAATTGAGAACCAGGTGCAGAAAGCTTTCCATGACGAGCACGCGTTCGTCGGATCGTCCATGTTTTCGAGCGTCAATAAGAGCTTGGTGACGCTCACCGGCAACGTCCGCAGCGAGGCCGAGAAGTCCCTTGCGTCAGCCGACCAAAGGTGCTGACACTTCCAGTCGGCACCACTCTTCCGTCAGGTTAAGGGATGAGATCGACACGAAGACCGCTAAGCCGAGCGACACGTTCCACGGCACCACGGCCAGCGCCACCACCGTAAACGGCTACAACCTCATCCCGACAGGAACACCGGTCCTGGGCAGGTTATCGACGCCAAAGCCGCAGGCCATTTCAACAGCGCGGCCGAGCTTTCGATAGAGCTTGTCAGCCTTCGGCTTCCAGGAGGCAGCGGCCCGCAGGATGTATCTCTCGTTACTCAGCCGCTTTCCAGCAGAGCAGCCGGACGTGGAGCGAACATGGCCGCGAAGACGGGCGGCGGCGCCGCCCTCGGTGCCATCGTCGGAGCCGTCGCAGGAGGCGGAACCCGGCGCGGGAATCGGAGCACTGAGCGGAGGCGCGCTGGGAGGCGGATCAAACGGCCTTTCACGCGAGGCAAGGAGATCGACGTAAAGCCCGAGCAGCTTCGACAGTTCCGCACGTCCGCTCCCCGAGACGTGACCATCGTTTTAGTTGGCGTGGATTCCCCTCACGGCTGTACTGCCGTGGGGAGCGGCCCATCACCCGCTTGAACGCCTTCCCGAAGGCACTTTCGGATTCGTAGCCAAGCGAAAGGGCTATGGAAAGGATTGGTTCGGGGGAGGCCGTCAAGCGATCTCCGGCAAGCAGCATCCGCCACCGGGTCAGGTACTCCATTGGGCTTTCTCCTACCTTTTCCTTAAACTTAAGGGCGAAGATCGAGCGTGACATTCCGACGTGCTGCGCCAGACCATTCACCGTCCAAGGACTCGCTGGATTTGCTTGCATCGACACGATGGCTGTTTTGAGCTGTGGGTCCGTAAGCGCGTAAAGCCAGCCCACGGCATCCTGCGAGGATTGCGCCAGGTGCACACGAAGCGCTTGAACCAGCATCATGTAGGCGAGCTGCTGCACCAGAAAGGAGCCACCGAGCTTTTCATCCCTCAGCTCATCCCGCATCCTTTCAAGAGACCAACGCATCGCCGCTTTCTCATGTTCGGCGCGCAGATGCACCACAGGCGGCAGAAAGCCGAGAAGAAGGTCGGCAGGATCACCACCCAGCAGGAAATGACCGCCCGCCAGCGTACAGGCAGGATCTCCGTCGTAAAAGCCAGATGCACCGTTGTAAAGGGCCGCAAGGAGAACATGAAGCTCCACGGGATGCGCCGGGTCATCGGTTGCCAGCGAGAAGCCGCGGCCACTTGGGAGGAGAAAACAATCGTTCTCCCGCAAAAGTACCGGTTCAGCGTCCGGCACGGTAAGCCAGCACGTTCCGGCGAGCACCGCATAACACTTGATGCCTTCGTATTTCGGGAACAGTATGGCTTGCTTGCTGCCGATATCGAAGCGGCCAGACAAATGACCACGCGGCTTCAGCAACGAAAGAACGCTTGAAGGAGGGTCCACGTGATCTCCTCGGACGATCAGACCAGAACTCCGGACTTTCAGTCTAGATCGAAGGGCCCTTATTTCCATCTCTTGTTGTGACGGGCGCACAGAGAAAGCGCCTTTCAGGATGGATGGGAGCTGCGATGCGGGTATTTGTAACTGGAGCCACAGGGCTTGTAGGGTTTGCAATCGTCAATGAATTGATCGCCGCAGGGCACCAGGTGACCGGCCTTGCCCGTTCCGATGCATCGGCCAAGAAGCTCACCGATGCGGGCGCGAAGGTCTTGCGTGGTGACATCGAAGACCTCGAGGTTCTCCGCAAGGGTGCAGCCGCCGCTGACGGCGTCATTCATACGGCTTTCTATCACGAGATTTCTCATCTTCCACTCGGGACGCGGCTCGGAGTGTTCCTGGGCGCGCTGCCCACGGGCATCGTCAAGCGCTTCCTCAAGGCCGCACTGGAGGCTGACCGGCGCGCTCTGGAGACGATGGGCAGCGTCTTCCTGGGAACCGGCAGGCCACTTGTGGGCACCTTTGGCACGCTCGCGATGAAGCCTGGCACCGTCGCTACCGAAGATCAGCGCTATGATCCCAAATCGGCAGGGGCGCAGCGTGGCGCGACGGAGGCGACGATGCTCAAATTGGCCTCCCAAGGCGTGCGTGCCTCCATCGTGCGTTTGCCGCCCGTCGTGCACGGCGAAAATGACCGCAATGGCTTTCTCCCGCTACTCATCAAGACCGCACGGAAGAAAAGTGAATCGGCCTACATTGGCGACGGTATCAACCGCTGGGGAGCTGTGCACAAGCTGGACGCAGCCCACCTCTTCCGGCTGGCGCTGGAGAAAGGTTCTGCCGCCGTCGCTTACCATGCCGTCGCAGAGCAGGGCATACCGTTCCGCGAGATGGCACAGGCCATCGGGACAACCCTGAAGGTTCCAGTTGTCAGCAAAGCTCCGACGGAGGCCGCAAAGCAATTTAGTTTCCTGGCCCCGTTCGTTGCGGTCGACAATCCGGTGTCGAGCGCTCTGACGCAGCACAGAATGGGATGGCAGCCCACACATCCTGACCTGTTCGCGGATCTGCAACAAAGCGGCTACTTCCGCTCCTGAGTGACTCTTTACCTCCGTGATCTTCGGGGTCCTCATGGACCTCCTATCGATGTCCAGCCGACACCGAGGCCGGCTTTGGCGATCAGAGGGCAAGGCGGTGATTCACTGGGAGCGCTTGCTCGCAATGAGAACCGATCTCGTCGTCCGCAGATCTTCATAGGTGAGCGAGGCATGCTGCGGGCTCGGGCTTCGCACCTTCGACGGGCGGCCGTTCTCAACAGTCGTTGGAGATGCCGAAGTTACGGGCCAGATTACAACAAAGGACATCAGCAGCTTTCTGTTCCCGAACACCTTTCTGTACGAGCGGACAACGGCGAATTGCTGAATTCTTGGCTTCCACACCTACGACTACGAGAAAGGGGACGCAAGCAACGGCAACCTGCCGAGGCAATATGTCCTTATCTACTCCAGCTGAATCAGTCCAGGGATCTTCGGCGGAGGCTTTCAGGACGTGACAGCCCGGAGCCATGAATTATCTGAGACGTTCAATGATCCGTTGGTGGCAAGCGACAACGTACACAACGTCACGCCATGGTGGCTGTCGCCCAATGGCAACTGCCAGAACAATCTGGAGGACGGCGACGTGATCGAGGGTCTGCCAAACAGCACCTATCCGACGACGATGCACATCTACACCTACCATCCGCAGAACGAGGCGTTGCTGCAATGGTTCGAGTTCAAGCAACAATCGAACGCGATCGATCATGCATACCGCTACCCCGATACGACGACGTTGACCTCGCTGTCGCCCATGCAGAATCCGGGTTGTCAGTAGTGACGTTCAGGGCAGGGTCAATGGCATACCGGGCTCCGTAATTTCCAGGGCTACCGCGCCTTAACTGCGCTGACCGCGAAGATTGCCCAATTGCCCTGCCCGCGTTCGTCTTAGGTAGGGCAATTCGGCGTTTGCAGGCAATTAGCGGTGGGCGACAACCCCTGTGCGCTTTTCCGGGATTGGCAGCATCGCTACCTCTCCATGGTTCCAACCCCGCGCGCCTCACTCCCGGGATGAGGCGCCTTCAGTGCCCTCGGCAGCACCATCCCCTACTCAAAAGCTAGAGTCTCTGTTTCCGCTTCAAGGCTCTAAGCACTCATGATGGGCGGCTGTCGCCTTGAAGGTTCTTGGTCTCGGGGTGGCGTTCCTGACTTCGCAACCGCATAAACATGGGTAAATTCCGCACCGAAAAAGAAAATCTGGGCAGAGTAATAGACCCAGACGACCATCACGACGAGTGATCCTGCCGCTCCATACGCCGAGCCCGGGCTGGCCTTTCCGAGGTACAGGCCTAACAGTGACTTGCCCAGGGTAAAAAGAAAAGCCGTAGCGATAGCACCCACTCTGACGTCGCTCCATCTCACCTTTGTCTCTGGGACAAATTTTAAGATGAAGGCGAACAAGACGGCTATGCCAACAAATGAGACGAGAAAGTTCAAGGTTCCGAGCACGAAAGATGGGATAGGGAGAAGACCGCTGAAGAACTTCGTCGTAGCTGCCAGGCCAGCGCTCGCCAGCAGGGAGACGAGAAGGACGAAGCCGACACTCATGACCATGCCAAACGAGAAAAACCGTTCTCGCACCATGCCCCATACGCCGGAGCTGGTCTTCGGCTCAGCCTCCCAAATTGTGTTCAGAGCCGATCGCAATTCGCCGAATACCCCCGATGCACCGAATATCAACGTGATAGCTCCTATAACGGTCGCAAAGATGCCCGAAGAAGCCTTCTGGCCGCTTGCCAGCATCGACTCAACAGCCGTCTTGCCTTCTGGTCCGACCAGGGACTGCACTTGAGAGAGCAGGTGCGCTTGCGCGCTGGATCGATCGAAGACAAGAGAAACAATTGCGACGACGAGGATCACTAGGGGAGAGATTGAAAGGATGGTGTAGAAGGCCAGAGCTGCACCAAGCCGCGGGGCGTTGTCCTCGTTCCAGTCGCTGAAGCTGCGCCGAAGCATCGGAAGAAGCGTGTTGAACTTCATCATGGGTGTCGCTGTTCTCCGTCCGGTTAGATGCTCAGACTTGAGGGGCTTGCTTCCGGGCTCACGGAAGAATCCCATCCATCAAAAGAAGGTTTCTTCGGAGCTCAAAAGCGACAAGTTGGAAGGGAAAAGGCAATCCAGGGTCTTTGCGCCGAATGTCACGGGCCGGCCGAACACTCCCGCGCCCAGTGGCCGAACTCCTTAGCGGAGCGTCTGGATGTCAAAACCACGATTTTTCGTCAACGAAATTAGACTGCACCCGAACCGGAAACGTGGACCGTAGTTCCTGAATTGATGCAGGATCGGAATACGCCACCTCCTGCAGCTTACAATTCATCCCAGCAATAACCGGGGGTTGAATGGACAAACGTGAGTTTCTGAAGGGCTCTGCCGCTGTGGCTGCCACGATGGCCATGGCAGGCTTTACCGAGAGCAAAGCGGCTGCCGACGATGCTGTTCCAAGGTGGAACTGGGCGGGAAACTACCACTACGCAACCAATAAAGTGCTGCAGCCAGCGTCTGTGCCCGAAGTGCAGGATGCGATTCGCAGCGTAGCTGAGATGCGTGCTCTAGGGACACGGCATTCGTTCAATGGAATCGCGGACTCATCGGTTGCCCAGATCTCCACGCTCCGGCTGAAAGACGTACACCTGGATCGCGCTAAAAACACAGTCACCACGGGCGCAGGCATAAGGTATGGCGATCTGGCGGTGCAATTGGACCAGGCGGGCTTTGCATTGCACAACATGGCTTCGCTGCCTCACATTTCGGTTGCTGGTGCTTGCGCGACTGCGACGCACGGATCGGGCATGCGCAACGGCAACTTGTCGACAGCTGTCACTGCCATCGAGTTCGTCGGCGCCGATGGAACGGTTCGTACACTTTCCCGCGAGAAGGATGGCGAACGCTTCGCCGGGGCCGTTGTGGGGCTGGGAGCGCTCGGCATCGTCACCCATCTCACCCTCGCTGTGCAACCGAAGTTTGGCATGACCCAGGTCGTCTACCAGAACCTGCCCTTCAGCGCATTGGAGCACCACATCGCCGACATCATGGGCGCTGGATATAGCGTTTCAATATTCACGGACTGGCAAAATGGACGTGCGGGCGAGGTTTGGATCAAGCGACGCGTCGATCAGGGAGGCACCGGGTCCCCGCCGGCGGTGTTCTTCGGTGCAACGCTGGCCACCAAAAAGCTGCACCCGATCCTTGATCATCCTGCCGAAGCATGCACGGATCAGCTCAACACGGTTGGCGCCTGGTACGAGCGCCTCCCGCACTTCAAGATGAACTTCACGCCATCCAGTGGGCAGGAGTTGCAAACCGAGTACTTCGTGCCTTTTGAACGCGGCTATGAAGCTGTTCGCGCCGTAGAAACCATGCGCGACAGCATCACTCCGCATCTGTTCATCACGGAGCTGCGAGCGATCTCAGCCGACGATCTATGGATGAGCATGGCTTACCGGCGGCCATCCCTTGCCATCCACTTCACCTGGAAGCCAGAGCGGGATGCGGTCCTGAAGCTGCTTCCACAGATCGAAGCAAAACTCGCGCCGTTTGCGGCCAGGCCGCACTGGGCCAAGGTCTTCACCATGAACGCCCGCCAGATTGCACCGTTGTATCCGCGTCTTGGAGACTTTCGCGCACTCACCGCAGAGTTCGATCCGAAGGGGAAATTTCAGAATGCTTTTCTCCGCGAATTGCATTGGTTTACAGCTACCGATGTTTGTTGAGCTGGCTGTGGCCTACACGGAACCCGGAGTGCGGGGCGACGTCCAGTGGAAGTGTGACCAAATCGGCCAAGCTGGAGACGGGCCTGGAGATCCGGGCTCCACTCTTCATTGCCGTTATATTTGTGCAATTGAATGAGCGTGCCCTCGATCAGAACGTCTAACGCGTTCCCGATCGCTTCACGGGCGAGAGTGACGGTTTCATAACTCTCCTGGTCAAGAAAGTACGACCCCTCATTGTCACTGTACAGATAGGAGGCTGGGACTAACTGAAGGTCTGGCTCCTTGAACTTGTCGTTCGCCTTAAATGTCTTCTCAAAGACTGCGCTGGTGAGAAGATTGCGCATCTTCAAGCGCACCAGGGTTTGACCGCCACGAGCAGTAGGCGTGTTCACCTCTGCTTCTAGGCAGTAGAACGGGATGTTATCAAGCTCAAACAAAGTCTTGCGCTTGACGTTAATCGCATCAATCAGTGCCGCCATCATGTCCTTGTGAGAGGTCGGCACAGAGTTCGTGCAAGCCTCAATTGAATTTGTCTCAGCACTGCATCGATGTCATCGGCAGAAGGATCGGTTTGTACCCGAGTCATATTCTTAGAAAGAGGCGCTTACGGTAAAACGGCAGCACCATCAGCCAACAAAAGAATAGGTATGCCAAGGAGTAGAGAAGTGAGGACCAGGCAGGAGCCGTTACTGCCCGGGTGATCATATAAAACACTGCCGTCTTGAGGTTCGTTCCTGCAGATGGATGGATCGCTCTGAGAACACTGTCTGCTAATTCAGAGAGCATGTAGGCCAGAATCGCATTGGTCCCAAAGACTAGCAGAGGCCTGTAGAGGAAAGGATGAAAGGGCGATGCGGCATCACTGGAATCCGCCCTGGGCCGTCCGACACGCCATAGGTCCACGACGTAGATAGCCGCAGCTAGCAGAAGCAGCCCCCATCCGCCCGCGAACAGGACAAACGAACTCGTCCAGAGCTTCTTGTTGATGGGGAAAAAGGGATGCCATGCTAAAGCAGAGCACAAGAGCAGCACTCCTGTAAGCGCAAGCAGGGCGGCTTTGCGAGCAGTCGGGTAAGCGCTTCGCAGCCACATTCCGGCCAGCATCCCAAACAGGGCGGTGGCAATCGCCGGAAGGGTCGAAAGCAGTCCCTCCGGATCCCGCGTACCTTCATAAAGGTGCTTGGCGCTGAAGATTTGCCTATCGAGCCAAGCAGCCAGGTTGCCATCATGATCGTTGATTGGGATATCGTGAGTTGGAACACCGAAACCGGGAACGGGTACAAAGCGCATCAACGCCCAATACCCGAGGAGGCACACGACCGCGATCACAACCTTGTCTTTCCACGCCGGCGACAACAAATACAACGTAGCAACCACGAAATAGCAGACGGCGATCCTTGGAAGAACGCCGTAGTACCGAGCGGTTGAGAGGTGAAATAAAGGAAAGTTGTTGACGATAAAGCCGAACAGAATCAACAGCAATGCGCGACGCATGGTATGCAGAAACAGCTCCCGCCGGGTGGCGCCCTTGGCCAATCTCGCCCCGGTCGAGAGCACGGTGGATAAGCCCACCAAAAGCAGAAACGTAGGGAATACCAGATCTGTCGCAGTGAAACCGTTCCAACTTGCATGCGTCAGCTGGCTGAAGGGCGCTGCGCCTACCTGATTGTTTACTACGATCATGAAAGCGATCGTCAGCCCGCGCAGCACATCAAGCGATAGCAGCCGCTCCGGCTTTGCCGCTGCTGGCTGACGAACGATGTCAGAATCCACCGTGCTCGCAAATGCCGGATCCCTCGATGTCATTGTGCTCCCTCTGGTTGCAAATTCAGCGATCGTGCTACCGCATAGCTTTCGGTGTAAGTGTCGCCAACAGTCTCTGGAGTGTACTGCTTCGGCGACCGGTTCCACGCATCTCCGAACGCGTACCAGTCGATCGGCTCGGGCTGGGTTCCCTCGCTCAAAGCAGTTTCCAATGAGTCGAAGTACAGCTTCCAACGCGGGGCGTAGTAGTCGCTCACGAGACCAGCCCAGTCGCGATTGCCATACTCGTGCAGGTCTTCGCTGGCAGTGCGATCGCCCCATGTGGTGAGGATGGAGTGCGCGTCGTACTGAAGGGGGTCCAGATCAGCGGCTGAATCCGCCCAGATAGCTAGGTAACTGAGCCATCTGCCCAACAGGAAAAACTCGTTTGTGCCGAGCAGCTTATCTTCCATCTCCATATCCCGCATCCACTCAGCCGTTCGTGCATGCAAAGCAGATCGGTCCTTTGCTTCATAGGCTGACTTGATCAACGGCAGAAGACGCCTTGCCTCCTTGGCAAGCACCTGCCGGGTCACATCTGTCAGGTCATAGCGATAGCTTGCTGTCCTGCGCAGCGCGGGTGCAACCTGCAACAGTTCCGTCAGCGCGGGTCTTAGGTCGTTCGCGTTGTAGCGCAGCACGTCGGGTGCCCAGTGCCCGGTTCGGGTAGCGGTCATCGAAGGTTGCGCATTGAAGATGGATTCGTGGGCAGCATCCCGTTCCCCATGGCCCTGTACGCCATCGGCACGGTAGCTGTAAGCCGTGTTCAGGAGAATGCGCCAGGCAGCTAAAGCATGCGCATCGTTGGTTCCATATCGGCGCAGTGTGTACTCCGTGGTCCACTGGTCCAGGTTCACTGGATCACTATGCCAGGCCATCTCGGTATACAGATCGAACGCATACGGGTTCGTGTCCAGGCCTTCAGTGAAGAGAGCCGTGCCGGAAAGTTGGCTCCCGGCAAGTGCGGCTGCCTCCGGCATGCGTTTGGCGTAGTCGTAGATCGGTGCGCCCATGGTTGTGCGGCCACCGAACTCCCACAGCCCACCAAATAGCCAGCGAGCACCGGCGAAATCGCGCTCCCGGGTCTCACGACGGATGCGCCCCTGCTCGATTATCCGCGATCAGAATGTGGTTGCGGTCTACCGCGTCCACCAGTTCTTTGCGTGGGTTGTCCTGCCACGCCATCATGAACCAAAGCGCATCTGGGTGCGCCGTGTTCAGTGCCTTCTGGATTGCCCGGGCACCCTCGCCAACCGGCACATCGCCCGAGCCACCGCCCTCCTGAAACGTTTCCATGTCGTAGATTGTGGAATCGCCGAAGAGCTCCTTCTGATGCTTGTAAAAGGCGGCCGCCAGCTGTGCGAAGACAGGGCTGCGCGGATCCAGCCAGCCTGGCCGCTGGAAACCATTCCACGTATCCTTCTGGAGAACAACATGTGCACCCGGCGAATGCGCCGCGAAGTCGGCTGGCACCACACCCCAGAAGCCCGGCATAACTGGCGTGATCCCGAGGGCGCGAAGCTCGTCCATGATCCTCCGTGCGGAAACGGCACGCTTCTCCATGAGAGCGAGTGAGATCGGCTCGACGAAGCAGCACATATTCCCCATCCACTGCCAGTTCTGGTGCGCAGGTTGAGTGATCCAATGGCGAGTGTCGGAGTCTGTATATCCAAGCTCCAGGAAGGCGCGATAAACTGCCAGGTCGTTGCCACGTTGGATCAGAATGGCGTTGAATCCGGACAGGGCAAGCACGTCAATCTCGTGCTGCCAACGAGGCAGATCCCAGTAGGGCGTCGTGTAGCCATCGGTGTTTTCGTTCAGGGCGTATCGGAATGGGTAGAGCGCAGGACGGATAATCGCTTGGCGTACGGCAGGCAGCTTCATGCCCGGCAGCGCCAGTTGACTTCCGTTTGTCGATACATTCAGATGTGCGACGTACTTGAGGTACCAGTTCACGCCGAAGAGCAGGGTCGGAACGGTCGCGGCTTGGACCTCAATATTGCCGCGATCGCCCGAAATGCGGAATCCATCCACCTTGCCCGCGTACTTTCCCGCATGGAGAGAGAGGTGAATCTGCTTAGCCAGATGCGGCATCTCGCGTTCCAGCACCGCCTCGGCCGCGTCAACCGTTCCTTGGCTGTGGGTCACGGTCGGACAAAGCAGGAGGGCAAAGAGCAGAGCGAAAAGCAGGCAGCGTCCCATCGGAGTACTTTAGCGACTTAATGCCACGACGTGAAATGCAGATTCGATTGCGAATACTAGAACGGATGCGAGCTTCGCATTCCGAGTACATGTGGCCGCCGCGGCGGCCACATGTACTCGAGGACGCTATCTACTTCGCCGCCTGTTCAACCTTGATCCACTCCGCATCGCTTAGCTTCACATTTGCAGCTGCTACGTTCTCTTCCAGATGACTCACGCTTGAAGTACCCGGAATCGGCAACACAACCGGCGACCGGTGCAGCAGCCATGCCAGCGATATCTGGCTCACTGTCGCTCCGTGCCTCCTGGCTGCCTCGTCCAGCTTTCCACCTGGCTTGGCCAGCTTGCCCGCGGCGACCGGGAACCAGGGAATAAACGCTATGTTGTTTTTGGTGCAGTAGTCCACCACATCATCGTGCTCGCGATCCCCGATGTTGTACTTGTTTTGAACGCTGACGATCTCGACCACCTTCCGTGCCTGGTCGATCTCGTCGGCCTTAACCTCGCTGAGCCCCACATGCCGGATCTTTCCCGCCTTCTGCATCTCGGCGATCTTGCCCAGCGATTCCTCAACAGCAACTTTGGGGTCGATCCTGTGCAGCTGCCAGAGATCAATCCTCTCCGTCTTCAACAGACGCAGGCTCATCTCCACCTGCTGCTGCAGATACTCGGGCCGACCGACCGGCAGCCACTGGTTCCGCCCCTGCCGCGTCAAACCGCCCTTGGTCGCGATCACCACGCCCTTGGCATACGGGGACAGCGCCTCGCCAATCAGACGCTCACTCACGTCCGGTCCGTAGGCATCGGCGGTGTCGATGAAGTTGACCCCCAGCTCCACGGCTCGCCTCAGCACCCGCTTAGCCTCTTCGGTATCCTTCGGCTCGCCCCAGATCCCCTCGCCGGTCAGGCGCATCGCCCCGAACCCAAGCCGGTTGACCTCTAAATCTCCGCCGAGAGCGAATGTCCCGCTCGCCGCCGCATCTACCACTGCATTTGCACCTGTAGTCGCCATCCCAATTGGATGCGGTGGTCAACGGTCGGTCGCAACCGAGCTACCCCTCAGCTCCCGCTCCGCAGCAGTTTCTTCACACCGCCACGGCTGCCGGAAGCTCCTCGGACGCCTCTCGCTTCACTGCGATCCAGGCGGGAACCGGGGGCGATGCCGTACGGAGATCGAGCTCATACAGCGCCGCTTCGCCGCCCCGCTCCTCTACGACAGCAAATCCGTGATCCGGATAAAAGCTCGCGCACACCGTATTCTTCTTGGTCGGAATGAACTCCCCCACCAACCTCGTAGCCCCGTGCCGCACCGCACCTTCTGCAATCTGGGCCAGAAGAGCCGTCTCTATGCCCCTCCCAATCACCCGGCAAGAGAGCAGAAACGAATCGATCCGGCACGTGTCCCCCTCATTGCGAGCCAGCGCCAGCCCTACCACCCCAGCATCGCCGAAACGATCCCGCACCCGCACAACCACGGCCTGCCCACCCTGCGCCGAAGCAAACTCCTCCACCTCCGCCGCGGAATGCCGGCGAGTCGTCACGTTGAACTGGTTCGTCTTTGCGAGCAGCTGGACCGCACGCGACATCGGAGCCTGCGTCGCGCTCGCAAACGTGCAAACGATCCCCAGCGAAGCGAGAAACTCTTCCCGTCCACCCGCCGCCGATTCCAGCTCAGCCCGCTGCGCCTGCGCCTTATATTCATTCAGCCGATTCCGGTCGTCTTCCGTCACTCGCAGAGCATCGAAGAACGTCTGCTCCGCCAGCATCTCCAGTAGCCGCCAGGGCTCATCCACAGGAGCCTCGATCACCGCCACCTCCGGCAACCTCTGCCGCACCGCCTCGCATTCGACCGGGTTGTCGTCCACCAGCACAAACGAGTCGAGACCGAGCGACAGCTCCCGTGCCAATTCGCGCAGCGACTGCACCTTCTCGTTCCAATTGATCTTCAGCGCGGCAAAGTCATTCAGCGTGAGAGCCAGATCCGCGGACCGTGCCTTGAACACCTCGCGGACCCCCTCCTCGTCGTTCTTCGAGACCGCCGCCAGCAGGATCCCTCGTGATGAGATCTGCTTCAGAAACTGCTGGTACCCGAAGTAGGAGGTGCCGGGATACGTGCTTCCTGTCACAATCCCGTCAACCCCCTCCTCACCCAGAACACCGCCCCAGAGCGTATTGTCGAGGTCTGTGCACAACACCTTCCGCGGCGCCTTGTAGAGCACGTTGATTGATCGCACCAGGCCTCGCGCGTACACCTCAAAGTTCGCCGCCGAGACTTCTAGCCGCGAGCACAGAAACAATCGCGTATCCCGCCACCTCCCCCGCCCATAACGCGCGGCCAAAGCGTCGACATCGAAGAAAACACAATCGGAGATCTCACCGCACATCCGGGCCAGCTCGGCATTCAATCGTCTCACCGCGTTCGGAAGGCTGTGCGGCAGATTCGCGTCGCCCACATCCCCCAGCGAAGACGTGTCTGGAACCACGAATCCCTGCAGCGCAATCCGCGCCCGGCTAAATCCCCGGACACCCCGAATCAGCTGCCGCACCCGCCCTACACATCCGGCAATCTCCTCTTCGACCCTCGCCCCGACCCCGTCCCCGCACATCTCTGGCAAAGCGCCCGCCACGTCCTCCAGATCGAACAGCACCAGCAGCAGCTCAGGGTCGAACCCCGCCAGAGTGCCCTTCGGATCGATCATCTCCTGCATGTACGATCCGTATCCCCCCACCTCAAGCTCCAGCAGATATCCCGAGAGCAGCGCCTCCATGATGATATTCGGCAGCATCGGCTCAATCGTCACCGATCGAACGACATACGTCCTCAGAGCCCGGATCCCCTCCAACTTCCGAAGCGCCTCATCCATGCCCTTCAAATTGCCCGCACAGAAGTTGACGTCGGTCGGGTTCGCGCTTCGACTCAGAAGTTCATGGCAGGCGGAGATCGCGCCCCTCGCATCCGTCCTTCCGACCGCCTCTTTCACGTCGCGCCGGAGCGCCTGTCGCTCCTCCTGCTCAAGCATGGTGCCGCCCTCCCACCTCATTGTATGGCGAGCACACCCAAACAGAGCCGCAAGTCACAAGGCAACTCACACCTAACCCAACCGCGTCGACCGGGCTCCCACCCGCTGGTCCGCCCTCACCCGCAACGTCTCCCCTTCTTCGAGCACCCTCACCTTCCGTTCGATCCCCAGCCGCCGCGCCTCCGCCATCAACCGCACCGGAGGTTCGTCCATCGGTTCGCGCCCCAACCGAAACGTTCCGAAGTGCATCGGCACCATCACCTCGGCTCCGGTCTCCACAAAGCCGCGCAGCGCCTCCTCCGGATTCGTATGCACAGCCCGATAGTTATCCGGAAAGTAAGCTCCGATTGGCAGCAGCGCCACCTGCGGCGCCAGTCGCCGCCCCACCTCCCTGAACCCGTCAAAGTACGCCGTATCTCCCGAGTGGTACACGCTCGTTCCGCCGCCTTCCACCACGTATCCGCCGTACCCGCGATGCGTATCGTTGAACATCCGCGCGCCCCAGTGCTTTGCCGGAGTCATCGTCACCGTCAGCCCTTCCACCGAACAGTGCTCCCACCACTCCAGCGCATGCACCGCGGCGAAGCCCAGCTTGTCCACTAGGTCCTCGACCCCCTTCGGCACCACCACCTCGGGAGCTTTCCCGGTCAGCTTCAGCGTCCGGCGAATCGTCCTCCGTAGGCTCATTACGTTCAGGTGATCCATATGCGCATGCGTCAGCAGCACCACATCGACCGGCGGGAGTTCGCGCCAGTCCACACCCGCCCGCCTCTGCCGTCTCAGCACAATAAGCCGCTTCGTAAACACCGGATCCACCAGCAGCGTGCGACCTGCAATCTGGAGAAAGAACGAGGAATGTCCTATAAAGGTAACGCCCAGTTCCCCCTCGCCTACCGCCTCCGGAGCCCTCGCGATCCCCATCATCGGCTGCTCGTGGCTCTCCCGCACCAGACGCCACATCTGACTAAGCTTCGCCGTCACCGCTCGTCTGTTTGACCTTGCGACTCGTCCCATATCTCCAACAGATGATTCTAGTTTAGCTTCGATCCATCACGGGCAGGCATCCGGACCCAGGCTCACTTCACACACACCTCCCGCATCTCAACACAGGCACACACTGTACGTCGTCCAACTTGGGAGCCGCGAAAGAGGAAATTGCCCTATGGAAGCTGTGAACGAACCCGTCCCAGACCCTATTCCAGACCGCAAGGACCACACCGTCGCCCACCTCGATCCGCTCCGCCAGCGCATCTGGGACCAGGTCTCGCACTCCCCTTTGCGCTCTCTCTGGCACTTCCAGGGCGTCCCTCCCAAAATCGTCATGAAGCGCACCTTCAACGCCTTCATGGACGACAACCTCCTGTCTCGCGCCGCCGAACTCGGCTACTACTTCCTCTTCGCCCTCGTCCCCACCCTCGTCAGCGCCAGCGCCATCCTGGGCCTTGTCGTCCGCAACACCACGCAGATCTACGTCAAGCTCCTCGACTACCTCGCCCTCGTAATCCCGCCCTCCGCCTTCAACATGGTCCTCGAAATCTTCAACAAGACCGCCGCCGCATCCAGCGGTGGCAAGTTCGTCCTGGGCCTGGCCGCCGCTCTCTGGTCCGCTTCAGTCGGCTTCTCCGCCATTCAGGACACCCTCAACACCGTCTTCAAGGTCAAAGAGACCCGGCCCTACTGGAAGGCCCGCGGATCCGCCATCCTCGTCACCCTCCTCCTTTCGCTCCTCATCACCTTCACCCTTGCCTGTCTGCTCGCCGGAGACTTCCTCGCCCGCCTCCTCAAGCTGCACCTCTACGGTGGCCACTACGCCCAGGTCGTTGGCTCCGACGCCGTGCGCGTCGTCTCCTGGATCATTGCCGCCGGTCTGCTCGTGCTCCTCTTCGCCCTGATCTACTACTTCGCCCCGGACGTCAAAAATAAGCGCTGGCATTGGCTCACCCCAGGCGCCTTCATCGGGATCCTGGGCTGGCTCATCGCCTCCATCGCCCTCCGCATCTACCTCCACTTTTTCGATAACTACTCCGTCACCTACGGTTCGCTCGGCGCCGTCATCATCCTTCTCACCTGGTTCTACATCACCGGTCTCATGATCCTGACCGGCGCCGAGATCAACTCCGAGATCGCGGCCTCAGTCGCCGAGAAGAAGCTCAAGGAAACCGGCAAGATCCCACCCCAGGCCACCACCGACTCCGAGCACCCCATCGACTGTGCCGTAAATCCAGAGGCCTGCACCGACGGCAAGGCAGTCCAGCCCAAACCCCTATCCGCCTGATCTCGCCGTCAGCGGAGGCCCGGACGGACCAGATGCGCCTCTGGGCTGTCGAGCACATATCCCACCGCTGCCCGGAACAGCTGGCCTCCGGCTCGGATCGCACAATCTCCGCCATCGCAACCTCGGTCGCCCTCCAAAAAGTCGCGACCTCGTCCCCTGCCGCTCGACGTCGATCCTCGCAAACTCACGTGAGTTCAGAGCGACAGGTGGCGCGACTCCCTCTGCCGATCCGATAAAATGAAAAGAAGGCATGGGCTTTCACCGGAACTCTCGACCGGCAGGCATCTTCGCCATCTCTCATGGAATGACTAATTTAGCTCTAACTCCTTTGTTCTGACTATTTTGCGCGATAGATGGAAGCTATCTCGCGCGGAATGAGGATTTTGGCCAGAACTGGGGAGGGGGGTACCCCAGGCAGATCAGCCCTCGCCCACAGACTGGAGGTGCGCGAGGTCAGGTTTTGGAGTCAGCAGGCTCACGAGAACCAGGGACAGCACAGAAGCAGCCAACGCCGGAAAGATCGCGTCGCGATCTCGGATCGCCGCCGGCAGCGATACCCGCAGGGAGTCCCACGCAACTGTAACGATCGTCCCCACCGCAATGGAACCAACTGCCGCGATCGCCGTCGTCCTCTTCCAGAAAAAGGCGGCCAGGATCACCGGCGTCAAAGCCGCGGAGTAGATTGTGTACGCATAGAGGGACTTCTTCAGCACCGACTCCGTATTCAGCGACTGATAAAGCGCCCACAGACCTAGAAAGACCACCATCAGGCGGCTGACGATCAGAATGCGCTTGTTCGAGGCGTCGGGCGAGATGTAGCGGATAAACACGTCGTTGACCAGGTTGGTGGCAGGTGAGAACAGGAAGTTATTCGCGGTCGAGATCACCTTGGCGAAGATGGCTCCGAACAGGATCACGCCGAACCACCGGGGCAAGGCGTGCATGGCGGTGAAGGCCAGAATCTCGCGTGGATGATCATGGACCTCCCCCGTGGGGAACACCGCCGATCCAGCAACCGCTAGGCAGACGATAACGGTCTCCAGAATCACAATCCCGATAAACCAGCCCACGACCGCACGGGTTGCATCCTTCTCCGACTTTGCGGAGAAGAACTTCTGGTACATCGACTGGTTGCCGAGCATCAGCAGGCAGGTGGGCAGGAAGAGTTCAGCCGCCTGCGCTCCGGAAAGATCGCCCAACATCTGGAAGTGAGTCGCCGGCAGAACTGCCCGGATGTTGGCCCACCCTCCTCCAACATGGCTCAGCATCGGAACCGCCGCGATCAGCGAGATGGTCGCCAGTAAACCGATGGCAAGATCCATGTAAGCGACCGAGGACATACCAGCAATCGCCGTGAATAGGATCACAAAGGCCGCGATGATGTACTTCCCGAGATCAGCCGAGATGACCGTCGGGAAAACTAGGTGCAGGATGTCCCCTCCGCCGATGAACTGGTAGCTGGTGATCGCGGTATAAGCGAACAGGATCGCGATGACGCCAAGCACGCGAGCCGTCTGGTTGTAGCGGGCTTCCAGGAGGTCGGGAATCGTGAACTGGGCGAACTTGCGGGCGCGTGGTGCGATGAAGTAGATCAGAACCAGACCCGCCCACCCACCCGCTGACTGCCACAACGCCGCGAACCCATGCTTGTACGCGTTCTCCGCCCCACCCAGCAGCGATCCCGATCCGATCCATGACGAGAGCAGGGTGAAGATCAGCACAATAGCCGGAAGTGACCGGCCGGCAACCAGGTAGTCGGCCTTGGTCTTGACCTTGTTCAGGCGGGCGAGCGATACGAGGAGGAGCGTTAGGACGATGACAGCGAGAACGATCGCGTAAAGATTCATGGGAGGCGTGCGGGAATTGTAGCCTGCCCCTCCCCTCCCCGCCCCCCGGTCGCTCGAGTCCGGCCAGACCCTCTCTTCGATCTCTTGAGCAACACGGTCGCAGAACTTGGAAAAATAGATCACATTCGCTAATCTCCCACAAGCGAACATCGCAATTTCACAATCACCTGTTCCGCGCGCATGCATCCAAAGCGCATGGAACACATAGTCCTCAAGGAGAGCACCATGCCCGCAACCGTAGCTAGCACCGACATCGACCAAATTCTCCGCGAAGTGGGCCCGGACTCCACCGCGACCTTCGACAACTCGCCTTCCAACCCTACCGAACATGCCAGCAGTGAGAACCTTCGCCTTGCCCCCAAAAAGGACGACGAGGACGAGGATGAAGACCTCGAAGATGAGGATGATCTCGAAGACGAGGATGATGATGATGAGGAACTCGAAGACGACGATGAGGAAGAAGACGACGTCGACGATGACGATGACGAAGAGGAGGACGATGAAGACGAAGAAGAGGCATAGGCCGGCGCCGGTGTTCCTCACCCTGCGCAGCCTCTTCCCTGCATAAGAGGTCGTTTCAGTCCCGCAGTGTCTCTGAATCTGGAAGTCGGAGAAGTGTCACGAGACGGCGCTTCTCCGCTATCTAGCCTACCTCCTTTCGGCATGCGCCCGGCGGGAGGATGCTCTCAGAACTTCGGAAGCCGGGGGGCGCTGCGGAGCCCGAGTACGTTGAAGTCCTTGAGACGGCTCTTGAGAACGTAGATGAGTTTGTTGTTGCCATTGGGGTCGGTGGGGGTCATAAAAAAGCCGAGGCCAAGGACGTGATCGTGGGTGTTTGAGATGATGCCCTCCACGGCCTCGCCATCGTGGAAGCGAACCCGCACCCACAGACCCTGCATCACGGGTGCGTGTTCGTGGAAATGAAGAGCCCGGTGGCGGAGATCGCCATCGAAGGTCATGACGAAGAAGATTGCCTTGGCATCGGCGGTGGGAATGGTCTGGATCTCGCCGGAGTCGGCGAGAGTTAGGCGGATGGAGTCGAGGGGATGCTGGGGGTCATTGCGAATGAGTTGTTCGATTGAGCCAATCTCGCTGGCCAGAGCAAAGCCTCGGACGGCATGATCTTCAAACCGGATAACAACTTTATAGGTGCTTGGCGACGAGAGGTCAGGGGATGGGGAGGGTTTCTCGGCCGATGGACTTACGCGTGACCCTGAGGGGAAAGATCGTACTGTTTGATCTTGTACAGCAGTGCCTTGTAGCTGATCTTGAGGTCGTTTGCTGCCGCCTTCCGATTCCATCCCACACCCTCCAAAACCTGTTGAATCGCAACTGCTTCGGCCTCGCCTTTAAGGCTGCGGACCATCTGTTTCAGGCCACCGTCACGGGACGACTCGCTCCCTTGCGTGAAGCTACGATCGACGACCTCGTGAATGGCGAGTTCATCAAGGATAGCTTTCTCGTCATCTAGGACGAGGTATCGGTTGATAACATTTTCGAGCTCGCGGATATTGCCTGGCCACTGGTACTCGGTGAGTGCTTCTGTGAGGGTCGCTGAGAAGTGGAGGGGCTCCCGTCCGTAACGCTTTGCGGCTTTGCGCATGAAGTACTCGGCTAGGATGGGGACCTCTTCCTTGCGCTGGCGGAGAGCGGGAATAGACAGAGTGAAACCGTTGAGGCGGTAGTAGAGATCCTCGCGAAAGGTCTTATTCGCCATCGCCTCCTTCATATTGATGTTAGTGGCAGCGATGACGCGCACATCGACCTTCATCGACGAGCGGCTGCCCAGACGCATAAAGGTGCCATCCTGAAGGACCTGGAGGAGCTTGGCCTGGAGGATAGCGGGCATTTCGCCGATTTCATCGAGAAAGATGGTGCCCCCGGAACAGATTTCGAACTTCCCGGGTTTGGTCCGGACTGCGCCGGTAAAGGCTCCCTGCTCGTATCCGAAGAGCTCGCTTTCGAGGAGATCGGCGGGCACCGCGGCGCAATTTACCTTGAGAAATGTGTGCTGCGAGCGTGAGGACATCTTATGGGTGTAGAGGGCGAGGATCTCCTTGCCGGTGCCGCTCTCCCCGAGGATGAGGACGGGGATATCGGCGCGGGCAACGAGCGATGCCTGCTGCTCGAGCTCCCGCATGCGCTTGGAGGAGCGGACGAAGGAGTGGTTTTCGGTAAGGGGGACCTCTTTCGGTGCGTCGGGTGTGGGCTTGTTCTGTGCCAGGGCGAGATGTTCCTCGATGGCTGCTTCGACGTCGGAGCCGATAAAGGGCTTCAAGATGATGCCGCGAACGCCGAGACGAATCACGGTCTCGATATCCTTCAACTCTGCGGTGAAGGAGAGGACGATGATGGGAACGCGTGGCTTGGTGGAGCGAATGTGAGAGAGCAGCGGCGCGGCATCGCGGTGCGGATGGAGCGCGACGAGAAGCAGATCTGGCTGCTCGCTCTGATCGAGGCGGTCGATAAGGTGCTGCTCTTCGGAGAAGAGATTAAGCGAGTACTGGTGAGAGAGCGTGGACCGCAGGTAGTCGAGGACTGCCAGATCCGGTTCGAGTATGCTGACGTTCGGCTTCGATTTCGCAGATTTCAAGGCAGCGACCGGGTAAGCTAGCGATGCTGACATCAAAACACCTCTTCGTTTCCGGCCCTGAATTCGCTGCCCAGGATATTTCCGAAACGGTTTGTGGCCGATCCCGAAATCTTCTTGGGTCAGCAGCGGGAGCAGGGCGTTCCGAGAGGCCCAAGTGGCCTCTGTGTTCCTGGACTCTCGCAAAGTCTAACTGGTTGCACGTCGATTTGACACGAAATTTGTTAAGAATCTTGCTAACAGAGTAGGGAAACATTTACCACTTTCGAGGGAGGAGAAGGAAGTTTGGTACGGGTTTGATTCATAGGTAGGTTCCCACTTCTTCTCTCTGATGCGTGTGAGTGACTTCTGTTCAACTTTTGTTTAGATGGGTAACCTATAGGCATCTTGGTGTTTGTTGTCTGCGATGCCCCGAACGTGTGATTCTATCGAAGCTCAGGAAGAACCACAGCTTGTGGTTCGCTGAGAATAATTGGTCGGTTGGTGATCGACGTGCAATGTGAAGGATGTTGCAGTGTCTCCCCCATTGCTAGACTGATTGACTTCTGGAATCCGACAGGAAAACACCTTGGTTCATAATTCTGATCCCGCTGGCCTACTGAATCGTCCACCCCTGGACATCATGTTCGGGAAAACGCCAGCCATGCTGGCAGTCCGCAATCGCCTCGAGCGCGTAGCCGAGACCGACGTTCCTGTTCTGCTGCAGGGCGAGAGCGGGACCGGGAAAGAGATATGCGTCCGGCTCCTCCACGCGTTTTCGCTTCGCGCTCGCGGTCAGCTGGTGAAGGTGAGCTGCCCCGCGATTCCTCACTCGCTGCTTGAGACGGAGCTTTTCGGATACGAGAAGGGGGCCTTCACAGGGGCGCTGACGACGAAGCTGGGTCGTGTGGAGCAGGCCCACCAGGGAACACTCTTTCTGGATGAGGTTGGCAGCCTTGATCTGGGCGTGCAATCGAAGCTGCTGCAGGTCCTGCAGGACGGGACGTTCACGCGAGTTGGCGGCCATGAATCCAGATCGATCAACACGCGGCTGGTGTCCGTCTCGAACACGGATCTGCGAAATCAAGTGGAAGAAGGAACGTTTCGCCTGGACTTTCTGTTTCGCATTAATGCGATGACGGTGAACGTGCCTCCGCTGCGTCAGCGTTTGGCGGATCTTCCTATCCTGATCGACTATTTCATTGATCACTATGCCCGTCTATTCCATCACTCCCCGGAGCTGCTATCCAAGAGTGCGATCCGGCTGATGCAGAACTACCACTGGCCGGGAAACATCAGGCAGCTGGAGAACCTGATTCGGAGCTACGTCCTGATTGGAAGCGAAGAGGCCTTGGTGGCCGAGCTCCTGCCCGAGGAGCAACGAAGCGGTATCTTGACCCCGATTGATCTTAGCGAGCCGGTATCGTTGAAGCGCATTACCAAGAAAGCGACGCAGGATCTAGAGCGCCAGATCATCCTCAGGGTGCTGCAGGCGAACAGCTGGAACCGGCAGAAGACGGCGAAGTGGCTGCAGATCAGCTATCGGTCTCTGCTGTACAAGCTGAGCGAAGTTGGTATGCCTGAGGTGCCGTCCCGGCCGCTGCGCATCCCGCAGATTGTTAAGAAGGAGTCTGATTCGGGGTTGAGACCTTCTCTCGCGCGTACACGAGTTTTATAGAGGAAGGGGCGCGGCCGAGCAGGTCTCGACCGCGCTTTCGTCTTTATTGACAGATGGGAGCGATAGCAGATGTCTTCTGGCTGCCCGCCACAAGACTGATACTCGCAGCCGTCTGCGATGCGGTGTCGGTCGCGCCGAGGTTCGCAACGGAGCGTGGAACGGCATAGCCCAGGCTGGGCAGGTAGGTGAAGCGGGTGGGCATCTCGCAGACTGCATGGGGTAGGCCTGCACCTCGCGGGGTTGGGGTTGTCAGGATCCAGGAGACCTTGTCGACCGGAAGGGAAGTGTAGGTTTCGACGTTGCTGCCATCGAAGCCGCTGATGTGGAGCGCGAGGTTATCGGCATTCTGGTAGGCTGCGGAGTTGGTGACTGCATTCCAGCCGTCCCCGATGCCGCCCTTCAGAGTGTTTGCTCCCCAGCCTGCGGAGAGCAGGTTGCTGCCGCCCAGACCGATGAAAGCGTCGGAGTTGTTCCATTGGAAGACAGGCTTGGTGGTGCTGTCCATCCAGACCAGATTGTTGAAGGCCTGCACCGTTTGGAACTAATCACGGTCGCGCAGCCCCAGATCGGGTTCAATGTAATACCCGGCTCAACGCGCCGGATCTTTGCCACGGTCACCAATGGCAGCACCAATCAGTTGACCTGGGCAGTCAAGTCCGGATCGGCTCAGATCTCCGCCAACACGGGATCCTGGACCGACGTCACCGCCGGTGCGGCGGGCAGCGCATGTCTGCTTTCGAAGAGCGGCAATCCCGTCACCTCCGCAACGCAGTTCACTATCGAATGAATCCGGCGCTGGCCAGGAGGTGCCCTATTCCGGCAGAACCGGCGGTGAGAGTTCCTCCAGAGCTTACCGTGGCCGAGGAGGCCAGATCGCTCGAGAAGGTCGCGCCGGCCGAGATGCACGAGGTGGTAGTGGCGTCTGAATAGGTGGCGGTGCAGGTGGGTGTGGCGGAGCTTCCCACAACCAGAGTGATGGGGTTAGGGGACGAGAAACTGAGCGACTGCAGAACCGGCTTGGTGGGTTGGGGTGCGGTGATACTGAAGGCATCGCTGCCCTTGGTCGATCCGATCGCAGCGACAAGGTGCCCTGTTCCGGGAGCAACCGCGGTCAGGGTTCCGGCTGGGCTTGCCGTTGCGAAGGATGCTGCGTCGCTCGAGAAGACGGCTGCCGCTGAGGTGCAGGAGGTCGTACTCGAGTCCGAGTAGGTTGCGGTGCAGATCGGAGTGACCGACGCGCCGACCAGCAGGGCGATCGAGTTCGGTGCTGAGAAGGTGATCGAACTTAGCGTTGGCTTCACGGTTTGGACAGCCGTAATCGTGAACACGTCACTTGCGGTGACAGAGCCGACGGCTGCGATGAGGTGACCTGTTCCTGCGGCAACGGCCGTCAAAGTCGCGGCAGAGTTTGCCCTTGCCAGTGAAGGCGCATCGCTCGAGAAGGCGGCTCCGGCCGAGGCGCATGAGGTCGTGCTTGAGTCAGAGTAAGTAGCGGTGCAGGTCGGGGTTGCGGAGGCGCCTACGGACAAAGCGATTGGATTGGGAGCGGAGAAGGCGAGCGACCGCAGCGTTGGATTGACGGGTCCAGTGGGGACGCTGCCGTACTCCATGGCTCCTATCGAGGGCGGATTCAAGCGGGCGGAGTTGTTGAAGTCGTAGGCCCCTCCAGCGACGATCGATCCTTGGGCGCGCGCCGGGCTCGAGGCAGTTATGGCGGCGTTGAAGTTATCCCAGTTCGCCTCCTTGAACGCAGTGGGGCTGGTGTCGTGTTCAACCAGGTCGGAAAGTGGCTCGTTGACGAACAGCGGGTCACCAGCGACTTCGGTGGCCAGGAGGGCATGGTTGCGAACGCCGTACCAGGTGTTGTGATCCATGTTGACCGTAGGGAAGTTGAGCGACCACGGATAGGAACAGTTGCCAGTGTCATCGGTGAAGCAGAAGTCGCCGATCCCGTTGGAGTTGCCGTTGTAGCTTTCTCTGGGATTCTGGAGACCGTAGACGATGTTGTTTTGAAATTCAGAGTTGCGCCTTTGCAGCCATCGTGCTCCCAGCACGCAGCGACCGCCATCGTACCCATGTAAGTGATGATGGTGTTGTTCAGGACTGAGATGGTGCCCCAACGTGGGTGTTGAACGAAATCGCGGACCCAGCTCGATTGAAGTCGCCAAGATAGGCGTTGAATGCCGGGTCAGTCCCGGCGATGGGCTGGGAGAGCCGGTATCCGTTGCCGATCATGACGTTGTTCTGGAAGACAGCCGGATTCATTCGGACCGCTCTTAAAGGTCTGTCCTGAGTTGCCGTAGGCGTAGGAGTTGGTGACCGAGTACGGGCAGGAGCCGTGATCGGAGTAACCGGCACCGGACGGACCGGCGTCAGCGTGGCCGATGTCAAGGCCGTCCTGGACGTTGTAGAGGAACTTCGAGTGGTCGACATGCACGCCGAAGCAGGTGCCGGGGGGAGTTCCGACACCGTCGCCATAGGCGCCGTTTGACTGGCCAAAGCAGGCCTGGATGCCGAGCGCGTGGGTAAAGGGATATTCCTGGTTGCAGCCGCTCCACTCGATGGTGGAGTAGTTGAAATTCCATTGGCCGTTGACCGACGCTGTCCCATTGCCGTTGCCTGCGGAGCCCGTTCCGTCATCAAAGTCCCATCCGGCCATCCCGTTGGTGGAGATGTCGACTCTCGTTGCCGTGACCACACCTCCGATCGGACCCTTGACGCCCCGATCGGTGTGTCCGTGAACCCACATGTCGGTGAGGGTGAGGTCGTGGGTGCCGGTGTTGGTCAGGATACCGTCGGAGTCGTAGTCGCTGACGGGGTAGCCTGTCTGGCAGGGGTTCGGGTTTGGCGATCCGTGGACGATGCAATTGCCGTGGGTGGTGGCCTCGACGCAGGCAACGTCGACGAACTGTGCGTTATTGGCATTGATGGTGGACCACACGCCATACCCACCAAAGATCTGTGTCTCACTGGAGTGCGCGGAGCAAGAAGCATAGTGCTCCCCCAGGATCCGGGTGTGCTGCGCGAGAGTTCCTGCCGGGATGTCGGGGTTGGTGCAGTCGTTGTTGGAGCGGCCGGAGCACCAGGGATCATTGGACGTGTTGCCCTGATGACCCACTCGCCATGGACCATCGCGAAGGAGGACAGTATCTCCGCCAGCGATCACCCAGGCGTGGTTGTTGTAGGTCTGATCGTCGTAGAGGTAGCGGTAGTCGTTGAAGGCACAGGGCTGGTTCACGCCATTGCTCGTCTGGCCGAGAACGTTCGTGGAGCCGGCCGCTGGGAAGGGGGCATCATGCTGGCCGTCGCACTGCGCGCTGACGCCATAGGAGACCCGGGTAGGCGTATATCGGGTGCCTCCATCGGCGCGGATGTACCACGTCGTACCTGGAACGGTGAAGTTCGAGGAGGAGGATTCCCCGGTGAAAGCTGGGGAAGGGCTGGAGGTATTCGCACGAAGAACGGACGTCTTAGCGAAGAAACTGAATGAAAGCAGAAGGAGTAGGAAGCCAAGCAAACGTTGAGTCAATGTGCTCTCCAGAAAATCAGAGCGCTATCAACCGTTGAGGTTGAGCGCGTCAGGTTCGTGTAGGGGATAAGCTGTGCCACGCATTCAGCTTCCCACCCCCAACAAACGCCGGCGATAGCACAGTCCCAGAATGGATTACGACTCAAGTTGCAAAGCTTTCTTCGATTCGAAACAGGAAGGAAAGGTGTTGTAGAACATTGGAGCAAGTCCGACGCGAAGATTGGTCACGAGGCGATTGAAGTTCCTGTCCGCTGCAGGGCTCCTTAACGGGGAACTCCCCGAGGATTCACCTTACGGCGAGGTCTTGGGGAGTTCGTGATTGGGTCAACGATTCGGATGGGAGGATCGGGTTAGACTATCTGACACCTCTCGAAGGACTAAAGGTGCGATCACCGCTGTAAATTGCGCTTAGGTTGGCCGGAGCATCCACCAGTGAAGGCACCACCAAGGTTGCTACCCCTGAACTGTTCAGGGTCGCCGTCCCAATGACCGAACTTCCGGACAGGAACGAGACGGTTCCCGAGGGGACGCCTCCGAACTTCGCGGTAACCGTAGATGTGAGCACCAGCGTCTTTCCTTGAGCACTGTGCCCGATGGACGACATAACAGTGGTGGTCGTGGAAATCGATGTCGGCGCCGGGGTAGGAGCAGGTGTTGGACCAGTGACTGGCGTCGGGGTTGGAGTTGGTAACGGCCCAGTGACTGGTGTCGGCGTGGGGGTAGGAGTTGGCGTGGGGGCAGGAGTTGGCGTGGGTGTTGGCGCTGGAGCGGGGCTCGCTCCTGTGTATTCCAGCGCACCAATGGACGGAGGTTGCTGGCGCTGAGTTCCGGCGCGGTCCACTAGGAGCTTGTTGAAATAGATACCGATCCACAGGCTCTGAGCACGTGGAGGTCGTCTTACGGGTATGCGTGGAGACGAGCGGTTTCAGGATGGGATGTTCAGCTATGTGTCGTTGGAGC
>JAABVA010001165.1_pt1 | contig 28902 bp, 19 predicted proteins | sample 5560331 | NCBI WGS metagenome assembly JAABVA01 (sample SAMN12812661, study PRJNA571458) | rock metagenome | isolation source: Antarctica rocks | place: Antarctica: Victoria Land, Mt New Zealand sud | collected 2016-01-07 | reverse complement strand
CACAAGAGCAACGTTGCCCTGCAAGAACGAACTGAACACCTGTGTCAACACAAGAGCTAGAATGAAGCCCGCGATGACGTTGACACCGAGCCAGGAGAAGCGGTTAATGGCTGTGCGCCACGAAAACTTCTCTTCGTCCTCGGACTCCTGCACATCGGCACCAGCAATGTCTGAAATGTCCTCGGCCTGCTCTTCGTGCAACACGTCGATCACGTCGTCAACGGTAATCAGACCCAGCAGATGGTTCTCCTCATCGACAACGGGAATGCCGAGCAGGTCGTATTTCGAGATGCGACGCGCAACCTCCTCCTGGTCAGTATCGGCCTGCACCTTGATAACATCGGTATCCATCAGTTCGTGCATGTGCTTCCCTGGCTCCGCCGTTACCAGTTGACGCAACGAGACCACGCCTAGCAAGTGGCGTTCGGCATCCACAATGTAGAGGTAGTACACCATCTCAAGGTGTTCCGAATTGGCCCGCATATAGGTCAAGGCGTCCTCGACCGTCGCATCCTGCGAGAGCGCGAGTACCTCGGTGGTCATGATGCCGCCAGCAGTTTCCGCGCCATAGCGTAGCAGATCGCGAATAGGTTTGGACTCATGCGCTGGCATGAGGTTCAGAAGCCGCTCGGCATCATCGTGTGACATGTCGGCGAGAATATCGGCGGCATCATCCGGTGCCATGCGTTCGAGCATATCAGAGGCGCGTTCAGGGTCCAACTCACCCAATAACTCGGACTGCAAGGGATATTCGATCTCGTTCAGAGTGTCCGCAGCCGTCTCGGTATCCAGGCTTTCCAGAAAGGCACCTGCGTCCTCTACGTTTAGCTGTTCCAGGATATCGGCGATATCGGCAGGATGCAGTTCAGCAAGTTTGTTGTGGCTAACGTTCAGTTGCACCTGCGGCACCACACCACTACCCGCAATAGCGGTACTTGCTCGGGCACCAGCAGGGACAGCCGCTAACTCGCCCGTTTGCCCACTGCCACCAGCGCGTACCATCTGGATTGGCTCAACATAATTCCAGGTGATGGTACGTTCCGCAAGTTGTACACGCATAACACGGCTCAATGCATCAACAGGAGCCTCCATGCCGAGGCGACGTAACAGGCCACTAAAGCCGATATCGGCACCGACGAGCCGTGCCGTTTTCTTAATCTGCGCTAACTTGAGATCATTCACCTTGACGACGCGAAACCCTTGCGTATCCACAATCTGCTTATCTAACAGGTCACGCCGTAGCAACAGCTCATCTGTATGTGGTGTATAGGGGACAATCTGGTTTTGTGCAACGGTCAGATGGACGCGGGTATCCTCTATCGTCTGCACCTGGGACCAGGGGATAATCGTATCGTGCGTACCTGTACCTAGAACAGGATGGACAATCAGCGCCGTTACAACTGGAAATGTCTCTTTTAACTCGACGCATACGTCACGCACTACGCCCACACGTCGGTCTTCGTTATCATAAACGCTCTGTCGAAGCAATGCACTCAAAAAGATCATACTCTCACCGCCTTCTCCTGGGAATTTGATTATGCCAATTGACACACGAAAACGTATGATAAGTCGTTACCTCGCTACGACCCATATGCGAAGCACTGCTCACACACGGCTATCTTGTAGGGGGCGAATTATCGCGTCCTTGTCTGAAATGAATAGCTTTATCGTTAGGACACAATGAAACATCGGTCCTTAGCGACAAGTTGAGAGAAAACACTGGCAGGGTGGGAGTTCTTACTCGACATCTTTCACATCAGGGGGAGAGATGTATACTCATCGAGTAAGGCGGTGCGATCAGACCGAGGGGCTAATCAGACAGGAGAGCCTGGTTCGATGAGGAGTAGAACAGTCCCGCAGTAGGCACTTGTTCGTGTCCACGCGCATAAGCTGAGACACACAGCACCTACTATGACTAGGGCCAGCGTCCATGTCCTTTACCTCCTTAGCCCAGCACTTGTAGCCGTTGTTACTGAATGTATCTGCAATGATACACACGCGAGGAGAGAAACCAGATTGGTTCACTTTCCTGCTTCACACGCCATCACAAGGTGGGTATAACAAAAAAACTTTCTGTTGCAAGTATAGCACGTAGAGTGACTATTCGGCAAATGTGGTAGGACCCTCAAGGCGTTTTGAAAGTATGTACCAGGGCGTCCCCTTGCGGGCGCCCTAGTTCCCATTCATGCCCTAACCGCACCTATGAGGGATGCCCTTATCCAGCTTGACTTCTCGCGAAAACTCAGGTACTCTCTCATTAGAGCTATTAGAAGTACGCTCGTAGCTTTTTGTTGTGCAACAGGATTATAGATGCGTAGTATGATCGTTACAGAACTCTCGCGGAAATATAGTTTCCGTATGTATTGTGTGGGCCTCGTAACTCGATACTTCTGGCCCACAGCCGTATTATGCCCTTTTTCAGGTTTAGAAGCGTTAAAATTGTAAGAACCTATACACAAAGACTACTGAAAAGCGAGGCCGTGGGCGATAGGTAAACATCGCTCACGGCCTTCGTGCTTCTTTTAGCAAACAAACAGAAAACCGTGAGGCGAGCATGCTGGCCGCTCACGGTTTTTTGACTTTTTAGCTGCTCGCCTTTCACGTGAAGGGAAAACACAACAGCAATGAAAGTATTTCGCGCATTTTCCAACCGTTCCTTTGCTCTACTATGGAGCGGTCAAATCGTCTCCCGTTTGGGTGATAGCCTGTATACAATCGCACTGGCATGGTGGGTTCTACAGAAAACTGGCTCGGCGGCGGCGATGGGAGTCGTCCTGATCTGCTCCACGATTCCCATGCTTCTGTTGCTCCTTTTTGGAGGGGTGATAGTGGATCGTCTGCCGCGTGTGCGCCTGATGCTAGCCTCTGACCTTCTACGTGGGGCATTGGTCGGCCTGATTGCCTTCCTTTCCTTTCAGCAATGGCTTGTGCTCTGGCAAATCTTTGTGTTAAGTGCCCTCTTCGGTACCGTCGAGGCATTTTTCTATCCAGCATATACGGCACTCGTCCCTGATCTCGTACCGACTGACCTACTACCAAGTGCCAATTCGCTCAGAAGTATCAGCCTTGATGCAGGACAGTTCATTGGTCCAGCTATTGGCGCGACAATTATCGCGCTAGGTGGCACCTCGCTCGCGTTCGCCTTGGATGGAGTGTCCTTTGTCATTTCGGCACTCTGTCTGATAGCACTCCCGAAGGTGCCAACATTGCGTAGCCCTGCCGAGAAAGAAGCGGGTATACTGCAAGATATGCGCGAGGGAATCAACACCGTGCTACATTCGCCCTGGCTATGGATCACGCTGCTAGTTGCCAGTGTAAGTACAGTTTTCCTGATTGGTCCCTATGAAGCTGCCTTGCCTCTACTGGTGAAACAACGCTTCGGGGCACAGGTGGGTTTCTACGGGTTGCTCACCTCGCTTTCTGCTATTGGCTCTGTAATTGGTGCGTTCTGGCTTGGGCACTTCAAACGGCTACGATGGCGTGGCTGGCTAACTTACGGTACATGGTTGATAGCTAGCCTGATGCTTATGGTCGTGGGCTTGCCTCTATCCATATGGGTAGTAAGCGTAGCAATCTTCATTCAAGGCGCGGTAATCGTGATCATAGGGCTGGCATGGATGAATACGCTGCAAGAGTTTGTACCCTCTGACCTATTGGGGCGAGTCGCCAGCATTGATATCCTAGTTTCTTCTGGTCTACTTCCTATTGGTTATGGGCTAGCTGGTATCGCTGCTGATCGGCTTGGTGCGTCCGTGGTGTTTGTACTTGGTGGAGCGATCTCTACCAGTATCATCGCGCTGGGGCTGCTCCATCCTGCTGTTAGAAGGATGGATTAGGAAGTTTCTACAAATCCCTGAAGCTTCTCTATTGCTCACAGGGCGTGATAAATCAGGCCCGTACATCCTTCAATCCCGTACAGACCTATATACCCTCTCGTATTCATCCAACATCCTTGAAAGCGAGAAGTTGCTTTCGACGTGAATGCGGCATTGTTTGCGCGAGAGCGTATGCAATTTATCGACATATGCGGCAGCAGCGTTACGATTCCCCGGCTCGACGAGGAAGCCAGTTTCGTTGTGACGGATAATCTCTGCAACAGCACCACGTCGGTAGGCGATAACGGGTGTGCCAGTCGCCATTGCTTCGACAGGGGTCAAGCCAAACGGTTCGTCCCACTCGACGGGGAAGAGCAGAGCGATTGCTTGGCTCATCACGCGCCATAGAGCCGAACGTTCCAATTGACCAAGCACGGTGATACGCTCTCCCGCGCGTTGTAACAGGGGCACAATGTGCTCTTGATAGTAAGCGTGGTCGTAGATGCCGCCCGCGAGTAGCAAGTGACGTTGCGCCTGTTCCGCAATCGCAATCGCAGATTCGACGCCTTTTTCGGGCGTGATACGTCCTGCGAAGAGCAGTGGTGCATCAGGTAGTATCTGCTCAGAGAAAGGGATAGCGTCAAGATCGAGACCATTGTAGATAACATGGTCAAAAGGTGTGTAAGGCGCATAGGTCGCAGCGCAGGCGTGCGAGACGGTGAGCAGCGTCAAGGGATGACCTTGTTGATGTAGGATATGTAGGGCATCATTGATTTCTGGCGATATGGCTGGTAGGTGAATGGTGTGTAGAACTGATATGGTGTGAACCAAAGCACTACAGGCAAAGGCGGGCCAATCGAAGGCGTGTGCGTGAACGATGTCGAAATCGTTGGAGCGTTGCTGTAGGTGCAGGAAGAGATCGAGAAAGATGTTTGCCTGTGCAAAAAAGCCCGTGTCAGTGGGTCGTTCCTGGTCTGGCTCCGAGAAGCTCGCGGGGCGCACATTTTCTGGTACAGCTATTTGCTCGATTGTTATCCCTTGTACAAATGAGCCAGCACGCGCGAACAGGGTGACAGTATGTCCACGCTGCTGTAAACCTTGTGCGAGATCGGCGAGCATGGCCTGTGCGCCGCCTGGGTAGGGTTGCGCTATGGGTGTTACCAGTGGGGCGACGAGGGCAATCCGCACGATGTTACGCTTCTCCTCTGTATACGGCAATGTTATTTTCGGTCTCGTGCAACGTCACCTCGTAGAGCAGTCCGTCAGGAAAGCCATTTGCCAATCGCTCCCAGAACTTGATTGCCAGCATCTCAGCCGTTGGAATAACGTCCTCAAGCCACGGCACATCATAGTTGAGATGCTTGTGATCAACCCAATCGACCACCTGCTCGTTAGTGATACGTTTCATCTCAGTCAGATTGAGAACCATGCCTGTACGCGGGTCTACGTTGCCTTTGACTGTGACCTCAAGCACGTAGTTATGTCCATGCCCGTTAGGATTTGCACACTTATCGTAAATGGAATAGTTTTCGGCTTCCGAGAGTTCGTTGCTCCATAGTCGATGCGAGGCACTAAAGGTTGTGCGTCGTGTCAGGTACACCATAGTTCTGCTCGCTTTTTCTGTATTGTGACTATTATGCATTGGTGAATAATTCGATATTGCTACCACTAAACATTCTGCCAGAGTCGTCGGCGAGGAAGAGCAATATTTCGGCCAATTCTTCGGGCGTCATGCCAGCTTTCAGATGTGGAGCCGCCTGTCGCAACATCTCGGTGGCGACCGCACCGGGACTGACCGCGCTGACGCGAATATTGTGTGGCTTGCCCTCGACGGCGAGAATTTCTACCAAACTTGCAATACCTGCTTTTGAGACATTGTACGCGCTCAAGCCGGGGAACTTTTCGACACCCCTTACACCGGAGAGCGACGAAAGCAGCAACATAACACCTTGCTTCTGCTCGGCCATCATGCGAAACGCCGCACGACAACAGAGGAAGGTGCCGCGCAGATTGACTGCGATCACCTCATCCCAAGTCGCTGTGTCCATCTCGGCAAACGGCTTTACTGCAACGATGCCCGCGCAATTCACTAGGATATCGGCACGGCCATACTGCATTCGGACTAGCTCAAACAGCGCCTGCACATCCTCTTCACGCGCCACATCGCCAGCCAGCACAACGGCCTCGCCGCCGTGTGCAGTAATCTCCGCAACCACTGCGTCGAGTTGTGCCGAAGTGCGACTCATGAGGACGACCTTCGCGCCCTCATATGCGAAGAGCAGCGCGGTAGCACGACCAACGCCGCGTCCCGCGCCTGTAATAATAGCGACACGATTTTGTATAGTCATATATACTGCTTTGTTGGGGCTTGCAAAATACCAGACGAAATTTTGCGTACTCTTTGTAAAGCCATCTGCTTCTCCTCGCGTTACGATTTTCATTATAACACTCTTTTTGAAATTTTTCTTTGAGAGAACGCTTCATCCTTTCCACCCCAAACGAGAGGCGAGATATGAGGACAAAACCCTAGAAGAAAATTTTCGAGGGCTAACTGCTTACTTAGTTAGCCCTCGAATTGGAATGGTCTCCAGCAACTCAGCGTGAAGCGCGGAGGGAAATAGCGTTACTGCTTGGGACTTGCGCTCAAACCTTCCAGCGGCCACCCACCGCGGGCGTAGTCCGTTGAGTCGAAGACAGCTAAGTAATCGAAGTCGGTGAAGCTTTCGGTGTTCAGGGCAAAGTAAGTCGGGTTCTTCATGCTACCCGAGCGAGTCGAGAGCGCGGCAATTTCCGAGGCCGAAAGCCCTTGTCCTTTGTGGGTGGGAATGAAAACGGCTGAACGAAGCAAGAGCGGCTACCGTCTCTACACGCAGCACCACCTTGCTGCGCTCACAACCGCCCGCAGTCTGGTTGGTGGCTATGGTTGGCAGCGGATGCCTGCGATCATGCAGGCACTTCATCGGGGCGACCTTTCAGCCGCGCTTGCGATTATCGACTCGCGCCACGCCGAACTTGCCAGCAAACGTCTCCAGGTTGAGCAGACGCTCTCTACTCTGCGTGCGTTGGTCACCAGGTCCACTCCTCTGCAAAGCTCCCGCCATCCTCAACGGTTCCGGGTGGGAGAGGCGGCCAAACAGGTGGGCGTGCATTGAAGCCTTGACCTTCTTTCAGCACTATGTGAGTGAGTTTTGCGGGGAGTTTCTCTGAGAGACTTCCTTTGGGGAAAGCACATGGTGGGCAATTCCACGTGTAGATCAACGATTAACTTCGGGATGGGCCGTATCTTTAGTAAGCATCATGACTTCTTAACTTGAAGATTTGTCTATAGTAATATATACTTGCTTTTGTAATAGTAATCAAAAAATACATCATCTTGTCTCACCCCCTTTTTCTCTGCTATAATATTAGCTGCAATATAACTGATATTACTATAAGGGTTGCTGTATTCTCGCTTCTTGTTTATCCATATGTGCGAAAAATAGTCAGGGTGTGATTGTGAGTATTATTCGACGACAGACGTGTCTTTGCCGGGAGGGTGCATGAACGCTTCCACCGTTTTATCGGGTTCGCTCTCGGATTTTGGCCTGGTAGAGGTGTTGCAGGTGGTGGAGTTAGGCGGCATGACTGGTGCCATTCAATTGAGACAAGATGACGGACATACAGGCATCATCTATTGTAGCGAAGGCAAGGTGGCGAACTGCTCCGAGTTCGATCCTGGCGCGTTGATGTTGGGCGATGTCCTACAACAATTGGGAATGGCAACGTATCCGCAAATCGAGGCCGCTTCTACTCAGCAGCAATCAGATATTGTGGGCAAGCGCATTGGCGAACGGCTCATCGCCATGCGTATCATCAACGAAAAGCAACTCCGTGAGGCATTACGCGCAAAAGCATTGTGGACGGCACGCGAACTAGCAATGTGGCAATTTGGTACCTACGAGTTTATCGCCAGCCCTGATATACAAAAACTGTTGCCCTATAATGATGCACCACTCAACATAGAGGTGGTGAGTGCTACGATGGAGATGGTGCGCTATACCGATGAGTGGGACGCGATGAGAGATTTCTTACCGCAGGGCATGCGAACGCAGCTCCAATTAGCACCCGCTATTACGCATCCTATGAACTTTCATCGTAGTACACTTGAATTGCTGATGCAGATCAATACACAACGCCGTGTACGTCGTATTGCCAGTGCGGTACGACGCCCAGAGTTAGAGGTAGCACGCGAACTCGCACAATTTGTGCAGCAACAACTTGTAAACTATGTCTTTCAAGACCTCCCTGTTCACAGTAGCAACGGACGTAAAGTTCGTCTGCCCGATGCCGCCGAGAAACTCCGCCTGGAGAATTTCCAGTTGCTTGATCTGATAAGCCGCATGGAGCAAGAGTGGGAGAAACAGCGCACACCTACCGAACAATTGCCAACATTGGTGCGCTTCGTGAATTGGACGATGGACGCGCTAATTGATGCCTACCGTGTCAACAAAACAGAGCTTGACCCGGACATGCTCAAGATGCTGCTCACCAACGAAAACTTAATGTACATGGGTACATATGAATTTCGGGTCGAACATAACAATATCGACGTTGACGATTTTACTACCCTGTGTGACACCGTTCTCAATGACCGCATGCAGGATGCCACCGACTTTTACGACGAAGCATCCTCCGTTCTACAACGAATGATGCGTACTCTGTTCGCGGCAATCAATGCACGCGTGGTCAGTCCCCGTGAACGCCTCGAAAATCAAGAGGTGTGGGAGGCCATGTTCGAGCAATTCGCGCTGACGCGCACAGCAATAAAATAATACAAATGCACATGGCGTGGCACGCATGCCACGCCATGTGCATTTGTATTATTTAGTAGATGATGGGTAGGAGACAAACACACTTTTGATTTCGCTGAATTCTTCAACGGCACCAGCACCAAGTTCGCGGTGTCCATTGCCGCTCGCCTTCATGCCACCAAATGGCAGGTGTATCTCTGAGCCAGTCGTAGCCGCGTTGATATAGACAAGGCCCGACTCGATTTCACGAATGGCGCGAAACGTCAGCCGACTACTCTCCGTGAAGATGCCCGTTGACAGGCCATACTCCGTCTCGTTTGCCACCTGTACCGCCTCTTCATAGGAGTTCACAGGAACGATGGAGACAAAGGGGCCAAAGACTTCTTCGCGTGCGATACGCATGTTTGGCGTCACATCGGTAAAGACCGTTGGCTTATAAAACGCGCCATCGCTGTATTCGTTCTCGGTCAAGGCAGCACCTCCTGTAACCAGTCGCGCCCCCTCTTGCTTGCCAACCTCGGTATACTCATGCACCGCCTTCACACGTCCCTTGTTGACCAATGGCCCCATCTCAACGGTTGCATCGAGTCCGTCCCCAACGCGCAGTTTCTCGGCTACCGCAACAAGCCGTTCGGTAAATGCCTTTTGCACCGCTTTCTGCACAATCACACGGCTTGTCGCAGTGCAACGCTGGCCCGTTGTACCAAAGGCCGCACCTGCAATGCCAGCTACTGCAAGATCGAGGTCGGCGTCATCTAGCACGATAACCGCGTTCTTGCCGCCCAATTCGAGTGTGCAACGCCGTAGGTCGCGCCCACATATCTCGGCCACATGTCGCCCCACCTCTGTCGAGCCAGTGAGCGAGATCATATTGATACGTTTGTGACTGGCTAACGCATCGCCTAGCGTGCCCCCTGGCCCTGTGATAACGTTCAACACGCCTGCTGGCAAACCGGCCTCATGCAGAATTTCCGCAAGTTTAATAGAGAGCAAGGGCGTATCGCTGGCAGGTTTCAGGATAACTGCGTTGCCTGCTAAAAGCGCAGGGAAGGATTTCCATGCAGGAATAGCAATGGGAAAGTTCCAGGGCGTAATGATGCCGACAATGCCGAGCGGATGGCGCACAGTCATGCAGAACTTGTTGGGGAATGCTGATGGCAAGGTTTCGCCCTCGGCACGACGCCCCTCGCCTGCAATAAATTTCGCAACGTCGATGGCAATCTGCACATCGCCGCGCGTCTCCTTGAGAACCTTGCCCATCTCGCGTGTCATCAGGACCGCAAGTTCTTCCTTGCGTTGCTCTAAGATGAGCGCGGTGCGTAGCAGAACTTCGCCGCGTTCGGGTGCTGGGGTTGCAGCCCAGTCTTGTTGCGCTTTGCTCGCGGCTGCAATAGCATCTTCAAGATCGTCAGGCGTCGATCTTTGGAAGTGCCCGATGACCTCGCTGGTGTGTGCGGGATTGGTGCTGGCAAAGGTCGCGCTTGCCCTGGCATCGCGCCATTGTCCGTCGATAAAATTCTGAAATACCTGTTGGGTCGGGGTATCTGAAGACATGCAAATGCTCCTCATTGAGTGTGTGGATCGTCGTTGACCTGTTCGTGGTTGTGGCACCTGTCAGACGAAAAGAAAAAAACTCGACATACACAGTATATCACGCATGAGGGGGCTGAAGATATTCTGCACAATTTCCTCAGACTATATGTGGTCTGAGGAAATTGTGCAGAATATCTTCGGATGTTTTTTAGTATGTATCCTGGCTCATGCCTTTACTGTGCTGTTCAAGGGTAGCAGCAAAGACACGCATACTTTGCTCTATCGCTTGAAGTTCTTTGGAAGCATTAGGATGTTGGCGGATTTTCGCGCAGTAGTTCGCCGTTTCCAGAAAACGTTCGTAGAGGAAGTGCCATGCAGCATAGCGATGAGGAAGCATGTAACCCGTGCGGTAGATTTCAAAACTTGCCCCAGCCATTTTGCCAGGTGCATTTTGACCAATGGGTAATGTTGTGAGCAATTCGCCAAGCGGCTTGAGCAGTTGGAACATGCCATTAACAGCAATATCGCTCAATGCCTTGAGTTCTTCCTCGGTCTCACCACGATAGATAAACATGCGAATTAATGTCTGTAACACCAATTCATAGGAGACGTTGAACAGGTTGGCGATATCGGCGGTCAGTTCTTCGGTGATCACCACTACATCATCGGTGTCGCTCGGTTGGTTCAGGTAGGCAGCAATAACAGGCCGGGTAGGTTCAAAGTCCGGCTGCTGCTGTTTCATCGCATGATATTCTTGCCAGACGCTCAGGAACTTGCCATAGTGCGCGTCTTGCCAATCGCCGCGTGCGCCTTCTCCTTGCTCTACAATAGTCTCGATAGCCTTGATTGCCGAGGCGAGATCGGTAACGGGAATAAGTTCAGGCCAGCCAAAATATTGCTGTGTCATTTGCGCCTGTGGTGGTCCAATGAACACACGATCCTCGCCATACTTTTCGACCATATGACGAATGCCCTGCTCAATTCCCCGGTACAGATGCCCGACGGTGGCGAAATTCTGCGCTTCAGGGGCAATATCATCAAGGCGCATCGGTGGATTTGGCACGCTCACCGCCTCGAAGCCCTCTGCATCCTCACGGTTCATGCCTTCTGGTCGTTCCAAGTAAAGAAAATGTTGTAACGCACGCTCGCCAAAGGGTAGCAACGCTACCTGCACTCCTGGCGGGAAATACTTCGCCTCCTGTGGAAAATTTGGGCGATTGAAATAAGGAATAGTGCCAAGCGCAACCAGCAGATTATTGACCAGCGCAAGATGTAGCATCTCTTGCGACGCCACGTTCAAAATACTATCTTCCCAACGCTTGATGCTATCAAGTTGGTCTTGCGTGATGCCTTCATCTGTACTACGTTTCAGGCTGAACGTCGCAAATAAATATTCGCACATCAGCATATGTTCGAGTTGCGAAGCCTCGGAGAGCAAAAAGAATAATTCTTCACGATTTTCGACGACGATAGGATTCTCTTGCATCTTAGTCATCTCCTCTATAAGAATAAAAAGGCGATGTGATAGAATACGACAATATGCCATCGTATTCTATCACATCGCCTTTTATCTTCTATCTTAGACAGACTCAACCTGGGGGCCACCAGTTGTTTGTGTCGGTGGCACTTCAGGAGTTGGCTGCTGTTGCGTGGAGGTTGCAGGAGCAGGCTCCGCATAGTCATTCTCTTGCGCTGGACGCTTGAAGATATAGTATGCCGAGTTCGAGGTCAGCGGCTGGATACTTACCAGTTCCCACCCTTCGCGGCCCATGCCATTCATGTAACGACGTGCGAATGTGCTGCGTCGCTCGTTTCCAATCAAGGTCTCAAGTCCCTCGCTGGAGATTCGCCCACGGTAGTCAATATAGACAACTTTATAAGCCCACTGAGCCATGATAGTTGCTCCTTCCCTGTATCTCTAATGTATTGTCGCACGCCTGTAGGGACCGATTTATCGCGTCCAAAGATGGGTAGGGTAGGGGGCAAACGTCGCCATCAGAATCGTTGCCCACACGTTGCCCCTCCCCAACCCCACCCAGGATGCGATAAATCGGTCCCTACAGTGTTGTTGGTTGAGTCCCACCGGAGAGAACCTTCAATGCCATATCCGATGGCATCTCTTGCGAAAATGGCCCATTTTTGTTGTGTTTTGTAATCGCGCCTCGCTCGCAGGAAAACGTTCCACAGTTGGGTCATTCGTGCAAACAACCGACTGCACACTGGGTTCCACAGTCAATGTGTCGTCAATCGCAGATTCTCTACCAGCAGGTTCCTCTGCACATGAGTAGTATAGCCGCGATTGCTACGCAGTGCGCCGCCAGTTCCACCAGTTTATGAGGCAGTGTGAACTGTCTGGAAGAAACCTGTCTATTTCTACAGGTATGGGTTCGTATGGCCCCTATATGGTAGCGTTAGCAGTCGGAGCTGCTGTTGGCGTTGGAGTTATTATCACATTCACGGTTGGCGTTGGCGTTGGGCTGGACGCAACAGGGGCAATGGTGAGCATGATATTTATGGTAACGGCTGGTCCTGCTGAAGGCGTGATAATAACGGTTGCGTAATAGGGGGCACCAGCAGTAAGCCCCGCTGTATGGACGCTAAAGGTAATTGTCGAGGACACATTGGATGCATCACTACCGCTCGTTGTGTCAAGCGTCAACCACGTAGCTGAGGGCGGACCCGCTGTCCATGTGAGGGTTGCCCCACCAGCATTTGTAATGGCTAGCGACTGCACGGCAGGGTCGGTGCCAGCAGTCGTTGTAAAGGTTAAGCTTGACGTGCTTAATTGCATCGCTGGTTGGGCAACTTTGATCGTGATGCTAATAGTGGTTGGGCTACCAGCTACGACAGCACCAGTCGTAGCATCGGTGGCGGTCAACGTTACAGTTGCGCTAAAACTGCCACCGACAACACCTGCAGCATTTGTCACTACAATAGTTGTTGCATCATTGCCACCCGCCGCAAGCGAACCAGAGGTAGATGCAAGTCCAACAAATGTAGGTGCATTCGCTAGCGTGGCTGACCAGTTTAACGCTGTCCCCCCTGTATTCGAGATGTTAATTGGTTGCGAGGTCACGCCGTTTGTACCATGCACGATTGCAGCACCAACACTTGCTGAGAGTGTGGGTGGGGCTGCTACCGCTACTACAATACTAACGGTTTGCGAACTCCCTACAGTTGCGACACCACCATTGCTCGCTGTCAAGGTGATCGAGCCATGATATGGAACAGCCGTTAGCGCAGCACCATTCACATTTACAGTAAATGTTGCCGTCCCACCAGAAGGAATCGTCGCTGCGGTCGGGGTTACACTTAGCCAACCCGTACCATTTGCAAGTGTTATAGTGGGCGTGATGGTAATATTCCCGACACAGGTACCGCTTGCAGCTATTGAAAATGTCTGTGGCGCGGGATTTTGCCCCGCCTCTGTACTGAAATTTTCGGTGTTTGTCGATGGTGTTTGGAGCGTGCATGCAGGTTGTACTTTGAGCGTAACGGGTACGTTCACAGGTGCGCCGATGGCTTGATTGGTCACGCTATCACTTGCCGTAACCGTCACGGAAGAGTTATAGATAGTCGGAGCAAGACCAGCCTGGGAGATGCTCACACTGCTACTTGCTGTTGCTGTTGGTGCGAACGTTCCAGTTGTAGGCGTTGTAGTCAACCATCCCCCCGGTGTGGCGGGTGCAACACTCCAAGCAATAGTATGCGAACAAGCACCACTTGCCGCTATAGTCAACGTTTGTGGAGCAGGGACAGCCTGCCCCACTACTGCACTGAAAGAAAGCGCGGGACCAGCCGAGACCACACAAGCACTTTGCACTACAAAGTTCACCTGGATCAACTTTGGACTGCCAGCGACTACATGTCCAGCACTGTCGGTTCCAGAAATTGTGAGTGTGCCACTATAGTTATAAGGAGGGAGCGAGTTCAGTTGTGCAGAAACCGTTAACGACACTGATTGATGCGCGACAAGACTGCCACTCGCTGGAGTGATATTCAGCCAGTTGCCTCCGCTAGTAGAGACAAAGCTTGCTTGCCAGTTCAAGGTGCCCCCTGCCGTATTTGTGACGACAATGTTTTGCGGAGTGGGATTTGCCTGACCGACAACGCCACTGTATGTAAGCAGGTTCGTGGAAGTGTTCATGATGGGTGCATTCGGCTGCCCCAACGTGAATGTTACCGGAATGGTTTCCGTGCCCGATGCCGTTGTAAAAACAATCGAGCCGTTATAGGTGCCAGGATTCAAGCCAGCATCGTTGATACTCACCAATGGATGCGTTGGTGTTGTACCGCTTGTAGCTCCAAGCACCAGCCATTGTGAGCTACTTGTTGCGCTCCACGACAAAGTTTTTGTGCAACCTTGCGCGACGCCAATGCTCATATTCTGACTGGCTGGCACCGCCTGTCCGTAAGCACCCGCAAACGTCAGCAATGATGGCGCAACTTGTAGTACACACTGTGGGTTAATCGTGATTGTCACGACAATGCTCTGTGGACTGTCTTTTACCTGTCCCTGCCCACTAAAGGTGATGAGGCCGCTATAGGTTCCGGGCAGCAAGGTACTGGTGTTAATACCAACACTAACAGATTGTGTTACGCCCGGCGGCGTAGAGGTGATGAGTCCACCACTAGCCGGGGCATTCTGGATAGTGCCGGACAGTGGCGAGACAGAGAGCCACGAAGCATTTGTCGCTGCACTCCATTGTAATGGGTGTACACCCGGATTGCTTATCTTAACTGTCTGCGTTGCTGGTGCGCTCCCACCATCCGTTGCGGTAAAGGAGAGTACAGGCGGAGTCACCTCAAGGACTGCCTCGTGTCCTGGGTCAAGTGGCACAACGCTCATCTTGACATCTATCTTGCTATTACCTGCACTAGAGGTGAAGCTCACATGAGCGGTGTAGGAGCCTAGTTGCAACGTTGAACGGTCTACGGCAACCGCGACCTGCGCTTTTGCAATATCGGCGATTACCCCTTGCTTTGGTGTTATTTGTAGCCAGGGCTGATCTGTACTGCCTTGCCAGCTAATTTGTCCGCCTCCCATATTGCTCAGGTTCAGTTGTTTGATAGAATTGGTCGCGAAGTCTCCTGAACCCATGTCAAGAGAGGTCACAGAAATAACGAGGTGTGCTGGCCGTAGCGAAGTGTTACGCCCTGTGACAAAAAGTGAGAAACGTGCGATTTTGTGAAGTGTGGCATCCTCGGCGTTCACCGTATGTATACCGCCCTGCCACTCAGGGGAAATCGTTATGGTATCGGTGAAGTTTCCCTTTGCATCCACCTGAATACGCGTGAGATACCCTGTATCAACGATAGGAATCATAGCGTCACGGCTCAAACCTGCAATGCCATGTGGACTGAAATTGCTGCCATGCAACGTCAGTGTTGCACCTGGCGCAACACTACTTGATGATGCCTGGAGCGTTGGCTCATGTGGACTGGCAGAGGCATTGAAAAGCCCACGTCCAATCGTGATGAAAACACCGAATACCCCGACAAGCAACAGGAAGCATACCCCGAGTAGGCGCATCCAGAACAGGGATGGAAGCGAAGCAGCCCGGTCTAACAATGGCTTCTTTGCTGGTAAAGGTTTCAACACAATAGGATACACCTGCGAGGGGCGGGGCGCAAAAAGCACGTCCTCCTGCTCGCTAGGTGCATCTAACTCTTTATGCCATGTCAGGAGATGTGAGGGCTTCTCTTCAAGCTCTTGTGTCAAAATATCAGCAAAAGAATATTCCTGATCTTCTAAAGGGGATGATGCCTGCGATGAATGAACTGTCTCTAAAACTGGTGCTATGTTGGTATTTGATCGTTGTCCTATTCTAACAGTCATATGTTCTGGCACTGTTATTGACTCCCCACAACTGGTGCAGTAGTGAGCAGAATCAGGCATTGCTTTTTCGCAATGTGGGCAAAGAATACTATTCATTGGTAATGGCTCTCCTTACCCCTCGCCAATGCAAGTACGATTTTAGAGACTGCTTGAATATGAACTGTTAAATGTCCTATAAGAGTATACTATATTCGACTCCACAAATATAAGTGTACGGGACAAATGGCTCGCTGTCAATCGCATAAAATCTATCATCTTGTTTCATTTTACCGTTGACAAAAATTTCACGTTCGGCGGCGTGATATTGACATAGATTTGACAAGCACCCCCTCGGACTTATATTCTTGTATTACCCTAACGGAAAAAACGAGCAAAGAGACCATTGAGGAGCAGCACTTTGTCTACGATACCGCGTAGTACGCCTTCATCACCACTACCACGTCATATGTTTTCCTGGTTTCTTCTCATTCTAGCAAATGCGCTATGGGCGACAAGTTATGTTGCAGGCAAGTTTATCCTACACGATCTCTCCGTCACTATGCTCAACACGCTCCGTATGGGCCTGGCCTCGCTCTTGCTCATCCCTCTCTTAGTAGTTAAACGCAAACAACTACACTTAACATGGCATGAAGTGCCACAACTGCTCTTGCTGGCATTGGCTGGCTTCGTGATTAACAAATTTCTCGAATATGGCGGTCTGGCTCTAACCACCGCTACCGATGTTGCCCTGCTGATAAGCAGCGAGACATTGTTTACGGTTGCTCTCTCCTGGCTCTTATTACACGAACGTTTTCATCTGCTACGCACCGGCGCGATGTTGCTTGGGTTGGTTGGTGTCTATTTGATAGTTGAACGCAGTTTCATACCAAACCTTCCCTCTGGTGGGAGTGTGTGGCGCATCGTTGGTGATCTTCTGGTTGTACTCGGCCTTATTTTCGAGGCTTTCTACACGGTCCGAGGAAAATCGTTGCTCGTTAAGCACTCGCCACTGCTCGTCATATCCGCCTCAATTGTTGGAAGTATGCTTTTCTGGCTACCGCTTGCGGGTAGGGAGATTGTTTTCTCTGGTTGGCCGCTATTGAACACAAGCGACTGGTTAGCACTGGGCTGGATGGCGCTCGTTGTCACAGTATTTGGCTATCTCGCCTGGTTTCAGGGCTTGACAAAGGTTGATGGTTCGGCGGCGGCCCCAACGCTCTTTGTACAACCTCTACTCGGAACTGCACTCGCGGTTCTCTTGCTACACGAACAATTGACCCCACTTACCGTCGTGGGAGGCGTTCTGATTGTGACAAGTGTCTTCTTAATTGCACCGCCATTAGCCATAGAGAGAAAGAGAGAGAGGGACATTCATGATCGAGCCGCGTAGCTCTTTCGTTGATACTGATTCTATACATTTGCACTATCTTGAATGGGATCCACAGGGGAGTTGCGATGAAGAGTATACAGAGACGACTCAGAGTAAAGATGAGGTACCGATTGTGCTACTACATGGTCTTGGCGCGACGGCTGATACATGGCGTTTAGTGGCACAAGATCTGTATCACGAACATGTTGTTATAGCCTTCGATCTGCGTGGACATGGTGAAAGCGAAAAGCCTACGAGTGGCTACGACCTCACAACGATTGCCGAGGATGTAATACAGGGCATGGCTGCTCTCGGCCTCGGTCAGGTCGCGCTTGTCGGGCACGGCTGGGGAGCGCGTGTTGCGCTCGTTATGACAGCGCAACATCCGGCGTTGATCAGTCATCTCATCCTTGTTGACTGTCCCCATGTCGAGCCGCGGCACTGGCCCGGCATGACGCGAGAGCGTTTTATTCAAGAAACGGATATTGGGCATATCTACACATCACGCTCAACCTTTATCGAGGCGATGCGACAAGAAATGCTCCCGTTCTGGTCGCCAGAGGTAGAAGCATCGTTACTGAAAACCGTGCAGGAACGTCCCGATGGGCGACTTGAGGAGCTTCTTCACCCTGATAATCAACGTCAGATCCGCGAGTCGCTATGGGATGATCGCGCCCTGTCGTATTATAGTAAATTGGCATGTCCCGTCTTGCTCATTCCAGCGTCGGGCGAACCACAGGCGGGACAAGAGTTTCCAGAGCAGCTCGAACATACCGATGAGTTTGCAACAGCAAAAGGTTACATGGCGGCTCAGGTTGCAGGAGTTATTCAACGCTGCTCCGTACTGTGGATGCCTGATACCGTCCATGATATACAGTTACAACATCCGCGTCTACTTGCCCAGGCTATCATGCAGTTTATGACATAGCGAAAGGATTTCTCGTATGGCAACAATCCTCTATATGAACGGCAACATCTATACAATGGATGCCGCACAACCACATGCTCAGGCACTGGCTATTGACGATAGCAGTGGGCGCATCTTGGCAGTTGGTACCAATGACGAAGTGAGGCGTGTTGGGGGGCAGCACACACACATCGTAGACTTGAAAGGCAAAACCGTCCTACCGGGTTTTATCGACGCACACATTCACCTGCTGCATACAGCACATAGCCAGAACCAGATCGACGCACGCACTGCTACGAGCGAAGATGAGGTGGCCGAACTTGTGCGTCAGCGAGCCAGTCAGACACCCGGTGGACAGTGGATACAGGGCGGACAATGGGATAGAAACCTCTGGTCCAATCCACGCTTCCCCACGAAAGCATCACTTGATGCCGTTGCACCACAGCATCCTGTGGCACTTTCGAGTAAGGACGGTCACCTGTTATGGGTCAATTCGCTGGCTCTACACCATGCAGGCATCACCGCTGAGACGCCGCAGCCTGAGACGGGTCATATCTTGCGCGATGGGTCTGGCGAGGCGACAGGTGTGCTACAAGAAGAGGGCGCGACCAATCTTGTGTTTCGCGTGATTGGGAAATCTGACCCGCTTATGGACCGAATCTTGATAGAGCGCACGCTGGCGCAGGTGCAGAGGAGCGGCATCACCACTATTCACGATATTGAGGGGGATACCTCGCTCAATATCTTTCAAAAGCTACGCGATGAGGGCAAACTGGGCGTGCGTGTGTATATGATTCTGCCGCGTCAGATGTTACCACAGCTACGCACACAAGGTATTAGCAACGATGATAACGACCTGCTACGCGTTGGTGGCATCAAGATATTCGCCGATGGCACACTCGGCTCGCAGACTGCTGCCATGCTTGAGAGCTTTGAGGGTAGCCCCGGTAACTACGGCATTCTCACCATTCCCGAACAAGAGATGATGGACACCGTAAACGATGCTACCGAGATGGGTCTGACCATCGCTATTCATGCGATTGGAGACCGAGCAGCAAAGGTCGCACTCGATGCTATCGAACGCGCCCAGATGCTGATGGCCGAACAGGGCACGCCTGAAGATGTGCGTTCGGGTCTACGCTATCGTCTGGAACATGTGCAGTTAATCACACCCGCCGACCTGGAACGTATGCAGCGTCTAGGTGTGATCGCCTCGATACAACCCTTCCACGCCGTTGCGGACCGCGACATTGCCGAACGCTACTGGGGAAAGCGTTCGCGGCGTGCCTATGCCTATCGCACCATGCAAGAGCTAGGCATTCCGCTCGCAATGGGGTCGGACGCCCCCGTTGAACGCTTCGACCCATTAGCTATTCTCTATGCCGCGACAGTCCGTCGAAATCCGAGCATACCACGTCCACCCTGGCTACCCGATCAGGCACTACAGATTACAGATGCTCTATGGGGCTATACGATGGGCGCGGCCTACGCAGGAGCGGAGGAGCAACACAAAGGCTCGCTCACCACAGGGAAACTGGGTGATGCCGTTGTGTTACGCGAAGATATTCTACATGTGCCACAGGAGAAGATGGCTGATAATGGCGTGCTGGCTACAATTGTAGGTGGGAACGTGGTATACGGTAGCCTGTAAAGCTCACATGACAGCAAGAAAGGACGGGCGACCACAAGGGTCGCACCCCTACTATACACGAAGTGGTGTCAATGCCATGTCGTATAGTAGGGAAGCCCCTTGTGGGCTTCCGTTCGTCCCTTCCAACAGATTGCACTTATTTGAACAAGGATTGACCCTTGTAGTCACTCATTGGGAGAGATCTCCACTTCGTCTTATTTGAACCGGATTGGGGCAAGCCCCCTTGGAAGACCTAGTAGCTAGCCACCTGCGAGTTTGACCTTGTAGCCAAGTTCAGTCAGCTTTGCCTGTAGCTTATCACGATGATCGCCCTGTATCTCGATGACGCCATCCTTCACGGTACCACCGGAGCCACACAATTTTTTAAGCTGTTGAGCAAGCACAGTAAGAGCATCATCACTGGCTACAATGCCCGTAATAACTGTTACGGTCTTGCCGCCACGTTGCTTGCGGTCACGCATAATCCGCACGATGCCATCGCTCTTCTTTTTTGGCTCGCCCGAAGTTTGTCTATCATCTAGTTGCGGGCGTATTCTGCCGCTATCGGTCGAATAAACGGTATTATCTGACATTATATGCGCTCCTCTCTTTTATCGGTGTGGATGACAACGGCTTTATGTATAAATTGTATCATACGGTCTGCTGCTAAAAAGTACAATTTAATGATGGAGAATTGACATAAGTGCTGATTAGCCCTATACTGCATCTATCAAGCTATCTCAATACGTGATACCAATGAATAATTTTTTGCATATTTACCATACCATAAGGAATGTAAACAAACATGCCCGGATTAGAGGGAACATCTTTAGGGCACTATCAGCTTCTAGGGCGGTTAGGGCGTGGCGGAATGTCAGAAGTATATCTTGCCTATGACGAACGCAAGGACCGAAACGTTGCGCTCAAGGTGGTGAGTAGCAGCCAATCTGACTATCTCGAACGCTTCCAACGTGAGGCAGAAGCGATCATAAGTCTGCATCATGACCATATTCTTCCAGCTTACGACTTCGGCGATCAAGAACCCTGGCACTATCTTGTCATGCCCAATATCGAGCATGGTACGTTACGTGACCGCCTAGAAAAGGGCGCACTCTCGCTAGAAGATGCGGGCGAGATGTTGAACCAGATCGCAGGTGCGCTACAAAGTGCTCACGATCACGGCATTATTCATCGCGATATCAAACCCTCTAATATTTTGCTTCGTGATGACCACTATGCCTATCTTGCCGATTTTGGGTTGGCGAAAGCAATGGCAGGCGGAAGCGAGCTTACGCAAACAGGTGCCCTGCTTGGTACGCCGGAGTATATGTCTCCCGACTTAGCGGATGGTCCCGCAACAACAAGTAGTGATATTTATGCACTCGGTGTACTACTCTATCAGATGATTGCAGGTCGAGTGCCCTTCACGGGCGAAACACCTGTTTCTGTCTATATGAAACATGTACGCGAGCAGCCGTTGCCGCCTTCGTTCTTCAACGCCAGTATTCCGCATTCCATAGATCAGGTTGTCTTGCATGCATTGGAAAAAGACCCACGCCACCGCTATCAATCAGCGCAGGACTTAGCGGATGCCTTCGAGCAGGCACGCTTACAGCCCTCGGTGCATGAGACGCAAGAGATGCCACCATATAAAAAGCTGCAAGAAAATGAAAGTGCAGCAGGTATTGGTGATACGCCTATTCCAGCATCACGCCATTCTGGGCGACAGGCGCGGCAAGCGCGGCAAGCACGGCAGAGCCGTAATCCTTCATCACATGGACGTAGACTGGTTCTACCAGGAAATCCAATAGCCGCTCCTACCTCTGTTTTTTCACGGCGCAGACGTATTACCGCCCCAATTTTCGATGATTCGGCGGTTGACGTGCAGCAACGACCTATAGTGCCATCGCCTATAAGTTCCGACCCTATCACGCCGCCTTTACCAGCACGTCGCAGAACGGAAAGTATACATCCGACCCGCACAACACAGAGCAAAAGGAGCAGTCGGCTCACGTTTATCATTGTCACCGTTGGTCTGCTGCTCTTCGTCGTCCTACCATTGAGCGCAGTTTATTATGTGTATAGGACGAATCCTCCAAAAGCGGCTCCTACAGCCATACCAACTCTAGCACCAACACAACCACAGCCGACAGCCACGACTGCACCAACGGGTACACCAAACATCTCCGCAACTGCCGAGACACAAGCGACCACAACCTCGATTATTAGCGGTGCAAAAAGTGGTACTCTCCTACTTGCAGATAGCCTCGCTACGAATACAAATGGACGCTGGGCAGAGGATACGAGTCATTGTATGTTTGTGTATGGCGCATATCACGTCAAAGTCACACAAACGAATTATCTTCAACCGTGTGCGCTTACAACGGCTGTGGTAGCAAGCACAACGACGCAGGTCGATGTCATTTTGCTGAGCGGTCAAGATGCAGGAATGCTGTTACGCGTCAATGGGGATCAGTTCTACGACTTCGGGATTACCAGTCAAAGACAATACTTCTTCCGTCGTCATGATACCAGTGGCAATGTCTATACGTATCTGCTTGGAAGTATCACGAATAACGCTATCGCCCCTGTAGGTCAGAAGAATACACTGCTAGTGATAGCCACAGGTAGTAATTTTAAGCTTTTCATCAATGGCGTGTCTGTTGGAAGTGTGACGGATAACAATTATAGCAACGGGCAAACCGCGCTTGCCTGTGGCACCACTGCTTCTACGAATGTGGGCGAAGCAAGCTTCTCCAACCTCAAAATATATTCTGTTTAATCGTAGGGGTCTAATTCATTACACCCTGCTGGCGATGCACAATGCTAACAGGGTGTAATGAATTAGACCCCTACGATTATGTTCGCACTCCAGCCTGTTGAAAACCTGGAACAGGCGGTGCTGGCTGGCGTTCGCTTTGCGCTTCTTTCGGTGGTGTCAGCGTATTGTTCTTGCGTATCTTTCCTGTTACAAAAAAGAAAAAGACAAGCATCAGGATTGACTCGACCATGTAGACAAGCAGGAATGATGGGAAGGCAAATGCACCACTACCAATCACACCATTGGCAAGATACGGCCCAATGGGAGCTGGCAAAAGTTGCAGACCAAACGAGCCGTTCCAGATGGCGTGTTGCAATACCGCATAGAGCATACAGCCAAAGCCAAGCAAGAAGCGATGCCGACTGGCCTTTGGATGCGTCAGGTAATACCAGCCGAGAGCGACCATAGCCGCTCCAAAGCCGTGCAACAAACCAGCGGTGCTACGTTGGAGCGCGACATTGAGCCAGTCCTGATAGCCCGAACTGATATAACCCGATGTCTCGATCAGGTCAAAGCCGATACCACAACTGAGGCCAAGCACAAACGCCTCGGCAGCACTCTCGATGCGCCCAATCAAGACGACAACTGCGAGCGGCTTGACGGCTTCTTCGACGAGCGGCGCGATTACAGAGACAAGGACGAACAGAAAACCGATAGAACGTGGATCAGTAGGAATAGGCTGGTTGGGGTTATCTAGCGAAAAGCCCGAACTCGTCTTTAACAGACCTGCCGCGACAACCATTAAAATGCTCTCAAAGATGAGGGCTAGCACGATTGAGAGCGTGGCACCACTCACAATCGCGAATGCGAAACGCCGCCAGCGCGTCGGCCAGCGTGCCGCACGCGGAAAATGCAGACGCCGCACCCCAAGTGAGAGAATGGTGAGGGCGGGCAGAATACCAGCTAGCGCAATGAGGAAGACGGTGAATGGTAGGTTGACGGTCGCCAATCCATTCGCACGCAGAATAGCGGCAATTCCAATCAGCACTACATAAGCAGCCAGGAAAATCCACCACCAGGGTAGCTTGAACGCTGCCGATGGCTTCCGCAAGAGCGAGCGAATACTGTGGAAGAGACCAAAGCCACCGCCCAGGCAACCCGCGATAGTCAACGCGAGGAATAACACAACTCCACTGAATAATTGACTCTGCTGCCCGTTGAAGCGGCTTGAAGGGATTACTGATACGGCAAAGAGAATAACTGCACTTGCCAGGCCACCAAGTGCTACTAGCCCGGAACAAATCACTGCGATAATAGCTATTACATGAAGATACGTGTCTTGACGTGGACGTGCAGGCTGCGCCGGATAATGGTAGCCATAATAAGAACCTGGATAGCCATAATAACCGGGGTAGCCCTGCTGCGGCGGCTGATGACCGTTTGGAGCATAGCCGTATTGCGGTTGCTGGTATTGTGGATAGGGGGGTTGTTGATACCCATTGTTGTGCCCGTAGTATTGTTGCGGTTGACCAGGATATGGATAGTTTGGGTAAGTAGGGGGATACTGTGGCGGTCCCTGCTGTGGATATGAAGGATAGCCCTGCCTCTGCTGCCCTTGTTGTTGTGGTACTTGCTGTGAATATGGATATGGTGGCGATTGCGGATATGACACAGGCGTGAGCGGATAGCCAGCAGTGCCAAGCGGCTGTGTGACATGCTCACGATAGCTTGGCTCTTCCTGCTGCATTTGATTGTCATTTGTCGCTGGTTGTGCGGACTGCTGATGTTTATCGGGGTCTGATAATGGCCCCATATATTCGGAACCCACGATTATTTGGCCTTTTCTTTAATGAAGAACATCTGTAGGAATATACGTGCAAATGCACATACGGTTTCTTATCAAACAAATATTGATAATGAAAATCATTTTTCGTAGGGACCAGATGTATCGCGTCCGAGGCGTGATTTATCACACGAGATTAGTTCTTACACGCTCAAAAACAGGGTTGACAAGCATTTCACGCGATAAATCGCACGGCGGACGCGATACATCTGGTCCCTACGAAATAGGTTCATATCATACGGAATAGGTTCATCTCAAAGGTGATGATGTATTATCTCGCGATAACCTGTGTCTCGATGGCACCGCTCCCTAGCAATGTCTCTAGTTTCGTGTGTAGTTCGGATGTATAGTGCATGGTATTGTTCTCTGGTACGAGGCGCGTCTTCCATTCGCCATTGACGACAAATACGTCGTAGTGGTCGCGCCCAGGTCGCTCCGAGATATAGCGATACATGTCCTGCACACGCAGAATATCGTTTGAGATAGAAACTTCGTCGCTACCGCTGAGTTGTAGCGTGAGCCAGACATGATATTCCTTGCGGTCCATCTCTTCCTCTACCGCTTTGAGATGCTCGACTCTGTTACACAGAATGTTTGGCTCGTCGCGTCGTATCTGCACATCACCGTACACAATCACCACCGAATCTTCTACCCACATTTCTGCCGTTTGCTCGTAGACTTTCGGAAAAACGGTTACGTCGATGGAGCCGAACATGTCTTCCAACTTCACCACACACATCGTATCACCCTTTTTCGTGGTGATGCGTCGCGCCTCTGTAATCATACCACCCAGCACAACTTTTTGTTTATCGTGTTCCTCGGTAATCATGCCTGTGTTGTGCTTTACGATGTCTTGCATGACCTCGGTAAGATATGCCAGCGGATGCTTCGAGACGTAGACGCCGATGAGTTCCTTTTCCCAGTTCAACAACTGTTTGCGCGGAATCTCTTTCGCCTTTGCGTTGAGCGCAAACTCAATGCCGTTGACGACCTCTTCGGCATCGCCGAAGAGACTCACCATGCCGTGCGCTTTTGCAGCCCTTTCGGACTTGCCAAAGCTCATTGCGCGATCAACCGCGTCGAGCAACATATGGCGCACACCCTCGCCATCTTCCAAAGAGTCAAACGCACCCGCCTTGATAAGGGTTTCAATCGCGCCTTTGCCAACGTATTTAGGATCAACGCGCGTGCAGAAGTCCGCAAGTGTGCGGAATGGGCCGCTCTCCTCACGCACACGACAAATCTCTTCGATTGGCCCCTCACCAATACCCTTGATCGCCAGCAGACCGAAGCGCACACCACCATACTGCACGGTGAAGCCGCGATCACTCATGTTGACATCGGGTCCAAGCACTTCGACGCCCATTCGCTTACACTCGGCAATGGCGTTGGCAATCTTCTTGGCGTCCGAAGCCTCGGTGGTCATGGTAGCCGCCATGAACTCCGCCGTATAGTTTGCTTTGAGATAGGCCGTGAAAAATGCGACAACGGCGTAACTCGCGGCGTGGGCTTTGTTGAAACCATAGCCACCAAATGGCATCACCAGCGTAAAAAGTTCTTCGGCGTCCTTCTGTTTCATGCCACTAGCCACACAGCCCTTGACAAAATCAACCTTGTAGCCCTCTACCTCGTCCATCTTCTTCTTGCTGAGTGCCTTACGGAACTTGTTGACCTTGCCCCAAGAGAAGCCCGCCATGTTGACGGCGATGAACAACACCTGATCCTGATACACGATGATACCGTATGACTCTTCAAGCCATTCCGCTAAGCGCGGGTCAAGGTAGGTTATTTTCTTGCGCCCATGTTTTGCAGCAATGAAGTCGGGGATACTATCCATCGGACCAGGGCGGTACAGCGCGATCATTGCCATCACGTCTTCGACACGTGTCGGCTTGAGCTGCTTGATGTACTCGCGCATCTTGGGGCCTTCCAGTTGGAAGACACCCGTTGTCTCACCGCTCGCCAGGAGTTCAAACGATTTTTCGCGCTTCCTGTCCTGCTCCGCGTCGCCTATCGGGTCGAGCGGTATCTTCTCAAGGTTGATATCCTCGTCACGCGAGGCTTTGATAAACTTGACCGCGTTATCGAGAATGGTGAGGTTGGATAATCCTAAAAAGTCAAATTTGATGAGGCCCAGTTCCTCAAGGTGCTGCTGCTCGTACTGTGTGATACGTCCCTTGCTTGGGTCTTTGGGATCGCGCAATTGCAGTGGCACGAAGTGTTCGAGCGACTCGTTGGCGACGATCACGCCAGCCGCGTGAACGCCGGTGGTACGCACTGAGCCTTCAAGCTTTAACGCCTGGTCGATAATCTCTTTCGCGGGTGTGCTTTCGTGGTAGAGGGCGTTGAGTTCGCGCACACCATCCAACGAACCTGATAACGTTACCTTTGGACCCGTTGGGATAAGGCGCGTGATACGATCACCGATGTCCTGCTGCCCCATGACACGCGCCACGTCTTTAACGGCGGCCTTTGCCGCCATCGTGTTGAACGTGACCATCTGCGCGACACAATCATCGCCGTACTTCTTTGCCACGTATTCGATGACTTCCTCACGACGGTCATCAGGGAAGTCCATGTCTATATCAGGCATGTCGGCGCGTTCGGTGTTGAAGAACCTCTCGAACGGCAACTGATAGCGTATCGGGTCTACGTTGGTGATGCCGAGCGTATAGGCCAGCACGCTACCAGCAGCCGAACCGCGTGCGGAACAGCGAATGCCGTGTGAACGTGCGTAGTTCACGAAGTCCCACTCGATCAAGAAATAGGGCACAAAGCCTTTTTGCGCGATCATGTTAAATTCGTAGTCAAGCTGGTGCTGAATCGTTTCGTTCATCGCCCCAAAACGCTCTTTGACACCCTCTAAGCACAGCGCATAGAGATAGTCGTCCTGCGTGTTATAGCCAGCGGGAATGGTGTAATTCGGCAATTTCGCCTTGTACGCCAGTGGGTCAACGCTACACTGCTCCGCGATACGCACACTGTTCGCCAGTGCTTCGGGCAGTTCGGGGAAGAGGCGCGACATCTCCTCTGGGCTTTTGAGGAAGTATTCGTGGCTATCGAAGCGCATCCGCTTGGGTGAGTCAAGCTGCTTGCCCGTTTGCACACAGAGCAAGACATCGTGGGAGGCATGGTCATGCGGCTCGACATAGTGCAGGTCGTTCGTCGCCACCATTGGGATATGCAGGTCTTTGTGCATCTGGTAGAGCAACTGATTCAATTTTGCCTGTGGCGAGGGCTGTCCATCGTCGAAGATGCCGTGATGCTCCTGAATTTCGATGTAGAAGTTTTCTGGCCCAAAGACATCTTGATACCATTTAGCGGTCTGGTATGCCTTTTCCGTTTCCTCTTTGAGCAACATCTTGGGAATTTCACCGGAGAGGCAAGAGGTGGTGACGATGATACCCTCGGCATACTTTTCCAGCACTTTCTTGTCCATACGTGGGCGTAGATGCCAACCCTCGGTATGAGCAATAGTCGTCAGGCGCATCAAGTTGTTATAGCCAATATTATTTTTGGCGACCATGAGCAGGTGGTGATAGTCGTCGCTGAAGCGTTTGGAGTGGTCCTTCATATCCTCGGTCAGATACGCCTCGATGCCGATAATGGGATTGATGCCGCCCGCCTTACACGCCTTGTAAAACTCGATAGCACCATACATCGCGCCGTGATCGGTAATCGCGAGGTGGTTCATCCCCTGCGCCTTCGTTTGTTGCACCAACTTCTTGACACGGCTAAAGCCATCCAACAAAGAATATTCGCTGTGAACATGGAGATGCGCGAAATCTGTCGCCATAAATATGCTGCCTCCGTCATTAAATACGTTTTGGTATTATATAAATAATAAGAAACTTTGTTCTATTTGTCAAGTCGGTCCCAGGGCATCCCCTTGCAGATGCTCTGTCCTCCACACTGATTAACACGAATATGGGTCTCTGTTTAATGATTCTGTAGGAGCAACGTAGCGAGAGGCAAGTTTTGGGGACTTTTGGATGTGAGTTATCTTTGGATGAAATAGTTACCGTCCGCACAGCAAATTGAGACAACTTTCTCTTGTTGGCTGTCTGTTCGGTGCGGCAACGCGCTATGAAGCTGATTACTACAACTTGTGTGATAAAGCGTCCACGCAGTGGGTAGGCACGGCGTTAGCTTTCTTTCTTGTCGGTACTTACCAGTCCACCAATGCTCATTTGACAAACTCTTATCGCGCACTTGAGCGTCAGATTGCTCGCCGAATGAGCATAGGTGGGCTATTGCTATATGCGTAGTAACAGCCTACTACAGACGTTTTGCGTTGTTCGGGCTATGTGTTGGTCCTTCGAGTAGCTCGATACGATAGACCTCTGAACGTGGACTACTATCAAGTATTGTTACCGATCCAAGACGTATCTTCTCATCAAATACGTTTGTTAATGCACGTTCGGCAGTGCTTGTGA
>JAABVA010001164.1_pt1 | contig 28902 bp, 25 predicted proteins | sample 5560331 | NCBI WGS metagenome assembly JAABVA01 (sample SAMN12812661, study PRJNA571458) | rock metagenome | isolation source: Antarctica rocks | place: Antarctica: Victoria Land, Mt New Zealand sud | collected 2016-01-07 | reverse complement strand
CGTTCTAGTGCAGCCTGCTCAGATGACTCTGTATTTAGAACAAGAAACTGTTGTTGCGAAGATGGCGCACTCGCGGTCTCTTCTTGTATCGTTGTAATACTGGATACGGTAACGGGTGAGAGCGCGTTATGGGAGGCAACATGACGTAGTGTGTTGAGCAAGGTGTCGCGCTCTACAGGCTTCACCAGATACTCGTCGGCACCCAGCACATGGGCGGCGGAGCGGTCTTCTAGTACGGTGAGCATGATAACGGGAATGGTCGAGGTTGCAGGGTTGGCGCGTAGTTGATGCAGAATTTGCCAGCCGTTGACCTCCGGCATCATGACATCGAGCGTCACCGCTATTGGTTGCAACTGCTGCACAACTTCTATCGCCTTTGAAGAGTCATTGACCCCAATCACACGATAGGGCGAATTTTCCAATGCGTTATTGATGAGGCTAATGACATCAGGGTTATCGTCAATTGCCAGCACCAGATGCTGGTCTTGTCCATTCTCTTCGGCAAGTGTTTCTAGCACATTGACAATGGGTGATTTGCCTTGCAGTGCTAATGCACCACTGTTGAGACGAGTGTCCTGCTGCTCAGGGCGTAAGGCACGGGCGCGGACGGGTAGGTAGATAGTAAAGATACTGCCCTTGTCAGGTACGCTTTCTAACTCTAGTTTGCCACCAAGCAATGCGGTGAGTTGACGAACGATGGAAAGTCCGAGACCTGTACCGCCATACTTACGCGTGTTACTGCCATCGACTTGATAGAACTCCTCAAAGATGCGCTCTTGCATTTCTTGTGAGATGCCAATACCTGTGTCTTGCACGGAGATAGCAATTTGGTCAATATTGTCCTCAAAGCCACTTTCCGTGCGTTCAGCAGTGGCGTTCGTTGTGGCAAGAGAAGATAAACGCCGTGCGCTGACCGTTACAGAACCTTTCTCAGTAAATTTCAGTGCATTGGAAATCAAGTTCAGCAATATCTGGCGTAGCTTGATGGGGTCGGTTTCGATTGAGCCAATGCCCTCTTCGACATGCCACTGCAAAGCGACTTTCTGCTCTACCGCGATTGAATGTGTTTCTTCGACAACATTTGAAAGCATGCTATGTAAATCGACCTGGCTATTATTGACATCCATGCGTCCAGCTTCGATTTTCGCGAGATCGAGTACATCATTGATGAGAGAGAGCAGATGCTGCCCATTCTTTAAGATGCGCTCAATATTGCTCTTCTGTCGTGAATTGAAATTTTTGCTATCAGTGTTGCGGAGCAAGATTTGACTGAAGCCGAGAATAGAGGTCAAAGGGGTACGTAACTCATGGGACATGGTAGAGAGGAACTGACTTCTGGCTTTATTGGCATCCTTAAGGGCGGCATTCAGCACGGTCAGGTCATCACGTTGACGCCGTAGTGCTATATTGGCGGCTTCTTGTTCACGGCTGCGCCTCTCTAACTCTTCTGCCTGCTCTTGAATGTGTCGGTAGGCTTGTGTATTACTCAGGGCTGCTGTCAGATTGCTAGCAACGACATTCAAGACGTTACGAGCTTTCTCATTCATGGGGTAAACAGAACCCACAACGAGGACACCAAGCAGGTTTTTGCCATCAGCAAGTGGAAGATGGTAAAGTCCAGCGGGTAGAACTGTTCCCAGAGCTGTTTTCACACGAAATGGCTCTTTCTCTCCCGTGTTACGATAGGAAAGATACAATGTTTTGCGGCTCTGGGCAACCTGTCCAACAAGCCCTTCGCCGAAGTGAAAATCACTCTGTATATTCTGTGTATCTAACCCCTGTGAAGCAAACGCGTTCAGTTGGCGCGTAGGATGATCGTAAAGGTAAAGAACACCGAGTTGTAAGTTGAGCAGAGATAGCACATTGCCGATAAACTCTTTTGTAAGAGACTCCAGATCAAGGCTTTTGGTAAGAATTGAATTTAATTCCTGTACACTCTCCATAATATCGCGTTCTTGCAGAGCATCTTGTTGGTCTTGCAGTTTTCCAGCCATCGAGTTAAAGGTCTGCCCTAATTGACTTAGCTCATTATAGAAAAGATCAGGCACACGAGCCGATAAGTTTCCTGAGCCTAACTGCGTTGTTGTACTTTGTAAGATACCTAGTTGATCACGCAAATTATTGGTCAGGCTGTTGAATACACGCCATAGGATAACGATGGCAATAATGGAGATGACCACAACAATGACAATGGAAAAAATGTTAATAGTGTTAACTTGCACTTGTAAGTTGCCAATATCGCTATTCACGGTACCTTGTAGCAGTGCCATCGAGGTTCGGAACGCATCGAAAGCAACTTTACCCGCAGTATTTGTACTCTCTGAACGGGCGATGGCAAGGTTGCCCGCCTCCATATTCCTTACCTGCACAGAGGCATAATTGTTATACCAATCCGAGGCACGGTTGTCAGCCGAGATAATAAGAGCAGAGGTATTGCTAAAAGAAGTATTGTTTGTTGCATTCTTTAGCTGTTGAAGGTATAACAGATATTGTGGTCTCCCACTTGTGAAGGGGTCCAGAAACGTAGTGTTATTAGTACTTATATAACCACGTAATCCTGTTTCCTGGTCAACCATCGAACTTAACATGCCATCTAAGTTCGCTTGAATGGCAACTTTCTGCTCACCAAGGTTATATTGACTGATTGACGCATAGATGCCTGCTGAAACGCTTAGAATGAGTCCAAGCAAGAGAACAGTAATAGGAATAAGCAATCCATTGCGGAATCCTCCGACGAGGCTACTTTTTTGTCTTGCTGTAGTACTTGTTTGCATAGATTCCTCTCGCTGCATGTGCTACCACAAGGACACACATGATGAAATGTATTCATTTTTATTTTAACATACGAACGGAAGTATTTGACACACGTTCTTTCTGGCTGCTATCATATCGGTAGAGTAAAGCAAACATCTCCAGAGGAACACGTCGGGCAACGTCGCCTCACACGCGCCTGCGTGAGGTTTTTGTGTATTGGCATACAGTGCATAGAGCATAATAGGATAAAGCGTGTGATACGATCAGACAGGGCCGATATCTTTGAGCAACCCACCCTACCACCTCCCTTCTCGCATTACGCTCTCGATAAAGCTTATGATGAGATGTTTCAAAAAGGAGGTGTAGCACGTTCTGCGTATGGGGAATTATATCAACGATTGCTTGAGTTGTCTATGGATACGCTTCACGAACGACAATTGGCGGCGGACGTTGCATTTCTGAATCAAGGCATTACCTTCACAGTCTATGGCGGGAATGAAGGGACCGAGCGTGTCTGGCCGTATGACCTGCTGCCGCGTATTATCACGAGTGGTGAGTGGGAGGGAATCGAGCGCGGCTTGACCCAGCGTATCACAGCACTCAACTTGTTTCTCAAAGATATTTATCATGAAGGACGAATCCTCAAAGAGAACATCGTGCCACGCGCCCTCGTCTACAGTTGTAAGCATTATCGGCGCGAGATGCAGGGACTCAACGTTCCACATGATACCTATATCTCGATAGTTGGCTCGGACCTTATACGTCTACCCGATGGCACGTTCGCGGTGCTGGAAGATAATTTGCGCGTACCAAGCGGTGTCTCGTACATGTTGACAAACCGTCAGGTGATGAAGAACGTCTTTCCCACGCTCTTTGGCAGCTACGACGTGCGCCCGATAGATCACTATGGGCAAGCTCTCCTCAATACGTTGGCCTCGCTCGCGCCGATTATGCGACCTGATCCTACAATTGTTTTGTTGACTCCTGGCGTGTACAACTCGGCCTATTTCGAGCATACCTATCTTGCTCGCCAGATGGGTATTGAGCTGGTAGAAGGTCGTGACCTTCTTGTTCACGACAATATTGTGTACACGCGCACTACAGGGGGTTTGCGGCGCGTCGATGTGATTTATCGCCGTATCGACGATGATTTCCTTGACCCTCTAGCATTCCGTCCAGACTCGACGCTTGGCGTCCCTGGTTTGCTCAATGCATATCGTGCTGGCAACGTTTCGCTTGCCAATGCCATTGGGACAGGTATTGCCGATGATAAAGCACTCTACGCCTATGTACCTGCAATCATTCGCTTCTATCTGGGAGAAGAGGCGATCTTACCTAATGTGGAGACGTACCTGCTTACAAATGCGTCGCATAAACAGTACGTGCTTGAGCATTTGGATGAACTGGTGGTAAAGGCAGTAGGTGAGTCTGGCGGCTATGGCATGCTGATCGGACCATATAGTACCGAGGTACAGCGTGAAGAATTTCGGCAAGCAATTCTAGCGAATCCACGTAACTATATCGCGCAACCGACGCTAGCTCTCTCACGCGCTCCCTGTTTTTTGGATGGACAGATAGAGCCGAGGCACATTGATCTGCGTCCATTCATCCTGAATGGAGATCGCGTGACCATCGTCCCCGGTGGTCTCACTCGTGTCGCATTAAAGCGCGGTTCGCTCGTAGTAAACTCGTCACAAGGTGGTGGCAGCAAAGATACGTGGGTCTTGCGCCATGAGTAGGGACCAATGTATCGCGTCCTCTCTAACCGATCAAGAAAGGAGCCTGTATGCTATCACGCGTTGCCGACAGTTTGTATTGGATGAGCCGCTACCTGGAGCGTGCTGAACATACCGCGCGACTGCTCGATGTCAATCTCAACCAGATGTTAGAGTCGGCACAGTATGCCGACCTGCGCTGGGAACGCTTGTATCGTAGTCTACGTGTTCCAGCATTAGAAAATGGGGAAGACGAGGCGTATCACGTGATGCAATGGCTTACATTTAATACGACAAACAGTGCCTCCATTGCTTCATGCCTGGCATCCGCCCGTGAAAACGCCCGTCAAGTTCGTGAGCAGATCAGTTCAGAAATGTGGGAGCAACTCAATCGCCTGTATCTGCGTGTGAAAAGCACGAGTATCGAGAAAATATGGCATGGTCAGCCGCATGTGTTCCTGGCAAGGATCAAAGAGGGTATTCAGCTTTTTCAAGGCGTTACCGATGCAACCATGAATCATAGCGAGGGCTGGCATTTTATTCGCATTGGATGCTATACCGAACGTGCCGCGCAAACGGCTATGTTGCTCGATGTGCATTTTCATTCGCTGCAGGAGATTCACGAACCGTTTACCAGTGCCTCTCTTGATTACATGAGATGGGTTGGCTTATTGCGTTCCTGTGCGGCGTTCGAGGCATACTGTAAGGTCTATACCGCCAATATCCAACCGGAGCGTATCGCGGAGTTTCTGCTTTTGAATGCCGAATCGCCACGCTCGCTACGCTTTGCCGCGACAATGATGCAGAATGCGCTGCAATCCATCACGAAGATAACAAACGTGCGGAATGCTGGACGTGTTGAACGGCTTGCAGGTCGCTTACGTGCCTCGCTCGATTATGATCAGATTGACGAGATTCTGGCAGGGAGCATGCATGCTTACCTGGAAAATATTCAGTTTCAGTGCCGCCAGATCAACAGCGCACTCTATCAGGTATACATTACGTATCCTATTGATGTCGCGCTTACCTCGTAAGGATGTATAACATGTATTACAGTATTCGTCATATCACCCGCTTTCGTTACAGTACACCTATTAGCGAAAGTATCATGGAGGTGCGTATTCAGCCACGAACGGAGGGCACACAACATTGTTTGGACTTCCGTCTCGTGACCAGTCCACGCTCACGCATTCTGGATTATCGTGGTGAGCAGGGCAACAAAGTGCATCACTTCGATGTACCTAATCGTCACACACAACTGACTCTTAACGCACAATCGCTTGTCGAATTGATACCTCCACCAGAGCCACCACAGGCACTTCCCGCAAGCACATGGGAAGAACTTGACGCTCTTACCGCAGGCGATGAATACTGGGATACGTTGATGCCGAGTCACTTTGCAAGTCCCACCGATCTTCTCTATGAACTGGCACATGAGCTACACATAGAGAGGCGCGACGACCCTCTCACAGTGCTTCGAGAGATCATGACGGGGCTACACAACCGTATTGATTATGTACCAAAGAATACGAAAGTTGACTCACCCATTGATGATGCCCTACAAGTCCGACGTGGAGTGTGTCAAGATTTCGCGCACATTATGATTACGATGGTGCGTACACTCGGTATTCCATGCCGATATGTCAGTGGCTATCTTTTTCAACAGGGCGGGCATCGCGACCGCTCTTCTGAAAGTGCAACGCATGCATGGGTTGAAGCACTATTACCGGGGCTTGGTTGGGTTGGTTTCGATCCGACCAACGATACGCTCGCAGGAGGAGGACATATTCGTGTCGCGGTGGGACGTGACTACGCTGACGTTCCTCCTACGCGTGGTGTCTTTCGAGGGGGTGCAGAGAGTGAGCTATCTGTCACTGTGAAAGTATCGCAGTCAGACGCCCTTCCCACAGGCTACGAAGTTGTGCCAAAAGAGGAGGAATGGGTACCTGTTGTCGCTCCAGCACAGGAGTACGATTCTGGGCAGCAAGAGCCGCTCCCACAGCAGCAACAACCCCAGCAGCAACAGCAATAGCCATCAAAGATACCATGTGCGCGGCGAAAGATCAGTAAAGAGAGGACACGAATCACGGAACTGTGTAACCAACTTTTCCACATTCAACGGTGTCTGATGTAGAGCTGATGGTGTTTGAATATTCAACGTCAAGATTTTTTTGTTGATGTTTTGTAATGTTTGCTCATACTCTACAGCGGCTTTTTCGACAGAGATATTAAATGCACGTTTTTCGCTAGGGAAAGGCGGGACGCGACGTGTTCTCAATGTCTTTCCTCTTTTCACCACGTGCTCAATCTTCGCCTCGACACGTTCGCGCGTGGTACGGATGTCTTTGATCAATTCGACCTCTGATGGTGCATAGCCGTTGTTTTTGAGCAGGTGATAGCCCATTTCCCTGTCACCTGCATATGGGTTATCGTCGAGCTTGAGTGGTTTACCATAACCTGGGAGGTTATCGAACAGGCCACGCTCCATTGCGTCGTGTATTTGTTCTTCTACGTAGTGCGTGTATGCCTTCTTACGTGCATTTTCGTCAGACCTTTTCTGTGCTGAATCGCTTTGAGTTTGTCGTCCCTTACGCCAATCTATAAATTCCATCAGACCTCTCTCCTATTCCGATGAGCGAGGAAGTTTGCTCGTTGGAAGAGATATGTATATATTTTTTACTTTTCTCTATTATCTATTATAGTTTGTGCAATCCAGTGCTGTGCAACCGCATAGACATCTGCCAGCGGCATATTCTGTTCGCGGGCGATGCGTTGACATTCTTCATATTCGGGGGCAGCACTGATAATCTGTGTTCCGAGGCGTTTCACTTTGACCAACATTGAACCAAGTGGCGTGTCAATCTGTTGAGGAGTACGTTGCGCCTTGAGGCGCTGAACCTGTTGTATACGCACTCCTAATGTTGTTGTCTCCCGTAGCAAGATGTAGGCAAGTTCGTCGCCTTTTTCGAGTGGGCAGACGAGCATAAGCATTGTTGCAGGACGATTCTTTTTCATCTGCATCGGAGTGTAACTTACGTCCAACGCACCAGCGTCAAAGAGACGCTCCATCAGGCCACCGAGTAGTTCACCGCTCATATTGTCGATATTCGTTGAAAGAACTGTAACCCAATCTGTATCCGCCTCTCTGCCGTCGTGTGCTTCGGCATTTTGTAGTTTTCCTATATAGAGACGCAGAAAATTCGCTTGGAGAGGCGATGCAGCATTGACGCCATACCCTACTCGTTCAATCGTAAACGGTGGTGCATCGAAACGAGCAAGAGTTACCAGTAGAGCGGCAACTATGGATGTCACACCTTCGCTCTCAGGTATTGTGGGTTTCCAGATGGCCCCTGACTTGTGCAATAGTTCGAGCGTAACGGGTGCGGGTGCCTGCACGTATCCACTTGTGAGTGGTAAGGCCGATGCGTAAAGTTGTGCAATACACAGTTCTTCCAGCCCAATAATCACGGCTATAAGAATTACGAGAGAGGTTATCTTAATGGTGAAGCTGCTTTCTTCGCTACGTACCTTCGCCTCCGCCATGATGAGCCGTCGCAGTATTGCCAGAGTAGCCTCACGAATAGATGCAGGTGTTTGTGGAGCGGCTAGCAGCATCTCAAGCTCTGACCAATTGTATTCAATCTCATTCTGTGAAGTAAGAGTAATTTTTACAGATGTACCGTGCATCTCTTCATCACGCACATGTTCGAGCATCAAATCATATTCTCGTAAAGGCAACGATGCAAGTCGCTGTTTGAGTACGTCAAGCGAGAGGCCAGCATCGAGCAAGGCACCGAGCAGTGCTTCGCAACTCACCCCTGCCTGACAATCAAGATATGCAATATGTGACATACGCAAAAAGACCTTCGCTACACAGTTTATTCTTGGTAAGAGGTAATGCTCTTCTATCGCCCCACGAGGGTACTGTCGAACGCGACTTCTCTCCCCTATCACGAAGTTGCGCCCTCGACAGTACCCACCCCTATACTATTTTCCACTTTCATGGAATTGTAATGCGTTACGATATACTTCGACATAGCGACGGGCTGAGGCATCCCACGAGTGATCAGCTTTCATGCCATGCTCTTGCAGAGTGCGCCAGACATCGTTAAAGCGATACACTTCTAAGGCGCGTACAATCGCGGCAAACAATTCCCAGGGATCATAGTTGGTAAAGGCAAAACCATTGCCTTCGCCAGTATCTGGATTATATTCCTGTACCGTATCGGCAAGGCCGCCTACGCTACGTACTATAGGTACACTGCCGTAGCGCATAGCAATCATCTGACTGATACCACATGGCTCGAAGCGTGAAGGCATAAGAAACATGTCGCTACCTGCATAGATGCGTTGGGCAGTTTCCGTATTGAAGGTAAGGAATATTGCGACCTGCTCAGGATAACGGGCGGCAAGGCTCTGAAACATCTCGTGATAGTGTTGATCGCCAATACCCAGTACAACAAATTGTACGCCCTGTGCAAGAAGAGGCTGGATAATTTGTGAGAGCAGATCGAACCCTTTTTGATCGGCGAGACGAGAGATCATTGCAAGTAAAGGAACATCTTTGCGTACTGGCAAATGAGATTGCTCTTGCAACGCTACTTTGTTTTCTGCCCGCTTATCCAATGTTTCTCTATCGAACATAGTATGGATACGATGGTCATGAGCAGGGTCGATGTCCTGATAGTCCACGCCGTTCAGAATACCAAAGAGGCGGTCACGTCGCGCACGGAGCATATGATCGAGGCGTTCGCCAAAGATCGGCGTCAAAATTTCCTGTGCATAGCGCTCGCTGACCGTTGTGATAGCGTCAGCAAAGAGGATGCCGCGCCCCATAATATCGACGACATTGGCGAGTTCAGCAATCTGTGGATAGACAAAACCGTTTGCGGCGACACCCGCAACCTCAAGGATGCGATAACCAAAAATCCCCTGATAGGCAAGGTTGTGAATGGTATAGACAGTAGCAGCGTGCGAAAAGAACGGATCATCTTTATAAACGGTATGCATCCAATTAGGCACAATACCTGTGTGCCAATCGTTGCAATGGACAATATCCGGCGACCAGTTCAGCGCACGAGCAACTTCTAATGCCGCTCGACAAAATAGAATAAAACGTTCGCCATCGTCGGTGTAGCCATAGATATTTTCGCGTTCAAAGTAACGTGGCGCGTCAATCATATAGACGGGGATATTATCGCCAATTGCTCCCTTGTATACGGTAACATGTATCTTGTAGCTTCCCATTGGCACAGGCAAATTCTCGATGATTGCAGTCAACTGAAAACGTTCCAGGTCAACCTGTTTATAACGAGGCATGACGAGGCGAACGTCGTGGCCCAAAGACTGAAGAGCTTTAGGTAGCGCACCTACCACATCCGCCAAGCCACCGACTTTGACAAACGGCACGATTTCAGCAGCAAGTATAAAAACCTTGAGAGGCTGTTCACTCTGCATAATCTTCCTTCTACTCTTTTCTTGTACTTCATTATAGCACGAACGCAAGAAACGAAGAAAATAAAAAACGGGAAGTATGAATCCCTGTATCAGAATATCCGATACAGGGATTCATACTTCCCGTTTCTACATCGTGCATTGCTACACTTTGTAGCGGTTACGAATGAGGAACACAAATTGTATACCAGCGAGAATGCCCATAAGTATAAGCAGGAAAACTGCGTCCGCCTGTCCAAGTGCGGGTGCCTGTCCAGGAGCAGAAGGTGCAGGAACAGTTAAGCCAGAGATGAACGGAATGTTCGGCTCTGTCTCACGGAAGCCCGGAATGGAGAAGAAGGCAAAAGCACCCAGGTAGATGAAGAGACATGTACCAACTACCAACCACATGCCCGTACAGCCTAGATTGTTCTCACCTACTACAGCGAACTCTCGACGTGCTACACTTGTCCACACGGCTGCGAGGACTAAAGACCCACCACAGAGCAACAACGCAATGAGCAATTCATCTGGATGCATATGAACGAGTAGTGTTGTCAGCGCAAGAACGGCAGCGATAGAGACGCTTCCAATGATAACCACGTTGCGATGTGATCTCCAGCCCCAGATTGCTAAGGCAAGCACGACAAAGAAGTTAGTCGAGACGATAGCATCAATAAGGTAGCCAGCCTGCGGTGAAAACGCGCAACTTGCGGGAATAGCAATCTGTCGCGCACAGATGGTAAAGTAGCCGCCGAGGCCGATAAAACTCCAGCTTTGCATCCAGTCGATCAATGGATAAGCCAGCAAACCAAAAAGCACGAGAATCGCACCAATTTGTGCTAAACCAAGCGCACCAACCATGTATAGACCACCCATTGTGCGTTTCCGCACTGGACGCATCAAGTAGTGAAGTCGAAGCGCGAACGCACCCAGGATCAGCATGACTGTAGCACCAAGCACCGTACCCAGGATAAGATCAACGATCTTTATACCACGGAATGGATGTGCATCGACGATTTTACCGCCGACCATATGACCAGGAAAGAGTGATACCCCAAGTCCTTTGTCATTGTAGTACGTGTAGAAGATGGTGAAGGCGACGAGTAAAACGCTAGCAATAATAATCATCCAGCGAATCATCGGTGTCGTGCCGAGGTCACGACGATCTGGGTTGTGCTGCTCGCGCATTGCCAGGATGCCATAGAATACCATAGCAGCACCGACACCCAATATGACAGCACCAATCATGACTAGATCGAAGGCGCGTGGCTGAAACCAGAGAAAGTTTCCGTCCAGCACTGAGAACAGGTGCGTATCCGTGCGCGGGAAGTACTGGTTACAGGTTGCGACACCGTTCTCGGCTTCCTTGATGGTACAGCCTGTCGTTACAGCAAGTAGCATGATCGCGATGCCGCCGAGAGACAGGATAGTGCCAAGCGCAGGAAAGATGATTGGTGGCACAACTGGCTTAGGATCGAAGAGCAGAACGATAACCTGAATAATCGCGAAACCACCTAAGCAGGTAAGGCCCATTGCTATTGAACCCTGCTCCGCACCTACCAGCGAAGCAGCGGTCATCTGTAAATAGATATAACTGGGTACTTGACCCACAAGCAGAGCGGCGATGAAGAAAAAGCCAACGGCAAAAATCATTGCACGCGCCCACGACATCTGCTCGGATACTTCTCGACGTTGTGTTTGTTGCGTTTGTTGCATAGATCGCAAACCCTTTCAACATGATATGCATTTGTATCATGACCAGCGATCAGAAGAAACAGTGTCGCAGTTTTTGTAAACTGCGACATTTCAATTTAAGGAACTATCGTCAGTTCCGCGAGCATCTGCGTGTGATACTGACAAAAGTAAACAACGGTATGAGTCTTGCTATTAAAGTTATATGCAGCTTGAGTCACAGTGTACGAATACTTTTGACCAGTCGCAATACCATTATTAAACCCTGAGTCAAAGATTTGCGGTGCCATCTTCGCGGTGCTTGAACCGTCACCATAAAGTGCTGTGACAGTATGCTTGTCGGGACTCTGATTGACCCATGTGATCACTGTACCAACTTTGACCTGAAGATTAAGAATCTGGTAGCAAGCTGGCTGACAGGCTCGGTTAGGAGCGGTTGGCACCATGTTCATGGTGACATGACTCATCTTCGTCATATCGGTTGGAAAGCCGAACTGACCAGCTTTACCCTGCGCTACTGCGGTAGCGTAGGCTGACGTATTCGCGGAAATGTCGGGTGGAATCCCGTTCTGCAGCACATCGGGCAATGTATTGAAGGCGTTTTGTGACGCAGCCTGAGTAGTACTGCTAGCATAGCCATTCTTCACTAAATATTCCGGGTCTGCTGAGCGCAAAAACTCGAAGAGATATTGCACATCGTTTGCAGACAAAGGACCATTATAATCCTGACCGTACACAACAGCGTTTTTGTTCGATGGTGTTGGCACAGCAGAATTGTAATTGCCACCATTGATAATACGCATGAGATCGTTATCGGTCATGGCATTCAACTGTGCGATAGTATAGCCATTGTATTTGGGATTTACAACTTTATTATTAAGAATGGTATAGCAGCCATCGATACAATACTCAGCATAGAGACCTTCACCACGCTGTACCGCGAGTGTGTGTTGCTGAAGCTTTGAACTCGCCTGATTGTTTCCTTCTAAAATCCAGAAGATAGGGATCATAAGAGAGACGACTGCTAACATAATAAGAGCACCCGACCCCGCCTTCTCGACCGCATTTGAGCGAGCATAGACCATGTACAGTAAGCCACTCGTTACCAGTACAGCAACGATAATGCCTACAGCAGCATAGACAAAATTTCCCATAATCAACCTCTTGTACATGTCTGAATATATTCTACGTATGTTGAACAGACATGATCTGTTACTTCAATAGAGCGTCATATCCTCAACAACGTACTGTCTCTCAAAACAAAATCCATTTTAAGAGACAGCATCGTGTATATACATTGTTAAAAAGTACAACAACTCTTATTCCTTTATGGAGCAGAGTGTTAGCTTGCACTACACAGTTTTGTTGGAGCGGCAATCAGTTGTGTCGTGCTATCAGGATGGGGTACTTTTGTATTCAGGACACCTGTATTCACAACAATATCTGCACCATTAAATTGTATCTCAAAACGATTCAAGCTAATAGGTGCAGGACCATCAAGCCATTCACCAGTAACATTGTAGTGCGAACCATGACAGGGACACTTGAAGCTGGAGCAATCGTTACGGAACGGGACAGTACAACCGAGATGAACGCACTTTTGATAGAGTGCAATCCAATACGACCCATCCTGGTCCTTAACAACAGACTCTGATTCTAGTTGACCTGCCAGCCCCTGGATAGGTCGGAACTTAAAGGTGGCCGCCATATGGATAAGATATGTTCTTGCAGCTTGATTATAGAACACACCTTTTGACCCAATCGCGAACTCATCAAGCGTTGCCGCAGCAGGAAAATCAGTTTTCTTTCCCGCAGTGATAGGGGCACCAAATTGTCCGGCAAGATTGGGATAAAGCATATATAACGCACCAGCAACGGCGGCAGTTGTAGACAAGCCCCATACTGAGAGCATAGACCTACGCAAAAAGCGGCGACGCGACAGGCGTTGCTGGGCGATCTCCGCCGCTTCCGCACCACCACCATGAAGAACTTCATATTGTTGCGATGTGATTGGTGGTGTATCAAGACTCATAATTTTCCTCTTTTTCTTTTTGCCCCAGCCTGATAACTACAGGTCGAAGTACAAGCCCTGCCAGGGCCATACCCAGACCCAACCTGGACCTCTAAAGAAACTTCCAGCTAATGTGATCACAGCCCAGAACACCAGGAACATGGTGAAGGTTACAATAGCAACCTTGCGGTCTGCATAGGCACGGCTGGGATTGCGATCCACGTAGGGCAAAACAGCTAAGGCCAGCAAGGTCAAGCCAGGAGCAAGCACGCCACCCGTTGTTGGCGGGAAGTAGTGCAACAGTTCCTGTAGACCCAGGAAGTACCAGGGTGCCTTTGCCGGATTTGGTGTAAGATTTGGATTCGCAGGCGCACGTAAAGGTGCATCAATTCTAACTGACAATATTGTGACCATCACGGTGACAATAGTAGCAGCGAAGAATTCACGAACCAGGAGATGGGGCCACACAAAGACCGAGTCTTCGAGTGGCTTCTCAACACGTGTAATTGCTTCCTGCTTGACCACAGCCAGTGTGCGGTATCGTCGCTGTGTCGCGGCGGCCTGCGTCTGGACTCTTGGTTCTTTCTGTTCGATTGACATGTTCGTATCCTCTCAAAGCATAGAACAGACAGGTAGTAGTGCTAACGTACAACAGGACCTGCTAGAGGAACAGGACGTTCGGCTTGTTCCGCCCTGACCTCCAATTCACGACGTGAGGGAGGTGGTGGGCCAGCCTCGCCGCCATCCTTACGAATACGCCAGAAGTGAACCGCCATGAGCAACGCCGCTGCTAACGGAAGCAAGATGACGTGGCCGACATAGAAGCGGATCAGTGTTGCCTGACCAACGGCACCGCCGCCGACGAGAACCTTGTACACAGGATCACCCAAAAGTGGTGTATACGGTGCCAGGTTTGTACCAACGGTGATAGCCCAGATAGCAATCTGGTCCCAGGGCAACAAATAACCAGTGAAACTCAAGAACAGAGTTACAAAGAAAAGAAGCACGCCAACAACCCAGTTAAACTCCCTCGGTGGCTTGTACGCGCCATGATAGAAGACACGGATCATATGAAGTGTCACCGAGACAACCATCAAGTGGGCGGCCCAGCGATGCATATTACGTACTAAGTGCCCAAAGGAAATCGCGCTATTGAGTTGATTAATGTTCTGGTAGGCATCTCGTGTATCGGGAACATAATAAAACATTAGGAATACGCCGGTGATTGTCAACAACAAGAACAGGAAGAAGGAGATGCCGCCCATACACCACGTATAGGTGATCTTCATGGCCTGACGACTGACTTTGACCGGGTGCAGGTGCAGAAAGACATTTCCCATCATCACCAGAGACTGGTTGAGTGGAGTGTCAGGGTAGCCGTGTCGAAAGATTGAACGCCAGACCGGGCTTTCGACAACCTTCTGCGTCACCACGTCGAGCAAGCTTTTATTACTGGTAGAGCTCACTGTGCCTCCTCAAAAGATTAAAACTTAACCTAAGATACTTTAATTGCAAATATTCTTAACACTGTGTGGCAGATTATAGCATAGAACAGCCACGCTGAGTACCCCTCGTACCAAAAAGGTGAGAACGTTTGCGCCCTCTCTCCTTATTATAATGTATAAAGGGGTCAAACGTGAAGAGGAGTGAAATTTCTTACCATCATGCGCCATACGTACTATATGTTGTACATATGTAGCTTACCTTTGCTTTCTTTCCACAACATCAGGTACTCACCTGATTTTTGGGCATTTGCTACCTGATTATTTTGTTATAGAGAGTGGGGCAAAGCTGTTTGACAGTAGAAACAAAAAACCGCTACAATTACAATGACATGAAGATGCGTAACACTATTACAAAGAGAACATATAATGAGTAACTCTAACATACAATATGAAGAAGTGGTACAGAATAACAAGCTGTTACGACCATTTCTCGGCATTCCTGTTTTTTACAAAGTCTTACTAGCAAATAGCTTTATTATCTTTGTTGGTGCAACTGGTGGTACGTGGCTCGCTTCGCGCCTGAACAGCATACCACATGCACCGATATACTTGATAGCATTCGTTGCTGTTGGCTGGCTGGTAAGCGTTATTCTTAACTTTGTAGTCTTGCAAATTGCCTTTCGCCCTTTGATGGACTTAGGCAAAGTGATGAAACGTGTGCAAGCGGGCGAGCGGACACTGCGCGCGCCTCTCACCGGCGGTGATCCCGAAGCAGACCAGCTTGCAAGTACCTTCAATATGATGCTTGAGGGGATCGATGAAGCGAACCGTGTACGAGCGAGCCAGATTATAAAAGCGCAAGAGCAAGAACGGAAACGTATCGCACGTGAGCTACACGATGAAACGTCTCAAGTACTTACCTCGCTCTTGATTAGCCTCGCGGTGTTAGAAGAATCAACGGCAACGCAAGAGGCGCGGGACCGCATCGCCGAAACGCGTCGTCTTGCACACCAGACCCTACGAGCCGTTCGCAATCTTAGCATTGACCTTCGACCAAGTGCCCTCGATGATCTGGGTTTGCTGCCTGCATTACGCTGGTATGTCAAAGAGTATCAGCAGAAGACTTCTCTCGAAGTCGAGTTTCATACGGTTGGTTTCAAGGACCGCGAACGTCTATCAGCGGAGATGGAAACCGCATTGTATCGTATCGTACAAGAGTCGCTCACAAATATTGCAAAGCACGCACAGGCCCACAAAGTAACGATTACATTGCGTGAAGAGGCCGATGCAGTGAACGTGACCATCTCCGATGATGGACGCGGGTTTGATGTCGAAGAGGTACAAAACACAGGTGATCAAGATAGAGGACTGGGACTGGTAGGTATGCAAGAACGGGCACTGTTGCTTGATGGAACTGCGAATGTCGCATCTAAACGTGGGCAGGGAACACGAGTGAAGGTCTCTATCCCCCTTCATGCGGTAGCAGTGCATGGCAAAGAGACTCCTGCCGAGCTTGTGATGTAGAAGTATAACGAAACAGAACGCTCACAAAGAACGTGAATAAAACTTGACAGGGGAAAAGATGAAAATTCGTATTCTGCTCGCCGATGACCACACAATTTTACGGGCGGGCTTACGCATGATGTTAAACGCACAGCCTGATTTTGAGGTCGTTGGCGAAGCACAAGATGGACGGCAGGCCATTCAAGAGGCACAAAAGCTTCAACCGGACGTTATTCTCATGGATATCACGATGCCTGACATGAATGGTATCGAGGCAACGCGCCAAATCAAAAAGCTGCTACCTGAAACAAAGGTACTCGTTTTGACGATGCACGAGCATGACGAGTATGTGTTTCAAGCACTACGCGCCGGTGCATCAGGTTACATGCTGAAGGAGGCGGCGGACACTGATCTTATCTCTGCGCTCCGTGTTATTCAGAATGGACAATTTTATCTCTCGCCCACAGCCCAATCAGTCATGGTTGGAGACTACCTGCAACGAGTACGGACAGGTGAAGAGAAGGACAGCTATAGCAACTTGACTGAACGTGAGCGCGAGATACTCAAATTGGTTGCAGAAGGCTATACGAACAATCAGATTGCAGAGCGACTTATCATCAGCCCCAAAACAGTTGATACTCATCGCACGCATGTAATGGACAAACTGAATTTGCATAGCCGAGCAGAACTAGTAAAGTATGCCATGCGGCGCGGCTTACTAGAGGATTAGAAATTGCGATGAGAATGGCAGACATGCGAGGCGTACCTCGCATGTCTGCCATTCTCATCGCAATGATTTATTATTCATTGTCCACGTCGAAATCAACAACGCTGTCGCCTTCTTCAGCAAAGTATTCGTCGCTATAGAAGCCTACATCCTTGCCAACATAGACACTTACCAGAAAATCGTCACGCGGCATATCTGCCGAAAGCACTAAATCTTCGTCGATCTGCTCGATGAGTTTTGTGAGATCGGTTTCTTCCAACTCACGTTCTAAAATAAGGGTGCCATGCACCGCCGTCGTGGTGAAGTGAATATCTACGGTACCAAGCCGATTGTTGCTCTGCAGGTTACTGCCCTGCATGATGTAGTATCCTTCGGAGTGTAGTGTACGAAAGTGTCGCTCGAAGTGAATATCATCCATGCGATGTCGTCTAGCGCGGTAACAATGTAACCGCACGCTCCTTTCTTCTCACTGTCTTCCATGCTCTAAAAGACAGTAACATTATATCATAATCGTTGTTAGAGGAACACAAACGAGTTGCGAATAGCGGAGAATACAACACTTTCTTCAGCGGCATACACATTTTGCGGTGCCATCTGTGTCAGCACATACATACGATTGCCGTGTACAGTTGTGAGCATATCTGTGATATAGTTTACGCCATCCTGTTGCATGTTGCCCTGTACCTGTGACCACGAAACTCCCGCGAAAGAGAGCGCACCCAATGATTTGATCGCGGTCATGCCGTTCTTTGTCGCTTGCTGTTGAACATACTGTACGACATCTGCACGGGCATCGACAACGGCTAGTTTCACCTGCCCTGTATGGCTACTATCAGCGAAAACTACACCTATCGCGTTCTTTTGTGTACTCCAGTTACTGGGGTAAGACAGGGAAATACTGAGTTGAGTATCTTTGTAGCTTTGCAAAGGTTGTGTGACTGATGGCACAGAAAACGGATTGGCAAGTAGAAACCATGCTCCACTCCCAAAAATAAGAATACATAGAAAGGCCAGCAAGAGAATAAATGGTAGACGGCTCTTCCGATGATGTGCAGACGGAAGCGACGATAGTGCCTGTGGTATGCGTGCTGTCCGCGTCTGTAGATAATTCGGCATTGGAACCGTTTCAAGATGTTCTACGTCGTCACGATGCTCCCTTATGCCTTTATCCTGTAGTAGTGGAGGAGTATCCTCTATTTTTGTTGACTGAGCAGCCTCCAGCGGAGTTGTTGGAGAATCTTCGACATGACTCGGTAAAGCCGCGTCGGAGCTTTCTGGCAAGGGTGTTGGAGGATTAATATGCTCTTGCTCCCACACTTTGACATGTAATTCAGGCATTGGTGGTGCAGAATGTGGCGCAATGTCTTGTGGCTCCTGCCATGTGTGCAACTCCTCATGTGCAACATCCTGCGGCAATGCATGTTCCTTGACCGAGACATGCGTGAGCGGAGCAGGCCACGCTATTGAAGCCTGAGCGAGATCATTGGGTGCGATATGACGTGTGGTACGTAGACGAGACTGCGCCTGTTCTCGCGTTTCTGGCTTCACAGTGGGTTGTTGTACTCTCTGTTCACGCAATACTGGCTTCTGCCGTTCTTGCCGTGTTTTTGGTGAGGCAGAGCTAGCAGCCGATAATGACTGAGAACTGAATGGATGAGACGGTACAAGCGTCCCACAATGATTGCAAAAACGTGCATCATCTCGGGGCAAATCCTGCCCACAATTTGTACAAACTGCTGCCACGAAATCTCTCCTGCCTCTAGCCCAACTTTTACACTTACAGTAACTGAAAATGATATATGGGTCAAGAAAGATAATCAAGAATAGTACATATGTTGCCTACTTGAGTTCGAGCAGTGCCTCGCGCTCGGTATGGCTCTCTAGCACATGCTGATTTTTCACGATCTCGACGAGTTTTTTTCGTCCTTTAGGGCTACCAATCATCAGCACGCCGACAAGTTTGTTATCGCGGAAGAAGAGTTTACGATAATTTTCGTTACCCTTCTCTCCTGGCTCACGATGGGCAAGAACATGTGTATCTGCATTGCCAGACTCGGTTGTACCTACAACGGCTATATTCACATCGAAAAGCGGACTGGTGTAAGTTGGCACGTCAACATATGCTTGATGCGCTCCCGCCATATTCACACCTGCAATCTTCCCATGCGCCATAGCGTTATCCCATGTACCCATTGTATGGTGCATATCGATGGTGGGATCGAAAAATTCCGCAACGTCGCCCGCCGCGTAGACTCCTGAGATATTCGTTTCCAGATATTCATTGACCATCACACCGTTGCGTATTTCTACAGGTGTACCGGAAAGGATGTGTGTGTTGAGCGTAATACCAAGACCTACGCCAATCATGTCGGCCTGTATTTCACGTCCTTTTTTTGTCTTTACATATGTGGGGACGCCGTTCTTTGGCACAACTTCTTCGATTTCATCGTCGTGAATGACCTCGACACCAAACTTCTTAGCGATATTATCGACGACCTCGCCACCTTCGGCATCAAGTGCAGTACGGAGCCAGTAAGGACTCCGCATAATCCAGGTTGTATTCAGTTTGCGAACGGCAAAACCGTCACAGAGTTCATACGAAATAAAGCTGCCACCATAGGCAACAGCAGTGCGTGATGCCAGCATTTTTTCAACAATCGTTTTCGTATCATCGAGCGTCACAAAATTATAGATATGGCTCGCATCCTGCGCCCCAGGCACACGCAATGGATTGGCCCAACCACCACTCGCAACCAGTAACGCATCATAGGGAAGATGCTCCCCATTATTGGTAACAACAACCCGTTCGTCGGTATGAACGTGTTCAACCAATGTCTCTGTCAGCAGATCAATGTTTCTCTGCTCGTGCCATGCAAAATCGCGGATCATCACCTTTTGCTCGACAATGACCCCTTGCAAGAAACGCGGCAGGGATACGCGGTTATAGAGTGGGTATGCCTCATTCGTGATCAGCTTGATACTGCAATTCGCATCGTTCTTGCGGAGTGTCTCGGCGGCTGTCGTCCCTGCCACCCCATTGCCAATAATCACATACTGCTTCTCGTGTGTAGTCAACGTGGATATCTCTCCTTACGCATTTTTCTGTAAAGTGATGAGCGGTTTTTTGTAGTCCTTGAATATGCGCGAATCTTAACACAGTTTTTGCGTGAGTGCTATAGTTGCGTTGTACAGTGATATACTGCTAGCAAGTCACATTTACCACTCGTCATTCTAAGGAGCAAGCCATGCCCGAAGCCTCTAAAACCATTGCAAGAAAAATCCCTATTCGAGAACGCACTGTAGCTATGGGAGATGTGATTGGCATTAACGGGTATCGCGTCAATAAAATTGCCCTGCGGAAGCGTTTTACCGAAGGTGGTTATCATATCCATGAAACACCTCATTTCCTGGTTTTTACGAGAGCCGAGGCACCTTCTCTTTTTATCGTTCACTGGTTTGCGCCAGAGGTAATAAATGCTGATCTTGGTAATTTGTTATTAGAGGAATTAAAACCTCTTGGCATACTGAGAAACGAGCAGAACTTTGGCGAAATTTTCGGAGCGGTGATAGGGTCATTGTTTCCTTATGAGGTTCAAAGAGCATGGTACACGTATGCAACAAATACGTTAAGACACTATCAACAACTGTTGACGCAGGAAGATACTTCTATGCTTCCGGCGTCAAACACAGTGATGTTTGCCATGCTCTATCGTCGTGTCTACGCCTTACTTGTTGGTGATACGTTTCTTGATGCTGGCTGCTCATTTGGTTTTCTACCATTGCTTGTCGCCGAACACTTTCCATCATTAGCAAAGGTTGTAGGCATCGACATTGAGGTCGCGCCATTTACCACCACACGGAGGCTGGCAGAAGAACGTTACCTCGACAACGTGCGATTTATGCAGGCAGACTTGTTGGCCGACGCCTTTGTCGGGGTTGGATGCTTTGACACTGTTACAGCACTACACGTCCTCGAACACTTTAACGAAGATGATATGTATCAAGTGTTAAAAAACTTATTGGATATAACGAAGCAGCGGCTGATTGTTGCCGTGCCTCACGAAAAAGATACACCAGAGGTCATCTACGGACACAAACAACTTTTTTCACAGGCAAAACTTGAAGCCATTGGAAATTGGTGCCTACAGCAATGGCATGGAGAAGGCACGATGAGGTACGAAGATTGCGCTGATGGTTTGCTTGTTGTCGAACGACACCATGCTTGAAACTGTAAGGTGCAGTACCAATTGATACTGCACCTTGAAACATTATATGACCAGCATTTCTCTATCGGTGTGATGGACGGAGTGCTGCTACAAGCATAGCTACAACACTCAGGCCGAAGGAGACGAGGAAGGCGAGGTGTAACCCATGCATGAAGAGCGAGAGGGCAGGTTCTTTCATACCACCACCATAGATGAAGACTTGCATCATCGCGGCAACGGGAACCGCACTCAGAGCGATTGGGAAGACAATAGAAATGCTAAGCATCTGCCCTGTGTTATTGAGCATGTTCAGGATACCAGCGGCGGCTCCACGCGTATGTGGCTCCACAGAACCCATAATAGCGTTCGTGTTGGGCGAGACGAAGAAGCCTGAACCACCACCCATCAATGCCATATACAGAGCTAACAACCAATAGGGCGTTGATGGTTCGATGGTTGAAAGTCCGAACAGGCCAAGTGCGGAAACACCGAGGCCAATTGGCGCGAGTAAACGTGAGCCAACGCGGTCAGACAATCGCCCGCTTAATGGTCCGATAATCATAAACGCCGCACCAAAGGGAATGAGCAAGAGACCTGCCGTCAAGGGGTCTTTGCCATAAGGCCCCTGCAAGAAAAAGATGAGCAGGAATAGCACCGCACCACGCGCAATACCATTGAGCAGGCCACTCAAGTTTGCCAACGTAAAGAGTTTGTCACGGAAGAGCCGTAACTGGACAATCGGTTGCTTGATACGTGGCTCTACGAAACCAAATGCAATAAGGCTAGCAAGCCCAACAATCAGAAGGGCAATGGTAGCGGCCTGGCTCAGAATTGGGAAGGCGAGCATCGAGAGCGCGAGTAGCACACCCGTCAAACCAACCATAAGAGAAAGGCTACCAAACCAGTCAATGCGCTGCTTTGCTGCTGGACGTACTGGCTCACGTAGCCGCCAGATGCCCCACAGCGCACCAAGAATACCCAGTGGTACGTTGAACAGGAACACCCAACGCCAGGAAGCCTCTGTCAGTAGACCGCCAACAATCGGCCCAAGTAAAAAGCCTGCGGCACCTGCAATCTGATTAATACCGAGGCCGAGACCAACCTGCCCCTTCTTAAACGCATCCGTTACAATCGCGGTACTATTAGTAACGAGAAGCGCACCACCAATACCTTGTACAATACGCCCAAAGATAAGGTCGGCACCATGAAATTGTGGTTGAGCCAGACCCGCGATCAGCGAACCAAGCGCGAAAGTCAAGAAACCAGCATTGTACAGTCGCTTACGTCCCCATACATCGGCGAGGCGTCCCACAACAGGAGTAAGCACAGTTGTAATAAGCAGATATCCGAGTAGCACCCACATGATGGTAAAAAAACCAGTGCGAAGGTCTGTCAGGATATTTGGCAGTGCAATCAACAGAGCCGAACCTTGTATAGAGGCAAGGAGCGCACCAACAGTAGTGACCGAGAGTGCGACCCAGCGGTAGTTATCATGCGTCGTAGGATCAACAGGGAGCACATTTTGCACGGAATCTTCAGTCGAGACATTGGAAGAAGTAAGGCGTGATGAATTCATTAGAACCCTTCCAGAATAGTTACAGTTCTCGCCGTACACAAACAACGGCGATTAGAAGTATTACAAATTACGAATAAATACCAGTAGCTGCTTATTGTCATCGTAGGCTAAGCATCAATGAGATGTCGGAGAGCAGGCAAGGCACGAGCAAGGTGTGTACGTTCCTCGTGGCTCAATTGTGCAAGACGACGGGAGAGCGAGGCACGTTGTGCAGTATCATATATATGCATAACCTGCTGTCCCAGATCTGTCGCCTTCACCCACACAGTACGCCAATCGACATCATCCCGACTACGCTCGATATAGCCATTTGCCAGCAGACGCTTGACCATCGCAGTTACGGTAGAAGGTGTCACCACAAGCTGCTCCGCAAGTTCTTGCATCGAGCATTGTTTGCGCTCTACTAACACGCGCAGGAGTGTCAATTGCCCTGGCGTTGCGCGTATCTCGGAGAGGGCTTGTTGTAGGTCTTCGTTGCCCTCGGATACTTTGTTATCGAGCGGAACGTCTGCGTTCAAGCGTCGTACCAACTTTGGTGTTAATTCGAGTAGAGACTGTGCGAGGTCTATTTGTTCTTGCGTTAAACTCTCTTGTGCCATCCTATCCTCCTTCACTTTCACAATCTAATTATATTATAAACACATTGTTTGATGGATGTAAAGAGTGAACAAAGAGGAAGTGGTCCAAAAACAGTTCGCCCGCATGCGTGCGAGCTGTTTTTGGACCACTTCCTTCTTGACGTAACAAAACTAATCGACTTGTACTTTACCTTCGGTTACACCACCATTCGCGTCAATGTTAAATACGCGAACATAGGGTGGTTCGGGATAAAAACGATGCGAGTAGATAATGTAGGGATAGCCACTACGCTTAGCCCATTCTTTATCGCGTGCGGAGGGGTAGGCTTCACTTTTAGGATGGGAGTGATAGTAGATCATCTCACCGTCATAGTCGTCGATATCGTTATAGATACGTACAAGATCAGCTTCGGCAATAATGGAGAAATCATCGGGAAACTCAGCGGCGTTGGCAGTCGGGTAGTGTTTGACAACCCAACCATCTACGCTACCGACGACACCGCAACCTTCGTTGGGATAGCTCGCCACAATGTGCGCGGTCATCTCAGCATAGATTGCCGCTGGAATACGCACCACAAAGGACTCATGTGTTGTCGTATCTACCATAATATTTTCGCCTCTAGGTCGTCTTCAAGTTCGTCCAGTTCGCGCGTCCACAAGTCTTCACTCAGATATTTCCAGCCGCCATCGGCAAGTATGGTGACGATCTTGCCACGTTCCATTGTCTCGGCAACACGAAGGGCGGCATGCAGTGATGCACCACACGATGGACCCGCGAAAATACCTTCCTGGTCTTTTAACTGGCGCGTGCGACGAATAGAATCCATACTTGAGACAAGGATTTTGCCATCGAGCAGAGACTGATCGAGTACAGGCGGCACAAAGCCATCTTCCAGGCTACGCAGACCTTGCACACCATCGCCTTGCAATGGTTCTGCCGCGATAATCTTGATCGCTGGATTATACTCTTTCAAACGGCGTGCGTTCCCCGTAAGCGTGCCACCAGTGCCAAGCCCCGCCACGAAGACATCTATATCAGGCAAATCCTGAATAATCTCCACGGCGGTATGAGCGTAGTGTGCGCCAGGGTTAGCAGCGTTGCCGTACTGGTAGAGCATAACGTAACGGTCATCTTGCTGGGCTAGCTCTTTTGCCATTCGCACAGCACCATTACTCCCTTTTGCACCATCAGAAAAGATGATTTTTGCGCCATAGAGTTCGAGCATTTTGCGACGCTCTTGCGTGACATTATCCGGCATCACCGCCACAAATGGGTAGCCCTTGACACAGCAGATCATAGCAAGTGAGATGCCCGTATTGCCGCTCGTCGGCTCGATAAGAATAGAGCCAGGTTTTATACATCCCTTCGCTTCCGCATCCTCGATCATCTGTTTTGCGATACGATCTTTAATGCTGCCTGTTGGATTTGCACCTTCCAGTTTCGCGTAAATTTCTACGCCCGAACGAGGACTAAAGCTTTTTAATTCTACGAGTGGAGTGTTGCCTATCGTCTCCAGTATACTTCCGTAGCGCATGATAACTCCCTGATGGTTTTTCTCTACTGCACAGACCGCTTTAGCTTGCTATCGTCCACCCGCCATTGCAGGAAGAAGCGTGATTGTGTCGCTTGAACTTACGGGCGTCTCTAGCTTTTTGAGAAAGCGCACGTCCTGATCATTGACATATATATTGACAAATTTGCTCAGTTCTTCCGCTGGTTGGATTTGCTCTTTCAGCGAAGGATAACGCTCATAGAGATTCGTTAATACTTCGTTAAGCGTGCTACCTTCTACACTTACCTGCTTGGAGCCACCCACCGATGAGCGCAGAATGGGGGCTAAGCGAATGTTTGCCATAACATTTATCTCCTTGTCATTGCTATAGGAAAAGTCACAACATCTTCGTAGGGACCAGATTGATCGCGTCCTGGGGGTGGGGCGGCGGGGCACACGTCTCCGTAAAGCATCGTCGCCGACACGTTCCCCTCCCCACCCAGGACGCGATAAATCGGTCCCTACAAAGGTTATGTTAACGTTGATCGCACACCGACATCGAAAAGGTTATGCTGGTATGGCACACACATCGGCGTAAGTGGGCAAATTTTCTGGATGCCCGTGTTCGCCACACGCAGCACAATTTGGATCACGGAAGAGGTGTAGCTCGTTGAACTCACCTGCTAACGCATCGTAGGTCAACATGCGGCCAACGAGCGGATCACCAATCTCCAATAACAGCTTGAGCGTCTCCGTTGCCTGGAGCAGACCGATAATACCAGGAAGCACACCTAGTACACCTGCTTCAGCACAGCTAGGTGCCAGTGCTGGTGGAGGTGGCTCTGGATAGAGACAACGGTAGCACGGACCTTCATATGGTTTGAAGATGGTTAGCTGGCCTTCAAAACGGAAGACGCTACCATGCACAACAGGTATGTTGGCAAGCAGTGCCGCATCGTTCAAAAGGTACCGTGTAGGGAAGTTGTCGGTGCCATCAACGATGACATCATAATCGGCAATGATACGTCCAACATTCGTTTCGTCCAAACGCTCGATATACGTTGTCACCTTCACGTCCGGGTTCAACGCCTCAAGCGTCTCGCGTGCGGACTCTGCCTTGTACTCACCAATGCGGCTTGTGTTGTGAAGAATCTGGCGTTGCAGATTGCTCTCGTCTACCACATCGGCATCAATGATACCGAGCGTACCAACACCTGCGGCTGCGAGATAGTACGCGGCGGGCGAACCGAGACCACCAGCACCGATAAGCAGTACCTTCGAGTCGAGCAATTTTAGCTGTCCCTGCTCGCCTACTTCTGGTATAAGCGTGTGGCGACTGTAGCGTTTGGCCTGTGCCTCATCAAGGGTACGGGGCTGCACGAACTTAAAGCCACTACCTTTCCATTGTCCAAAACCACCCGCCATTGATACAACATCGTCATAGCCCATCTGCTGAAGCGTAGTGCCAGCCATTAAGGAGCGTACACCACCGGCACAGTACAGCACAACTTTTTTTGACTTGTCCGGTACTGCTTCCTCTATCTGCAATTCGAGGAAACCACGTGGCACATGAATCGCTCCAGGAACGTGTCCCTCGTTCCACTCATATTTTTCACGCACATCGACAACAACCACATCCTGATCAGTGGTATCTTGCTGATGAGTAAGGGCATCGTTCACCTGAGTAGTTGTCCACTCTGGCACCTGTTGTCGCGCCCTTTTCAAGATATCGCGGGATGCATCACCCATGATAATTCCCTTTCACTGTATCTATGATAGCTATGTATAACCTGCTTGCTAGCCTCTCAGTACATCTTGTTACGTTGTGCTGAATGATCTACAAGAGGTACGTGTAAAATAATGCAAAGGATATATGCTAAACTGTTCATAGTAGCTAACATAGAGTTGCTAAAAAATATTCCTGTGACTTGCAATCTCATCTCTCTTGCTGATACTCTGAAAAGGGAAAAAATTGTCATGCAAGGAGAAGAATAGTGCCAAAGATTGCTTTTATAGGTGCGGGTAGCGTGGTATTTACACTCAACTTACTGGGAGATATTTTAACGTTCCCGGAACTCGCGGAATCTGAAATCGCACTCATGGATATCGACGCCGAACGGTTACGCATTGCGGAGATTATGACGCGCAAAGTAGCCGACTCGCTCGGCACACATCCAAAAATCACGGCCCATGCAGACCGTAAAGCCGCCCTCGAAGGTGCCGATTATGTCATTAACACCATTCAGGTCGGTGGCTATCCCTCGACAGTGATTGATTTTGATATCCCAAAGAAGTACGGATTGCGACAGACGATTGCCGACACGATGGGTATTGGTGGCATCTTTCGCGCCCTACGCACCATTCCTGTGATGCTCGATATGTGTCACGATATGGAGCAGGTGTGCCCGGATACGACCTTCCTCAACTATGTCAATCCAATGGCGATGAATACGTGGGCGGTCTCACAGGCGACGAGCATCAAGACGGTTGGTCTGTGCCACAGCGTGCAGGGAACGGCGTGGCAACTCGCGCAATACATGGATGTGCCATTCAAAGAACTGACCTATCGCTGCGCGGGCATCAACCACATGGCCTTTTACCTAGAACTCAAACATAACGGGCAAGATGCCTACCCGCTCTTACGTGAGGTGGCACAGAAGCAAGAGATTTGGGAGCGCGATCCAGTACGCTTCGAGCTATTTCAGCGGCTCGGCTACTTCGTCACGGAGTCCAGTGAACATAGTGCCGAATACAACCAGTTCTTCATTCGCCGTGACCGACCCGACCTGATCGAGCATTTCCACATTCCATTAGACGAATATATCCGCCGTTGCCAGGAACAAATCGCGTGGTGGGAGAAGACACGCCAGCAACTGCTCGATGGCACGGCAGACTTTCATCCCGAACGCAGCGGCGAGTACGCGGCTCTCATCATTTCCTCGATGGAGACGAACACGCCGCGCGTCATCTATGGCAACGTCATCAACAACGACCTGATTACGAACCTGCCGCAAGGCTCCTGTGTCGAGGTACCGTGCCTCGTCGATGCAAGCGGTATCCAACCAACGCACATCGGCAAACTACCCTTGCAATTGACAGCACTACAAACCAGCAACGTCAACGTACAGGCACTAGTCGTCGAGGCGGTCTTAACAGGCAACAAAGAGCATATCTACCATGCCGCCATGTTCGACCCGCACACCTCCGCCGAATTGACGCTGAACGAAATCCATCATCTGGTCGATGACCTGTTCGAGGCACATGGCGACATTGTTCCAGCAATGAAATAAACCGCGCCTCTGCATAACACAAGATGTGATAAATCGGTCTCTACCTCGGTAGAGACCGATTTATCGCGTCCTCGGCGGGCACGCATAGGCAATGCTTCTTACAGTTAGCGATCTTTTCAGGCTTCTCTGGAAAAGAGAAAGCCATCCATCCTTCGTGCATTTCTCTTATCTTCTCGACTTCACCTGAGTCACACGAATAGACTGAATGATACATAAAAACGCCAGAACTATACATGTGACGCCAAGAAAAAGAGCTAAAAGAACGCTTCCGAGGAGACCAGATTTGTTTCCGTAGATGTACTCTATAAAAAAGAAGAGAGCAAATCCAACAATGACGACTCCTCCGGCCACCAATTTGGTGGCAAGAGAGGATTGTGTCCATACAGAGCGCGAGCTTATCATAGAACGTTCCTTCTCACATGTATTTTCACCAGTATAGCATAGTCAGAAGAACAGGTGCTTTTGTGTACCAGGATG
>JAABVA010001161.1_pt1 | contig 28992 bp, 29 predicted proteins | sample 5560331 | NCBI WGS metagenome assembly JAABVA01 (sample SAMN12812661, study PRJNA571458) | rock metagenome | isolation source: Antarctica rocks | place: Antarctica: Victoria Land, Mt New Zealand sud | collected 2016-01-07 | reverse complement strand
CTAATGATGAGATCAATTGCGAACATCCGACGTGTAAGGCAAACAGCCTAACCCTGCCAAGTGTGATGGCTTTCAAGAGTCATACCGCCAAGGTGCATCAGATTAACCTTCGTGCCTAGTTCCTCGGTGTGTTTCTTTCACTACGGAATGTTATTGAGCCTTTCAGCCGAGAATCGTCTGGGTAAATCTTCGCAGCGGCCGTCCTGTCATCGAAAAGGGAAGGAAGGGGCTTGATAGGAAATTACTTTCGCCTTCTAAAATTCTCTCTTTCTACTCTACTTGTTGTCGACGTTTTTTTATTTTTTATTTTATGCAGCCTAAGGCTATGAAACACGGTGCTATCTACCTAAATAGTGGCACTGTAGCGCTGTCTGTATGCTAAAGAATGTAAATTACATGACTTTTAGCTAAAATCGATGTTTAATATCTTCCCGTTGTGCAGTCACACCGATAAAATGCGTATACGAGCGGGTGCAATTTGCGAATTGCGAAATGCGAAAAATACAAAAAATACAGCAAAAAATACGTAAAATTAAATCAAAGGGGTAAGTGCGAGTGTCGCTTGCGTGATCTAGCATGGGTATACAACTAAAGTGTGGTACCACGAAGTCAATACATCGATGTAACCCCGCACTGCCTGACTCGCTATTAAGTTTCTCTACGGGAGTCCGTCTCTGCCTGATACTCTTCTGACCTCTCTTACTCCATCACAAGCACCCTAAGCACTTTTCAAGCTATCGTTTCATCATACTTGTCATGCCGTCTAGAAAACCAAAGTCGGATCGAAGATGGTCAATGTACTCGGCGTTGCACGACGATGTATCACGCCTACTAGAAGAAAATGATCTACATTTCGACTTCCATGAAAATGACGACACCGAAAGTTGCACAAAAGAGTACGATACCAATATCATGGGTCGATTCAGATGCCATAACCGCGCATGTGGCTCTAACGGATGGCCGAGCAAGAGGATCGCTATCACCATACGGATGTATCCTGGAGCACAATATAATGCAAGGGTATATCATCAACGCTGTCTGAGGTGCAATAGTCTCAGTAAACCCCGTTTAGACGATTCATATGCAGAAAGAGTGGCATATCGTCTCAAAAAGTGGTGTGGAATGGAGATGAACAGGCCTTTTCACTCAGGTCAAAGTGAAGGCCCTCATCTGAGTAATTTATGTGAGGGATGCAAGGATGGTCATTGCAGTGAATTGTGACCGAGACGGCTTGACTAATGAGGCAAGTCAATTGTTCACGTTTAACAAGGGATTGATATCTAACTGCTATCCAGCGGCCTACACGGTCTCTTGCCGGCACCCGTCCATCGTTTCTACCGGCGTGCTTGCGCTAGACCTACTAGCCCCCTTAGCCACCAGTATTCAGAAGATTTAGTCGTGAAGTAGTTGCGTTCCGCTATACTTCAGGCTGTCATCAGCGCCGCTTGATGCTCAATGATGATGCCCTTTGTGTGAACCGGAGCTGAATACCTGTTGCGTCAGACATTGCAGCATCGAAATTGGGGAGAGAATTGGAGTCGACGTACTTGACGCACGTTTTCTTGATAGACAGGAGAGAGAGGCTGTAGTACAAACAGTAGAACCCGTGGGATGCAATCTTGTTAGATCCTATAGAACCTGGCAATTTAGAATTCTTGACATAGCCAATATAAAAGATCCGAGAAGCGTCGTCCAAGGAAGGCATCCCCATGCCATAGCAGTAGATTCGGTATGTCGTCAAAGAACTCATCACGCCCTCCATCATGCGTTCTTTGCTAACATCGAAGCGAACAAGCTGAGCAGAAGATCCGTCAGCAGGAAATATCAAAGCCAATGACCCATTCGTGTGTTCGGTCATTTTGAGCTGCTGCAAATCTTGTTAGAGCAAACCCTGTCAAAAGATCTAATTAAGGTTGACCGAGTCCTGAAACTGGTTCAATATATCAATAGACAATATATTTATCAAAAGGGTGAAAGAGGACGAGAGCTATCTTGGTCCCAATTAACACCAAGCAGCCAACCAAATGCCAAATTTATTATAGACGAATGTATTATGGTGTCCTCATAGTGACTGCTGCTATCTCAATCCAGCTATTCGACCTTCAGGATAGACCCCAGATCCGAAGATCATGAAGCAGGTTGATGGCCGAAGAAAGTGGCCACGTCAGGAAAGACACATTCCTTGCTATTCTCCAGAAGTTCATATGGTTAAGCAATGGCAACTATAATGTCTAGGAGAAATTGGTCATGTAATTGTTTATGTCGCCTCAATTATTTGCAAAGGATTCAAGAGGCGCTAAGCCCTGCGCCAAAGCTAGGTCTAAAGCTCAGCCGGGGCCGATTTGACTCCTGACCAGGGCGACATACCTGGCGAGGACACTGATGCTCTTACAACGCGGTATCCTTCATTCTACCATGCAAATTCTGCAAGTATTGACTCTTACCGGCGGCCAAGTGGCTCAGCGCCGCCAAGCTGTCATTGCCCATAATGTTGAAGATTGACAGCTCGGCCTTGATTTCCTTGATCAACCAGTAGCGAATCTCGACCGCCACGAGCGACCACGTTCGAGAGCAACGAAACGAGCCCAATACAGTAGCCCTTCAACCGCGTTCGCTGGCTGCTGTCTTGCCTGGGATTTTTCGACTGAAGCCTCGCAATCTTTTCTGTTACTAATTAAGTTGACTTGAAGGTTTCGTCGACCCGTGGTTAGAAATTCGAGGAGAAGGGCGTAATCGCATCGGAGTAGCAAGACTGTTGTCAAGAGGCGATTTCGTACTTGAAGAACATTTGGTCCGCAGAAAATCTCAGTATCCACTCCGCGATGTCTGCGCGCATCCTGCACAAGGTCGTGGATGCGGCTGAGAGGTTGCTTCGCTTTGTCGACTTTTTTGAGGAATTGCTTTACCTCTTTCCGAAGCTTCAAGATGCTCTTAAATCTGGCATCTGATCTAGCGAAATTGGCGATATCCTTAATCTGCTGATCACTGGATCCTTTCAGCTGAACAGGCTTCAGAGAGAGAAGTTCTGACGGGGAAGATAATTTCTGCGTAGGGTCTTGGCCCTCCGCCCCGCCTTCTTGAAGCTCTGTCTCTTCCCGTTCCATTCTGGCAACCAAAGGAACAAATTGCATGTTTGCCCATACAATAAACTTTTTGTTGCCTCGTCAATCCACGCTCGTCGAACTATGCGGCCATATCTATTGATATTTCGAAGAGGGCAGCGACACATTGGGCAGTCCTTTAATTCTGCGATAGAGAACGGTTCCGAACTAGACTTTAGCCCCACAATCGAGCCTGCACCATCTGGTTCGTCAGAGAAAGTATAATAATCCGAGATACTCATGTGACCGTCCATGCTTTCCAGAGTGAGAATGTGGCCACATGATGGTATAATGCAAGGGCTTTCGTCGAGATCAATCTCAGCATAGCTGAATCCCATGATGTAATCAACCATCATCTCCTTGATCGGCGTATCTGCGCACTCCTGGCAGTGCTGAACATCTGGACAAACCTCCACACAGACAGACGGACATTGATGGCCACAGCTCAGAATCTCCGAGCAGCGTTTCGAGCAAGGCAGAAGGTCGCAAGGCAAGATTTAATGTATCCAATTTGGTTTTTGCCACTGACGTCGAGACCTTGGGATATTATGAAGGTCGTATAGATTTATGTGCAGTGTGCCATCGGTATCAGAAGAAGGTTGATCTTTCGTTTCGCCATTCGACGGAACTTGTGACCATTCACGTCGAGAGCATTACGCAAGGGCGAAGAAAGATCAGTGCTTTCCCTCAGGCAATGCAGTGGTTTGAAAATCAGCAAAAGCTCGCTGCCCCTTTTGGAACGGCTTTTCATAGAGACTTGCAGGACCGATCTTGCAAAGCTTGTGTCCTGAATGTGAGTCTGAAGAGACCAACCTCTGATGGTCAGCAGAGGTCGCAAATGTGCAAGAAGCCTCGACCTGGGCCGCGGTCTGAGGGGTCTCTATTGGAGATTCCGGAAGAACCAATCTAGTGGGCAGAATGGGAGGGGATATTATTATAGCTGGCAACCCAGAAACAATAGATCTAATGTATAATGACTCCGAGATTGCAAAATCATCAAGCACGTCCTTTACAAGTTCATCCATTGTGTCTATAATCGCCTAGAGAAAGATTCCAATATAGTGTTTATGCTGCTGCCAACGTATGTAGACTACGACTAGCTCCCCCCGGAGTTCGACTACTTCCGCTTGGTGCCAGGCTGTCAATCATGATTTCCCTCTCCTCGTTGTTGGCATTGGAGAGGCTCGACTCCTGAGTTGTTGTCAAGCTACCAACGTGTGCTGATTCAATGGATTCATGGACAGATTTATTGTCGGTTTCGAGAACCTCTTGAGAATTGAGAGCAGCATTGAGTTGCGTCCCAGAGCTAATAGTCTGCGTCTCATCAGCAAAAGAGTGATCGGATCCCAGAGGTACGCTAGCATCTTCTGGTTCAGTCCGTGCCTCGAAAGTTTTCTCGTAGGTGTTCACCGCAGCGGAAAAGTCTTTGAACAATAAATCCCGCATTCGGTCCACAATATGGTCATGAAGTGCATGCTTTGGATAACAGATCGGGTATCATGATCAACTAGCTAAGGATTCAACAACAGCAAGCAGCCGCAGTGATGTCTTTACTAATGCCCAAAACGGCTTAGCGTAGGCCCATCCTTTCCTTTAGTTGACTAGTGAGGGGCCAAGCTCTACTCTTAATCACATCTCATATTCACTACTTCAAAGTGTGACAGCCTTACCTCTAAGCTGTTCAAGACAAGCTTTATTTTCTTACACTTGAGTCTCCTGAAGCAGAAACTTAAAGCTGTATGGATCCACTGAGCATTTCAGCGAGTATTGTCGCTGTATTACAGCTCACGGGAACGGTCATTCAATACCTTAACACCGTCACAGGTGCCCCCAAAGATCGTCAGAGAATTCTCTTGGAATTATGCAATGTCAACGGCACGCTGTACATTCTCGAAGAACAAGCAAGTCAAGCACAGCAGGGCGACGCGTGGTCATCGACGTTACTGTCACTCAATAAGCCGAACGGACCTATTGAGCAATTTAAGACAGCATTGGAGCGTTTGGAAAATAAATTGGCGCCCGCTAAAGGTTGGAGATTGGTCGGCAAGGCAATCGCATGGCCGTTTCAGAAAGAAGAGATCAAAGAAATCCTCAGTGTCATTGAGCGACAAAAGACCTTTTTCAACCTGGCGCAGCAGAACGATCATATGTGCGATTCTCTCCGCTTCTCTTTTAGAGTATAGATACTTAACATATCTAGAGGCCTATCCAAGGCTATCAAAGATGACGTTGTGAGCTTACGGGGCGAAGTTACTCAATTAAACCTCGGTTAGATAACGAGAACTTCCCTCTTTCTGCTGAGAACGCTCACTCATAAGATAAAGATAATAACAACGAAAGGATTCGTCGATGGCTGGTCGCGCCAGATCCGTCATCGAATTACAACAAGGCTCTGAAAGAGCGCCATCTCAGAACCGGTACTTGGTTTGTTGAGAGCAAAGTCTTTGCTGATTGGAAGACCACCCCAGCATCGTTCTTCTGGCTGTATGGGATACCTGGATGTGGGAAGACGATTCTCAGCTCCACAATCATTGAAGATGTCATCCATCATTGTCATCTCAATTCTACCCTAGCCGTGTTGTACTTCTATTTCGACTTCAACGATATTGAGAAGCAAGGGCAAGAAAAGATGATCCGTTCGCTAATTTTACAGCTCTCTTCGCAATGTGGAAGTACACCTCAAGGTCTGAAAGCACTTCATTCGTCGTGTATGAATGGCGAACGGCAACCTACGCACGATATGCTTCTAGCTACTCTACATCAAATGATGGAATCTTTTGAGGAGACGTTTATCATCCTTGATGCTCTAGATGAATGTTTGGAGAGACGAGAGCTTCTAGAAGATATTGAGGAATTTAACTGCTGGACGAATGCGAATCTGCATATACTGAGCACGAGTCGAATGGAGAAAGACATCGAAGAGCGGATAGAACCTTTAACTCATGATCGGGGAAAGATGTCTATCGACAGTGTGCGGGTCAATGATGATATCCGCGCCTATGTTCACGAGAGACTTCAAGCTGATCCGGGACTGAAAAGATGGCGCAAAGAACCAAAGGTGCAACAAGAAATTGAGGACACACTGATGGACAAAGCCGATGGAATGTAGGATTCCTTTTCCTTGTTTATATGAACATTCAACGCCAAAGCTGATGTATGCAATTAGGTTCCGGTGGGCCGCATGTCAGCTTGATTCGTTGAGAAGCTGTCTTAATGTCCATGGGCTTCGAAAAAGACTAGCATCTCTGCCAAAAGATTTAGACGAGACGTACGCTCGAATACTGTCCAATATTGACGAGGACTATCGTCGAGATGCTTTGAAGATACTACAATGGCTGACGTATTCTGCTCGGCCTCTACGACTTGAAGAAGTCGCCGAAGTTGTTGCCATCGATGTTGACGAGAGTCCTCGGTTTGATCTAGAAAAAAGATACCCAGAGCCGCGAGATATATGGACGACCTGTTCTAGTCTTATATCCTTACAAGAAGAGATACTCGAGGATGCTCACGAGGGAAATACAAGGGCTATTGTTCGATTGGCGCACTTCTCTGTCAAGGAGTATCTCATCTCACTAAGCATTCGAAATGGACGAGCTAAAGATTACAGTATCCAGGAGGTAGACACCAATGCTTTGATAACTGAAAGCTGTCTTGCATATCTTCTACATTTTGATGAGCCGGGTTCTCTGACCACTCGGTCTGTCCTTGAATTTCCACTGGCCAACTATGCAGCAGAGTATTGGACAAGACATGCCCAAGTAGCTGAGAGAGGTTCGACCTTAACCCATCTCCTGAGTATAGAGCTCCTCTTGACCAAGGGACATGGCTTACTTAACTGGATCCGTCTCCACAACCCAGAACGACCATTGTGGGGTTCAGACATGATGAGAACACTTAATGATATCCGCCTTCCGCTCTATTATGCATCATTTGCTGGATTGATCAGATCTGTAAAGTTCATTCTTGATAAAGGGGCCGACGTCAACGCTCAAGGTGGAGAGTATGGCAACGCATTGCAGGCGGCGTCCCAAGGAGGTCATGATCAAGTGATGCAGATGCTGCTCGCCAAAGGAGCCGATGTTAACGCTCAAGGTGGAGAGTATAGCAACGCATTGCAAGCAGCGTCAGCAGGAGGTCATGATCAAGTGGTACAGATGCTGCTCGCCAAAGGAGCCGACGTCAACGCTCAAGGTGGAGAGTATGGCAACGCATTGAATGCAGCGTCAGAAGGAGGTCATGATCAAGTGGTGCGGCTGCTACTGAATCATGATGCTGTCATAAACCGGAAGGATATACAAGGCAGAACTCCATTTCATCTGGCTTCTGCTGGAGGGCAGATGGAAACTGTTGAGACGTTGTCAAGCTTTGGATTAGATCCGACTATCATCGACACGCAAGGACGCAATTGTCTCCATCATGCGGCCTCCAAAGGTTCCATTGAAATAGTCAACTGGCTACTGAAGAAAGGCTTTGATCCTAACTATGCTGATCGAGATGGCTGGACCTCTTTGCATTGGGCTGCTAAAAACGGATCTGTTAGTACTATAGAGGTCTTAAAGGCTGCAGGTGCCGGTTCGACTATCGAGGCTATTGAAGGCTGGACACCAGATTCAATTGCAATTTTTCATCACAATCAATCTTCATCAATATTAGACGTCAGTCTAGCTTATGAAAATAAAAAGTCTGAGCTAGCGGTAAAACAGAGTACCAGTTCTTCGACCGCTGCGGTTGAATCGATAGACGATGAACGCAACGTTAGCCCTGGCATTTGGCGGAAAGGGTACTATTGCGATGGATGCCTTCTGGTGAGCTTCGATTCCAATAACCTTCTGAATCTCTTCGTCTGATATAAACAGGATATTTATGGTGCGCGTTATAAGTGTTCGGATTGCCCAAATTTTGACTACTGTTTCAAATGCAAAAACTCATCAGATCAGACCCATGTTGGTCACCGGTTTAAGAAATTGGAATAAGCAGTCAAGTTATTAAGTGACTATAATATCATATAACACTTTTATTAACATTACAGGTAATGAAGCTAATACGGCTGAGGCATTTGCTGGTTTTATAGTGCAGCTTTCTTGAACCTTCTCTTTTCACAGGTGCTCTATGAACCAACCATGGAATATTTTTCTGTTAGCCTCTACAGCAATTTTGGGCCTATGCAATGATGTATATCTCAAGCCTGCGTATCTTGTCTGATTGATGTTGCAATCCTCAAAATCGTCGTCTTTCATAACATGGTGTACTCCCATCCGCAGTCGTACATTAGACAAAGGTATAATGTCAACGATTTATAAATCTTTAGGAAGATGCTCCCAGGAGGTCTCTCTCAGGATTGAAATTACTGAACGATACAATAGTGGATCCAGCGAGTCCGTGTTTGAGATACTGAATGTTCTTGAAGTATGTTTCTAAGAGGTCTCTCCAGGGATGGAAAACATTCAATAGTAGTGAATCCACCTTTGAAAGCCCGAACGTCCTAGGAGATGCTCCCAGGAGATCTTTCCCAAGCTCCGAAGGTGGCTCGCTGAATTCACTACTGGCTCTTATGTAGTGGCATCCTTACTTAACGCCATTTCCCTGCCAGCAGCATCCACAATCGAAGACATGATTGTATACATTGTTAGAAGCGAGTCCCGTTCAATTATAGTCCAAGGCTGAATTCTTAGAATGATGATGCAAGAAGCCTCGACTTGGGCTGCGTTCTGAAGGGTTTATTATTGAAGATTCCAGAACCTTTACAATGGGCTTAATAGGACGGATATTATTAGTGTTACACAATTATCCTTTCGCTATATAATGTGTTCGAATAGCAATATAAATAGCTAGCGACCAAGAAAGGATAAATTTAATGTTATAAGTACCTAATTTGCAAGATCATCAAGCACGTCCTTTACAAATTCATATGTTGTGTATATAATCGCCTAGCGAAAGATTCAAATGTAGTATCTATGCTACCGGCTGCCAGGGTATGTAGACTACGGCCAGCTTCCCGGCGAATGGGCTGCTTTAACTTGGCGCCGCGCCGTCAAAGAAAGCTCTAATCCCACTCGTCAGTCCTGACTTCTTTCTTCTCGTTCGTGGCATTAGAGAGACTCGACGCTTGAGTTGCTGTCGAAGTATCAAAGTGCGCTGATTCAGTGAATTCATGTATAGATTCATGATCCGTTTCGGGAACCTCTTGAGAGCTGAAAGTAGGATTGAGCTGTGTTCCGAAGCCAACAGATTGCGTCTCATCAACAGCAGAGTGGTCCGAAGCCAGAGATATGCTAGCATCTTCTGGTTCAGGCCTGTTCTCGTAAGAGCCCACCGTAGCGGATAAGTCTTTAAACAGTACATCCCGCATTCAGTCCATAGTATTTCTCATCGAGGTTCTGACTTCCGAGATTACGGAATCTCTCGGGTCTTCAACTGCCCAACATCTCAGAACCTTGGAGTACTAGGTATCGCTATCATCGACTTCCTTCTGTTCGTCTTGGACACCCTGAAGCGCTGACGCGGTCAAGTGCGTTGGTTGCGCGACAGCGCGACAGCACGATGAGCTCGCTTTGCACAGAGTTACTGCTTGACATAGGAACTCTTTCTCTTCTGTCCCTGTTGCTCAGGTTCTGTAGACGGAGACTCCTGTTCGGTCGTGTCCGATCTAGGTGTCAGATCTTCCGACTCAGGTCTGGCTTCGACATGTAAGCGATCCCTACTCTTTAATTGACGCCGTCCACTCTCGAGTTTGTCAGGACGTTTCAAGACTGGTGTTTGAGGATTCATGGGCAAGGATTCACGGCGGCGCTAGCTGTATGCCAAGGCTAATCGATTTCCACCTTGTAATTCTGGGCGAAACAAACGGGTATTACATAAGCACCTTGCATGTGGTGGTCTGGCGGGTTACTACAGGAGAGACAACAAATTCAACACCAAGGAGGAATGCGTATGGTAGCTTTCCATCTTGATGATCGACGATTATTACTCTGGTTCTAATTCTAGTTTATTCGGTAAAGACTGATTAAAGGAATTACAAATTTCAAGGAATCCTCGCGCCCACCTCTTCGTAGCCGTCCGCGCAACATTCCTTACAACTAACTCAAAGCTCGGACTCTATGGAGTCTCTGGGATTCCTAGAGGCAGGTGGCGTGCCTGAAGCGGTCTTCTGCTTTGGATCTCACTTCAGGTCGCTCCTCTGAGGGACCATGTTCCCAATATCATCATCCTCGTTTCCTCAACACCGTCATCCTTGTCCTTAGTCCAGAATATTACATCCGGCGACAACCATGGCATCTCTTCGATATCGTGACTGGTCAGCTGCTCTCCGGTGTCCGGGTGCACATTATCCGCCCGACATTGATCAAGTTCTGCGAACAACTCCTCATTTTGACGGTTCAACTGTGCATTGATGTGTTTGAGTTTGGCAGGGCTGAGTTCTTTCATTCCAGATAGCGCAGACCTGGTACTTACATATTGTTTCTCCAGCACCTTGATCAAGTAATACTGGATTTCGCTTTGAGTACGCGCGGTTTTGTTGACTCCCCTTTGATTTGTTTTCTTGACTTTGACTCGCCCGTAGATTCTCATATTCTTGGCCGCTGTGTCCCTTGGCAGATCTTCGGATCCGTACATTCCCTCTTCCACCCATTCTTTGGCGACCTCTTTCCCAAATCCTGCTCCTGGGTATATTTCGAAATACGGATTCATGTCCGTTCCACGTTCCACGATGACTCGCGAGCCGAAGCCAGCTTTTCTGATGACCTCGACTTTTCCGAGAGATGTTCGGCCGTCCGACTCATCGGGTATGGGAACGTCGACTTTGGTCTTCACGCCATCTTTGGTGGAAGCCTGCCTAGCTTTATTGGCGTTTTGGGACGCTGCGGCTCCGGAAGACTCTGCGGCTTTAGATGACTCTGCTTCGTTAGGGTCTGAACCTTCAATAGTAATAACCCATGTCTCAGGGTACTCATGCCGCTCATTCAATTGACGCAATACATTGTTGATGTTGATCAACTTTCTTCTCGCGATTTCGTCAGCCGGATTTTTTTCTAAAGCTTTGAGGTAAGGTCGCGCCATTTCGAAATTGGTGGCCAAGATGAAAACCTCAATGATAAAGTTCTGAAGGTCCTTCTTTGAAAGTCTGTTCTTGAAATTCTGCTTCGTTATTTGCTTATTCAGTTTCTCCAAATTTGACTTCGCTCCAGCGTTCTTGAGATTTTCCATGAGCTTTCTCAAATGCGTTGTAGCTTCTTCATAGATCTTCGTGCGGAAATCATCAGGCCTTGGAGCTTCGCTTTGATTCAATTCCATTGCTTCAGTGTCGTCATCCGCGTCACTTTCCTCCGCATAAGCGTTCTCGGCTAAGTCCTCGGATACAACGCCGAGGGTTTGGGCTGCCACGTTGACAACTGTATTGTGAAGTCAGACCTGTCTCAGACTAAAACGAAAAGCAAGGGTCTCGGGTAGCTTCAAGCAGCACCACCGAGTTTTGCCTACGTTTGAAAGCCTCCTCAGCATCCTCGTACTTATCCTTATTGGGATGCAAGAGCAGCGAGAGCTTCTTATACGCTTTCTTGCTCTCCTCTTTTGTACACAGATCCTTCAATCCAAGGATTTGATAATACCTGTTTGGTCCGCATTTCATTACCCGGTTGACTGCGTTCTTCTCCTCTTCCGTGTATTCTCTCTGGTTTTTTCTTCCTTCGTGTCCGGTAGGTTCCCTGACGTTAAAAGGTGGTGGCCAGCCATTTGGATATCTTCATCGTCTGGGTTGACTATACCAGCATTTATCCGCTCATTAGACGCAATACGATCTCTATCACCCATCACATCATCTCCACCCCTATCTCCACCCTTAACCATGGCGATATCATCCCGAAGGGTCTCCACGCGAGATTCCTGATCTAAATCGTTTTCTTCAGAGCCAAAGAAACTGTGAAAGAAGTCTCCTTTTACAGCAAAAGATGTCAGATAACGTCTGGGAATGCGGCTGTAAGAATTCGAATAAATGTAATCAAGAAAGAGACTCTCCTGATCTGCTTGAAAAGATTGATCGTATGATCTACCGCATCGATCGGAAATGTTCGATTCGCAGTCATCATGATCTGATGTCAATTCAGGAACCACTCTCATTCTTTGAGCGTAGGGAACGTCGCTCATGAGTTGGCAATTGAGCTGCACTATTCGACGCATACGTGCTAAATCAATCTGGTAATACTCCGTCATATGAGTGCGATGACTGCGATGGCGAGTTTGGAAGTCAACAGGCTCTGGATCAGCACCTTAACTCTCCCGCTCACTATTCATCATACGAGTGCAATGACTGTGATCGCACGTTTAGAAGTCAGCAGGCATTGCGACAGCACCGCGTCTCGTCTGTTCACAATAGAGGACACATTTCGAGCATGCTGTGAGGGCAGTAGCGTTACACTGCAATGGAATCCAAGTGCCAAATAAGCGGAGGTTATCATTGAAGGCGGAAAGTTGCAGGGTGCAGCTCATGACTCGATGCTGTTTGTCTCGCTTTCTAATTGGTTTCACTTCACAGATAACTTGATGAGATTTATCAAGAATATAGATGACGTGTCATGTTCTAAATTAAGCGTATCCAATTTCGAACTGAATTTACAAGATATATGACATAATCTTTGACAGCAAAGGAACTATTCACTTTCAGATCTGTCTCCGTTTGTTGGAGGGAAGGTCTGCGCTATCGGCTGTAGCCCCAGAAGGTTTTCTTTCATAAAGTCCATGGCCCGCTTGAGATACTGCAGACCGACTGCTCTGGCGCGGTTGCGGGCGTGAGAGATGAAGATATCGATGTCGGCTTCGTGCTGGGCGATGAAGGGTTGTATATAGAATTGATAGAGGAGGCGGGCGCCTTGGGCTTGGGGTAAGACGAGGTAGGAGAGCAGGAAGAGGCGGAGCTAGGCGTAGAAGGGAAACCTGGGTAGTGATGCAAGGTTAGAGGGGGCTTTGGTAAAGTTTGGGGTTGGGGTTGGGGGAGGAGGTGGGCGGAGGGTGGTTACCAGGAGAAAATGAACCATGTCCAAAATTCAATGAGGTTGAAACAGGAGATGACGACCCAGTACATGAGCCATGGTGTTAGCTGAGCCGGGTCAGAAGTACGAAGCGCTTTGTAGGAGGTGAAGATTGGGAGAAGAATGGTGACGAATAAGCTGGGAATTTGTCAGTGAGGCTCTACGTGTTCATGTAGATAACATGTGACTACGATGAAGGTATCGCTAGGGTTTTGACTTACGAGAGTAGGTTCGGGAGAATGTCGAACATCGTCAATCGCATCAAGTCCGATAAGGATGGTTGATCCGCTTCTTCTCCTTCTTCTCGCTGACAAACGCCGACAGAGCACAAATGTTACAAAACAACCCTTTAAATGCTGGTAGGTCTACGAAGTTTCGCCTTTGATGAGTGATAAGCTTTGTTACTGCGGATACTATGAAATAGCTGAAAGTATCTACTGGGACACATCAAGTCACGAAGCCGACGGCTTTAAAGCCAGCGCAAGAAGCCATATCTGGAGAGATGTGCCATAATTTAAGGGGTTGGGGGGGAGCATGTTTGGGAGGGAGGGCCGCCATATCTAGAGTGGGGTGCCTCATTTTGAAAAGTGGGGAGCCGCCATATTTGGAGGAGATAAAGAACCATAAAGGTACAGCAAAATCATTCAATCCCTTTCTCGTTAACTTTGTACCGCAGAAAGCCTCAGAAAATTGACTTACAGCACCAATGGATCAGCTAAACATCGATCGCGCGAATGCTATGTCATATGAATCCTTTCATACTCCACCTTTTCCCCTTCAACAAGGTCTCAATGATAACGATCGGTTCATGAAAGTTTATCCGCTCACTCCTTATCCTACGCTTTACAATACAAACAAGCGATCATTTTCCGCGTTTGAAACAGATGGCAATATAATACCCACGACGGAATATGAAACCAAGCGAAGGGTAAGGAACTCCGGCTCATGTCATCACTTCTTCAACACCCCTTCATCTACTAGCCTATGCCATTCTTCGCCGACTCCATCTTTGAATGTCTCATCGACGGAACTTAAAAGGGTGTTAGAGTCAATATTTAATCAAGTTGATTGGTTAGAGGTGGCATTAGCGGTAGCCAAGAATCGAGCGCCGTCAATTTACTGCGAAGTCATCGAGAAGATATTGCAGGCACAAATACATCAGCTTGTAAAGGCCGAGGTCAAGGATGAGTATGAAGGGGATGAGGATACGGATAAGCACGAGGATGAGGATGAGGATGAGGATGAGGATGAGGATGAGGATGAGGATGAGGATGAGGAATATGTGTATGTGTACGAGGACGATGATGACAACAATGACGACGACGAGGATGAGGATGAAGATGAGGATGAAGATGAGGATGAGGATGAAGATGAGGATGAGACTGACGACGGCGATGAGTACAACAGGGTGTAAAGAGAAGTAAAATAGGCGAGAAGGAACAAGGAAATTAAAGCGGAGAATTGAAAGTGGGTTGGCAGTAAATGTGCAAGCTACTATGATTGTATCTGTTTTAGCCTTTGACGTTTGCTTTTGCAGGACTTGTAATCGATTTGCATAATCGAGGCCTTCAATATATCTATTGCCGAACACCACAAGCGTAACATTGATACTGCAGGATTGACCTACCCACCGACTGCAATTCAGAGCTTAATGCTTAACAGGAGTTTAGTCCATCCTTTGGATCAAAGAGGCTTGAGGGCCAGCACAAAGTGTGTAGGGACTTCTAGTGAGTAAGCAATTCTAGTAAGTAAGTAATTAAATTACGTATAGGGCTGCGTCACGGCCTCAAAAAAGCGAGGCACTAGCATCCAGAAATTGCTCATAACTGCACTCGAAGAGTACTTCCTTGGCGAGTACTCCCCTGGTGAGTATCTCCCTCCACTTTTGGGCTCTACCTTTGGAGAGTACTCCCTTTGGTAGTACTCCCCCGACGAGTACTCCCTTCAAATTCTGTGGGATTTACCTCTGGAGAGTACTCCCTTTGGTAGTACTCCCCTGGCGAGTACTTCCTTCAGATTTTGTGGGATTTACCTCTGGAGTACTCCTTTGGTAGTACTCCCCTGGCGAGTACTTCCCTCAATTTCTTGAGATCCTTCTTCAGAGAGTACTCCCTTGGATAATATTATTCCCTTGGTAAGTACTTCCCTCAATGCGTCCATTCAAGAGTAAGTTTTCGAACTGTACTCCTCTCACGTCCCTCTTCAAAGCTTACTCTGTCATTACAGCTCAGTTTACACCATTTTGGATAGCATCAGCGTCGAAGAACATTTATTTCAAGACACGAAGGTTTGAGGGATTGAAAAGTATGTCAATGACTTGATTCTGCCCCTAAACCCCCTTTCCACTTAATGGTTAAAACGAGAACCGACCTTCAACCTATTTCCTCGCCACAGGACTGGACTCTGTTTCAGCAATCTACGGAAGAGATAAAAGATCCCAGCCAATCTTGGCTGCTATCACCGCACATAAGACGTGAGATCGGAGACATTTCGAAATAGGCTTCTTGGGAAGAAAATCGTTCTTTGTCTTGTCAGCCAGATATACTGAGTTAGTTAAACTAGAACGGAAACCTGCATTTTTCAATTTCTCCAAAGAGCTGTCCTGTGTAGCGGCCAGGAAATCTTTGATACCGAAGTTATCCTTCCACTTATCCGCGTTCTTTAGCGCGGTAGAATGAGGATCCAGGATGAATGTTTCAGGCTCCATTAACTCCATCATGACGGACCCGAGGCTACAGACGTCATTGCGTTCGCTTTCCGGGGTGAGCCTTCTGCCATTGATAAAAGACTCGCCGATGTTGGCTGAAGGATATTAGCAACGGCCGAGTCAGTTCCAACAAACTTACCAATCTTCACCCTCCCTTCGAGATTGAGAAGTATCGTACCGCAGCTGAGGGCGCCATGATAATGGGAAAGCTCCTTGTGTAGGTAAGAGAGACCGTCCAGCACCTTTTCCCCGACAGTGAGCAAATTTGAAGTGAAGCGATCAAAGCTAACTCTTACCTCCTTGCAAATTGCTGCTATCTGAAAGGCTTTCAACGGGCCTTGCAGTAGGCCGGTGATGTGTCGTAGGGAAACGTCCATTTGTTCATAGATGATTACGACATCATCATTGTCTTGGTACATGTCTCTGATTTCGACAAGCTGGTCACTGTTGAAACTTGGTATTCGATGTACGAGGCTGTTATCAACTTTCTTGACCCGTTTGATTGCGACGAATCTACATTCCTCGCTGTTGTCTGAACCAATAATGGCCGGTCCCGCTTGGTCACGAGTCATAAGTTCGTTGTATGATACTTGCGAAAAAGTCCCAATAGGCCGTTCGATTTTCTCTTTTCCAAGTTTTGCAATTTTACCCCCATCTTTACTCTGGGAGACTGGATCTGATGAAAAGAAGCTGGACTGATCTTCTAGAGCGCGCTTTCTTGGAACCTGAATATCAGACGAGGTACTCGAGCTGTATTGCACAGAATTCTCAGCAACAGTCAGCAAGGAGTTGCCGACCTGAGTTAGAGGTCTGTGTTCTCCAGGCATGGTTTGAAGGTTCGAAACTGGGGTCAGAAGGGGTCATATAGCGCTGGGAATTTTCTTGACTTCATTTCTGGAGCCACCCTGGGCCAAAGCTGAACCAACGTGCAGCCGAAAGTGGATCAAAAAGCAGCCAAAAGCAGATGCCAGTTGTCCCTGAGATCGGCTGACTTATGTCACCAGACACTGCCCATTTATGCGTCAGATCGCCTGAAATAGAACATATCGTTCAGTCAGAAACGTTTAGTTGCGTGTTCCGCTGATGATTTGTAAGGCGACAAAATCAAGCATCAATAAATGCATCTTCAGTATAATTTTAACGCAACATCACCGATTTAGTCAAACGTTCTTCAATTAATTTAAATGACCAACTATATAATGCTATCGAGAGCTACGGTGTCCTCCTACGTGTCCATGTGAACGGCCAGAGACGTCTTTTCCATTCAGCTGGTTGATAGTCAAGTTCCAACAATCTTACTCCCTGATCCAAGCGCGGTCGAACGAGATCTTGTAATTCATCTCGAACTTGTTCATTTGCGGAAACTAGAGTGATCGTCAGCCCAAGACGTTTTCCAAAAGCTTCATAACCTTGCCTGTAACTAAAACCTTCTCTCTGTCCTTTTCTGATCCCGACCCCACTTGATCTTGCAATAAAACCTGAAGATCTATTACACCGTTGTGGTAAGCGACGCGTCGGTGCTCCCCAACGTACTGAGGGCTGGGAGCAAGTCGTCCGTTCTTAAAAAATAGCGACACGTGGAGCATCTGGCATCACTAGTTTAGCCAACCTCTTACAAGGCACTTCCCGTAAGCATTTGACTTACATAACCATGATCCAAGGTATCCTCTCTCAGAGTTCTGTTAAGCAGCTCATTCGCCGGTTTCTCATCGCCTGCCAACGTCAAACACTTTCAGCAACCAAGAAGTCTGAGATGCTCACCTAGATCCTGTAGTTGCCACACCATATGAATGTTGCGTGTGCGAACCTCTGAAAGATTGAATCCTTGTATCAGTTCTTTGAGGAAAGGCAACTGTGCCGCGATCCCAAATCCGGTGGCCACCATCAAGACTTTTCCGTAGTCCCCAATAGGCACATTCGAGCCGTGTGGCCCACTGAAGAAAGCTATGCAGAGATCAGAAGGCTCCGGGCTAACCCGAAAATTCCCGGCGCCACCAAAATGGCTCTGATCGATTTCATCTGCTGCGCCTATCCGCGATTCATTGACCTCTTCCACTCCTCTTAAAGATACATTCCCCCCTTGATGTTCATCGGCGCGGTTGAAGAGCTTCCGCGTGAAGCCGTCCCTCGGTTCTATCAAGAAATCTAGGCTAGGGTTTTTGCCCTCGCTCCAGGAGGCAATGGTGAAAGGATGGCTCTGCAAGGACGACCACAGACTGACGGATGGAATCCAAACGTTAACGTATTGTCCGGCCTTGACTTTCCACGGTCGGGGGGTAAAGATTGTCATTCTCACGGCGCCGTTTTGTCTTGCAATCAAAGCTCGGGAGCAGCCACGATGGAGGGCGACGTTTCTATATAGAAGGGCCAAGCACTGCATCACAAACGTGGTCAGAAAAGTGCAACCGGAAACGAGTAGGTATAGGCCTGGGAGTTTCATGCTCGACGGAAGATGTCTCCAAAGGGCGTAAGCTGCGACAAAAGCCAATGCCTGATGGCAGCGGAGGAAGAGTTCATAGGAAACCCGGCGAAACAAGTGCGAGGATAGAAGAAGTAGCGAGACCATGGATATGATTGCCTGTATTAGAGGTTAGCAGGAGTTAAATTCCTGGGGAGCACAATGACCAACTATCAGTTCAAACAACGGCCCGGAACCGCTCATGCTAGGACTTGGCTTACCAGCCGTGTGGATGATGACGTGAAGCAGGCCAAGAAGAACGGACATGGTTCCTGTTGATGCATGGAAAAGACGGTACAAGGGCAGCGAAACACCGAGCAAGTCGCAAATAAAGCTCAAGTGGAATCCAAAATACGCCGGCATCATGTTAATTAGCGATAAGTTTCCCGCGCGAGTAGCCGCTTCACTCGCAGTAGATACCTTGAAGCAAGTACAAAAGACGTTGCCTCCGAGATAAATCAGTTGAAAGGCCACCTGAGCACGAGTCCAAGGCCCCAAAAGACGATGCCGTCGTAGGAGCAGAGGATATACAAGGTGCTTTCGCAGCAGTGTGTCGCAGAGTTTAATGAACCGACTCAGACGGATTAGAGAGTGAATGATAAATAAAAGAATAATGCAGCCGCCCGCGGCAATAGCATAGAACTGCGTCACGTCCATCTTCTTTCAAATAGGTTGAAGATGTCAACGGAATGCTATAAAACGTAGTGACTTAAATCGTCTTGTTGTAAAAGCATCTACTCTGAAAGGAAGAAAACAGGATGTGAACATTTCTCGACAGCACCGAGGGTTGTTATACCCTTGTCCCTTAAAGAGAGCCATTAAACATGGCAGAGGAGCCGTTTTTGGCTCCATCGAGCTCCCGGTACAAAATCAAGAATAAACACGACTACCACTAGTAGGATTTGGGAACAATCTTAAGGGGGAAAGTGGAAAAGAGTGAGAGGGACAGCGATATAGAGGAAGAGCAGACTGAAAGCATAGACCTGAAACACAAGCATAAAAGGAGAGTGGGAAGAGTACAAGAGAGTATCGCGGCTGGTCTTCCACGCATCCAATACTTGATGCCTTCGTGTTCAATGTTGGCCTGCTTTACATATAAGGACCTCTGACAGGGAGAAGTCATGAAGGGTATTTTCGGGCCACGATGGAAAGCCTATCGACTAAAGACTTGCAGGTATTTCGAGAGAAAAGCAGGACGTTCTGCGGATCGTTCCAAATACCACTTGACAAGCTTCAAGCTGAGGAACTTCCCGAGAACTTAAGGCAGCGCAACGACAAGGATATCGCTAGGTTGCTGAACGAGTTTAGTGCGGAAGACCAGCGCCTTGAACCAGAAAACCACGTGGTCGCGCTAGTATCTCGGTCCGCTCTGCCCCAACCCAGCCGCCCAAGTGGCAACATTTTTGAAGAGCCACAATGGTTTATCCCGGAGTCTACTCTACAAGTTCTACGCGGAGGACACCTCCTGGAAGCGGCGCGCAAATTCTTTAAAGGGAGCAACAGATGGTGGGTGGCGGATTTATATTCTGAAGGTAGGAAAGTCCGCTTTTGGCTTCGAGACGGGTTCACTGACAAATTCAGACATTAGCTTCCAGGTGAAGAACGGTCTACGAGAACAGGACCCCAACTTTTCGAAAACCTATGACGGAGACATTGTTCGTCAAATTCGCATATCTACCCTGGGTGACGATGCGGCGAGGAGACGGAAATGGCTCGCCAAGTTTTCAGAAAGCAAGCAGAAGTGTCTTCTGCGGCTTGAGGCGTTGCCTGAGAAGTTTGTAGAAAGCCTAGATGCCCTAACTCCATTCGCAGGGCTATGGCCAGCCGTACAGATAGGCACCTTCCCTCGACTCTGTAATTTACACTGCCCTGAGGTTCGTGACTCTTCCTCAACAGCCTTTTCTTTTCTAAATAAATGATAAAGGAACTGACCCGCTGCCTGCGCCGAGTGAACAACGCTTGGACTCGAATTGTTGGAAACAAGAAAGACGACCAACTTCGACTTGATGCAAACACGGTCGCTATACTACGAGGTCGGTGTCCCTTCGGATCGACGGAAGATCGCGCGTTCGTCCAAATGCGGATGCTTGCCGGTGATATCTTTCCCGCCATCAAGACGGACGGCCAACGATCAGCGATCTTCGACCGTATATGCTCGATAGAGTATGTCATTCCGTCAATCCATTTTGTTGTTGAGAATACGAAATACCTTGAGCCTGGCGCCAGAATTTTAAAGGAGCTTCTACCAAACAAAAGCAAAGGCTCGATATCGCAACAATTCCGTGCTCGTCACAACGGACAAGCAAGCATGAAGGTACAGATCAGTGAATTTGTCTTCGAGGATCGAATATTACCTTCTGGCGACTCTTTCTGGTCATCGTATCGACAGGTCTGGCTTGCTGCTCTTCGCCACTTTCCCGTGATGGACGGCCAAGCACCCCGAAAAGACACTGCTCAACAGAGCAGTTCAGGTTCCGGGATAGAGCAGCGATGGTGGCACGAGCTCTCTTCTCTCGCGTCAGAGAGCGGATACCGTGGGCTACGTCGAAAATACTCTGATCGTAAAGCAGCAGATGCCAAGACGATTGAGGACTGCGTGCGTACCATTCTGCCTTCAAAGTATTATCAGATCGATTCGGACCGCATGCGTCGAATAGTACAGCTCAATTGCCAGCTCATTGGCGACGTTCCATACGTTGAAAGGATGAAAGTGACTCCGGAATTGACTTCAGATCACGATGACTGCGGATCGGATATTTCCGATCGATGCGGTAGGCCACGCGATCATTCTTTTCAAGCAGATGAGGAAAGTCTCTTTCTGGACCACATTTATTCGACCTCCTATAGCACCATTCCCAAACGCTATCTGACATCCTTTGGCATCAAACGAGACTTCTTTCACAGCTTTTTCGGCTCAGAAGCAGACGATCTGGATCAGCGACCGCACCTCGAGAGGTCTCAGGTTGGTATTACCAAGAACCAGGATGTGGTGATGGGGGATCAAGACCATGTCACCAAAGATCAAGATGAGGTGATGGGGGATCAGGACCATGTCACCAAGGATCAGAATGAAATGATAGAGAATCAAGATCAGGTTACCAAGGATCAAAATGAAATGACAGAGAATCAAGATCACATCACAAAGGATGAGGAGATCAGCGCCGGCACACTCGTTCCCTATAACGCGGAAACGCAATTGGCGAGCCAACCTCCGTTGACGTTAGGAGGAGTGCCAGACACAACGGAAGATGACGTCGGTCAAGAGAAAGGAGGCCAACCTCGACCTCCTATGAGGGAATTCGGGCAGCAGAATCAGGACGGTGTTATCTCTTTTACGGAGGCCTCGCGACTGCTCTTCAAAACCCGGATGGATAAAAAGAAGCGCCTGTTCACGGTGCTTTCGCCCATGGCCGGCAATAGATTTCATAAGCGTCAAGCCGACTCACTCAACAAGCTCTCTATGGTCACTGCCCTAGAGTTGTCTTCTGAGTCTCGATTCGTGGCGCGGGATAATGGCAAACGACTTAAGTTGACTGCTCCTACTAACATTCTTGAAGATGCCCGTTCAGAAAAACTCCAGGCGGTGCTCAAGGTCCGGCAGCCCAATGTTCAGGAACTAATTCGTCAATTCGAGAATTATGAAGAACCTGAGGAGGAATTATGAAGATCGAGGATCCGTAAAATCACCTGCACAGGCCAGGCTGAATGATAACCAAAATGCGTTTCGATTGCTTTTTACTTTTGTCATTGCTTGACTTGATAAATTGTAGCACTACAAGCGTCCACCTTTCCTTGCAAATTCCGAGAACAAAAAGCAGTTCGCGGTCAATATTGCAGCGCCTGTATTACCTCTGCTACCTCCTTCACCCGTTCGTCAAAGTCTGTGATAGACAATCCGGGAATCACTGCCAGCCCTTTAAAGTGATTGGCTTCAGCAGCAAGCTTTCCCACCAACATCCCCTGAACCTCCAGCATGCATTCTTTCATGTCGAGTGATTTTAAATAATCCGGTTTCGAAGCAGATAATACCTTGAGTCGTTCTTGCCGCTTCGTCATATTTTGTTGGCGCTGCTCTTTCCCTTTTTGAATTTCTTCAGCTTGAGTGCTCTGGAATTTTCTTCGGGAACGACGTATATTCCCGTTTTCTGTCGTGAAATTGTTTGGTCCTCTACTTGCATTGAAACTAAATTTCATGGGCAAATGAGGAATTGAGCGCAATAGATGAGTATGCGATGGCTTTGTGGAATCTGGCATGCTGAGATTTTGAAAGTAGATGGCCAAGTTGCTATATACAGCTAGAACTTCGGTAATAAAAATGAATGAAACGTAATTGTATTCGAAAGTATGAGTTGTGTTAAATAACCCATGCCTCGTGATTACTTCACGATCGATCCTATTCGTCTGTAACTCCGGCATCCTCCAGCATCCACTTCTTGCTCCAGCATCCACTTCTGGTTCCTGTTTCAATTTGCGGTCCTCCTGTCGATTACGTCCCCTAGTCGTGCTTCACATTTGGAGCACCTCCTCCCAATTTTGGAGCACCCACCTTTCATACGATCCTTGAACTCATGTTCTTTTTGTTTTCGAGATCTGGCACCGCAATTAGCATTTGTGCGCCAGGGGTGCGCCCTCACTCTTCAAAAAAATAAGTCAGAACTACGAATTATCATTGGATTGCTACAGAGCATCTTTCTTCTTCAAATCTGGTTCCCTTGTGCTTCAATTCCCGCTCCCTTCTACCTTGATCTTGACAAGATCCACTTACTTGCATTAAGGTCTATATGATTGATTAAAAAGCAAGGGTTACCAATCATCGTAATATAACTGACATACAACAGAGCTAAATTTGAAATAACTAAACATCCCAAAATCTCGAGGGTCCCCAACGTCCTCACGGCCCCTGACAGCCAGAAATTGTTTCCTCTAGAGCATCCTGAAAGTGTGCCCCCGCCTATAATGCATGACGGTTTACTCCACTACTATGTTCAGAAACATTCTTCAAAAGAATTTTCCTTCGGCAACTATGAAGACACTTTCAAGTAACCGCTATCGTCCTGCTGCTGAAAAGTCACCCGAGATCATCTTCACAGCAGACATCTTTGGCTTTGGTGCCACATTAAACAACTCACAAAACCAGAATGCCACATCAAGCAGTTCGCCCTCTGAGGAACAGCGTCAACGGCAAGATACAAGCCACACTGAAACATCAAAGGCTGCATCACGCAAATCTGCTTCAAACCGTCATGCGATATTGCAGGATCCTGTATTAACGCAGCGACTATCATCGATACATCCAGCATTTCGCCCGCGGCCAATCTCCGGCAGAGCGGGTGATGTTATTGCTCTGGACGATCGAATTGCAAGAAACGGTGGGACGACATCCACTTACGAGCAATTGCCTCACAGGCTACGAATATCGAAGCAACATCAACCTACTACTTCAGCGGAACGCGTGATAGAGCTTACGCGGACAAATGGCTATTTACTGCAAGAGTTGGCTTACTATAAAGATACTCAAGCAGCTGATATGAAGTTCTTCGAGAAAGTGACCAAGACGCATGCAGATTTGGAAGACGCATTGGAGGAAAGATCTCAGAGGCGAGCAAACGCAGAATCCACTTTACTGAGCTACTGGGGCATTGATTTTGGTGATGGCAATGTGGAAGATACTGTTTTTTAATACATGCTTTCTGTTGTTTTGTAAGATAAACAGTTGGAGACTATGATAGTAATCCAACACGCAAAACCAACTCTCTCATTGCTGGCATGATTTCTTCTTTACATCAGAAGTGGCCTCTCCGGTCTAATAAAGGTGGTAGTGTTCATGTATTCAGTGCTTCTTTCTGACAAAGTAAAATGCCACTTTCTTGTGTGTCACTTCTTCTCTCCTGGACCTCGTTTCAGGATTGTAAGCAACACGGACCATAATCACTAAAATGCCATAAGTATCACCAGCGACACATGGCGTAACAGTGAGTAAATCTTATGGTCATTCTTGCTAGAAACTATGTTGAAACCCCATCTACTGTGTACATCTTAGAGGCATAGCATCCTAAATTGAATGGCATAGTATCCATTCTCTTTCGCGGTTCTTTGGAGCTAAGCTCACGGAAAGGATTGCGGGCTGGTTCTAATATTCAGGGGTATCCAGGATAGGATGCGGCATCCATATATTACCCTGAAGTATAGATCCCCGTCTTGGAGGTATATATCTCAGATATGGCTCCATAAAGAAACGGTCATATCATTCCCCTCTGTTCTAATGGCGAAAATTAGAACTGAGCGACATATTGTCCGAGAGAAAGCCCGAAAACGAACTCAAAGCCTCTTCAGAAAGGCAAACGAATTGGCGCAGATCGCTGACGCAAACATCTACGTCGTCATAAATCGCAATGATAAATACCAAATATACAAATCGACAGATCAGCCCGGGTGGCCTCCATCAGAACAAGAAATGGTAAGACCCCACGACGCAACGTTGCCTACAATGCTTGACAATCACGATAGGAGAAGCAATATCCTATCCCGAGGCATAAAGGTCCAGCGGACTTTGAGCCTGTAAAGCGCGAAGTCAGAAATCAGAGAAAGAAGGAAGCAATCCAGTTTGAGGACCTGATCAGACCTGGGTTAAAAGATGGCAGTCATTCCATTGGCAATAAGCGACGCATTTTCTCCATTCCCAACCCTCCAATATTGCAGAGATCACCAATTGAAAAGTTCTCTTTCCCGCGCCAATCTTTATCGTAGATTATGTATATCTCATTTATCTGAACTATCATAAAAACCTCAAATGCAGCGTCCTACTCTGAAATCAAAAAAACATCACTGACGAGCCAGTATATCCTGACTTCTATCAATTTCAGGCGACTTCTGACTGAAAAAGTGTGCCTGGTTGATCAAAGCCTCTTCTGACCTTCTTGCACTTTGTGTTGACACGTAGGAATATAATATGCCGTCTGAGCCAGAGAACCCCCAAGGGGTCAATGCCGAAAACACTGCTTCCGAGAGGAGGAAGTCGGGGTAGATAACCTTCGCACACATGTTTGTGAAGTTTACGATGAGGCGTTCTTTGAGCAGGGGCATCGTTTTGCGAGATAAAAGATTAGGATGAGACACATGATTGCGAGATGATTATTGATGGTCTGGGAATTCAGTTTTTTTGGTTATGTTACACCCACATCTATTTGTTTCACGCAGGTTTTAGAGGTCGTCTTTAAGCTCAGCTAGTGCAGCCTGATGTGACGTGCATTCCACGTGTTCTAAAACGCCATTTACTGACATACGTCTGAACCTTAAATAGCATCCTTGTATTTGTCTGTGTCTTATAACATCCTCATTCCTTGGCCCGCTGACAGATGGCTCTAGCTAGTAGGGATCTACCCGGAGGGAGCCCCAACCTCAAACCCCTGCCATCCAATGAACATCCATCCAGAGAGTAAAGGAATACTTCAAAGGACATAGCCTTCGGCACTTTATCCGCACCGCTGAAAAGTAGAATGTCAGCTCATTCGAGTTGCAACTGATTCACTTACGAGTTGGCGATCTACACAGTCAACAATGCTAATAACTTTGATTTGATCATGTCTTCATTTGCAAGACAAAAAAGAAGATGATCTTGAAGTCAGCAAGAATGAGAAAAAGCAGACCTTTGATGATGCCAAAACATACCTCAATTTTTGAATGTGTGAAAGCCTGTGTTTCTGAATGTTCGAAGCGGACTTTTTGGAAGCTTCCATTTGCAGCCAGAAAGCTACCGAAAAGCAGTCAAATTTGACCGTCAGGGAAGCTTGAATTGGCTCATGGCGGTATAATGGAGCCGAAAATTGCGCAAAGCAATCAACTAGAAGACTGACTGGGGAAGCTTATAAGAACACCACTTCTCTCTTCGATAATTCAAACAAAAACAGATCTTTGAGTTCTAATACAACCTTACAAAACAGACCGGTTGATCCGATCTTTGAACAAGCTTACTCCAAGGATCCCATCTGTCTTCAAGCAGTTTAATTCTTGTAGGAAAGCTAGCCTAGCCTAAACAAGAAGCCCTCTAGTCAGGCCATGGCACAATTTGGAGCTGATCTTGAAGCGGAAAAAGCGTTTCAACAGGCAGAAGCAGCGAAGGCATCCCACGGTCTTGCGACCCCAGAGAGCACGCCAGGCCCAGACACTTCTCGCCTCGAAGCTGATAAAGCACGTCAACAGGCAGAAGCAGCAAAGGCACCCCACGGCCTTGCCACCCCGCAGAGCACGCCAGGCCCGGACACTTCTCGCCTCGAGGCGGATAAAGCAACAAAGCAGGCTGGAGCATCTCAAGGTGCAGCTCCTCCGGACACATCCCCAGATGGTGCGTCAGGCGAAGGCCAGAAAAACTACACCGACGAGCAGAAGCAAGCAGTGGAACGGGTGCTGAAGTGTGGACCAAACAAGTATTATCAAATTCTCGGAGTGAACGATCCGTCCACAAAACAGGAGATCAAAAAAGCGTATAAGAAGCTCGCATTGCTTTTACACCCAGACAAGAACAAGTATGAAGGCGCTGAAGAGGCTTTTAAAAGTAGGCAAAGCTCTATTGAGTCGTTTGAAACTATTCCGGAACCCTCACTTTTACTTTATTTCATTGCAGGGCTGACTTCACAACATAGGTGTCAACACGGCAGCCAAAGCCCTCGGTGTTGAAATTGAGGAATTTAGCGAGAATGCTTACGAAGACGACGAAGATAACGGCAATCACTCAATGGAAGTCGAGCAAAGCGGACCAAAGCCAGATGACTTCTGCAAGCAAATCTATGAACAAGCTACACCTCATTTGGGGAAGCTCATGGACGATCTCGATAATAAAGCCGCCCAGCTCGAATTGGGAAAATTGAACGAGCAGATAAAGCAGCGGAATGTCAAGAACAAGCTTCCGAAGAACAATTTAGATGACTTTCTCATTAACGTTCCCATGTTCATTGCTAATTTTAAAAACGCGAAGGGGTCCAATGAAGCGTTAAAGAAGGATCCAACTGACAACATCGCAAGAGAAAAACTCATCAAGATAAATCAGCATATGGATCTAGTGAATGAGCAGCGGGGCTACCCCAGAAACTGGCTTATTACAATTCCACCTCACCCAGACACAAATGCAGCAGGATCCGGATCTGGAACAAGCGAAGAGTCATCCAGACCGGCTGGAGACACCAAAGCCACCAAAAAAGGCGGCCAACCTTCCAGCAAAGGTGGTGTCAAAACCAAAGTCAGCGTCCCAATACCTGATGAGTCAGATGGTCGAACATCTTTTGGAAAAGTCGTGATTGTCAGAAGCGCTGGCTTTGGCTCACGGGTCATTGTCAATCGTGGAACCGATATGAACCCGTATTACGATATACATCCCGGGGCGACTTTTGGGAAAGGGGTCGCCCGACAATGGTTGAACGAGGGAACATATGGAATTGCGGATCCGCCGAATGACATTGCGGCCGGTGAGTTGAAAATCTGTGGGAGAGTCAAGGTCGCTCATACCGCAACAACACTTCGTAAGCGGGCCGAGGGACAGGGCCAGGGCCGTAATAACATTTGTTACTACTTTATCAAGGTACGGGGGGAAAGTTACTTGAGCACCAGGACAGCGCTCTCAGGGATGAAGGGGGTCAGCCCCGCCAAACTTAAACGAATTGATGCAGCGTTGGACCGCCAAACTGAGATGCTGCTCGAGGAACTGGATCAGTGCCGTGAAAACAATGAACATCCGGACACCGGAGAGAAGCTGACCGATGATGATATCAAAGATATGCCATGGTTAGCCTCCGAAGCGACACCCACGAACGAGAATGAGAAAAGCGATGCGGAGGATGAAGACATTGACAACTTAGTGCCTCCAGTGACAGGCCTGAAGCGTGATCCGAAGCCTACAGCACCTTCGGGCACGGGGAGTGCCTCTGGGAATCCTGGAAATCCTATCGAGTCTGAGCTGTAGAGCTTAATGGTCAAGTATTGATAAGTGGCAGACGGCAGCAAAGACGAAGAGTTAACTTGGTGAAGCCGCGAAGAATGTTTAGAATTTTCTGTTTCCTTCAATCAGTCCTTACCAAAGCATACATAGCTAGAATCAGAACCTACATCAATAATAGATTATTGAGATGTAACGAATCATTTTCAGAACAGCCAGCATTACCCGTCGTAGCAAGAATTTGTAGACTTGATATGATCCTAGTGTTTCTAAATAAACAGAAAAATTGAACCTCGGTACTCGGTTATGGTGGGAGTTTGGTCTAGAATCTAAGGGTGCGAATTGATTGGAGCATATCAAGTCTTGGCGAAAACATCACTAGCGTCGAGTCCTCGCAGACTTCTACTTTTAGATCTCACATCTGCAAGTTCGAGCATAGACTTCACCCACAACGCTTCATCGCAATCAGGGCTTCTGCCCATGAAACCCCAGACGCCAAGTCTGAAACGTCGTCTTGACAAGCTCGACGGCGTTCCACGTCCATCAAAGAAGAGGAAGCTCTAATTGCGTCTCTCCCCGACAATACAGCAGTCCGGACCGATCCGTTTCTTATTATCTTCACCGGTGATTCGACTTTTCATCCTTGCTCTTGCTCGGCATCCACTTCTGACTCTGGCATCCACTTCTGACTCTGACATCCATTTCTGACTCTAGCATCTACTTGTAGGTATAGGTATCGCTGCCTACTAGCCCAAGTCTATTGGGTAAATTGCTCTCAT
>JAABVA010001160.1_pt1 | contig 28993 bp, 32 predicted proteins | sample 5560331 | NCBI WGS metagenome assembly JAABVA01 (sample SAMN12812661, study PRJNA571458) | rock metagenome | isolation source: Antarctica rocks | place: Antarctica: Victoria Land, Mt New Zealand sud | collected 2016-01-07 | reverse complement strand
AGCACAAAGCCAATTGCATTAGCTAGCTGCGGCTCACGCTCGTTGCGAATCTCTTCTGCCATAAGCTCCAAAAATTCCGCCATATCAAGTTCTAACGCCCTTGCGATTGCCTCTAGCACTTTGGACGAAGGATACTTCTGTCCACGCTCGATCTCACCCACGTAGATTTCTGAGAGGCCAGCTTTATCACCCAAATCTTTTATCGTAAGGCGGCGATCCTGACGCTCGCGGCGTACTACACGCCCGATTACCTCCTGTAAATCCAGTGTTTTCTCTTCTTCAGCCATAACAATTCCCTCTTTTTCTATGCTGTCAGCATATCTTCACAATAACATATGCCATTAGCATATATTATCTCTATCAGTATAAACCAAGAGCATGCTATATTCAAGGTGAGGCAGTAACGAAAACATTGTGAAAACACAAAGGAGTAAATCATGTTTGTACCGACACGATATCGACCGCAAATGACCGAGAAGCCAGAAGGACGTTCAACGTCTTACGTGCCGATGGTCTATGAGAAATTTGAGCCATCACCGACACGTTGGGAATACCATGTGTTGAAGGTTGATACCCGTGAACAAGAGTTGCCCGAAACTACGCAGATGAACGAACTGGGTGGTAAAGGCTGGATTTTAGTCAATGTCGTGGACTTGCCCACAAGTTCACAGGTGTACTTTTACTTTGTGCGTCAAATAGTAGAATAGAGGAGATAGAGTAATGATTTCTAACTTGTTTGTTCCTACGGTTGTGGAGGCAACTGGACGCGGAGATAGGGCATATGATCTCTTCTCGCGTTTATTGAAGGATCGCATAGTGATGGTCAACGGTCAGGTTGAGGACACTATGGCGAATCTCATCGTTGCTCAATTGCTCTTTCTTGCTGCCGAGGATAGCAAAAGAGAGATCAATATGTACATTAACTCCCCTGGTGGTTCCGTCTACGCGGGTATGGGCATCTACGATACTATGCGTGTGTTGCCATGTCCTATCGCCACAACGTGTGTTGGCTATGCCGCCAGCTTTGGCACAATTCTGCTTATGGCGGGCGATCATGGTAAACGCTATTCTATGCCACACTCACGCATTCATATTCACCAGCCCTTGCAAGGTGGACTGAGTGGGCAAGCGACTGATATTGATATTCATGCCCGCGAGATATTACATCTGCGCGATGTCCTCAACGGCATCATCCACGAACATACGGGGCAGTCGCTCGAACGTATCAAACGCGATACCGACCGCGACTTCTTCATGAGTGCCGCTGACGCGAAAGAGTACGGCATTATTGACGAAGTGTTGACGCTTGCTGAAAAGTAAAAGGTAGAGAGTAAGAATAAAAGAGAGGGGCAAGACCGCCCCTCTCTTTTCGTTATAGATGACTTTACGAAGCAAGTTCGTCGTTTTAGCTCAGACCTAAAGACCAAGACACCAGTAGAGCACAGGGGATTATACACTGTGCCGATACAGTTCGATGCTACATCTGTGCCTGTAGAGCGAAGAGAAGAATTGGCGCGGCGTACAAGCGGTTTACCACTATTGCTCAATCGCTCTATGTCAGTTGTGGCTATGTACGTCGAGCCGCATGGAGCTATGAATGAGCATAGTGCCGATGTTCCAATTCTCTTTCTTGTGATGCGCGGACGGGGCTTTGTACGCATTGGCGGTTCTGACGGAGAAACGCGTGCGATGACTGCTGGTGAGGCTGTGTTATGGCCTGTGGGACTCGATCATACGGTGTGGACGGAAGATGAGTCGTTAGACGCTATTGTCATAGAGGGACCGCCAGAGCGAGAAGACGGCTAGAGCGGCTCTATTTTGATACTGTCAATATCAAGCCATTGGGCATCACTGCTCACTGTGCCAAAGCGCAGCACGCCGCGTGGTGTTGCGACAGCATACTGATTGTCGAGCCATGCGACAAAGCCAAGCGGACGGATTGGCGGGCGAGGCACACGTAGTACAAGCGCATCATCAACCCAAAACGTGGCATCACTCTCACGCCACTCAAGGCTATACGTATGCCATTCGGTCATTGCAGCGGGCAACAATGCTTCACTGGCACCACTTAAATGTTGCATCCAATGTGCTGCTGATTGCGTATTGCCTGTAATACGTCCCCATAGTGTTGTTAGTGCTGTGGGCACAATAACCACTAATGCCTCGGTACGCATACTGTGTACGACCTGTGCTTTCCAACCCCAACCAGGAATACCAGGGACAAGAGCCATATTCGAGGGCGGAGAAGCATAAAAAAACCATATTGACTCTGGCAACATCAACACGTCGCCGCGTACCGAAAAGGGATAATTCCAGAAACCAAAGCCTGCTGTGCCACGAAGTATGCTTGTACTTTCAGGTGTGCTAGTAGGAGTTGCAGCCGAATGTGAGGCACGCGAACGTATCTCCATACGTAGTGGCGGTCTCCACGGAAATGCCGAACGTGCGAGACTTCCGTAGTCGTCAATTTGTGCATCGATGTAGTGGCCCTGCTGTGCAGATGAAAAGCCCATGCGAAGGGCCGAATTATGTACAGAAAGTGTTCCAACGCCAATACGTGTTTGCGTCCAATGCGTTGCTATTGTGTCCGAGGCTGTAAAATCATCAAACATAGTATGTTATAGTAAACAAAGTTATTCCTATCGTCTGTTTGCCGCTATCTGTATCAGCTTATCTTCCAGTTCTTTCCATACCTTCATTTCAGCCTCAGTATTGTTGATTGGCTTGTCTTGCTGCGCGGCTTCTTTCAATGTGTTTGTGACAAGCTGTCGAAATGGGAGAAAGTATTCTCTCTGCTCATCATGATATGGCATCACACAAAGCGCGATATCGTCCGGTTCGTAGAAGTCTTCAGGTTCAAATGCAAGGGCGAGCAGGTCTGCATAACTCTGTATGAGCGAGGTTCTCGCATCTGAGAGAAAGTGATTATATTGTGTACTGGAAACAAGAAATACACCTGCTATGCGACCCGCGTACAGAATAGGGTAAATAGCGCAACTCTTCTCGTACTGAGCACGAGCAGCCGGAAGAATATTGTGTTCCTCGTCCAGATTTTCGACAATGGCTGGCCGACAAAGCGTCACGACATTGCCCGACAGTGACTCTGCACTCAGAAACATGGCTTTCTGATCTAAATTTCCACCCCAGGGAGGTGTACCAATGCCAACATTTTCGCGTAGACTACGAACTTTGTTGAACGAGCCAGAAGGTGGCATACAGCGTACAACCCAGACTGCCATACCTAGTCTCTCGGGATCAAGTTGTGCCAGTGCCTGTCGTAAAATAATTTGACAGAGTGACCAATAGCGCATATTTGCAGTGGCGGAAGCGCGTTCGATAAATACCTGGGTATAAAAGTCAGAGGGAATATCCTTCGACGTATCATCCTTTATGATAGGTGCGAACTCTTCCAGCCCATCTTCGGAGCGAATTAAATCGAGTAATTGTTCCCTCTGTCCAGGTAGTACGTTTAGAAGTTGACGTAAATTTTGCGAACGCGGCTCTGACTCACCAATTACCCAACGTGTTAGTGTGATAGGCTTTACACCTAATTCACTGGCAACGCGCAGTTTCTCTTTGGGATTGCTTATAATGGTGCCTAATAAATTTCGCCAGGTTTGTTCCTCTTGCATGTTTTTCTTTCTACCTATAAATATGCCACAAAAGCACAACCAGCACATTCAATCATAGCAGTTCTTTCTAGCACAGTCAACCACTTTACTGCATGATTTCAGGAGTATTTATACTATCTTAATGGTTCAGAAGCGAGCATTCAGGAAAATGTAGGGTACTATTCTACATTTTCCTGAATGCTCGCCTATTTTTCCTGCAAGCTGCCTATTTTTCGTTGTATTCCTGTGAAGCTTTTTGACCTAGTGTAGTCAAGAACGATTGCGAGATCGGCGTCTCGCTCTCTTTGCCAAGATGACGCTCGGTACCCTTACCTTTGGGAAGGAAACGGGCAGAGAGTGTCAGAATATCAGTTATCAAGCCGGGGAATGCGCCATGTAAGCGAGCTAAAATCTGCGCCGATACAGTAATGATAAGTTGCGTCCAAAAAATCCTGTTGCCATCTGTACAACTCCAATCTACATAGTATTCTTATAGCCATTATCTATTATAGTAATGCTAGGTAGCTACTAAATACACGATTGACAGAGAGAAAAAGTAAATCAAGGAAAAAATTTCTAAAGCTGCATGCCATGCATCTCCTTCAAGGTATCTTTTACAATAATGAACGTAGTGGCAGAAGAATAGTTTCTGCAAATTTCTCATGTAGTGGACGCTGCTCCCATTCTTGTAGGGTTAGCTCGTGAACATTCGATGCATCTTTCATGAACATATTCTCCATTTGCTGCGCGACTGCTTCATTAAAGACCTCAATGTTGACCTCGAAATTCCCCAGCAAGCTTAGGCGATCCATATTAGCTGTGCCAACCGTCACCCACGCACTGTCGATGGTGGCTGTTTTCGCGTGAACCATCGCGTTTTGATACAGGAGTAATCGAACACCCGCTTGTAGGCACAGGGTGTAGTACCCACGTGCCAACCAGTCGGCAAGCACATGATTCGAGGCTGCTGGTACCAGGATACGCACATCCACGCCTCGCTTGGCGGCACTCAGCAATGCACGCAACAAGATGCGATCAGGGATAAAGTAGGCATGGGTCAGGTAGATGTGATGGCGTGCTCGGTCAATGGCTTCCAGGTAGGTTGTGCGAATCGGGAAAATGACCAGTTGCGGATCGTTGCGATGAATGGCAATACGAGGGTCCCAGGATCGTGTCCCGTGATCGGGTAGAGTAGGCAAGCGGCATCCACAATGCATGTTCCAAAAGTCGATGAAGACGTTTTCCACTTCCCAAGCATCGGGTCCCGTAATACGTGCGTGCGTATCGCGCCACTGCTTCGCGTATAAGGAGCCAATGTTGTAGCCACCAACGAAGGCGGTTTGTCCATCAACAACCAGGATTTTGCGGTGGTCACGAGCGTAACTGCGTAAACGCAATGGGTGCCAGGGCCAGGAGAAAAACGGATACTCTAACACATGAAGGGAAGGCGCAAACTGCTTAAAGCGACGCGAAACAACGAGATTAGCAAAGCTATCGAAGATGATATAGACCTCAACTCCACGCTCAGCAGCAAGGGTAAGTTCGTGCTTAAACTGCTGCCCAACAGAGTCGTCCTTCCAAATAAACGTTTCAAAGACGATACGGTCATTGGCCCGTTGAATCGCGTGTAACATAGCCGCATACAGGTCTTCTCCATAGCTGTAGAGCTGCACCTCTGAGTCACTGACCATGATGGGCATCGAATTCCCGTATGGAAACTTTCCTTGCAAGAGATGCCGCTTGCGTCGCGCATCAAGAGTAAGAATACCAACGACGAGGGCTTGTAGCCCAAGAAATGCTGCAAGACTCCATAGTATCAGACGTCGGATCATTATGACGTACCCCTCTTCTTTGATATACTTAACTTTCAAGCAGGAGAAAAGGATGCTGGATATCGGATGAGGCATAGGCGATGATATAAAATGAGGGAAGCGGCTCACCATTAAATGAGTAACTTCCCTCAACTTTCTGAAAGCTGATTTACCGATTGCCTCGTGCCTCACGACTCAATGTCGCTACCAGTACGCCGAGAACCGCGATAACGAGAATGGCTCCCGTTGCTATACGCAGCGGTGCTAGCGCATCAATGTTATTGATAAGGGCGAGAACGAGAATCGTGAGCAGAATGCCAATCAGGATAATCATGTCGCCAACGATAAAGTTGTAAACAGCCTTAATTACCTTCACGAAATCACCTCTTCTTGTATCGCTTGCGTGCCTTCTGTGCTGCTCGGTATCGTCTGTCGCCGCTTCGTGCTTTTTAGCCACTGGATCAGGACATAGGATGCTAGCAGGTAGAGGGCTGCCAGGATAAGAATGAACACATCGGCGAAGGGCCACTCGAAATGAACGCCTGCGGTTGAAATGCGAATACCCTCGGCGGTCCAGAAGGTACCAAAGGTTGTGAGCATGATGCCGACCACAAACTTAAGCGTGTTTTCGGGAACCTGTTTGAGCGGTGCGCGTACTATGACACCCAGCAGGATGACGAGTACACCAGCGATAGCAGCTCCAATTGCGGCGGATGTAATGCCAAGTGTCTTATCTGCTACTGCACTTGTGCCAAAAGTGATGACGATAAAGGCAACCTCAAGCCCTTCAAGCAAGACCGCTTTATAGGACATTGCAATACCAAATGGCTCGAAACGTGGTGCCGAGACCTCGCCGCGTGCCCGTAATTCTGCGCGTGTGTCTTCGTATATGGCCTCTTCATCATGAAGGGCTTTCAAGCCGCTATAACGCAGAATAGCTTTCTTGAGCCATTTGAGGCCAAAGAGAATGAGGATTGTACCGACGACGAGTCGGAGAACGTTCAATGGGACGTATTGAACGAGGGCAACACCAAGTGTGGCAATGATAATTGCAAGCGTAGCGGCTGCGGCAAGAGCACCAACGAGCGAGCTACGCCAATTGATTGTGACCCCCACAACCAGGACAATAGTAAACGCCTCGACGAATTCAACTGCGGAGGCGAGAAACGCAGCCGTAGCAACTGCCCACTGCATGCGATAATCTCCTATTCTGAGCGTAACATATTGGAACATCTATGTTATAAAGATGCTCTTCACATAGTGTATCATACAAAATAGCGGCAATACTATTTTTTGGTAGAAATAAGTTGTAGCCAAGTACGTGGCACCTCTGTCAAGCCTAACTCCTGTCCAGCTTGATACACGGCGTTTTCTAACGCGGCAGCTCCAAATGCAAGTGGTACTCCTGGCAGTGCTCCTTCTATGAAAAGCCAGTATTTGCCCAGGTCGCGCCATGCATCGAGGGACAGCATAGCGTTGTTGTGAGAGATATCAACCTCGCCGAAACCACATTCCTGCAACGCGGCGACATACTCTTGGGGAGTCATCCACTGCATCGCAGTTGCCTTCGCCTCACGTGACAGGTGTACCTCTGGATGCTCTTTTTTGAGCCAACCAACGGCGCGACGTGTCCACAGGCGATAAAAGCGTTCAGTACCTTCAACATAGGTACCTTGATAAAAAGCACTATTACAGGCAAAAATTCCCTGTGGAGCGAGGATTTGTGCCATATATCGGAAGGCATCGCGTTTATCAGGAACAAGATGAATGGCGTTGCAGAAGAAGGCCGCATCAGCGTTTTGTACGATACGTGGCAGATCGGTCACATCGCCTTGTAGAAACTTCGTCTGCACCTCTGGATACTCCGTTTGCATTGATTTATCCGCGAGACGGAGTGCCTCAGCAGATGGATCGACACCAACGATACAGGTGTTAGCGAGAAGGCGATGGTGTGTCATCTCTTCTGCAATGAGGCGCGAAATAGCTCCAGTCCCACATGCCATATCAACGATTGTAATTATCGCGTTGCTACGCGCATTTGCCTTGTCTGTTGCTTGATGTGCGACGAGGTGAGCTATGGCACGTTGCACAAGTAAGCGGTTTACTTGTGTGTAGAATTCGTGAGCCGCGAACGGCTCAAACGTAAACTGATTGGTTTCGTCCGTTTCAAACAAACTCATCTTTTTTTCCTTCTTATTCAGGATGGAACATAATATGGTAATTAGAGATAGCTTGTCTGCTTTTTGTTTCACGACTTTCTAGCAAAAAATGGAATTCGCTAGACACGTAGTGAAACACCACCATCGACACTAATGACCTGTCCTGTGATATAAGCAGCATCAGGCGAGCAGAGGAAGGCGACGGTGCCTGCAATCTCTTCAGTTGTACCAGGTCGTTTGAGCAGAGCAGCCTCAACAAGAAACTTTTGTTGTTGCTCAGTCAAGGTAGAAGTGAGTTCTGTTTGAATATAACCAGGGGCAACGGCGTTGACGGTGATGTTGCGACTCGCCATTTCGCGTGCCGTTGTGAGGGTGAGCGCAACAATAGCCGCCTTTGACGCTGCGTAGTTTGCCTGTCCTGCTGGACCGAGTAAGCCAGCGACAGAGCTGATATTGATGATTCTTCCCCAGCGTGCCTTCATCATGGGGCGTAGTGCTGCCTTTGTGCAGAGAAATGTAGAGCGGAGATTGCTGTCCATAACGTGTTCAAAGTCCGAGAGCGACATCTGGAGAATGAGTTTGTCGCGTGTGGTGCCAGCGTTATTCACAAGAATAGTGATTGGACCGAGAGCCTGTGAAGCCTCAGCGAAGAGACGTGTAACATCCTCTTCCTGGCTCACATCTGCTTGAATGCTTGTACATCGTCTACCGATAGCCTCAATGCTTTCCTTTGTCGCGGTTGCCGCTTCCTCATTACTGCGATAGTTAACGATAACATCGGCTCCTAGACGAGCCAGACGTAATGCGGTTGCACGTCCAATTCCTTGACCACTCCCTGTGACTAAGGCTATTTTGCCTGTAAGCGGCATCTGCTGTTCGCTTGACATAAAAACACATCCTTGTAAAATTTAGTGATATTGACGATAGTATACCACTTACATACGTGCTTTCAGCGATAAAGACCTAACATGTGTACGTCGTAGCTTACCGCAACGTACTACAAACAGCATCAAAAATACGAGAAAGAGAAAGTATAAAAAGAGTGAGCAATAAACGTGTGTCAATTGTATGGCCTCTCCTTGTATGTGCAGGTCAAATCTTCAGTGGAATACGCGCAAAAAGAAATTATCAGTCATTGCAAGAGATAGAGCCTGTTACAGCGACTCAAACATCACGAGAGGAAGAATTACCAGGGGTTTCGATTATTGTACCTGCACGAAACGAAGTCACTAATTTGCCACATTTACTGGCATCGTTGTTGTGCCAGAGTTATCCTCTATACGAAATTATCGTTGTCGATGATGCCTCAACGGACGGAACCGCAGCTCTTGTACAGAGCTATAGCAAAAAGGGTGTACGACTTATTCATACTGATGGGCCGCCGCAAGGATGGACTGGTAAAAATCATGCCTGTTGGAGAGGTGCTAGCAACGCTCTCTATCCCTGGCTCCTTTTTGTTGATGCTGATATTGAGCTTGCTCCCCTTGCATTGCATTCAACGATGAGTTTTGCATATCAGCAAAATGTTCGCGCTTTATCTCTTTTCCCTCACCAGCGATGCGAGACGTTTTGGGAGCGTTTGTTACTTCCATTTGCGTATCAGCAGTATTTTGTTTGTATCAATACACAAGCAGTACAGAGCAAACAGAGCAAACACAGTCCTATTCTTGCAAACGGACAATATTTTCTTATTTGGCGGAATGCATATCGACAAGTTGGTGGACATGCTAGGAATGCGGACAGCATTATTGATGATGTTGCGCTAGCGACAAGTCTCAAGCAGTATGGTATTACTCCCCTTGCCTGTCGAGGTGAAACGCTTGTATCGGTAAGGATGTATACAAGCCTACGACAAATCGCTAATGGTTTTGGTAAGAATAGCTATCTCTATTTACAACAATCACCACAAATAGGAGTACAGACAGCTATGAGTACCGCCTTAGCCGCTTCTGTTGCTCTATTGTTTAGAGACGCATATCGAGAAAAATCACGACTCTTGTTGCTTATCGCTGTATTGGCATACATCGCACAAACTGTAAGCATCCTGCCCTGGCTCAAATACTTTCGTATCAGTAGAGGATACTCTCTGTTCGCACCATTTTCGGCGTTCGTTTTCCTTCTCATTGCATTAAACTCACTGCTGCATACCTTAACAGGTCGTTCAATTGCATGGAAAGGGCGGAGCTACGCAACTCAATCAATTATTCCAACGTTTGTTAGCTTGCCCTTACGCGCCGCCTCCCGTCATACGTTTCCTTAGAGGGAGTTGTATCAAAATCATCGGTATGCGGGGAATCCTGCCTTCCCTCTGAAAAATGTACCTCTTCCAAAACGCGTAGTGTATCGTCTGAGAGTGATGGCACCCATGAAGGCATATCTGTTTCGTCTACCTCTTGAAAAGGAAATGGTGTCTCTGGTAGCATGTCAGGGAATGATAGTATAGGAGACTTCCACTCATTCTCTCCCATTTCCTCTGATCCAGGAATGGCATCCAGGCTCTGCGCCCGGATGATATCATAGGCATGAGTTATAGTGGGTGTAAATGCGCTTGCTTTAGGAATGCTGGGAATACCTGTCAATGTGGTATCTATGTCTTCAATGAGCGGCATTTTACTGGCATCTGTAGTTGTCTCGATTTGTTGTGCGGTCAGATTTCGTACCTGCGAGAGGTCTGCCCCTAGAAATTTTGCATTGTTGACATCTGCAACGAGCATATTCGCATTGGTCAATATCGCATTGCTCAGGTCGACACCAACAAGATTCGCGCCGGAAAGATCAGCGCCGGAAAGATCAGCACCGACGAGGCATGCATGTGAAAGGTCAGCCATGAAGAGATTCGCGTTTGTCAAAAGTGTGCTGCGTAGATTTGCGCCGCTAAGGTAGCGGCGTGAGAGATTTCGTTCAGATAAATCCTCTCCCGCAAGTTGGGCTGGATAAGCTCTAGCTGTCGTATCATGCCGCAGTTGATTTTCTGCGAGGGGTAGTGACGCATCCTCGACAAACGGCAGATGTTCTAGTGTATATTCCAACGATGCCTGCGCTGTCGCAAATTCGTACTGTTGCTCAAGCGTTTGTACACGAGTGATATCTTTCTGCTCCCATACATCCCACTCTCGCTGCACTTGTTGCACTTCTGTCGTAAGTTTTTCTTCCAGAGCGGTAGCACGCTTCTCTTGCTGAAGCTGCCACTGTTGTTGTCGTGCCTCCTGTGCATGCTCCCAACTCTGTTGTTGAATCAACGTACTCTTCAAGTTACGCCGAAATATGTTAAATGCTATAAGTGAAACAACGATGGCAACGATAGCACCAGCAATGCCTCCAGCCAGCAACGTTCCTAACATACTGCTTTGCTCCCCTATATATTCCTATATCTATCTATTTTTTACAACGCAATCAAAATAGCGACAGTAACGGCGTACTTCTAGTAAATTTTGTTTTAACAATTGGCAATCCGCGTATACATAAATAGCGGTGTGAAAGGCAAATATGGTGACGACTGGTAGTGGGATGAAAGTCTTTCATCCAATATGTTGTCTAGTATAGACGAAAACGCAAGTTTGCGCCATAATCTTACAAGAAGTACTAATGGTTCTCTTGCTTGCTCTTGAGCAACCGTTGTATCTATACACTAGCCGAGAAAAGGATTTTACCAGTTATGAGCCAGTACGACCATCCAACACCGACCTCATTTTTGCTTGAAGAGGGGGACCGCAAGCTTATTCTTTCGTGGAGCGACGGTCACGAAAGTATCCATAGTTGGGAAGCATTGCGCTGGGCCTGTCCTTGTGCGTGGTGTGCAGGCGAAGGCAATCAGCCTGGGATGCTACAAAGTAAACAAAGTTTGAGTACCGAAGAGACAACGTTGGTGAATTTGCAGCCTGTGGGTCGCTATGGCTTGACTCCCGTATGGGAAGATGGACATAAGACAGGTATCTACACCTATGAAAAGTTGCGGGCAAGTTGTGAATGTGACGAATGCCGCCGAAAAACAATACCCAAAAGGTAATAGATGTTAGCATACTCTCCATATCTCGTTTTAGAAGATGAGACGGTATTACGAGTCAGCCTATTCGCTCTATGGATTTTTATGTTATTAGGTACGGCTCTTATGCTAAAAAATGGAGAAATATTTTATGGGCACCAATGAAATGTCTACTACTACACGTCGTCGCAATATTTATGTTTCGGGCCTCGTCATTCGTGTATTTATTGCCCTGGTGATTAGCTGGCTTATCGTAATGGCGTTTTTTATCACCAACGTTGCATCTCACTAATGTCGCAAAGGGTTGAATACTCTTCAAAGAGCCCAGCCCTTTACATGTATTCTATCCAATCAATGCCTGTAGTTGAGACACAATGTTTTTCAGGTCATTATAGCCACGAACAATCGTGTCTTTGCGGTTATGTTGTTGTGCCTCTACAAACGCGGCTCCTATGTGCATTCCTTGATAGATTAGCTTTCTGAACTCCGGTCCTACGCCTTGCGCCACTTGACCATGCTGCTCCCAGAATGCTTCTGCTTCCTTTGGCTTGTGCCAGCCAAGCAAAAACATGGTCCAATCCGCCATAGGATCTCCCCACGAACCACGATCAGAATCCAGAACTGCAACAATCTGGGGACCACCTTCTCCTCGCTTGACAAGTATGTTGACTAACCACAGGTCGCCGTGTAGTAAAGAGGGTCGTGTGATTTCATCCAGCAACTTCGTATGATTACGTGCAAGTTCAACGATAGTGTGTATACTTGTTGCATCGAGGCTGTACATCTCAATATCTTTGATGCGTTGCTCTAGCCCGTAAATAACTGCATCGCTCCATTGTGAAAATTGTGGGCCTGTACAAGGTGAACCAAATGTTTTTCCTTGTACTGAGTGAATTTTTTTTGTGATATGCCCCAATTGACCCCAGAGCGTTGCCTTCTCCTGTTCATCCAACCGGCCTTGTATCATGGCCCATTGCTCACCCTCTATAAACGTTTGGAAGAGATAATCACGATCAAGAATCTGATGGGTGAAATCAATCATGAGCGTCTTTGGCATCAGGTGTGCTATGGGAGCGAAATAAGGTTGTAAATATTGTTCGTTATGCATCAATGTCTGATCGGACACAGGAATACTGGTATCAGTAGCGGGAGCGACACGAAGAACGACGGGAGTTTTTTCATGAAATGTAATCAAGTAGACATTGTTAAACCCACCACCATTAAACTCTCGGATAGACTTTATCTGAGCGTTTTCTCCGAATGCTCTTGCACACATATGTTGAATATGGGACAAAGAAACGGCCTTTTGAAAAGCGTTGGGCGCACGTTCGACAGTGACATATTCTACCTCATGCAATGTTTTTGTGCCTCTTCTTGTTGATGCATCATCTTCTGCGTGATTGGAAACACACGTAGCGCATCAGGTAAGTTGTCGTTGTGCCGAACGTGAGCATCTGTCCTAGCAGAAATGTGTGTTCTGTTCGACGAAAAGGATGAGTCAAATAGCTACTATGTTTACTTACACCCATTGCTACCAGTGGATGCGCGAGTTGCATCAACACCGCTCGCGCACCGCCCAGTAGTAGAATAGATTCGCGACCAATTTTCCACGTCATGCTTGCAGAACCATAATAGCCATGTTTTTGCACGTCAACGCCCATTCGTTCTATCTCCGGCTACGCTTGTTGCTGCATGCGTTTCTGAATGTTCTGTTGAAAGTTCTGCCCAACAAGCTCCTCGGCCTTATCCTGATCGTCTTTCATGATTTGTAGCAATGTAGCAATATCTGGATTAGGTGCAAGCGTTAAGTCATGACGCCCTTCCTGCACCGCCTGCAATATTTCGCTTGCAACTTGATCTGGTGTGAGCATAGCGACGATATTCAGAAGCTCCATTGCGTCTTTCTCTTGATGAATCATCGGCGTCTCCACCCATGCCGGATAGACAGTGGTTACGTCAATGCCCGTGCCATACAGTTCCGCACGCAATGCTGATGAGAAGCCACGTATCGCCCACTTGCTTGCAACATAACCAGTAAGTAGCGGGGCACAAATTTTTCCCGCTACCGAACTAAGAAAGACGAAGTGCCCGCTCTGCTGGCTACGCATGGCAGGCAGGGCCGCCCTTGTGCAGTTGTAGGTGCCCATGAAGTTGATGTCCATCATAGTTTGCATATCTTCTGATGTGAAAGAATCAATCGGACCTCCGCGACCGATACCTGCACTGGTGACAACAAGATCAATGCGACCATCGGCGTTTTGTGCCTGTTGCATGAGCGCCTCAACCTGAGATACCTGCGTTACGTCGGTGGGAATACCTAGAACTTTTCCTGTTGCACTCGGAGCATGCTGCCGCACCTGTTCTATTGCTTGTTGGAGTCGTTCATTATTGATGTCTGCTAGTACGACATGCGCTCCCTGTGCGTACAATGCACGTGCCGTTGCCAGTCCGATGCCGCTTGCTCCACCTGTGATTACCGCAACAGCTCCGTTGAAGTCTTTCAGTGCCATGTGCCACCTCCTCTTTGAAAATAAAAATCAGGCGAGACATACTCTATGTCCCACCTGATAGTATCTTTTGTCGAGGCTATATGTCAAACGTTCCGTTGCGTGACTCCTTGTGTTGGAGTCCTTGACAAAGATAGAGAACTTATTGCTGTGGTGGCATTTCCTGTGGATACTGCGACTGCGGTTGTTCATATTGCTGACCCTGCTGTTGCGAAGGATATTGATACTGTTGCCCACCTTCCTGATATGCCTCTGCTTGTGGTGTCGGTTGATAGCCCTGCTGATAGGGTTGTGGCGGTGTATAGTATGGCTGTTGCTGCGGTGGCGAATAATAAGGTTGTTGCGGTTGCCGAGTTGTGGATGATAGTCCAAAGATACCCATACCCAGCAAAAGGGCTATCAAAGGTCTTCCCAACGCACCGAGAATAGCGGAAAGGGCAGCACCAATTAAAAACAACTGCCAGAAGTGCGTTAAGAAGAATAAGGCCAGGATAATCATCCACATCGCACCGATGATACCACCGTAAATTCTTCCCGGATTGAGCGAACCAAGCGAGCCGACAAAGATGGCGACGGCTAACGCAATAAAGAAGATGACGAGATTAAAGCTGCCAAAAGTGAGTGCGAGTACAAGGCCAATCAAGATGATGGCACCGGAAAGGCCATTTGCAACCCCTCGTACTGGATTTCGATAACGCATACTCTACCTCCCTGTGAATGATGAATAACAACGATACGAAGAAGTATTTCGATATCCAGAGTATACACTACACAGGGAGATACACGAACTGCCGAAAGTCATGCTCACAGAGGTTTATGCTCTATCGAAAGTCATAGTTTACTGGAAATCTGTTTCAATCAGCACGCGGCGTATCTCTGCAAGTGCTGTTGTGATATCCTCAGACTTGATACCATAGTGTGTAACCGCGCGAATGTTGCCACCGCCCATATGCCCCATGAGCACACCGTGCTGTTGAGCGTTGTATAAGAACTCTTCTGTCTTCTTTGTTGTCACTTGTTGATTGTACTCGTTGCGTAGGTTGAACATAACGATATTTGTGTCAATAGAGTCTGCGTCAATCGCAAGTTGTGGATAGTCCGCGAGACCTTGCGCTAAGCGTTTGGCGTTCTCGTTATCTTCAGCAAGCCTATCTACCATCTGCTCCAATGCGACAATGCCTGCCGCCGCGATAATACCAGCCTGTCGCATGCCGCCGCCGAGCAGTTTACGTGTGCGGTGTGCGCGACGGATAAACTCCTTCGTTCCTACGACCATAGAGCCGACAGGCGCACTCAGCCCCTTCGAGAGACAGAACATCAGCGAGTCTACCTCTGCTACCAATGCGCTTACAGAGGTATTGAGCGCAATGGCGGCGTTGAAAATACGTGCCCCATCAACGTGTACCGCTACTCGGTGTTGATGAGCAAGAGACGCAATTGCATGTGTCTGTTCTACCGTGAGAACTCTACCACCGCAGCGATTGTGCGTATTTTCGAGACAGATGAGGGCCGTTGCCGCAACATGCTCATCGCTTTCATCGGCAATACCCGCCTCTATTTTGTCAAGAGCGAGTGTGCCATCAGCGTTGTTTGGAACAACCCATAGTGGCGAGCCACCAAGCGTTGAGGGACCACCAGCTTCGTAGTGATAGATGTGTGACTCGTCGCCGACAATGACCGCCTGTCCGCGTCCTGCATGCGTAAGTACGGCAAGCGCATTTCCCATTGTGCCACTCGGCACAAAAAGGGCTGCCTCTTTCCCCGTTCGCTCTGCCGCCAGTGCTTCCAAACGATTGATGGTAGGGTCCTCACCATATACGTCGTCTCCTACCTCGGCACGATACATCGCCTCACGCATCGCAGGAGTCGGGTGCGTCACGGTGTCGCTACGCAAATCAATAGGCATCGTCTGTTCTCTCTTTCCAGAAATGAATTATTTTGTTTCTTCTACAGTGCTTTTTGTCCATAGGAGTTCACCCAGAAGGTATGCAACCTTTCGATTTCACCTTCCGGTAATGGTACAAGAGGGCCAAGTTGTTTGGCAATAGTATAGACCTTCGCGCAATCCTCTAGCGCGTGAGCAATAGAGAAGGTAAGCGGCAGCGTTGGGCCGACGACGAGGGCACCATGATTGCCCCAGAGAATAGCTGTACCCTTGCCTAAATGTTTCGCGATATGCTCAGCAAACTCTGGCGTACCGGACATCATATAAGGTGCAACGGGAACCTCACCACCGAGACAAAGGGCGGACTCTCCTAGAAACATGGGAATTGGCTGATGCACAAGGCTGAACGCCGTTGCGTAAGGCGAGTGTGTATGCATGATACAACCAATATCTGCTCGACGCCGTAAGAGGAGTGTATGCAAAGGCGTCTCCACCGATGGGTGCCACTTTCCCTCGATAACCTCACCGCTCTCATCGACGACAACGATATCCTTTGCTGTAAGCAACTGATAGTCCGCGCCGCTCGGTGTAATGCAGATAAGTCCACTTTCAGGGTCACGAACACTGATATTGCCCTGCGTCGCCTGCACAAGCTGGCTCTCATACATCTTCTTGCCGTAGCGGGCCAGTTCGCTCCTGAGTTCGGGTAAACGCATAATGAAAAGGCTCCTTCGCTTTCTTTGCAGAACCTGAAATTGTTTTTTAGAGGCTCGTCTCCTGTGGATTGACGCTCCCAACAAACGCACATTGGCTATACAGCGTACACTTCTCACACTCCGGCTTTTGAGCGTGACACACCTGCCGTCCGTGACGGATAAGATGGACGTGCAGGGTATAGACCCAATCCGCAGGCGCAACTTTTGCAAAAACATCATGTGCTTGATCGGCTGTCACTTTCGGTCCAATCAGCCCTAGACGCCTACTCACGCGATGTACGTGTGTATCAATCGGCATGGCTGGTAGTCCCATATCGAACAAGAGAACACATGCCGTCGTCTTGGGTCCAACCCCTGGAATGCTACGAAGATATTGCCATGCCTCCTCTAATGAGCGTTGCTTAAGTTCATCGTAGAGAAAGTCCGCAAGTAGCTTTGTGCCACCTTGCTCCTGTTGCCGTTCCGTAAGCGTGTGCAGCGCATCCTGTATCCTGGGAGCCTTGATATTTGCCAGTCCTCCGCTTCTTATAGCCTCCCCTACTTGATCGGCCGGTGCATCACGGACCTTCTCCCACGTCTGGAATGTGTCGATAAGCTGGTGATAGGCACGTCCCGAATTTATGTCGGAGGTGTGCTGTGATAAAATAGTGCCGACCAGACCGCCCAGTGGATCGTTATCAGGTACCCATTGCGGTTTGCCATAGGTCTCGTTGAGCAACGTATACACACGTTCCAAATGAATAGATGGCGTAATTCTTGTTGTCATTGTGTTCCTATATCTATTCTAATGCCAATCCTATTTTTTTACAAAGACGCAGTATGCATAAGTGTGGCATTAAAACGTCGGAAGTCCAATGTTTTTGGCTTCTTACACACTTTCTGATGGTGCAGGAACCATATCAGGCGAAGGTGGATTAACATACTCTAGCGGTTGACCAGTAGTACGCGGACCAAAGAAGACTACATCGGCAAGAGCGATAAGCGTTGCAACACCAATGACTACAAACACAGCTACTGGACCTGAGCGGAACAGTACGGGTAGCAGGATAAATGGCAATAGAGCTGTAGATATGCGGCTGATCGAGTATGCAAGTCCAGAGGCAGTAGCACGCGCATAAGTTGGGAACAACTCGCTCTGATAGACATGCCATGCATTGCTAAAAATGGTGCTACACAGCGCGAACCCAAAGCCAAACGACAGAATAGCTACAGCAGCCGACGAGAAGCCAAAGGCAACACCAAATATAATCATCAATACGCCCGATATTGTAAGCAGCCACTTCCGCTCGATCCGTTCAACAATAAAGGTGGTCAAGATAGACCCCACGGGATAGCCGATATAGGAGATCGCGCTATAGCCGAGCGAATTGGCAATTGTCAATCCCTTAGCGGTTAGAATGAGCGGTACAAGCAAGCCAAAACCATTGATCGAAAATGGTTCAAAGAAGTGGAATATCGAGAGCATGAGAACGCGGCCACTGTAAGGTCGCTTCAGAATAGCACCAAGAGGCGTCGTTGCCTGAGCTGGAATCTCATCAGTGCGTGGCTCAGGAAGCTCGCCGCCCGTCACTCGTCTCGCCTCTTCTTCCATCTTGCCTACGATGGCGTCGGCTTCCTCAACGCGCCCTACAGATTCAAGCCAACGTGGAGATTCAGGCAGACCACGACGTAGGAACCAAACGATAGCGGCGCCTAGCGCACCAACGATGAATAGCCAGCGCCATCCCGCCAGCCCAAGTGGCTGCTTGGTAACGAGCTGACTTGCAAGTAGGCCGAGCAGCGGCAAGCCAAGAAACGACAAGGTATAGGCCCATGCGATGTAGGTACCACGCGAACGTGTCGGAAGCATGTCCGATAAATAGGAGTCACAAAGTGGCAATTCCGCACCTACGCCAAGGCCAGCGATAAAGCGCATAATGATCAGAAAAATGATGTTTGGGCTGAATGCACCAATAAGTGAAAACAGTGAGTAGATGCCCAGATTGAGAATAAATGCGGTACGGCGACCCACACGGTCCGCGAGATAATTGAGACCTATCGCGCCGAAAAACATGCCAATCGCGGTCGAGGCTATCAAGAGCGACAGGAGCGGACTACCACTGCGGATGTGAAAAGCCTTAGCCAGCGTAGAACCAAGCACGCCGACGAGGAAAAACTCATAAAACTCGAAGAACAGTCCAATGCCAATAATAAAAGTCACTCGACGGTGAGTCGGAGTAATCGGCAGTCGATTCAAACGAGCTGCCACAGAAACCTTGGGAGAAATCGTCACTATTACACACCCTTCTCAAATCTCGTGATGTACGACAGCTAACAACATGGCTTTACTTAAACGTTGGAGGTTAATAACCAGTCCAACTCTTTGGAGAGTAATTGGGTGTACATACGTTTGGCAAGAAAATCGCGCATGCCACAGGCGAGCGGATTTTCCAGTTGAGAAAGTACCCCAATACGATGTGATTGTTTTGTCACGCGGTTGACGCGCTTTATGCGCTTTGCTTCATATACTTGCAGTGCCGTTGGAAGATCGTTCGCTTCTTGTACACAAGCTCCCAAGACAACCGCGTCTTCGAGAGCCTGACAAGCCCCTTGCCCCATATTAGGTGTCATTGGATGTGCTGCATCTCCCATCAACGCTATTCGCCCCTTACACCAGTGTTCGAGCGGCTCCATTTCAGAGATATCGGCTCGTATGATCGTTGACGGTTCCGTCGCCTCAATGACCGCTTCAACAGGTTTGTGCCAACCACGAAAAAGGTCTCGCATGCGTTGCTTTTTTTCGTCCGCTGTCTCGCTCATAAAAGCTCCCGAAGGCAGATTCTGCCCAGCGAACCAATACATGCGTCCATTGTTGAGGGGAATAAGGCCAATACGTCTACCTCGCCCCCATGTCTCGCTTGAAACACCTACTGGAATGTGTTCGTCTTCGAGCGAAGCGATACCACGCCACGTTGCATAGCCACTGTAGCTGAATGGTTTGTTCCCAAACAACTGCGCTCGTAGTGCAGAGCGTATGCCATCGGCGATGACAAGCAAATTTCCCTCCGCCTCACTTCCATCCTCGAAACGAGCGCATACCCCCTTTTCGTTTTGTGTAAAACTTACACACCTTGTACTAAGTCGAACATTCGCTTCGCCAAATGCACGGAGCAACAGCCCCTGCAAATCTGCGCGGTGGACCAGCAAGATAGGGGCACTAAGACCGTTAGCAAGCCGATCCACTTTGATTTTAGAAAGCAGTTTTCCATGTGCAGTGTATATAATGCGGTAGGTTGCAGGCATACCTATCGCTTCTAATTCATCTTTCAGACCCAGCTTTTGTATTGCCCTTACTGCGTTTGACCAGACCGTCACGCCCGCTCCAACCTCTTTCACCTCTCGAACCGCTTCAAATACCTGTACATCCATACCTGCTTGACGCAATGCTATAGCTGTAGATAGTCCTCCAATGCCGCCTCCGATAACCAGTGCTTTTCTATTTCCACTTGACATCACACAATTCCTCCCGTCTTAAAAAACTTCAACACACAACTCTTGTCGAAACAATAAGCAGACACAGAACTTTATTGATTCATCTCTCGCTTCTCACTGAAGGATTGAAAATAGGGAGCATTATCCGTAAAAGGAGGCATTGTTGGTGACGATTGAGAGATGTTGTGATCGCTTGTCCTGTTCAAGTTATCGAACTGCTGCATTTGTGTATTGTGTTGCATGACGAGTGTGTCGATGGGAGTGTTTGTGCGCGTCCAGTCACGGATTGGACCTCCATTTGAACGTTCACGCGCCTCATAGAAACGTCTCATAGCCTCATTATTTGCTTTAAAAGCCGTCGATTCCTGACGCGAACGCTGCACACGAGAGAGCAGGTTATTGATAGAGCCAGCCACCTGCCAGAGTACATTCTCATTATTGAGCGGAATACGTGCGTTCATTGCTCCATTGTTCCAGCGCATCAACGTTTCAACGATTTGATCGATACTGTGGTCGAGCAATTGCTTCTGTCCTTTGATCGCTTTACTTTGTTGCGCGAGGTCATGCTGCAACTTGGCAATCTCTTCAGCACGGTCTGCACGCTTGATAGCGCGATTCGCATTGACAACCCAGAGGAAAAGCACTACCGTTACCAGGAGGTGGAGTTGGACAGGACGAGAAACAACCGTATAGTAACTTGTTGACATCACTGTTTGAAAGAGCGGAGTACGGGGTGCATAGGTAAGTTCGTAGATGCTGAAACTAATATTGAACAATGCCGAAGCCCAGACCCAATTAACTGGAAGCAGAGAGGCTACAAATAATTCCGAGAATACGAGGAGATCGAACATTGCTATCGAATCCGGTGTCAGACCATGGGGAGATCTAATAATACTTAAACAAATGCCCAGGTTTAATGAGAGCGATATTATAAGGCCCGCAATATTAACCTTGCCTCGTTGGTTGAAGAATGCACTGATGATGATGATGATAGTAAGAAATATCGCAGTGATAAATATCTGCTTGTTTGGACCGAATAATCCTATGGGAATGATAATCAGAAGAACAAACTGCAAGGCTAGCATAATTGTACTTGCAAGCTGTCCACGTCTATACATATCTCTTTGTTTGTAGTTTGCGGTTGCTAGCGGTTCGGCTGGTGCAGTATAACGGTACCATGTCGCCAGCAAGCCCTTTGGACGTGGGTTATCAAGATTGGGATCACGTAAATAATTTGGTGGCAGGGTATTTGTTTCTAGCTGATTATCTGTTGGTGCTGAAGGAATTGTATTCATGGGAATTTCCTTTTCTAAAATAACTATGCACAAACTATCATAATACAGATAGGCTTGCATGGTAATGTGCAAATATCTCTATATTTATGACTTGACAACGATCACTTTCATTGCCTCCAACTCCTGCAATATCTCTCCTACTTGCCGTAGGACTTGGGCGTCTGTTGAAGAGAAAAGAATCACTGTAATTCTTTCGACACTTCTCATGCCATCGACTAAATTGAGGACTTGCCTGTGGCGTAGAGGTAGTTGGTTCAGCGTCTGCTGCTCGATAAATGTTGTGCGTTGAGGAACAAACGTGGATGTGTAAAGAAACCGTTGATTTTGTGGAGATAGCTGAACTATGTTAGGAACGGGCGATGCTTCGAGTTGCTGCATCTCTATTAGCTGCCACTCCTGCGAACCTAGGCGGGATAGCAGTTGAAGTGCTTGACTTCCTCTAGCAAAGACCTGTCCATTCTGTCCCTCGATTTGGCAGAAAACAATTTTTCCCTCTTGTAAATCAACTCTTGCTTGACAGCGTTCTTTGATGCCAGGAATACCAGACGGCAATGTAGTGGAGAGACGACCATTCTGCTCCACCTCTTGTAGTAGAGTCAGCAGAGTTTCAAGGTCAAGTATGTATGTTTGCATTGTTGCTAACCACCCCAAAGTATACTAAAAGTACTTCTGAGAGAGGATACTTTTTCGCTGATGATAGCTTAGCGAGCCAACAAGCTGTACTATGTGTTTGCGGCGTTCACCTTACAATAGTAACACAAATTCCACTTTGAGTGCCTTTATATATTTTTAATGTCCAATCTCTTCAGAGACAAGAAAATACAGTTTCATAATAAACTACCTTGAAGTGCTATGCAAATAGAAACAACAAGAATAGGTACTTTTCTGCTATAAAACAACAAGACAAGCTTTCCCTATGTGGACGCTGATACAGCCGTATCACTACGTTGTGTGCGTGTGCATGCTTCACGACATTCGACAATGCCTCCTGCACCACGCGATACAAAGCGAGTTCGGTAGCAGGCGAGGGACGTGTAGCCAGGAATCATATCCTGGCGATTATAAGGCTCGACATTTTTCTTGGGACCAAGACAGAGAAAACCTGTGAGTTGTTCGCCATCATAGAGACCCAGAAGCAAAATGTTATCGAGCAAGATTGGCTTATGAGTAGCACCATGCATATGCGTCAACGCGAGTTGTGCAACGCCGATAAGCCGCTCATGTGAAAGTGCCTTCGGATCGTATGTTGGCGATAGACATGCCATTGATGCCTTTCCTGGTTTCTGTTGTCAGGTATGGTAGCAACGTCCTCTTCTTGCTGTATGGTATGCACAAGTAACGCGATATCGGAGGCGTTGAGGAGTGTTGTCAGACGTGGCTGCATAAATGAGCAGATTTGATCGAGTCCCTGTAAGTGTGTAAGGGCTGCACTCAGGTCACGTAGCGAACGGTTGTACTGGTAAAAGTCGTGATACAATACTTGGTCGCCTGCGTCACGAACTTTTTGCCAGACGAAGGGAAACAGCCAGAGACTGAATACGAGTATGCCCACGTAAATATAATTGAGCGGTTCACCCTGCACTACACCAATACTTTCAAGCGAGCGCAATAGAATAATAGTGGGAAAAATGAAAAGGCTTGCCAGCAGGAGCCAGAGCAATACACGGATTACCTGACGACTAATGAGGCTAGTTGTACCAAGCAACTGATGACGAAATGTCGCACGGGAAGAGCAGCCGCAACAAGCACCTGCGTAAGTTTTTTCATCAGTCGGGAAACAAAGGAACTGGCGACGAGGACACGTCCTCGTCGCCAGTTCCTTTGTTTCCTGAATATATCTCCACTCGACGCAACTCCTATTCCAGTGCTACAATTATAGCAATCCAAACTCATTTATTAGAGATGCCTGCTATTTTCATCCTTAGAAAGAATACTATTGCATGTATATAGACGAAACGCTACAGCACTATCTCGATGACCTCGCCTCATCTCAATCGACCCCCGGGGGTGGCTCGGCCTCGGCCTTGACGGGCGCAATTGGTGCCAGCCTTGCCAGCATGGTTGCTCGCCTCACGGTGGGCAAGGCCGACTATGCCGATGTGCAGCCAGAAATTGAGTCACTTATCCCAAAAATAGAACAACTCCGTAGCCGTTTTCAACAGCTAATCCAGGAAGACAGTGATACCTACGGGCGACTCTCCGCCTGTTTCAAGATGCCTCGTACCAACGATGAGGAACGTGCAGCGCGAACACAGGCCATTCAAGAGCGACTCGCCGACGCCGCACTGGTGCCACTGGAAGTAACCGAGCGTGCCGCCGAACTATTGCAACACTGCCAACGCATCGCCGAAATCGGCAACAAAACCGTGTTGAGCGATATCGCAACCGGTACAATGCTGGCCTCTAGTGCAGGTACAGGTGCCTCGTGGATGGTGCGTACTAACCTGCTAGCGATGAAAGACCTCGAACAAGTCGAAAAACTGAGTGATCGCTTGAATGCCGCCCTGGATACTATCGCGACGTGTAGTCAACAGGTGATTACGCTGGTGGGGGACAAGGCATGACGGCGACAATTATTGACGGGCGTGCAATGGGTATGGCGATTCGTGCGGAACTACGAGCAGATATACAAAAATATACTCAATTGCGTACCGTACCCCCCGGCTTGGTGATTGTGCGAGTCGGTGGAGACGCTGCTTCAGGCGTCTATGCAAAAGCGATTTTGCGTATCGCTGATGACATCGGCGTCAAAGCGCGGCTAGAACAGCTAGCGGAGCAGACTTCACCAGATGAGCTACGTTCCTTGTTACTCCATTTGAATGCTGATGCCGAGGTCAACGGTGTCATTGTACAAATGCCGCTACCAGCGCACCTCTCGCAAAACATGGTGGCAGATACAGTAGCAATGGAAAAAGATATCGACGGTATCTGCCCCCGCAGTGCTGGCAACCTCTTTCTCGGCCTTCCTAGCTTTCTCCCTTCGACAGCCGCAGCCGTCATGGAGATTCTTGAACGTACTCGGACACCACTTGAGGAGAAACGTATCGTGATCGTGGGACGTAGTAATGTTGTGGGCAAGCCGTTAGCCATGATGCTGCTACAGAAAAACGCGACGGTCACAGTATGTCATTCGCGCACGCCTGACATTGCAACCTTTACCCGTGAGGCAAACGTGTTAATTGCAGCGGCAGGACGTGCCACGATGATACATGCCGCTATGGTTCGTCCAGGCGCGGTGGTCATAGACGTGGGTATTAACGCTTTACCAGAAGGTGGCATCATCGGCGATGTCGATGTACTCTCTGTACGAGAAGTTGCAAGTGCTGTAACGCCAACCCCCGGTGGCGTTGGACCGCTTACAAACGTGTTATTGTTAAAACAATGTGTAGCAGCGGCATGGCAGCAGATAGGTGGGCGTGTGCAAAGCGAAACTGTGCCGCATCCTTCTTGATTTGATGTACTAGCATGACACTGGGGAATACGCATGAGCGATAAAGAACGTATGTCGAACGATGGTTTCGATGCTGAATGGGACGACGATCTCGACGTTGAAATTGTTGATTTAGAATTCCTCGATGATACCGAGGAAGACGCGCCTGCACCTATTTCCACGACGCAGGCTCCCTCCTGGTCGGTTGAACCTGTCCTACGCTGGCAACGCTCTTTCAATCGCAGACGTTGGCGTACAATGAGCGTTGCTTTTTCGCTTCTGCTCGTCTGTCTGGTGCTGCTACTGAATTTCCATACAACGACCACGCTACTCACGAACGCACGCAATGCTGTTGCCTCACGCCTCATAAAACAATCGCCTAAATTGAGCGAGAAGCTTCCAACACCTCTCGCCATTGCGCCATCACTCGCCATTCCCTTGACACAGGCAGGCTTTTCCTGTGTGACGAGCGAGGCATGGTCGCCTGATAGCGCATTGATAGCTCTGCTCGGTTACTCAACTGGTTGCGAATACGACTCGGATAATGCCGTTGGACTTGCGACGATACACGACGCCTATACAGGGACACGCCTTGCACAAATACAGCCGGATGCACTGATCAAGAAAACCTTTTACGCACAGTTCCCCGCCATTCATGACGGGATTATACTCTCCTATCAAACTGTTTCTTGGTCCCCGGATAACCAACATCTCGCGTTGCTCTTCAATCTTCACACCAAATCACAGGTCGGTGGTGCAGCTTTTTCGGGTGTGTTGCTGTTCGATCCGAGCCAGAAAGGGACGCGTGTATTTTTGCAGCAACAAGATATCACGTCTTCCTATCAGACAGGTAGCCCTTCATACATGGAGTGGGATACGCAGCGTGGAGAAGTGGTGCCTACTCCCACTGTTGAAAATATCGACCCATTTGTATTTAGTTCTAACATCCCTGTAGCGGATGCGTATTCGTGGGATAACGACGGAACGCTTATCCCGCACAGGCAGAAGATCACACCTACAACCGCTATTGGCAATACCGATGGTGGTTCCTCGTTCACCGTCTGGCAACCTGGGGGCGTGGAACTTATCAAGCAGGATGAGAGCGGCGGTGTCACCTTTGCGCCCGGTGTATTTGTCTGGGATATGGGCTTTACCGCGTGGTCGCCGAATGGTCGCTATCTCGTCAATGGTGCCTTTCTAGCCGCACGATTAGAGCCGCCGGGACATCCAAAACCCGATGCGAAGACGCTTGTTGCCTTCCACATGGAAAATCTGCCTGTCTTGCCCGTGCGTGATGCCGCGCTACTATCGGCTTTACACCTCCTGGGTTCCGCGCAGGCGGTTGGGACGTTTTACCATATGAACATATCGTGGTCGCCCAACGGGTATCTTATGGGCATGACGACCTATGAACAGGGGAAAAAGAACCTTTATTCCTCCAAGCACGGCTATCCTGTGGCAACGTTGCAGGCACCCACCACGAATCTACCCAATGTACAGAGTACACACATGGGATACTATGCCTATAGCGACGCTAGTTGGTCGCCCGATAGCACACGCATCTTCGCGCAAGACCCAACGGTCAACGCTGTGGTCGTGTGGAATATTCCGAGTGGGCTGAAATAATGCTTTTGCGTTAATCCAGTTTCAAGCCTCGCAAATTGGTCATCGCATAAAACGCTCCTAGGAGAAAGAGCAGAGAAGTTACTACATAGATCGTATCGTATGTCCCAAAGCCATTAGAAACTCATTCCTTCCTTCAACTCATGTAAGAAGTTTGTCTTCTCTCTATTCTTGCTGCTCACCCACTTAGCAAATTCTGACCAATTTTCCAAAAAGACGCGACAGACTCTTGACCTAGACCACTCTAGGTAGTGCATACTACACATATGTCACATGATACAGAAACAAAAACGCTCACCTACTTTACGCTCCAAGAAGTGGTTCAGAGAAGTGGTCTGAGCGAACATACTCTCCGGTACTACGAACGTATTCGTTTACTCGACGATGTGAAGCGAGACAGCAGTAGTGGTCATCGCAGATATACCGCTGAAGATGTCCAGAACATTGAGATACTGGCTTGCTTACGAGCGACGGGTATGTCGATTGACGCGATGCGGACATATATAGCTCTTCTCAAAGAGGGAAAAGCCGCTGCCGATCAGCAGCTTGTACTCTTCGAGGCGCAGAAAAAAGCACTGGAGCAAGAGCTGGCTCAGAAGCAAGAGCATCTTCGCTACCTGGAGCAGAAGGTAGCATTTTGGAAAGCGGTGCAGAGTGGCGACGATGCAAAGGTGAGAGAAATTGCTGAGATCACTACTGGCCTGGCAAAACAGATTATCAAGGAAAAATAAGACGTATTCTTGTAGAACCAGAGTATGAGAGATGATCTCTCAGAGAGGGGTATCAAAAAATGTCTGAGATCAGTATGCGAGGAAAGATTTGCCTAGTAACAGGCAGTACTTCAGGCATGGGCAAAGTCACGGCCAGAGAACTGGCTAACAGGGGCGCGACGGTGGTGCTTGTCGGTCGCAATCGTGAGAAGGGCGAGGCGACTCAAGCCGAAATCAGGCGGGAGACAGGGAACGAAAATGTTGATCTGCTGATTGCGGATTTGAGTTTGCTCCAAGATGTGCGCCGTCTGGCTGCAGAGTTCCAACAAAAATATCGTTATGTACATGTCCTCGTGAATAATGCTGGTGCTATCTATAGTTCTCGTGAAGTCACCTCCGAGGGATTGGAAGCGACATTTGTAGTCAATTATCTAGCCCCTCTTCTGCTGGCTGAACTGCTGGTTGAGACGTTGAAAGCGAGCGCACCGGCGCGGGTTGTTAATGTCAGTTCCGAGGTGCATAGAATCGGCACCATTGCGTTTGACAATCTGCAAGGTGAGAAACGCTATGCAACGATGAGCAATTATGGTCAGGCCAAGTTGGCTGTGATCCTCTCTACGTATGAACTGGCTCGTTGCCTTGAGGGAACTGGTGTCACTGTGAACGTGATGAGTCCTGGTCAAATGTCCAGTGATAATTTTAACGCGGGGGCGACAGGTCTTCTCGCATTGGTGACGAAGCTTACCAAACCGTTCGTAATGACGGTTGAGAAAGGTGCTCAGACGGAGATCTACCTGGCGACCTCTTTCCAGGTAGAAAGTGTGACTGGCAAATGCTTTGCGAATAGTCAAGAGAAAAAGTCTTCTAAGCGTTCTTACGATCAGGCCCTTGGGCAACGGCTCTGGCAGGTCAGTGAGCAACTCGTTGCGCGTTCCATGATCCAAAGCAACGCTTGAGGACTGGAAATGTCCTGAGAAAGCAGTCATCATGCCACTAACTGCTAAGTACAGACAGCCCAAGAAACGTACCATACTGCTCTACCAAGGTTGCGATGACATCCGTTTCGGCTATGCTTAATGGCGTGAAAGGGTTCAAGGCGACAAGAACCGCATCTTTTCTCAGCATGCGTTTCCAGGTACCAACAACCCGACCATCCAGAACAATCACGTTGCTGAGAAGGACACTGTCCTTTGCGTCTAGCTTGTTCACATGTGATGCATCCAACAAAGCACTACGGTCCTTATAGCCAACCGTGTACTCGTCAAAGTTCGGTAACAAGTACGCTATTTGGGAGCTATCTTCTGCGAGTGGCATAGATTCCGAAAACCAGTATGTCTGGCCGTCTACCGTCTCATGAAGCAGTTGCGATGCGTTCATTTCGAGACCAACTTTTGCCTCGGCTACTGTTAGCCCCGACCACCACACAAAATCTTGTACGGTGGCGGGACCATGACTCGTAAAGTAACGTCTGACAAATTCTGCCAGTGCTTCGTCATGCTCTAACGTCCGGGTTTGTGGTACGCGTTCATCGAGTAGCGCATAGGTGAATTGCTTGCCCCGTCTCGCCCCACTACAAATAATCCCGTCCAATTCTGCATGCATCATGAGATGGGTCAATCGCTGTCCATTCTTAGCAGCAATGCCTACTTGTTGTAGTACAGATGCAAGTTCAGTACGAGTCAATTGTCTTCCACCTTGTAATGCTTTTGTCAAAGCTACGTTACTCCGCAGAAATACTGCATCATCTAATTCAAGCTGACGATCATAGTAGGCAAGCACTGCTTTGACGCGCG
>JAABVA010001159.1_pt1 | contig 29003 bp, 24 predicted proteins | sample 5560331 | NCBI WGS metagenome assembly JAABVA01 (sample SAMN12812661, study PRJNA571458) | rock metagenome | isolation source: Antarctica rocks | place: Antarctica: Victoria Land, Mt New Zealand sud | collected 2016-01-07 | reverse complement strand
CTTAGCGTTGAGCACGTAGGCGGCGACCACGTCAGCCAGGGTCTGCGCGATGGTGATCGCCTCTCGGGTGAGCGCCCCAGGCGTGTCGCGGTACAGGTCGAGCGCACCGAGCCGTCTGTCGCCGTGATACAGCGGAAAGGTGAACACCGCCATCATCCCGGCGGCCAGCGCCCGCGGTGTGAACTCGGGAAACCGGGTCTCGGTGCGCAGGTCGGGGACCTCGACGGTCTCGCCGGAATTGTAGGCCAAGAGGCAGGGGCCTTCGCCGAGTTCGGTCTGCAGTTTTTCGTACCGCAACGCAGACTTGTTGGACGCGGCGACATAGCGGGGGACGGTGTCCGGCTCGATCAGGGTTACCCCGGCGGCGCTGATCGCCAGGATGTCGACGATTCGTTCCACCAGGCGGTCCAAGATGGCTTCAATCGGAAAGTCCGTCACCATGGTCCGGGCAAACTCACTTAGCACCGACGAAAGTTCCCGCTCTCCCGATGGCTGCCGCTCCTCGGTCATCGGCACTCCCGAACGGAGCGTTCGATCGGCAGTCTGCGACGAGGATGTGGTTCTTCATCGGAGCTCATCCGGCGCCGGCGGTTCCCCGGCAACCGTCCTGGCGGACAGGAACTGCTTCGGTGACCTTCGGCGATCATCATCTCGAACGAGACCCAGCGGAAAACGAGCCTGAACACAGGAGGGGCGGGCAATCGATGCGCACGGCCGTGCGGCCTCGAAAGGCGGCGGCGACCGTTCCCCAAGCCGGCTGTCTGGATCACCCTCACTATCCTACGCTCGCGCAGCGCTTTGATTCAACTACGCTCAGTCACAGCTAGCTGCTGCGCCGGGGAGTCGGACAGCAGTCCGGGGCCACGGTGGCCAGTGCTGGGAGAACGTTGTGGCCGCTCCCGCTGGTGATTCCAGCGGTCCGGTCAGCCGGGGCTCGGGCGGGTCGGAACCGTGCAGGGGTGGTTTTCAGGAACTGACGATGCTGAACTTCTCCCAGGGACCGACTGCCGTCCGATTGGCGATCAACGGTTGGGCTCCTGCGTGCTCGGCGGTGACGTAGCGGCCGTTGGCCAAGGCGCGGAGCGCGATCGTTCCGTCCGGCTGGGGCGCGATGGTGAAGGTTTCCCACGGTCCCACAGCGGTCCGGTTGGCGATGAGCGGCGCACCACCGGCTTCATCGGCACACACAAGACGGTTGTCGGCGTGTGCGCGGAGAGCAATCCGGCTCGTGCCGACGGTGAGAAGGTCGAACCGTTCCCACGGCCCGACCGCGGTCCGGTTCGCGATCAGTGCGCTGGCGCCGCCGGCCTCGGCGGTGACGTACCTGTTGTTGATCCCGGCGCGCAGGCTGACCACCCGGGTGGGCGGGGCCGCCGGTACGACCGGGACAGCGCCCCGGATGCGTGCCGCCAGGGCTGGGAGCGAAGGATCGCCGGGCGGAACGTTGATCTCGAAATGCATCTCATCGGGAACGCCGGAGAAGTCGCCGCCCCAGTAGGCGACATTCCCGCAGTCGGCCAATATCCGGCGAATGGCCGTCACCTGACCGGACGTGAATGTCCCCGAGGCTCCGTTGGGGTGCAGCACGGCGTTGAAATCAACGGCGGTGCCCGAGGCGTGACAGGACCACCAGTTCGTGTTGTTCACATCTACCCGGTAGTCATAGCCCCATACCTGACCCGGTCGCAGCGTCTCGACCTCGGCATTGAAGCGGGCAGCGACGTACATCAACACCCAGGCAACGTCGCCGGCATCGACCGGTATGGCGATCGACGTTCCCGTCACGTAGTAGGACTGGACGCCGATCGCAGTGGCCGGCGCGCCCACCGGCCATCCGTTGTACGACGTCGGCGCGGCCTGACCCGCCGTCAACGAGAACGGTCGGACAGTCGCGGCCCGCACTCGTGGATCAGCGGCGCCGGCGCCGTCCTGGCCGGCTCCGCTTCCAGGGGTGGCGGCTGACGCGGCCGTACCCGTGGCCGCACCCAGAATCACGCCCCCGACCGACAAAGTGCCCAACCGCATCAGACGACGCCGCGAAAGACTCAGACCGTTCCTTAGTTCCACACCGAATTCATCCATACCTACCGACCATCCATCTCAACTTGAAATAGCATTGAACGAAAAGGAAGCCCCATCCGGAGTCAGGGGGGAACAAGTGACCCACTACGGGGCAGAACACGCCGACCGCCAAAGAGAAAGACCGATCAATCGGGGGCGTCTACTCAAATATACGTTGCTGCACAGCGATTCCTGGTGGTCTCACCCGCCATGAACAAAGGTTCATTCTTCGAAAAGAAAATGGGACGCGGACGTCACGGTCAGTGAGATGTTCGGCGCCGTTCGGGCCGGAAAGGGCATCGTTGTCGGCTGCAAGATCGTCGGCCGCCACGCACGGTTGCGCTCGTCGCAGTTCGACCTGGGAAGCCGAGGCCGATGAAAATCGCAATCCGATCAGGTCGCCGGTATCCGATCTGAGACCTCCTCCAACAGTGTCCTTTGATCCGAGGCGGCCGGCGCCGTCGAAGGGGGCGTACGCCGGGTTGACTCGGTGAGCCGGCGTGCGCCGTCGGCGGGAAGTGGGACGGACAACAGGTAGCCCTGGGCCTGATCGCAGCCGAGTTCGGTGAGGGTTGTCTGCTGGTTGGGGTGTTCGATGCCTTCGGCAATAGTCGTCAGCCCGAGGTCACGAGCCAGTTGCAGGATGGTTGCCACGAAAGCGGTGCCTTCCTGTGCCGGATCGGCCAGCGGATCGACGAACGACTTGTCGATCTTGAGAATGTCGATGGGGAACTGCCGAAGGTAGCTCAGCGAAGAATGTCCGGTGCCGAAATCGTCGATGGCAATCCGGATACCGAGCGCTCGTAGTTGCGCAAGCGTGGCGGCGGCGCTGGCGGGATCGGTCATCAGAGCGCTTTCCGTCACTTCGAGAACCAATTGGCCGGCGGGTAGACCGGTGATGGCCAGGATCATGCGGACGTCGTCCACCAACTGGGTGTGTTGCAGTTGCCGTACGGACAGGTTGACGGCGACGGTGAGCGCGTGATCGGGCTGCGCGGACCAGGTCGTTGCGGCGATGCAGGCGGTTTCCAGGACCCACCTGCCGAGGGGGACGATGAATCCCGTTTCCTCGGCGAGCGGAATGAAATCGCATGGCCCGACGCGTCCCAATGTCGGGTGGTTCCAGCGCACCAAAGCTTCGAATCCGTGCAGGTATCCCGTCCGCAGGACGTAGTCGGGCTGGTATTCGAGAACGAATTGACCGGACTCCAGAGCGGTCTCGAATGCGTTGGTCATCTCCAACCGGTGGGTGATCCGCGTGCGCATCGCGCGTTCGAAGATTTGGTACCGATCACGGCCCGCGGCCTTCGCCTCGTACATGGCGGCATCTGCGTCCTCGAGAATCGAGGCAGCCGTGCCCGTCGGCCCCGGATCATCGAATGCGACGCCGATGCTTGCGGACACGCGCACAACGTGATCGCCGATATACATGGGTTCTCGCAGGACCGCGAGTATCCGATCGGCGATACCGAAGGCGATGGCGTCGTCGTCCACGTCTTCCAGGAGCACGGCGAACTCGTCGCCGCTCAATCGGGCGACGGTGTCGCCGGTACGCACAGCCGATTGGAGCCGTCTGGCGACGGTCATCAAGACCTGGTCGCCGACGCTGTGTCCGAGACCGTCATTGATGTTCTTGAACAAATCCAGGTCGCAGAAGTACATCACCACGGACCGGCGGGACCGGACGGCCGTGGCGAGGGCATGCTCGACCCGGTCGTAGAGAAGGTTGCGGTTGGGCAGTCCGGTCAGCGGGTCATGGAAGGCCTGGTGACGCAGATCGCCCTCCAGTACCTCCCGCATCGACAACGAGTCCTGCAACAGCGCAGTGCGGTGCTCGAGTTCGGCGTTCTGGGCGCTGACGCGCCGCAACAGCCAGGTGCTGCGGAGCACGACCAGTGCGAACAGGGCGGCGGAGATGCCGGCGTAGACCGGGAGATCATCTATCGACCCCTGTAGACCTCCGACCAGGACGATTGCCGGCGGTGTCAGACCTGCGACCAGGACGGTCGGCACCCAGCCGCGACGCGCGCCCGATTGCTTTCGGTGTGGCTGCGTGGCCATGGACGGATGCAGGGCGGCCGCGGCGATCAGCACGTAGTTGATCAACCACCCGGCGTCTACCGCGTTGCCGGCGTTGTAGGTGCTGTGCAGAACGATCAGGTCGTAGCCGAAGTCGGTGATCAGCATGGCCACCATCGCCACGGCGATCAGCCGGAGGGACATCGATCTGCCGCCACCGAACAGTAGCGAGCTCATGACTATGAAGATGATGCCGACGTCCATGATCGGGTACGCCATCGTCACGAGCTTGCCGAAGCCGCCCAAGGAGGGATCTTCTGCGTAGGAAGACATCAAGGTGCGCCAGGAGAGCGCCAATACGGCCATCGACACAATCGCAGCGTCTGCGTTGTCCTCTCGGGAGCCGATGTGCTCGCGGTGTTGCCGAAGGCGAACGAGCCCCACGACCAGCAGGGGATAACCGGCGAGGTAGAACAGGTCGGCGACCGACGGCACTGGCGGGTCCTGGTGCAGACCGAGTTCGTACACGGCAAAAATTCCGTCACCGACGACGAAGCACAGGTTGCCGGCCGCAATCAGCCACCAGGCGGCGCCATTCGCCGGGCGATGGAGCCGGATGCCGAACAGGACGCATGCGGTCGATGCTGTTCCGATGCCCAGGTACCACATCTCCAGCGAAAGCGGATCCGGCGCGGCGAAGTATGCCGTTATTGCCCCGCCGCCGGCAATGAGGACCACGAGCCACATCCAGCGGGCGGCCCACGATGTAGGGGTGAGGGCCGACGAAGCAATACCCGCCGTTTCGACAACCGGCGAACGGCCTTGTGCGGTCAATCGTTTCGACGTCACGGAAGAGGCCTCCCTACGACAGACGATGACCCTCTGTCGCTTTGCACAAGTTGAATGAGCGTTCCTGGCCGATGGCGATCCGGAGCCCCGCGGATCAATGACAACAAACGATATCGCGTTGCAGGTAGTGGATGGCATATGTACGACATGCCTCTACTGGAAATATACTGTGCCACCCGGCGGATTATCTCTGGTCTCACCCGGTCTGATGAGAAGTTCATTCTCCAGAAGAAGAAAGCGGCCGGACGTCACAGTCCGTGAGGTGGCCAGATCACGTTTGGTGATCAAAATGAATGCCGGGCGCCGAAGCGGTCGGGGTGTGCATTCGTCGCCCGCTGATCGATGTTGCTCCAGCGCCGCGGGAACCGTCAGAAGACCGCGGGCGCCAACTCTGCCGTTCCCACCGGCCGGCCTCCGCCCAGCACCAGCCCCGTGCCCAATTCCGTCAGGAGGTCTGAGTCCAGCCCCAGCATCCGCAGACCGCCGATCAGCACCGGCATCCTGGCCCGGTCGCCACCGTCGGTGATCTTGACGGCCACCGCCCGGCCATCGCGCAGCGCCGCGCAGTGCACCCCCTCCGCGCCGCCCTTCACCAACAGGCCTGGGTGCGCCTTCATCAGTCTGGTGTCCTCCCGGCCCGTGCCGCCGACCATCTCCGGGTGTTCGCGCATCGCCTGCGACACCGCAAACTCGGCCGACCCAGGGGAAGCGGCATTCACCCGGCCGAAGGCCCGGGCCAGCCCGGTCAACGAAATGGCGAACAACGGTGCGCCGCAGCCGTCGATGCCCACTGCCGACGGCTGCTCGCCGGACAACCGGGTTATCTGGTCTTGGACCGACTGTTGCAGGGGGTGGTCGGTGGCCAGGTAGCCAGCGGTGTCCCAGCCCTTCGCAACGCAGGCAGCCAGCATGCCGGCGTGCTTGCCCGAGCAGTTCATGTAGATCCTGCGCGCTGTCCCGCCGGCGGCGATGACCTCGTTGCGGCTCGCTTCGTCGAGCGGAAGCGCAGCGGGGCAGCCAAGGTCGCCCTCGGCCAGGTGCACGTGTTCCAGCATCGCGAGCACCCGGGTCACATGCATCTGCTCGCCGGAGTGCGACGCCGCCGAGATGGCAAGGTCGGCGCCGTCCAACTCGGCTCCGGCCAGCAGCATCGCCACCGCCTGGAACGGCTTGCTCGACGAACGAGGAAAGACCGGTGCGGTCACGTTCCCGCGGGCGTGCAGCACCGAACCGTCGGCATCGACCACCACCACCGAGCCGAAGTGGCTGCCCTCGTGGAAGCCGGACCGGATGACCCGAACCAACTCGACGTGTTCGCCGGACGCGCTGCTCATCGGGCCGGACGCGCTGCTCATCGGTAGGTGTGCCCTTCGCTCGATGGATGACGGGTAGTAGCGCGGATCGCGCGATGTGACGTGGTCATTCGCGGTGCGACGTGATCATTGCAGGCCCAGCAGCTGTGCGGCGGCAGGTCGAGTCATCGGCGGCCGGCCGGCGATGCGGGCCAGGCCGCTGGCCCTGGCAACCAGGGCGGCGTGGTCCTTTCCCTGGCCGGAGCGCGCTGCACTGGTTCGCGCGGGTGCAGCTGGCCCGGCTGGCGTTGGCCCGGCTTGCGTTGGCCCGGCTTCCGTTGGGCCGGCGGTTCGCACGGCGGCGGCCGGAGACTTCCTGTCGTGCTCCGGGGCTTCCACCCAGACGTGAGCGCCCGCGGCGAGGGCGGCCAGCAGGACCGGCAATGCTGCCGCTCCCCGGCCCGAAATCGCGACGCCGTCCGGATTGGCCGCGACCAACCGCGCGACCTCCGCGACCAGAGCGGGTAGATCGGAGCTCTCCTGGACCACTACGTCGACGAACGCCGAGGAGACCACGTCCACGCCGGGTACGTGCTGGTCGCAGGTGAGGAACAGCTTCGTCTGCTCGCGCAGGGCGGACACGGCGAGCGGCAGGTCCGGCTGGTCGACGGGGAGGTGCAGTCGAGTGGCACCTACCTGCTCGGCATCGATGGCCGTGCGCAGCAGATGGCCGATCGGGCCGGCTACCGGAGCGACGGTGATCAGAGTTCCACCGTTGTCGGCCGAGCCGGCCTCGGGCCGTTGACCGTCAGTCCCGGACACTCGAGCCTTCGAGGATCATCCGGAAGATCTCCGGGTCGATGTTGCCGCCGGAAACAATCGCGACGGCGTTGCCGGCAGGCATCTGCGAGTGGTGGTGCAGGAAACCGGCGGTGGCAACGGCGCCGGACGGTTCGGCCACGAGTCGCGCTTCCAGGGCCAACCGCCGGGTGGCGTCGAGAATCTCGTCCTCGGTCACGGTGATGATGTCGTGGACCTGGGCGCGGATGTGCTCCCAGGGCAGTTCGCCGACGCTGAAGGTCCGCAAGCCGTCGGCGACGGTGCGGGCGGTGTCGGACGGCAGCCAGGCTCTCCGCTCGCCGGCAGAGAACGAGTCGGCGGCATCTCCGGCCAGTGCCGGCTCCACGCCGATCACCTTGACCTCCGGTGCAAGCGCGGCGAGCGCGGCCGCCACACCGGAGATCAATCCGCCTCCGGAGACCGGCACCAGGACCGTCGAGAGAAGCCCGCCTGCCATTCCGCCCGCGAGTCCGCCTGCCACCCCGCCCGCGAGGCCGCCTGCCATCCCAACCGCCATCAGCTCCAGATCTTCGGCGATCTCGAGCCCGATGGTGCCCTGTCCGGCGATCACGTTGCGATCGTCGTACGGCGCAATCATGGCCTTGCCGGTCAGTGCGGCAAGCTCGGCGGGACGACTGAACCGTTGCTCGACCGGAACCAACTCGACGGTTGCGCCCAAAGCTCTGGTGGCCTCGACCTTGCGGGCCGGAGCGTTGTCGGGAATCACGATGTGCGCCGGGACGCCGAACGCCCGCGCCGCATAGGCGACGGCCTGCGCGTGGTTGCCGGAGGAATGCGCGAGCACACCGCGAGCACGCGTCTCCGGCGACAACCGTGACATCGCCGTCATGGCGCCGCGGATCTTGAAGGCGCCGATCGGTTGCAGCATCTCAGGTTTCAGCCAGAGCCCCGGCCACGGCGAAGCCAGCAGAGGTGTCCGTACCACCACGCCGGCGATTCGGCGTGCGGCATCGCGAATCTCGTCGATATCCACCAAGGCGGTTCCGACCGCGGTCATGACCGCCGCCGGATGTCGGTGAAGGTGCGGCGGTCGACCGCCGACTGAGGCACGCCGGCCGGGGATTCGTCCACCGCGTCGTCCGGATCGATGGCCGCGTCGACGCCGTCGGCGAACAGTGCTGCCCCGGGCGCCAACGATCTCTTCACCAGCGCCAGCGCGATCGGCCCGTCCTCGTGGTGATGCGCGACGGACCCTACCCGGCCCACCACTCGACCCTCGCCGGTCGTGACGGATGAGCCCGTCTCGGGCAGCCGATCTGCGGACCCGTCCAGGTTCAGCATCACCAGGCGACGCGGCGGGCGACCGAGGTTGTTGACCCTCGCGACGGTTTCCTGCCCGCGGTAGCAGCCCTTGTTCAGATGCACGGCGGTCGTCAACCAGCTGACCTCGTTCGGAATGGTGCGATCATCGGTATCCACGCCCAGCCGCGGAGTACGCGTCGGAATGCGCAAGGCCTCTTCCGCCCAGCTGCCGGCGGGACGAGCACCGGCGGCGATCAGCGCGGCGGCCATGTTGGCCAGCGCCGCTCGGGGGATGACGACGTCGATCCCGGCCGGAACCCGCCTGGCGAAGCCGCCCGCGTCCAACGCGGTGGCCGACCCGGGGTCCGGCAGGTCGGTGATGACGCCGGCGGCGGCCAGTACGTCCGCGGTATTCGGGCCTACCACCCGGACCTGTCCGAGCTCGGCGGCCTGTACCTCGACCTTCGACCAGAAGATCATCCGGGTCAGATATTCCAGAAGGCTTGCGACAGTGGCGGGTTCAGTGTCGAGGTAGGTGGTTCCGTCGATCTCGGTGACGCCCAGGTGGTGCTCGACGTGGCCGTTCGGGGACAGCACCAGCGCCTCGGTGACGGTGCCGTTCGGCAGCTCGGTCAGGAGCTGGCTGGTCAGCGTGTTCAACCACGTCAACCGGTCCACCCCGGAGACAGCCAGCAAGCCCCGATGGGAAAGATCGAAAAGAGCGGCGTCGCCAACCGCCGCCCGCTGCTCGCCGACCGGGTCGCCGTAGTGCCAGGCAACCCCGACATCCGGGCCGTGGGCTGCGACCGCATCGGGCAACCCCAGCAGCGGAGAGCGGAAGCGGGACGATTCTGGGGTCTGCGGATCGGAACTGCCGGGGGACGCCACCAGCCCATCGTAGGCGCGGCGCACACCACTGCGCCTGACCCCTGATTGACCCCTGCGGCTCAGGTCACAGTTCCTCGATGACGCTGCTGCCGGTCGGAGGCGGCATGATCTGCAGATCATGGCCGGGAACGAGGCAGTCGACCCACCTAGCGGCAGCTCGCTGAGCCTGCCCGCTCTACCGGTGTTCAACGGCTCCGGCATCACCCCCTACGTCGAGCTCGATCGCAACCAGTGGGCGTTGCTGGCCGAGTCGATGTCGTTGCCGCTGAGCGAGGATGAACTGGATCGGCTCTCCGGCCTCGGCGACCCGATCGATCTGGTCGAAGTGGACACCATCTACCGCCCGTTGTCTCGGCTGCTGAACCTGTACGTTGCCGGCACCGGCGCGTTGCACAGGGTGACCTCCACGTTCCTGGGGGAACGGGTTTCCCGGACGCCGTTCGTCATCGGGGTCGCCGGGTCGGTGGCGGTAGGTAAGTCAACCACCGCGCGGGTGCTGCAGGAAATGCTCGCTCGGTGGCCGGACACACCGCGCGTCGAATTGGTGACCACAGACGGATTCCTGTATCCGAACGCAGTTCTGGAAGAGCGGGATCTGATGTCCCGCAAGGGTTTTCCGGAGTCGTACGATCGCAGGGCGCTACTCCGGTTCGTCGCCGAGGTCAAGTCGGGTGCTGCCGAGGTTCGGGCGCCGAAATACGACCACCTGACCTACGACATCCTGACCGACGACGAGGTCGTGGTGCACCGGCCCGACGTCCTGATCGTCGAGGGTTTGAACGTGCTGCAACCGGCGCGGCTGGACGAGGAGGGCCGTAGCGCACTCGCGGTCAGTGATTTCTTCGACTTCTCCATCTATGTGGATGCGGACACCTCGGATATCAAGCGCTGGTACACCGACCGCTTTCTGAGCCTGCGGCAGACAGCATTCGCCGACCCGGACTCGTTCTTCGCCCGATTCGCCGAGTTGACCGACGAGCGGGCAGTCGAGCTGGCCGGTGAGTTCTGGGACAGCATCAACGCACCCAATCTGGTCGAGAACATCCTGCCGACCAGGGGTCGCGCCAATCTGGTGCTCACGAAGGGTCCGGACCACGCGGTCACCAAGGTGCGGCTGCGCAAGCTGTAGCGTGCCCGCGACTCCGCGGCCCATACTTTCTGTTGTGGAAACCGCATCGCTGTCCGATCTGAAGACGCATCTGTCGCAGTACGCCGACCGAGTCGAGCTGCAGCACGAGCGCTTCACCATCACCAGGAACGGGCGTCCCGCTGTCGTCATGGTGTCGGCTGACGAGTGGGAGTCTCTACAGGAAACGTTGTTCTGGCTGTCGCAACCTGGCATTCATCAATCGCTCGCCGAGGCGCAGGACGACGTTTCCGCGGGCCGAACCTATGGCGAGGCGCAGGTCCGGCAAGCACTTGGCCTTCCTCCGAAGGCATGAACGAGTCTCCCGCCGTCTTGGAGGCCGCTGCGCAGCATGCGCTCGGTATCAGGCCCCGGTAGCCGAGCCGCTGGTTGCCTTCGGAGGCCTCGTGGATGATCCCCGGCGGCGATGCAAGCCGCTCCAGCGAGAAGTGGAGGGCCGGTGGGCGGCCCGTCCGGGGCGACTACCGCATCCTTTGCCGCAGTGGGGACACCAGAACGATCTGCCTTCGAGCGCACGTGTATCGGAGCGCTTGACCGCACTCCGGTCGTCCTCCGATACATTTGTAGTCGTGCAACTACCCAGAGTGTGCGTTCGGCGATGACGGCGGCTGTTGTCGTCGGGGTGCTGATGGGCGCGTTGGTCGGATCACTGGTGAATGTCCTGGCGTTCCTGCTGCCGCTGGGCTCGTTCTCGGGAGAGGACTCCCCGACGGCAGTTGCGCGGTTGGGCCGGTGGGATTCATTTCGAGAAGTCGTGCGAGCGGTGCCCGGCACCGTGCGGCGCCGGACGCGACAGGGCGTGGCCGTGCGCTTCCCTATCTTAGAGGTGGGCACGGGGGTGCTCTTCGGGCTGGCGGTGCTGCGTTTCGGGGTGTCCTGGGTGCTGCCGGCCTACCTCTATCTGGCCGCGATGGCCGTTCTCCTGGCAGTCATCGACGTGCAGCATCAACGACTGCCGAACTCGATCGTGTTGCCGTCGGCCGGTGTCGGGTTGGTCCTGCTGACGGTTGCAGCCTTGAGCCGGAACTCCTGGGACTCGCTGCTGCGGGCGGTTCTCGGAGCGGCCGTTCTTTTCGCGCTGTATCTGGTCTTGGCCCTGATCTCGCCCGCCGGGATGGGAATGGGGGATGTGAAGCTCGCCGGCGTGCTCGGCCTGTTCCTGGGCTTTCTGAGCTGGCGAGCCCTGATTCTCGCCACGATGGGAGGGTTCATCCTTGCGGCGTTGGTGGGTGCGGTGTTGCTGGTGGTCCGCCGGGTGGGAAAGCGGACGCTGCTTCCCTTCGGTCCGTCGATGCTGGTGGCTGCGCTCGCGGCTGTGTTGCTGCGCGTCGGGTGAGCGTTGCCGACTATCCCTGCAGATACCAGAATTCGGCGCTCGATCGGCTGGATTCGAGGCATTCGAGCCGATGCACGTTCTGTAATCGGTGTGCGCGGTGCTTGACTACTCACGGTGAGACTCAAGCGGGAATAGTCCACTCCTTAGGACGCCCACACTTCCGCCTTACCTGCATATGATGGGTTTATCGCCATTGGTCGGCGATTGTCGGATTCGACAAATAACCCTGCCAAGGAGCCTGCAATGAACTCGATCTACGTCACCCTGTACATCTTCGGCCTGGACCTCAAGGACCGATTCCGCAATGAAGACCGCGGCGCCACCGCGGTGGAGTACGGCCTGCTGGTGGGTCTGATCGCCGTGGTAATCATCGTCGGTGTGACGGCTTTCGGCAAGAACCTGAATGGGCTGTTCAACAGCACATCCAGCAGCATTTAAAGGGCTACCGCTTGGCGTGCTCATCTGGAACAGCCTCAGTGACAACGGGTGCGGCGGCTCATCCGAGCCACCGCACCCGGTTCTTCGGTTTCTCGTGTGCCACTCTTCCGAAAGGTCCGCCATGCGACGGCTTCATTCGGATTCCGGCGCGGTAGCGGTGGAGTTCGCGCTCGTCATGGTGCCGTTGCTTCTCATCTTGTTCGGCATCATCGACTTCGGTTTCGCTTTCAACAACCAGTTGGCGGTGACGGCCGCTGCTCGGGAGGGCGCGCGCATCATGGCGGTGGAGTCAAATAAAGCCGATGCGGCCACAGACGCTATCAAGGCGGTGAAGGCTGCATCGACCCAACTCAAGCCCCCTGTTGCAGATGATAAGGTCGCGTTCACCTACATGAACCTGGCGACTAACCCGCCGACGCAGGTGGCTTCCTGTGCTAGCGGAGGCGTCAATGCGATGGTGGCAGTAACTGTGACGGTGACGTACGAGATGCATTCAACTACTGGCATGTTCAAACCGATTCTCGACGGCAAGAATCTCATCGGAGTGGGCGTGATGAGGTGCAACGGCTGAGCAGTGATCGGGGCGCCGTCGCTGTAATGACTGCCTTGTTGTTGGTGCCGCTACTGGTATGCGCGGGGTTCGTCATTGATATCGGCGCAAGCTACGTACAGCGGAGGCAGCTGCAGAATGCCGCGGATGCAGCCGCTTTGGCGATTGCCCAGTACTGCGGGAACGGCAACTGCAGCCCAGACCATAATCAAACAACCGCAGACTTTTTCACCTCTGCTAATGCCGGCCGAGCGGCAACGGCCAAAGTCGATCCGGTGAGAGACAACAACACCGTGACTGTCACGACGAAGGCAACCGTGAACTATGAGTTCGCGCCGGTGATCGGCACCAGCAACAACACGGTGACAGCGTCGGCCACCGCTTCCTGGGGTCCGGTGACCGGCGGCACGGCGGTCATACCGCTGACCTTCTTGTACTGCTCCTTCATGGCCCAAACCAGCGGTGGGTCTTCCAACAGTCCAACGGTTGCCATATCCGGAAACGTCGAACAAAATTGCCCAGTCCCTACACTACCTGGGGGCTTCGGCTGGCTGGATCCCAATGACGTCAACTGTGCGGCGACTACCAGTCTCACCGAGCATTCTCCCGAGCTTAAACCCGAGGACCAGCTTAAACCCGGAGACCAGCTTAAACCCGGAGAATGGCGGGGAAAACCCGGGAATACACCCCCTGCCGAATGCGATAACAACCAATTTTTAAAGTATCTCAACCAGACGGTGCTGCTGCCGCTGTATGATGACGCGCATGGGCAAGGGCAAGCCGGCGTGTACCACCTTAATGCCTACGCGGTTTTTCGGCTGACCGGTTACAACTTCGGCGGCCAATTCAAAGAATCCATTAGCAGCCCCCCCCCACCCCCTCATGCGGTAAAGCCCAGTGCATCGAGGGCTATTTCCTGAAGATTGTCGATCGCGACACGGCATTCACTTACGGCGGGAGACCGCCTTACCTCGGCACCCAAGTGGTCGCTCTCACCATCCCACCCCCCTTATAGAAGGCAACCGCTATGAGAACACGTGTGATCGCCGCGGCACTGGCCGTGGTGCTGGCTGCGGTCGGCACCGTGGTGTTGATCATGTATGTCCGATCCGCCTCCTCCCAGTCCGCGGCACCGGCGGCTCCGCCGGCGGCGACCGTCGACGTGCTGGTCGCCTCCAGTGCCATCGCGGTCGGCGCGCCGGCGGCAAGCCTCGGAAAGTCGGTCGTCATCAAGGCCCTTCCCAAGGACGCCGTCCTGCCCAACCGGGTGACCGACGTCAGCCAACTCGCCGGAAAGGTGGCCCTGGTAGCAATCGAGCCGGGTGAACAATTGCTGGCCGGCAAGTTCGGCGCCGCTCCCGTCGTCACCACGGCGAGCACATCTGTGAAAGTTCCACCGAATCTTCAGCAATTGACCGTTCTCCTTCGCCCGGATCAGGCTCTGGGCGGAAAGCTGAAACCCGGCGACACGGTCGGGGTATTCATCTCGCTGAAGCCTGAGAAAGGGGCCGGGCTGACTCACCTGGTGGTGCACAAGGTCCTGGTGACCGCGGTCGAAGAGTCGGTTGCTGCGCCGATGACATCGGTGAGCCCGACCACGATGACCTCGGCGCCGGGTTCGAGCGCATCAACGACACCCTCGGCCGTGCCGACCGCGACTGCTGCGCAGGCAGTTCCGAGCGATCCCACGGTCAGTGTGCTGGTCACCCTGGCCACGACTGCCGGAAGTGCGGAAAAAATCGTCTGGGCTGCCGAGTACGGGTCGATCTGGCTTTCCAACGAACCGTTGACGGCCGACCAGAACGGCACCGGAACCATCGACGAGACAAAGGTGCTCAAGTGAATCGCATCGTAGTAGCGACGACCTCGGACGATTTTGGGCGCCGGGTACAGCTTGCCGTCAGCGCCGATTCGGTGGAATTGCTCTCCATGGCCGACGGGGATACAGCGGCCCAGCGTCGACGGCGCGAGGATGCAAATCCGGTCGACCCGGCGCGCCTCCTGCTGGAGCTCACCGCGGGCGGCATCCCGGACGTGGTGGTCTTCGGACCGGGCATACCGACCGAGGCTGCGGTGACGGTCGCGTCCTTCATCGACGGGATGCACAAGGGCACCAGCATCGTGCTGGCGACCGCGGTAGGCGCCGACGATTGGCTCGAGGCGATGCGAGCCGGCATCCGTGACGTGGTGCCGGCCGATGCGGACGTGGCGGAGTTGCGGGCAGTACTCGAGCGGGCCTCCGCAGCTGCGACTGCTCGGCGACTCGCCGCATCCACCAGCGACGCCAGCAGTCCGCGTGGGCGGGTGATTCCGATCGTGTCGCCCAAGGGCGGCTCCGGCAAGACCACCATCGCCACCAATCTGGCGGTCGGGCTGGCCCGATTGGCACCACACCAAACAGTCATCGTCGACCTCGACCTGCAGTTCGGTGACGTCGCATCAGCATTGCACCTGACGCCCGAGCAGGGGCTGGCCGACGCGGTAGACGTCATCGGCCTGGATGCGATGGCGTTGAAGACTTTTTTGACGCCCCACCCAACGGGTCTGTACGCCCTGTGCGGCTCCGATTCACCGGCGGCCGCGGACGGCGTCACCGGAGACGACGTCACCAAGCTGCTGGGCCTCCTGGCCGAAGAATTCCGTTACGTCGTGGTCGACACCGCTCCAGGTATCACCGAGCACACCCTGCGAGCCCTGGATGAAGCCAGCGATGCGGTGATGATCTGCACCATGGACGTCCCGAGCATTCGGGGCCTCTACAAAGAAAGGCAGATTCTTCGGGATCTGTCCCTCACGCGGATGACCGAACACATCGTCTTGAATTTCGCCGACAAGCACAGCGGCCTGACGGTCAAGGACGTCGAGGGAGTCATCGGAACCGACGTCGATGTCGTCCTGCCCCGATCCAGCGCGGTGACGCTGTCCACCAATCAAGGTGTTCCACTACTGCAGAGCGGTACGCGCGATGCCGCCACCAAAGAACTCCAGCAATTGGTCGCCCGATTCCAGATTCAACTCCAGAAGGCCGCCGGCCGGCAGCCCCGACACCGGGCGCTGGCCCGATGAACCTGTCCGAGCGGCTCGAGGCCGCCAAGGGTGGACTACCTCCCAGAGCTCCGACACCTGGGCAGCGACCTGCCCAGCTGAGCAAGCCGCGACCGGTCAAGAACGCATCCAGCGCACCGGCGCCGCCCCGCCTGGTCAAGAGTTCGTCGACCACCTCGCGTCGAGGGGGGAGCGAAACGACGGCGGTGCCGGTCTCCGATCCACTGGCCAAGCTCAAGGAGCGGGCCAGCAAGGCCCTGTTCGAACGAATCGGCACCCGTCTCAACGACGTCTCACTGGCCGAGGAGCAACTGCACACGCTGGTCCGCGAGGAACTGGCGCACGTGGTGGAGGAAGAAAGGGTTCCGCTCACCACCGACGAACGCCAACGGCTGATGGACGAAGTCGGCGACGACGTACTGGGTTATGGTCCGCTGCAACGCCTTCTTGATGACGTGTCGGTGACCGAGATCATGGTGAACGGACCCGACAACATCTTCGTGGAACGGAACGGCAAGCTGGTCCGGACCTCGGCTCGATTCGGGTCCGAGGACCACCTGCGACGCGTCATCGAACGTATCGTGTCCAGGGTCGGCCGCCGTATCGACGAATCGTCGCCAATGGTGGACGCTCGGCTGGCCGACGGATCCAGGGTCAACGCCATCATCCCGCCGCTGGCGTTCAGTGGCTCGTCGCTGACCATCCGTAAGTTCGCCAAAGATCCTTGGGTAACCGCCGATCTCATCGCTTTCGGAACGTTGTCCTCGGAGATGGCCGAGCTGCTGGAAGCCTGCGTACTGGCCCGGCTGAACATCATCGTCTCCGGGGGCACGGGGACGGGTAAGACCACCTTGCTGAACGTGTTGTCCTCCTTCATTCCCGAGTCGCAGCGGATCGTAACGATCGAGGACGCGGTCGAGTTGCAACTGCAGCAGGAGCACGTGGTGCGGCTGGAGAGTCGGCCACCGAACATCGAGGGCAAGGGAGCGATCAGCATCCGTGATCTAGTCCGCAACTCACTCCGGATGCGCCCGGACCGTATTGTCGTCGGGGAGTGCCGCGGCGGTGAAACGCTGGACATGCTGCAGGCGATGAATACCGGACATGACGGGTCGCTCTCCACCGTGCATGCGAACTCCCCGCGTGATGCGGTGTCCCGGCTGGAAACCCTGGTCCTGATGGCCGGAATGGATCTGCCGCTACGGGCCGTTCGCGAGCAGATCGCCTCTGCCGTGGACGTCTTCGTGCAACTGAGCAGGCTTCGGGACGGGTCCCGCCGAGTCACCTATGTGACGGAAGTTCAGGGAATGGAGGGAGACGTGGTCACCCTGCAGGACGCCTTCGTCTTCGACTATTCCGCCGGAACCGACAGTCAGGGCCGGATGAACGGTAAAGCTATTCCCACCGGGGTGCGTCCGAGATTCACCGACCGCTTTCGCGACCTCGGCATCACCCTGTCGCCCGGTATTTTCGGTGTGCCCGACCATTCCTCCGCGCGGTGAGCGGCACCTGGGCCCTGATCGGTGGGTTGGCCACCTGTTATGCCGCTCTGGCCGCGGGAGTCGCCGCGTTGCTCGGCGGGCGCCGCGACCGGGTGGGGGCCGATCGGCGCAGTCCTCTCGACCAGCTGACCACGAACGACCAGCTCGGCGTACCCACTCAGCGGTTGATCGATGCCTTGAAAATCGCCCTGACCCGGACGAAGTGGAACGACAAGCTGACCGAGGCTTTGACGAGTGCCGGGAAAAGAATCGCGCCGGTTGACTTTCTAGTTCTGGTGCTGGCCGGCGCGCTCGTGGCAGCCGCGGCGGGTCTGGTGCTTTCCGGCTGGGTGCTCGCCTTCGGGCTGGGGCTTGGGTCTCCGTTGGTGGCCAAGCTTGTCCTTGGATTTTTGGCGGGGCGCCGCCGGGCCGCATTCTCGGACCAACTCGACAACACATTGCAACTGCTGGCCGGCAGCCTGCGAGCCGGGCACAGCTTGTTGCGCGCGGTCGACGCAGTGTCCCGCGAAGCGGAGCCGCCGACTACGGAAGAGTTCGCCCGAATACTCAACGAAACCCGGGTCGGCCGTGAACTCGGAGATTCCCTGGATGACACGGCCGCGCGAATGGCCAGCGACGACTTCGGCTGGGTGGCGCAGGCCATCGCCATTCACCGAGACGTCGGAGGTGACCTCTCCGAGGTGCTGGACACCGTCGCACACACCATTCGGGAACGCAATCAAATCCGCCGGCAGGTCAAGGCGTTGAGCGCGGAGGGTCGGCTGTCAGGAATAGTGCTCATGCTGCTACCTCTGGGGGTGGCTGGGTTCCTCACGATGACCAATCCCAGTTACCTCGGAAAGCTGACCCACAGCGCCTTGGGATGGGCGCTGATCGCCACTGCAATCGTTTTGATGACAGTCGGCGGCCTATGGCTGCGCAAGGTCGTCTCGTTCAAATTTTGATCAGCACTCGCTCCAGATGTCGATCTGTTCCCCCGTCCCGGCTCGAGGAAGAAGCAAAAGATGCCACCGATCGTGGTCGTCGCGGCGTTGGCCGTCGCCGGTGCGCTTGCGGGTGCCGGCTGGCTGATCCTCGCGCCCCGGGACCGAACTCGGGACGCTGTCCTGGCCAACGTGACAAGTGGCTTCGGCAAGCAGGACGACACCCTAGGTCGTCCTGCTGAAAAGTCGGCCGTTCGGCTGGCTCGGCAGGTCGCTCCACGGCGCACCGTCGCGAAGATCGACCGATTGATCGCGTTGGCCGGCCGCCCAGCGGCGTGGTCACTGGACAGGATATTGCTCGGCAAGGTGCTACTGCCGTGCGTAGCCGCCGCACTCGGTCTGCTGTTCATCAGCGCCGGCCCGTCCTCAACCCGCAAGATTCTGGCTGTGGCAGTCACCGCGCTGTGCTATTTTCTGCCAAATTTGTTGCTGAAGAGCCAAGGTCAGAAGCGTCAAGTGGCGATGGGACTCGAACTGCCCGACACCCTTGACCAAATGACCATTGCGGTAGAAGCTGGCTCCGGCTTCGAATCGGCGATGATGCGGTCCGCGAAGAACGGGAAGGGTCCACTGGCAGCTGAGCTCGCCCGCACGCTGCAGGACATGCAAATTGGTCAGTCCAGGAGACAAGCGTATTTGGCGCTGATAGATCGCACAAATGTCCCCGATCTCCGGCGATTCCTGCGCGCAGTGATACAGGCTGACATCTACGGCATCGCGGTCGCGGATGTGCTGCGAACGCAGGCGAGTGAGATGCGCCTCAAGCGGCGTCAGGCGGCCGAGGAGAAGGCGATGCAAATTCCGGTCAAAGTGATCTTTCCACTGATGTTGTGCATCTTGCCTGCGCTGTTCGTTGTACTGTTGGGACCGGTTGCAATCCAGGTGATGGCCACATTCGGCGGCTCGTGACCATCACAGCAAGAACGCCGAGCCGGGTTGCCGACCGAAGCGTTCTTGCCGACGTCTTGTCTGCTATCGCGCTGGTCGTAGCGATCGTCGGCAGCTGGATGGCCTATGGTCGCTCCGATCTCACACTGGATGAGGGTTATACCTCCGCGGAAACCCAACTACATCTAGGGGCCTTGCTAAAAGTTCTCTGGTCCAGAGAGCTCAACGGCTCGTTGCACACCCTGCTGATGTGGTCCTTCGACCGGGCCGGCCCGGCCGTGCTCCGCCTCACCAGCACGGTCTTCATGACTGCTGCGCTCATCCTGCTGCACCGCTTTGTGCGGGCACACTTCGGTCCGTGGCCAGCTTTCGTGTCGCTCGTTCTGGCGGCGGCCAATCCGGTGATCCAACAGGACATGGTTTTCGGCCGAACATACGCATTGTCCGTGCTGCTGGTGATGATCTCCTTTCTTCTGTTGGAAGTAGCTGTTCGGGACGGCGGAACCGTGCGGTTCGTCCGCTGGGGGGGTCTTTCCGGCTTCATGCTCTACGCGCACTTCCTCACCGGCCTGGTCGTGGCGGCCCAGGTGTTGTGGCTGGTCATGTTCTACCGTGCGCGTATCCGGGAGTGGGTGGCCGGTCTCCTGGCCGGTCTGGTTCTGCTCATCCCGATCGGATTGTTCTTCCTCTCGGGCGGCGGGTCGCACGGCCAACTGCTGTCGGTAGCACCGCGGTCGGTCAGCGCTCTGGTCACCAGCGTTCTCGACGTCCTGGCCGGTTACGCCAGGGTCGCCACGGCTACCGAGGCGGTCGTGGTGCTGCTCGTCGTCGGGGTCGCCACGCTCGGACTGGCTACGGGAACCCGACGGGTCGCCGCGCTGGGCGTCTTCAGCTTCGCGGTTCCGGTTGTGACGTTGGCATTCGGTGCCCAATTCGCCTCGTCATTGTTCTCCGAGCGATACCTGGTGTTCGCGGTTCCTGGATTTGCCATCGCGGTCGGAGCGGGTATTCGGGGGTGCCTCGACCGATCTGCGCGATTGACGCTGGTGACGACCACACTTTTGACAGCCATGAGCGTGGTCTTCTGTCTCGTGGTCACCGTGTCACTGACGAATGCGCCCTGGACGCAGCGGCATCCCTGGAGCGCGACCATGCGGGCGGTCGGACCCGGACAGAGAATCACTACCGCGGTGCCGGCCGAGGGATATCTCGCCCATTTCTACGCACGGCAATACGGCGCTGTGTTCGTACCGGGAACTCCGGAAACCGCGGCGGCATTCCTTGCGCAAAGCTCTTACGACGATCGAACCTGTGCTGGCCTCGCCGAGCCCAACGGACCGCTGTGGGTCGTCAGCACCATGAGCCCGGATTTTGATGCGGAATACCGAAAGCTGGCTCGCTGTATGAACTATCGACCAGTAACCCTTCGCGTTTACGGCTCGGTTCGGGTAATTGAACTCGAGCTCGCCGGCTGAATCATGTCGATTGGTCGGATCGGCTCAGCTCCGTGAATTGGGCGCGATGATCTGCGGTCGAACGACAGAATCAGCACCCCGGTCAGTGACACAATCCGAATCACGCCTGGCACCATCCCGGCTGGCGTGTCGAACGCGACGATGAACGACACGAAGGCCAGAAGCGCTCCCCATGGCACACGGCGATGGGAATCCAGGTCGAGCAATATCGCCGCGGCGATCACCGCGGTCGAGTAGTAGTTCCACGTCGCCGGCTCGAGCAGGACCCGCAAAGCGAATACACCCGCCACCGCGGCGGCCGGCCCAGAACGGCGCGCAAGGAAGATGCACAGTGCAGCACCGCCGATGAGTTGAGCCGGACGGACCCAGGCGGGAAACGCACCATATGGCACGCCGCCGAGCAGATCGGGCACCGAGAACGAGGAAATCTTACCCTGGCCGCGGCCGGCCGCCAGGAATCCCGGTACGTTGGCGAGCACGAACGGTGCCCACAGCATCGCCCCTCCCAACGCAGCAACTATTCCAGCGCGCCGGGAAAACACGAATGCCAACGGCAGGAAGAGGATGGCGGTAGGTTTCCCGGTAATTGCGACCAGGAAGCCGCCGATTACCAAAGCGTCGCGATGCGACTTGCAGCCCAGCACCATGGCCACCACGCCCACCATGACCAGTGCATCGTCGCCGTGACCCTGGACCGCGAAGACGGCCCACGGCCAAGCCAACAATAACCCGCTGGCCAGAGCCAGGCCGTACGTGCGGTTGGACGGGGGACACGGCAGTGTCATCATCCACAGCATCAGCGGGAGGAGCGCGCACATCGCCACGAGGTAGACCGGCCCCGGCAGCACGCCGGCCAAGAGCAGGGAAAGTGGGCCCATCTGCACCTGCGGCATGTCCGCGTAGACGCTGAGGGGGCCGCTCAGCAGGTAGTGCGCGCCACTGATCGCAAAGCGCCAGTCGAACGTGGGTGCACCCACCGTCATTGACAGTGCCACGGCGATCGTTCCGGGTAGGACAAAAGCCCAGATGCGCAAGCGATGTGCGGTCACAGCCACGTCCGCTCTTGTCATGTCAGTCCTCGCCTGAGTGGTCGACGCGGATTTCGGACGTCCAGGGGGCCCCTCGCCGTCGGGAACTGAACATTTCAGCGACATTATCTGTCTGTAATCAACCGTGTACTCTCGGTAAGAGTACACGTCATCGGTATGGACTGCACGGCAGCGCCCGTCAACTGCTAGTAACTCCACAGCCGCGAACGCCCAGACCTCGAAGGGACGACCCCGGTGAACCTGGCTCGCCTAGAACCGGCCGTCCGGCCAGCCCCGCGCGGTCTGATGCCGCGACTGACTCGCGACACCGCAAAGATCTTCGGAGTGGTCATGGCACTCTGGTACTCGTTGGCCATTTCGCATCGAGGCCTGTTCGGCACGGACTCACATGCGTATTGGTTGGCGTGGCGTGGCGCAATGTATACCGGCGGCGTGATGGAACGCGACGCATACCTCTACTCGCCGGCCTTTGCGCAGGCAATTCGGCCGTTGACACTGCTTCCATGGTCGGTATTCGTTGTGTTCTGGTCGGTATTCGTCGGCCTCGTCCTAGCTTGGCTGCTTGCCCCGCTCCGTTGGTGGGCTCTACCGCTGTGGGTGGTCGGCCTGCCCGAAGTCGTTCATGGCAACATCTTCGTCCTACTGGCGGTGGTCGCCGTACTGGGTCTACAGCACCGTTGGGTATGGGCTTTCGCAGCCCTCACAAAAGTCACGCTTTGTCTCGGTCCGGTATGGTTCGCAGTCCGCCGAGAGTGGCGCCAGTTAGGTATCAGCTTAGGTGTGACCGGTGGGATTGCACTGCTATCGTTCGCGTTTGCGCCGCACCTTTGGGCGGAATGGTTTGATCTGCTGAGTTCACAGGGCGACAGGGCGAAACTGATCACCGTGACGTTTTTGCCACCTCCTATCTATCGGGTGCCCGTGGCAGTCCTCCTGGTGGCATGGGGAGCGCATCACGACCGGCGTTGGGTGCTGCCGGTCGGCATGGTGCTCGCTTCGCCGGTGCTGTGGTTGGGGACGTGCACGATGCTCGCGGCGCTGCCCAGGCTCCAGAATCGAAGCTCACCGCACGCGTCGACCGACATCGTCCCGCCGAAATAGTCGACGAGCGACTGATGGTGTCAGCTGTGGACCACGTCAACGAATTTCCTTCGGGCGGCAACCATCCCGCCGTGCCTGCTGCGCAGCACGCGTCCGAAAGTGCCCAAAGGGTGGCCTACCTCGACGGTATCCGAGCGCTGGCAATCGGTGGTGTTCTCGCATATCATTGGCTTGGCTCACAACTCTCATTAGGTGGGGGCGGCTACGTCGGAGTCGACCTGTTCTTCGTGCTGAGTGGGTACATCATCTCCACGATGCTGTGGCGCAGTCGGCCGCGAGGCCGGTCGGTGGTGGCCCAGTACCGGACTTTTCTCTGGCGACGAGTCGTGCGCCTGTATCCCGCGCTCATTTCCCTGGTTCTCGGCACCATCACCATCTACGCACTCCTACCTGCTGCACGCGCCCAGGTTGCAGACCTGATTGCCCCCGGACTGTTGGCGCTCGTTCAAGGGTCGATGTTCCCTATGGCCAACGGCAACGGAACCCCATTCTCTATCACTTGGTCGCTATCCATCGAGTGGATGTTCTACCTGGCGTGGCCGCTGGCGATTCTGGCAGCTAGGAGAGCCGGCATCGGGGCCAGCCAAGCCGCGAAGGCGGCGACCATCCTCGCCGGCGCAATGTACTTCGGCGCACTGTTTCAGACCGTGAATTGGTTCTACTTCGGGCCCCTTGCCCGCATCCCCGAAATGCTGATAGGCGGGGCACTGGCGTTGGCGGTTGTTGATTTTTCTTATCACCCGCCGCCGCGGAGCCCCCGTATCGCGATGGGCATTGCCTTTCTACTCGTTGCAGTGACTGCCGAGTACGTTGCGTTCGCGCCCGTGGTAGCAACGCCCCTTTACAGGTTTGTCGGTCTTCCGCTGGCTGTGGGTACCTGTCTGAACCTGATCTGGCTGGGGCTGCGGACGGAGAACGGCCTCATCAAGTGGCTCAGCTGGAAGCCCCTGACCTTGCTGGGAAGGGCGAGTTACAGCATCTATCTGTGGAATCTGATTGGCGTCGATCTTTTCCTCCGGCACAACGGCCATGATCAACCACTGGTCGTCGTCGGGGCCGAAGCTTTCGGTCTGGCCCTGGCGGTGGTGAGTTATCGATTCGTTGAACTGCCCTTCATGCGTTCGGAACGGTCGGCACTGGTATCACCAGCGCCGGGGCCAGTGACTTGAAGTTTGAGTGGGTTAACCTACGGGGAATTACTACTATGTGTTACCGTGGTCCTACAAACAGCAACCGTCGGACCTCGAGCATGGCTCCGCGGCGGGTGCCGGCGGCTACCTGGGGAAGCCGCCCGCGGGGACTTCGCAACGTATCGCAGCTACGGGAGCCGAACATGACAGACATCGCGATGAACGGAAGATCCGCGATCGAGGACGCCGGCGAGTTGACCGTGCTGCTGGATGTGCTTGCCAAAGTGCGTTCGGGTGATTTCAGCGCTCGGATGCCGTTGGGGTGGACGGGTGTCGCGGGGAAGGTCGCGGATGCGCTGAACGAGGTGATCATCGCGGATCAGACGTTCGGTGAGGAACTGGCCCGGGTCAGCGATGTGGTGGGCAAGCAGGGCCGGTTGTCGCAGCGGCTGATTCTGGGTGGCTGGGCGCGCAGTTGGTCCGGTGGGGTGGAGTCGTTGAATTCGTTGATCGATGCTCTGGTCCGGCCGACGACGGAGATGCAGCGGGTGATCGGCGCGGTGGCCAGCGGTGACCTCTCGAAGAAGATTTCGATCGATGTCCGCGGCGAGATGCTGGAGTTGAAGAACACCATCAACGCGATGGTCGATCAATTGAACGGCTTCATCTCCGAGGTGACCAGGGTGGCCCGTGAGGTCGGTACGGAAGGCAAGCTCGGGCAGGCCGCGGCGGTCACCATCGAGGTCGGCGGCGTCTGGAAAGACCTGACGGACAACGTGAACCTGATGGCCGGCAACTTGACGGGGCAGGTGCGGAACATCGCCGAGGTCACCACGGCGGTGGCGAACGGTGATCTGTCCAAGAAGATCTCGATCGACGTCAAGGGTGAGTTCCTGGAATTGAAGAACACCGTCAACGCGATGGTCGATCAATTGAACGCGTTCGCCGGTGAGGTCACCCGGGTGGCTCGTGAGGTCGGCGTCGAGGGAAAACTGGGTGGGCAGGCGCAGTCGAAAGAGATCGGTGGGGTGTGGAAGGACCTCACCGACAACGTGAACCAGTTGGCGGCGAACCTGACCAACCAGGTCCGGGCCATTGCCGATGTTGCGACCGCGGTGACCGATGGCGATCTGACACGGCAGGTGAGTGTCGAGGCGAGCGGCGAGATGGCGGTGCTCAAGGACAAGCTCAACGAGATGATCCGCACGTTGCGGGAAACGACTCGGGAGAACATCGAGCAGGACTGGTTGAAGACGAACTGGGAACGGTTCGGCCGGATGCTGCAAGGTCAGCGGGATCTGGACGCGGTGTCGAACATGATCCTGTCGGAGTTGGCGCCGCTGGTCTCGGCGCAGCACGGCGTGTTTTATTCGATGAGCGACACCCCCGGCTCCGGCGAGCCGATGCTGCATCTGCAGGCCGGGTACGGCTATCAGGAACGAAAGCACCTGTCCACGTCGTTCCGGATCGGTGAAGGCCTGATCGGGCAGTGCGCGAAGGAGAAGAAACGGATCCTGCTCACCCAGGTTCCGGGCGACTACGTCCGGATCAATTCCGGTCTGGGTTCGTCGCCTCCGCTCAACATCATCGTCGTTCCCGTCCTTTTCGAAGGGTCGGTACGCGCGGTCTTCGAGTTGGCCTCCTTCTCTCCGTTCAGCCTGATCCATCAGGCGTTCCTGGACCAGCTGACCGAAAGCATCGGCCTGGTTCTGAACACGATCGAGGCCGACACCCGCACCGACAACCTGCTCAAGCAGTCGCAGTCGCTGGCCGAGGAACTTCGCGCACAGCAGGAAGAACTCCGCGAATCCAATGAGGATCTGGGTCGACAGGCCGGGCTCCTGGCTACCCAGAACAGCGAGGCGGAACGGAAGAACCGGGAAGTCGAAGAATCCGCACGGCTGCTGGAGGAAAAGGCAGTTCAATTGGAAGAAAATGCCGGGAAGCTCGCGGTTTCCTCCAAGTACAAATCAGAGTTCATCGCCAACATGTCCCATGAACTGCGCACCCCGCTGAACAGCCTGCTCATTCTGGCGGAGCAACTCGAGGCCAACCCCGACAACAACATGACCGAATCCCAGGTCGAGTACGCCTCGGTCATCCGGTCCTCCGGTAACGACCTGCTCACCCTGCTCAACGACATCCTGGATCTGGCGAAGGTCGAGTCTGGCACCTTCACCGTCAACCCGGTGAACACCCCCATCGGACCGCTGGCCGGTGCGCTGGTCCGCGAGTTCGAACCTGTTGCTCGGGCCAAGGGGCTCGGCTTCGCAATGGATGTGGCCCCGGGCTGTCCGGAAGAGATCGTCACCGACCCCGACCGGCTCCGCCAGGTCATCAAGAATCTCCTCACCAACGCCTTCAAATTCACCCCGCAGGGCGCAATTTCCATCAAGGTCGGTCTCGCCGCCCGCGGCTGGAACCGATCGATCGCCACGCTCGCCGAGGCGGCCGCCGTCGTCGCCTTCTGGGTCACGGACACTGGCATCGGCATCGAGGAATCGGCGCAGAGCCGCATCTTCGAAGAATTCGCCCAAGGTGACGGCGCCACCTCCCGCCTCTACGGCGGCACCGGCCTCGGCCTGTCGATCAGCCGTGAACTGGTCGCCCGCCTCGGCGGTGAGATCACCGTGGCCAGCAAGATCGGCCAGGGCAGCACCTTCACCGTGTACCTCCCCGCCGACGCACCGTCGACACCTTCGGATCAGCCGGCGCTGCCGAGTCGGCGGATCGAGCCGGCTGCCAAGGCAGACGCAGCGGCTCCGACCAATTCGCCCGGGCAGGACCGTAGACCTGACCAGGTCGACTTCGACGTCAACACTTTCCTGCGCGGAATCACAGTGCTGGTGATCGATGACGACATGCGCAACATCTTCGCGCTGACAGCACTGCTGGAGCGGTCCAAGGCGACGGTCCTGCACGCCGAAAGCGGCTTCAAGGCGATCGAGATGCTGGAACTGCACAACGATTTCGACATCGTGCTGACCGACATCATGATGCCCATCATGGACGGCTACGAAACGATTCGCGCCATTCGCAGATCGGACCTGATCCCGTACATCCCCATCATCGCAGTCACCAGCAAGTTCGCCGACGGTGAACGTCAACGCTGCCTCGATGCCGGAGCGGACGGTTACGTCCCCAAGCCCCTCAGTTCAGCCCAGCTGTATTCCGCGCTTCTGCAGTGGCTGCCAGTGGCCGACAAGCCGGCGTGATGATAGGTCAGATCCACTCGGTCAACTCCCAAGGTGCCGATCGCCGGGCGATCGACAATTCGGCTGTTCCCATTCTCCTGGTCGACGACAACGCTGGAAAGCGACTTTCCGTGAAAGCGATTCTGTCACCGCTGGGATATCGGGTCGTCGAAGCCGAATCCGGGGGCGACGCCCTGCGCACTCTGATCCGGGAGAACTTCGCCGTCATCTTGATGGACGTGCGGATGCCGATCATGGACGGTTTCGAGACGGCCGGGTACATCCGGCAGCGGGTCCAGTCCGAGCTCACGCCGATCATCTTCATCACGGCTCAGGACAAGGCGGAGGCCACGAGCCTCAAGGCCTACGACCTCGGCGCCGCCGATTTCATCACGAGTCCGATCAATCCCGCGGAACTTCGGGCGAAAGTCTCCGTATTCGCAAATCTATAAATGCGTGCGGAACAGCTATCCGAGCGAACGCGGCAATTGCAGGAGTCGTCAGATCAACTCATGCTGCTTACCGAAGCGGCTCCGATCGGAATCTTCCGCGTGGATGCGGATGACAATTACCTCTACACCAATCCGAGTTGGACGGAGATCACCGGCGTTGCCTTCGCGGACGCGGTCGGCCGACCGTTGGACTTCGTGATGAATCCGCAGACCCGGTCCCAGAATCCAGGAGAGTCGCCAGAAAACACTGGTTCCGACTCGACGTGGTCGCACCGGTTCGAGGTCGATCAGCCGGCCGGCATGCCCGTCCGAATCGTCCAGCTCACCGCCAAAGCGCTGGTGAGTGAGGACGGCGCAAGGCTTGGCCGGGTTGGCACGATCGCGGACGTGACGGCGGATACCGCAGCGCGGGCGGCAATGGTGGCAGCGCGAGACGTGGCCGAGGCGACGGTAGTGATGCAGAACAACTTCGCCGCGTCGGCGTCCCATGAACTGAAGACGCCGACCGCTTCCATCCTCGGTTTCATCGAAGAAGTCCTGGACAATGAATTGTTGTCGGAGGACGACCGTAGAACTCTGGACATCGTGTACCGCAACGCAGAGCGGCTGAGCCGGCTGATCGACGACCTGCTGATTCTCGGTCAGGATGAAGCGGACCAGGCGAAGATGCGTGCGGAACCGACCGCACTGGTGCCTCTCGTCCAATCCTTGGTGGCATCCTTTTCCGCCACCGCTTCGGCCGTCGATGTGGCGCTGGCTTTCGATCCCGTTCCCGACCCCGACGTCGAGCCCCCCGTTGCCCTCGCCGACCCGCAACGGCTGGAGCAGTCCCTGACCAACCTCATCAGCAATGCCCTGAAGTTCACGCCGCCCGGCGGCCGGATCTCGATAGGCACCCGCTGCGGAGACGGCGACGGGAGCGTACAGCTCACGGTCCGCGACACCGGCATGGGCATCGAGCCGAGCGCCATCGACAACATCTTCGACCGTTTCTACCGCTCGGACACCGTGATGCGAACGGACATCAAGGGTTCCGGGCTAGGTCTGGCCATTGCCCACCGAATGATCGCCGCCCAGAACGGGCAGCTTTGTGTGACAAGCGTCGTCGGAAAAGGTTCCGTCTTCACCGTCACCCTGCCGGCGGCTCATCGCGTTGCGAACTTGTGAGGCCTGACCTCCGGTGCTTCCCGCCGCGCTGTGAGCGTGGGTTGTTTGCCAGTCGCTCAGAGATGGCCCGTAGGACTGTGGCGGGGGCCTGATCGGGTGGAGGCCAGCGGAATACGAACTTCGGCGGTGGTGCCGCTTCCTTCCACCGATTCGATCCCGATGGTGCCGCCGTGCTGGTCCAGGATCCGGCGAACGATCGCCAGCCCGAGACCCGTTCCCTGTACTGCTTTGGCTGTCGCGTTGGACGCCCGGAAGAATCGGGTGCCCAGCTGATCCTTCTCGGCCGCCGGGATACCGATGCCGTCATCGGTGCACGTCACCACCGCAGAGTTCC